>Ga0210388_10000214_pt1 | contig 53966 bp, 47 predicted proteins | sample IncBWC19OmetaG_FD_155485 | JGI IMG/M metagenome (GOLD analysis project Ga0210388, IMG submission 155485) | Forest soil microbial communities from Barre Woods Harvard Forest LTER site, Petersham, Massachusetts, United States - Inc-BW-C-19-O ...
ACTGCCTACTCTGTCCCAAGGCGCCTACGAACTTCGCGAAACCCCGGCCATCCCACGCCGCGTGGACAGAGCGGGCTGTCCCCAGTTTTCGCCCCGTCCACACAATCACCCCCAAAACCGCACGGGTTGCGCTTCACTCCGCGAAAAGCGGGGACTGCCTACTCTGTCCCAAGGCGCCTACGAACTTCGCGAAACCCCGGCCATCCCACACCGCGTGGACAGAGCGGGCTGTCCCCACTTTTCGCCCCGTCCACACAATCACCCCCAAAACCGCACGGGTTGCGCTTCGCTCCGCGAAAAGTGGGGACTGCCTACTCTGTCCCAAGGCGCCTACGAACTTCGCGAAACCCCGGCCATCCCACGCCGCGTGGACAGAGCGGGCTGTCCCCAGTTTTCGCCCCGTCCACGCAATCGCCCCTGCTGTATCCGCTCCGACGCCCTATTTTAGGGGTTATCCGCACCTCCGGAGCCAATTGATCGCCCAGCCATCGCGTTAAAGTAAAGAATCGCGTATGTACAAATACTTCCTCTTCTCCCTCACATTCCTAGCCAACGCCCAGCGAATCTTCACCGCCGCCGACTACGCGCACGCCGAAAAATTCATGGGCTATAACGTCAATTCCCTGGTGACCCAAAACTCCGTCCGCCCGACCTGGCTTCCCAGTGAAGGCGACCGTTTCTGGTACCGCAACACCCTGGCCGACGGAGCCGAGTTCATCCTCGTCGACCCCGCTCGCGCCACGCGCCAGCCCGCGTTCGATCACGCAAAGCTAGCCGTGACCCTCTCCAAGGCCGCGGACGTCGTGTATGGCCCCCACAGCCTCCCCTTCCAGGAAATCGAGTTTTCCCTCGATGCCCAGTTCATCCACTTCAACGCAGCATCGAAAAAATGGAAGTGCGATGTCGGCGGAGCCCAGTGCGTTTCCGAAGGAGCAGCCACAGGAGGGGGCGGACGCGGACGCGGTGGTCGCGGCGGAGGTGGAGGTGCCCCCGCGCGCAATGACGCCCAATCCCCCGACAAACAGCACACCGCATTCATCAAGAATTACAACCTGTGGATTCGCGACGCCGGAACTAACAAGGAAACTCAGCTCACTTTCGATGGAATCAAGGATTACGGCTACGCCACCGATAACGCCGGCTGGACCGCCAGCGACCGCGCGATCGTCGTCTGGTCCCCCGATTCGAAAAAGATCGCGACGTTCCAGCAAGACCAGCGGGAAGTCGGCGAAATGTACCTGGTCAGCACCAAGGTCGGCCATCCCGAACTGACGGCCTGGAAATATCCTCTGCCCGGCGACCCGCACGTGCCGATGATTCATCGCGTCATCATCGATATCGCGAAGCCGGACGTGATTCGCTTGAAAATGGCTCCCGATCAGCATCGGTCCACTCTCTGCGATCACATCGCGTGCCGCGGCGGCGAATGGTCCGACGTGCAGTGGAGCGACGATTCGCAGCACCTCGCCTTCGTCTCCACATCGCGCGGCCATCGAGAGGAACAGATGCGCATCGCCGACGCCGCGACGGGCGATATCCGCGACGTCTTCGCGGAAAACGTCGAGACTTTCTTCGAATCCGGCAACGGCCGCGTGAACTGGAAATATCTCCCCGCGTCCAACGAAATGATCTGGTTCTCCGAGCGCGATAACTGGGGACACTTGTATTTGTATGACGCAACCACCGGCAAATTGAAAAACCGCATCACCAGCGGCGAAGGCAACGTGACGCAGATGATCAGCGTCAACGAAAAAACCCGAACCATCTTCTTCCTGGGCGTCGGCCGCGAAAAGGGCCGCGATCCGTACTACATTCATCTATATCGAATCGGTTTCGATGGAAAAAACCTCGCATTGCTGACTCCCGAGAACGCGAATCATGAAGTAACGCTGTCCGCGGACGAAAAATATTTTGTCGATTCTTTTTCCACTCCGGACGTTCCTCAAGTCAGCGTGCTGCGCGACACATCGGGCAAGCTGATTGTCCCTCTCGAAAAAGCTGACATCTCCAAACTGGTCGCAACCGGTTGGAAGCCGCCGATCCCATTCACCGTGAAAGCCCGCGACGGCCAGACTGACATCTACGGCCTGATGTTCAAACCGACAAATTTTGACGCGAGCCAAAAGTACCCCATCATCAATCACATTTATCCGGGTCCCCAAACCGGCAGCGTGGGAAGCCGAAGCTTCTCGGCCGTTCGCGGCGATACGCAAGCGCTCGCAGAACTCGGATTCATCGTAGTCGAGATCGATGGCATGGGAACGCCCTGGCGCTCCAAGAAATTTCACGAAGCCTATTACGGCGATATGGGCGACAACACTCTGCCCGATCAAGTCGCAGGTATGAAGGAGCTGGCCAAGAAATATTCGTGGATCGATATCGACCGTGCTGGAATTTACGGACACTCCGGTGGAGGCTACGCAGCCGCGGGTGCCATGTTCCACTATCCCGATTTCTTCAAGGTTGGAATCTCCGAAGCCGGCAACCACGATAATCGCGAATATGAAGACGATTGGGGCGAAAAGTGGCAGGGCCTCCTCGAGAAAAAAGGGAGCGGCGGCGATAACTACGACAGCCAGGCCAACCAGAACTTCGCGAAGAATCTGAAAGGCAAGCTGCTGCTGGCCCACGGCACCATGGACAACAACGTTCCTCCTACCAACACTCTGCTGGTAGTGAATGAGCTGATCAAAGCCAACAAGGATTTCGATTTGATCCTGCTACCCAACCGCAACCACGGCTTCGGCAACGAACCGTACATGGTCCGCCGCCGCTGGGATTATTTCGTCCGCTATCTCTTACGCGCCGAGCCACCCGCCGGATATGAATTGCACGCGCCCGCAGGCCCAGGACTCTAACAATGCGCAAACTACTGCTTCTGATTCTCCTCGCCGCCGTCGCTGCATACCCGCAAGGCCGAGGCCGTGGCGCCGCCACTACTACGACTCCAACCACAACGACGGCGACTCCAACAACCACCGGCGCGGCGCTGGTTCGCGAAAACTACTCCAAGTTCGAATACCGCATTCCGATGCGAGACGGGAAAAAACTGTTCACGTCGGTGTACATCCCCAAGGATGTTTTTTCGGATGGAAAAACCTATCCGATGATCATGCAGCGCACCGGCTACAACGTCCAGCCCTACGGACCCGACAAATTCCGAGCCAACCTCGGTCCATCGGAATTGTTCCTGCGCGAAAAATTTATCTTTGTTTATCAGGACATCCGCGGCCGATTTATGAGCGAGGGCGATTATGTGTTGATTCGGCCTCATAATCCCAACAAGGGTCCCAAGGATTTCGACGAAGCTTCAGACACTTACGACACCATTGACTGGCTGGTCAAGAACGTTCCTGGCAACACCGGAAAAATCGGAATGTGGGGCATTTCGCAGCCGGGATTTTATGCGGCGGCGGGGATGATCGACGCGCATCCGGCTCTGGTCGCGGTTTCTCCGCAGGCTCCGGTCACCGATTACTATATGGGCGACGATGTCTATCATAACGGGGCGTTTATGCTCAATCACCGCTTCCGTTTTTACCAGGGATTCCGGTTGCGCGAAGGCGACCCGGCTCCGCCGCCGCCCGCTCCCACGCCGCTCGATTTCGGCACTCCGGACGGCTACGAATTTTTTCTCAACCTCGGCAGTATCGCGAATGCCGATGAAAAATACTTCAAAGGCAAGCAGCCATTGTGGTTATTGAACATCGACCATCCGAATTACGACGAAACCTGGCAGTCGCGCGCCATTTGGAAGCACCTCAAGAACATCAAGCCGGCGGTCATGTTAGTTGGCGGCTGGTATGACACCGAAGATCCGCAGGGCCTGCTGCGGCAGTTCGATTTCATGGAGAAAAATAACCCCCCAGCCACCAATATGCTGGTGATGGGCCCTTGGAATCACGGAGGCTTCGCGCGCGGCAACGGCGACCGCTTGGGCAACGTTTCGTTCGGTTCCAATACGGGGCAATATTACCGCGAGAAGATCGAGTTCCCGTTCTTTCTCTATTATTTAAAGGGTCGAGGCGACGGCAAGTTTCCGAAGGCTTACGTGTTTCAGACCGGCCTGAATGAGTGGAGAAAGTTCGATACCTGGCCTCCCAAAGATTCGTCTCCAACGACCATGTTTCTGGACGCGAAAGGCACCTTATCGTGGAAGCAGCCGACCGCGGCCGCTTTTGACGAGTACGTCGCCGATCCCGGCAAGCCCGTTCCTTACCTGGGCCGCGTGATTCCGACCGCGGTGCTCAACACGTATATGACTGAGGATCAGCGGTTTGCGTCGATGCGGCCGGATGTTCTGGTGTATAAAACCCAGCCCCTCGATCACGATGTTAACGTGTTCGGACCGATCACGGTTGATTTGAAAGTATCGACCACCGGCACCGACTCCGACTTTGTCGTCAAGATTATCGACGTTTATCCGGGCGATTATCCGGATTACGATGCGCCCGCGCCAGCATTAACTCCCATGGGAGGGTATCAGCAACTCATTCGCGGCGAGCCATTTAGAGGTAAATTTCGCAAGAGTTTCGAGAAGCCGGTTCCGTTCGAACCCGGCAAACCGGACCGCATCACTTTCAATTTGCCGGATGTGGCGCACACGTTTCGGGAAGGGCATCGCATCATGGTGCAGATTCAGAGCTCCTGGTTCCCTTTGACGGACCGGAACCCTCAGAAATTCATGGACATACCGAAAGCGCTCTCGACCGATTTCGTCAAGGCCACCCAGCATGTCTATTTTGGGGGCGCCGACGGCTCAAAAGTGCAGTTTTCGATTGCGCCCTAATCTGTAAGTGCTTGAAAAATAATAGTGGCAGGCGAAATGCAACGGTCAATTTTATGAAGCAATCACTGCTGTTAGCAGTTGTTTTCCTCGCGGGATGCGGCGCTGGCGTTACTTATTACGCTCCGGTGCCTCCGCCGCCGGTGCAGGTGGAGCCTTACGGGATGTCGCCGGGGCCCGGCAATGTCTGGATCACCGGATATTGGGGCTATGAAGGCGGCCATCACGTCTGGCACGCCGGTCGCTGGGAAAAGCCTCCGAGGGCGAATGCGCAGTACATTCCGCCTCGCTGGGAGAGGAAAGGGAACCAATATGCGTTCCATGAAGGGCATTGGAAGTAGCCTTAGCGAGCCATAAACGACCATAAGGTTCGCTCAGCGAATCCTTAAACGACCATAAAATACACGGTATAGCGGCGATCGAGAATCCGGCTGAGCGGCATTAAGCTCGTTCCGCTCATGTCAAAGGTCAGTGGATTACTGCCGGGTTTGACGGACGCCATCCTGGGTATGTCGATGTCTCCGGCTTTTCGGATCTGTGGGACGCTGGGGCCGACGATTAAATCTTTCGCGAGTCCTTTGGTCCCAAGGTCGGCGGCGAGTACGATCGGTCCGTAGAGGACTGCCTGCGTCTTTGGATCGTCGGGCATTTCTTCGAACCTCAGGCGCATGGGCAGCTCCATTTCGATGCGGTCTCCGGTTTTCCAGGTTCTTGACAGAGTCAAGTAACTGCCGGGGCTCGCCGACGCGTCGATCGGCTTGCCGTTGATCTTGACCGATGCGTTTGAGAGCCATTCGGGGATTCGCAAATTGATCGCGAGTTCGATAGGTTTGTCGACGGAGATGTGCAGAGTGGTGCTTTGCACGTCAGGGAATTTGGTTTCCTGGCGCAACCGGAAACCCTTTTCGGACCAGTTCAGATCCGACGGGATGAAGAGGTTTATGTAAACGCCCCGATCGTCTTTCCAGTAGATGCTGTCATTGAGTTTCGAGAATTCCTCGACTCCGGTCCCGGTGCAGCACCAGAAGGATTTGTCTTCGAAGTTGAAAGTCCTCCAGGCGCCAGGCGTGAGCGAGAGATAGTATTGCGTTGCGCCGGTGTCGGGGCGAATCGCGCCGAGACGGTGATTGAAGAGTGCGCGCTCATAGTAATCGAAGTAACGAGGGTCACCGGTCCAGCTATAGAGGTGTCGCGTGAGCTTCATCATGTTGTACGCGCAGCAGCATTCGGCTGTGGAGACGCTGCGCTTCAACTCAGACGCCAACTGCCGAGGCTGCGTCAGCCATCCTTCCCCGTTGCTGGTTCCTCCGGTGACGTAGGTGCGGGCGCTGACGACTTCGTACCAGAAATAATCGGCGACGTCGTGGAAGCGCATATCGCCGCTCAGCTCATAACGGCGGGCTGCGCCGATGACTTGCGGGATATGCGTATTGACGTGCAGGCCACGCAGTTCGTCGCGGCGGGAGGCTAACGGGTTGAAGAAAACTTTCTTAGTGAACCGGTCGCCGACCGTGGCCCAACGATCGTCGCCGGTTGCGGCGGCCAGGTTGTAGAGCACTTCATTCATGCCGCCGTATTCGGTGTTCAAAATATCCTGCATGTGCGCTTCGGGCTTCGACTTGGTGTATTCGTCGGCCCAACTGGCCATGCCTTCGAGGACCGCGAGCGCCTGTTTATTTCCGGTGAGGTCGTACATGTCGTACATCCCGGCCATGATTTTGTGAACCGTGTAAAACGGCGCCCAGACGGACTTGCGAGCATCGAGCCGTTCGAACCATTCGGTGGGGAAGGCGCTGAGGTATCCGTCTTTTGCTTGGCACTTGGCTAGGTCAGCAACGATCGCATCGCCTTTGGCTTTGATGCTGACATCGGAGGTCGATGCGTAATTCAAGGCGCAGGCCGATAGATAGTGGCCGGTAAAATGGCCTCGCAACTCGCCTTCGCGACCTGGGGTGTATTGCTCCCATCCGCCCAGGGGCTCGGCGGAGGAGGGGAGGCCGGCGTTCAAGCGGAAATTGTGGATGAGGCGGTCGGCGGGGAGGCGGTCCATGTAGGCTCGGTTGGCTTCGGCGGCTTCCTTGAAAGGGGACGCGGTGAGGCGGACTTGCGTCATGGGGAACGGTCTCACTTTGGGAGCCACGGGCTGGCGGGTGAAGGAGAGAGGGGCTTCGAAGGGAGGGACCTCGGGAAGAGTGCCGCGGCGCTGCGTGCTGGTGTTGGGATTGGGGGCTTGTTGTGCCAGCGCGATGGGGGATGCGGCGAGGAGGGTGGAGAAAGCTCGGCGGGTTGGGGCGTTCATGTTTTTTAGTTTAGTTCGCGGGGCGAAAACATGGGGACAGACCGCTCTATCCACGCGGCGTCAGAGATAGAGCGGTTTTGCGGGATCTCGTGGGCCTTGGGACAGAGTGGTCAGTCCCCATGTTTTCGCGAGTTTGTTTTCAAACGGGAAGCAAAGGAAGATAATACGGTCTATGGGTAAAATTTGGGCTGCGTTTGCTCTGATTATGTGTATGCAAGGTGCTACTAAGATTGTTTCTGGGGATTTTGGGAAGACTCGCGAAGGAGCTCCTACGCGGATCTATACGCTCACTAATAAGAGCGGCGTCGAGGTGAAGATCACGAACTATGGCGGGAGGGTGGTCTCGCTTAAGGTGCCTGATAAGAAGGGCGCGATGGGGGACGTGGTGCTGGGATTCGATGCGCTCGATGGCTATTTGGCTGAGAATCCTTATTTCGGCGCGTTGATTGGACGCTATGCAAATCGGATCGGGCATGCGCAGTTCACGCTCGACGGGGCGCTCTACAAGGTCCCGAAAAATGACGGCGACAATTCGCTGCATGGAGGGATACGAGGGTTCGACAAAGTGGTGTGGACGTCGCGTGATCTGCCGGATGGCGGGCTGGAGCTGACCTATTTAAGTAAGGACGGCGAGGAAGGGTATCCGGGCAATTGCAAAGTTACGGTGGTCTATCACCTGACGGATGCGAATGAGTTGAAGATCGAGTACGCGGCATCGACAGATAAGGACACGGTGGTTAATCTGACGAATCATTCTTACTTCAATCTGGCGGGCGGAGGGGATGTGCTGGGCCACATGTTGACGCTGCATGCGGACCGGTTTACTCCGGTGGATGGCGGATTGATTCCAACGGGCGAGTTGAAGGCGGTGGAGGGGACTCCGTTCGATTTTCGGAAGGCGACGGCGATTGGGGCTCGGATCGAGCAGAACGACCAGCAATTGAAGCTCGGCAAGGGTTACGACCATAACTGGGTGCTCAATAAGAGGGGAGCGGAGCTGAGTCTGGCGGCGCGGGTGGAGGAGCCTTCGACGGGGCGCGTGATGGAGGTTTGGACTACGCAGCCGGGGATCCAGTTTTATACGGGGAATTTTTTGGACGGAACGATCAAGGGGAAGGGCGGGACGGTTTATGCGCGGCGGTCGGCGCTGTGTCTGGAGACGCAGCACTTTCCAGATTCGCCGAATAAGCCTAAGTTTCCGTCGACGGTGTTGAAACCGGGGATGGAGTTCAAAAGCACTACGGTTTATAAGTTTGTTCGGTAGGAAACAAGAGGGCAGGAGGGATTGTGCGGTGCTTACTTTCGGTTGTGATGCTGGCGGGGGTTGTATCGGCGCAAACGGAGACGGATTATTCACGGGCTAATTCGCTGCGCCAGAAGATGCAGGGATTGGCGCTGAATGTTACCGGGCCGATGAACTGGATCGGAGGGACGGACCGGTTCTGGTATCGAAAATCGGTGGCGGGCGGCAATGTATTTATCGTGATGAACGCGGCGACGATGCAGAAATCGGCGGCGTTCGATCATGACAAGCTGGCGGCGGCGCTGGGGGAAAAATATACAGGGCTGACGCTGCCGTTTAGCGAGTTCACGTTTACGGACGAAGGGGCGATTCAGTTCGTGATCGCGGGCTCGAATTGGCGCTGCAATTTGGGCGATTATTCGTGCCGGAAAACGGGGCCGGTTGTGGGGGGACGGGGAGGAAGGCCGCCGGAAGAGGAAGCTGCGGCGGAGTATGAGAACGACGTTGAGGATGGGATGGTTTCGCCGCAGCAAGGGGCGCGGGCGGCGGGCGCCGAGACGCCGGAATCGAGAGTGAAGGAGTCGCCGGACGGGAAGTGGGAGGCGACGATTCAGAATTTCAACGTGTTCCTTCGCGCGAAGGGCGAGCGGGAGGCTGTGGCGTTGAGCTGGGACGGGTCTGAGGGAAATTATTACACTTTACAATCGGTCGCGTGGTCGCCCGATTCGCGGAAAATTGCGGCTTATCGCGTACGGCCGGGGTACAAGCGCGAGGTGCATTACATCGAATCGTCGCCGGCGGATCAGTTGCAGCCCAAGCATTCGACGCGCGAGTATGCGAAGCCGGGCGATGCTCTGGACATGGCGAGGCCGGTGCTGTTCGATGTGTTTACCAGGAAGGCTACGGTGGTGGACGACGAGTTGTTTCCTAATCCTTACAGTTTGTCGCGGCCGGTTTGGCGCGTGGATAGCCGCGCGTTTACGTTCGAATACAATCAGCGCGGGCACCAGGTTTATCGGGTGATTGAAGTGGATGGCGCAAGCGGGCGGGCGCGGGCGGTGATTACGGAGACCAGCGCGACGTTCATCGACTATCGGCCTTTGGTGCCGAATCAGAGAGATTCGGGGAAGAAGGTTCGCTACGACCTGAGCGACGGCAAAGAAATCATCTGGATGTCGGAGCGCGACGGGTGGAGTCATTTGTATTTATATGACGGCGCGACGGGCAAGGTGAAGAATCAGATAACGAAGGGGAGTTGGGTGGTTCGCTCGGTTGAAAAAGTGGATGAGGAGAAGAGGCAAATTTTCTTTTCGGCGAGCGGCATGCAGGCGGGACGCGACCCGTATTTCACGCATTACTACCGGATCAATTTCGACGGCAGCGGGCTGACGGCGCTGACGGATGAGAACGGGAATCACACGGCCGCGTTTTCGAAAGACATGAAGTATTACGTGGACACGTGGTCCCGGGTGGATGCAGCGCCGATTTCGCAGTTGCGCCGGACGGACGATCAGAAGGCGCTGGGCGAGGTGGAGCGGGGTGATTTGAAACCGCTGCTGGATGCGGGCTGGAAGGCTCCGGAAGTGTTCTCGGCGGTGGGGCGCGACGGGAAGACGGAGATTTGGGGAATCATTCAGTGGCCTGCGAATTTCGACGCTTCGAAGAAATATCCGGTGATCGAGAGTATTTACGCGGGGCCGCAGGGGTCCTTTGTGCCGAAGACGTTTAGCGCACTGGTGCAGCCTCTGAATGAACTGGGATTTATCGTGGTGCAGATCGACGGGATGGGGACGACGAACCGTTCGAAGGCGTTTCACGACGTGGCTTGGAAGAATCTGGGCGACGCGGGGTTCGCGGATCGGATTTTGTGGCACAAGGCGGCAGCAGCGAAGTATCCGGCGTACGATATTACGCGCGTGGGGATTTTCGGGACGTCGGCGGGAGGGCAGAATTCGATGGGGGCTCTGCTGTTCCATCCGGAGTTTTATAAGGTCGCGGTGTCGAACAGCGGGTGCCATGACAATCGGATGGATAAGATCTGGTGGAACGAGCAGTGGATGGGATGGCCTCTGGGTCCGCATTACGGGGAGTCGTCGAATGTCGATAATGCGAAGCGTCTGGAAGGGAAGCTACTGCTGGTGGTGGGAGAAATGGATACAAATGTGGATCCGGCATCGACTTTGCAGGTGGTGAACGCGCTGATCAAGGCCGATAAGAAATTCGATTTACTGTTCGTGCCGGGAGGGGGGCACGGAGCAGGAGGGGCGTTCGGGCAGAGGCTGCTGGAGGATTTCTTCGTCCATAACTTAGCGGGGGTAGAGCCTCCGGATTGGAATCGGCTGGCGAAAGAATCGAAAGCGGTGGGAGCGGAACAGTGAAGTTTTTATTTTGTTTGGCGATGGCTCCGGTATTTGCGCAGACGCTGCCTGCGAAGTGGGAGGAACTGACGGCGGAGGATTTTCAGAAGGCGATCGCGAAGGCGCAGCAGACTTGCGTGCTGCCGTTCGGGATTATCGAGAAGCACGGTCCGCAGTTGCCTCTGGGGACCGACCTGATTAACGTCCGATATGTGGTCACTCATGCGGTGGAGCAGGAGTATGCGGTGGTGTTTCCGGAATATTATTTCGGGCAGATTTTCGAGGCTCGGCGCGAACCGGGGACGATGGCGTATAGCGCGAAGATGCAGATGGAATTATTGCAGGAGACTACCGATGAGATGGGTCGGAACGGGTGCAAGAAGATCGCGATCGTGAACGGGCATGGAGGGAACAATCATCTGCTGCCGTTTTTCGCGCAGGCGCAGATGGCGATGCCGCACGATTACGTGGTGTATATCGTTTCGAACCCCGGTTATCCGGCGGGGCGGCCGGAATTGAAGACGAAGACGGATAGCCATGCGGGGGAATCGGAGACGGCGCACACGATGATTTCGCGGCCGGACCTGGTGCATCAGGAGCGGTCGGGCGAGGAGTCCGGGGCGGATCGGAATCGTTTGGATTTGCCGAAGAGCGTTTACACGGGGATTTGGTGGTATGCGAAATTTCCGGATCATTACGCGGGGGACGGCGCGGCGGCGATGAAAGAGCTCGGGGAATTCGATATGAAGGCGTGGTCGGCGAGCGTGGCGGATGCGATTCGGGCGATTAAGTCGGATCAGGTGAGTCCGCGATTGCAGAGGGAGTTTTTCGAGGGGGCCAAGGAGCCGATCAAGACGAAGCAGTGACTGTAAAAGTATGTATCTGCATGGTTTAGAATAAGTTCTCTGTGGTAAATTAGAGTCATGACAGTCGACGAGCGCCTCGAGTACTTGGTGAAAGTACAAGAGAGCCATGAGGCGGATCTGGGTCGTCTTTTTGATTTGCATGCGCAAACTGAGCTCGCGCTTGGGCGTTTCATTTCGCGCACTGACGAGACGCTCAGTACCATGGCACGGATACTCGAACACCATGAACATCGGCTGACTGATCTCGAAGGAGGGACGCGATGACCGTCCGTTTTCTGATTCCTGTGGTTTTGTCGAGTGCTGCATTTGCAGCCGTGCCGACGTTTACGAAGGACGTCGCGCCGATCCTTTATAACCGATGTCTGGAGTGTCACCGGCCGGGTGAAGCGGGTCCGATGGCGTTCCGCACGTATCAGGAGACGCGGCCTTGGGCGAAGGCGATCCGGCAGGCTGTGGCGACCCATAGCATGCCGCCGTGGTATGCCGATACGACAATCGATCATTTCAAGAATGACCGGCACTTGACGGACAAGGAAGTCGCGACCATTACGCAGTGGGTAGACGGAGGGGCGCCGGAAGGCAAAGCTTCGGAGCTGCCGAAGCTTCCCGAATTTACGGAGGGATGGGCGATCGGTAAGCCGGACCTGGTGCTGAGTTTGCCGAAGGAGTTCGTGATTCCGGCGAGCGGCGTGGTGCAGTATCAATATTTCACGATCGACCCGGGGTTCACGGAAGATACCTGGATTCAAGCGGCCGAAGTTCGACCGACGCAGCGTGCCCAGGTGCACCATATACTTGTGTTCGCGCAGGACGCGGTGGGGCCGGATGGAAAAAGGAAGCGCAGTCCTCGAGGAGGGGAGCAGTTCAGCGATATGTTGATCGGCTACGCGCCGGGCGTGCCGAGTTTGACATGGGATAAGGACACGGCGTTTCTAGTGAAAGCGGGATCGACCTTCCTGTTGCAGGTTCACTACACGACGAATGGCAAGGAAGCGATCGACAAGTCCGTGGTCGGCCTCAAAATTCGCAAGGACAAGCCGATGTATCGGGCGATCAGCGGGTCGGCGACGCAGTTCCGGCTGGATATACCGCCGGGTGAGCCGAACTACGAGACGAAGGCGTCGTACATATTCCGCGAAGACACCACGCTGTTGGATTTGACGCCGCACATGCATCTGCGCGGGAAGGCGTTCAAATACGTGTTGACGTATCCGGACGGGCACAGCGAAGTGCTGCTCGACGTGCCGCACTACGATTTCAACTGGCAGCTTGCGTATATACTTGCCGAGCCGCGCTTGGTTCCGGCTGGATCAAAGATGGATGTGACGGCCTGGTACGACAATTCGGCGAATAACAAGTACAACCCCGATCCCAGCCAGACCGTGCATTGGGGCGATCAGACATTCCAGGAAATGATGATCGGATTCTTCAATTACAAGGTTCCCGTGGACCGTCCCGATCCTCCGAAGGCTGACCGGCCGACGCGCGGAGCGGCGCAGTAGATCACGGTCAACCCTAAACACGAGTTAATTCGCGGGCTAGGACTGCTCGAAGCCACGGCGCTCAACATGAGCAACATGGTGGGCGTCGGGCCGTTTATCACGATTCCACTCATCATTGCGTCGATGGGCGGTCCGCAGTGCATGCTCGGCTGGGTGCTGGGCGCGGTGATTGCTCTCTGCGACGGCCTGGTGTGGAGCGAACTTGCGGCGTCTATGCCCGCGACGGGCGGCACGTACGTTTACCTGCGCGAGGCGTTTCGCGATACGAGCCTGGGCCGTGTTCTGCCGTTTCTGTTCATCTGGCAATTCATTTTTAGCGGACCTCTGGAGATCGCATCCGGATACATCGGGTTCGGGCAATATGTCGGATATTTTTGGCAAGGGATGGGCACGGGCGCCACTCGCATGGTCAGCATGTCGGTGGGCGTGCTGGTGATCGTGCTGCTGTACCGGCGTGTTACCAGCATCGGCAAACTGACGGTAGTTCTGTGGGCCGGAATGCTGATCACTGTCCTGTGGGTGATTGGCGCGGGGCTGAGCCATTTCAATACGAAGGTCGTCTTCGATTTTCCCCCGAACGCGTTTCGATTTTCGACGGGATTTGTCGCTGGGCTCGGATCGGCGACGTTGATTGCGATTTACGACTTCATGGGGTATTACGATATCTGCTACGTGGGCGGCGAAGTGCGGAATCCGGGGCGGGTGATTCCTCGCTCCATTGTTTATTCGGTGATCGCCGTCGCGGCGATTTACGCGTTGACGAATCTGGGGTTGATCGCGGTGGTGCCGTGGAGGGAAGCGGTACATTCGAAGTTCATCGCATCGGATTTTATGGCCCGGCTTTATGGGGCGCGCGCTGCGTCCGGAGTCACGGTGCTGGTGTTGTGGACCGCACTGGCGTCGGTATTCGCCCTGCTGTTCGGATACAGCAGGATTCCCTACGCCGCAGCGCTAAGAGGCGACTTTTTTAAAGTCTTCGGGCGTCTGCATCCAACGGGAGACTTTCCGCACATATCGCTGCTGGTGATGGGCGGACTATCGATCGTCGCGTGTTTGTGGACGCTGGACGATGTGATCACGGCGCTGGTGACCTCGCGGATCATTATCCAATTTATCGCGCAGATTTTTGCGCTGGCATATTTAAGGAAGCAGCGCCCGGAGATGCCCCGGCCGTTTCGCATGTGGCTTTATCCATTGCCCGCGGCCATCGCGTTTGTGGGGTGGGTTTTCCTGTTTCTGACCTCCGGTTGGAAGTTCGCGGGATTCGGGCTGCTGACACTGGTGGCCGGAATTGGGGCATATTGGATCTGGACTCGAAGCAGCCATGACCTATCGCAATCGCCAGGCAGTGCGGATTGAAAACGACCAACTGATGGTAACGGTGACGGTGGAGGGCGGCCACATTGCCGAAATCGTTGAGAAAAAATCCGGCATGAATCCGTTGTGGACGCCGCCGTGGCCTTCGATTGAGCCGTCTATCTACAGCGTCGAACGCCACCCCGAATACGGCGACAATTCCGAGAGCAAGCTGCTGGCGGGAATCCTGGGACACAATCTTTGCCTCGATATTTTTGGACCTCCGTCGGATGCCGAGTACGCTGCCGGCGTTACCGTGCACGGCGAAGCTTCGGTGGCGCCGTATCGGATTGAGTCGGGCGCGACCCGGATGATCGCGCGGACGCATCTGCCGCTCGTGCAACTCGATTTTGAGCGTGAGATCGAGCTTTCCGGGAACGAGGTAAAGGTTCGCGAAACGGTGACCAATCTAACCAGCATGGATCGGCCACTGGCGTGGACGCAGCATGTCACGCTCGGTCCGCCGTTTTTGGAGCCGGGGGTTATGAAGCTCGATATCAACGCGCCGAAATCGATGGTCTTCCCCGGCGATTTCGGCGATGCGCAATCTTATAAACCGGGCGCGCTATTCGATTGGCCGGACGCGCCGAACAAAGATGGGTCGACCACAGATCTGAGAATGCAATCGACGGCGGCGAAGTCCGCGGGAGTAACGTGTCACGTGGTCGATCCGGGTAGCGAGCTTGGGTCGTTTGAAGCGTTCCATCCGCCTTCGCGTGTATTGTTCGGCTATTCCTGGAAGCGCACCGATTTTCCGTGGGTGTCCCTATGGGAGGAAAATCGCAGCCGGACGTTTCCGCCGTGGAACGGGAAAGCGATCACGCGGGGCGTCGAGTTTGGCGTTTCTCCGTTTGCGGAGGGGCGACGCGCGATGGTAGATCGGGGAACGCTGCTTGGCGTCCCGACTTATCGATGGCTGGGGGCGCGGGAGAACGCGACCGTTCATTACACTGCATTCGCGCGTATAGTGAATTAAAATGCCGGAAATCGCGGAGCGCCGGTTAGCGGCGGGCGCGCAGGATGCCATCCTGCCTCCCGTGAAGCAACAGCGGAATCTTGCGGTCGATACGTATCGCGGTTTTGTGATGCTGCTGATGATGGCGGAAGTGTTGCAGCTTTCGCACGTTGCTCGCGCTTATCCGGGGAATTGGTTTTGGCATGTGCTGGCGTGGAACCAGACCCATGTCGATTGGGTAGGATGTTCACTACACGATACGATTCAGCCGGGATTTTCGTTTCTGGTCGGTGTCGCGCTGCCCTATTCGATCCTCAGCCGGATGGCGAAGGGCGCGACGTTTCCGAAGATGTTTCTGCACGCTCTGTGGCGTTCGCTGGTGCTGATCGCGCTGGGCATTTTTCTCCGCTCCATGCACAGCACGCAGACGTATTTTACGTTCGAGGACACCCTGACGCAGATCGGGCTGGGGTATCCATTTCTGTTTCTGCTTGGATTCCGGCCGCCAAAATGGCAGTGGATCGCGTTAGGGGCGATTTTGTTCGGCTACTGGCTGGCGTGGGCTCTATATCCGGTCAGCGTGCCCGCGGAAGGCGTACCGCAATTCACCGGCTTCCTGGCGCATTGGAACAAGAACGCAAATCTGGGGAACGCGTTCGATCAGTGGTTCCTCAATCTGTTTCCTCGAATCAAGCCGTTCGTTGCGAATGGCGGAGGATACTTAACGCTTAGTTTTATTCCGACACTGGGCACCATGATCTTAGGTCTCGCGGCGGGACGATGGCTGATTGCAGACTCGCCGCGGGTACCGGTGAAGCGGTTGGTGATCGCGGGTGCGATCGGCATTGCGGCGGGACTTTTATTGCATTTCGCAGGTGTCTGTCCGATCGTCAAGCGAATCTGGACGCCGAGTTGGACGCTGTTCAGTGGCGGGCTCTGCTTCTTGTTTCTCGCCGTGTTCGGATGGATCGTCGATGTTCGAGGTTACAAGAAATGGGCGTTCCCGCTCATCGTGATCGGGATGAATTCGATGGCGGCGTATCTGATGGCGCATTTGTTCGAATCGTTTCTCGCGGACTCCTTCCGCATCCATTTAGGAGTGCGTCCCTTTCAAATCCTCGGCACAGGCGTCGAGCCGCTGATGCGCGGCATCGCAATTCTGCTGGCGTATTGGCTGATGCTTTTCTGGATGTACCGGCGAAAGCTCTTCCTGCGCGTGTGAACGATAATTCTAAAAGACATGAAAAACTATATGGATTTGACTGGGAAGGTCGCGTTGATCACGGGCGCGTCTTCTGGAATCGGCGCGGCGACCGCTGTGGTGTTTGCGGATCTGGGCGCGAAAGTGGCGATCGGCTATCACGGGAATCAGGCGGGCGCGGAAAAGACTCGCGGGGAAATCGAAAAAGCGGGTGGCACCGTGATCGCGATTCGCGCGGACGTGCGGAAGGGCGCCGAGATTCGCACTATGATGGACGCCGTGACGAAGCAGTTCGGTCCCATTGACGTGCTTGTGAATAACGCGGGATCGCTCGTCGAACGGCAGCGCATCCTCGAAGTAACCGAGGAACGCTGGAACGACATCATGGCGCTGAATCTGACCAGCGCGGTGCTCTGCTCGCAGGCCGTAGCCGGAGCGATGATCGAGCGCAAGAGCGGAGCGATTATCAATATCGTTTCGATTGCGGGCCGCAATGGCGGAGGACCGGGCGCGGGCGCGTATGCGACGGCGAAGGGCGGCTTGATCACCTTTACCAAATCGCTGGCGAAAGAGCTGGCGCCGCACGGTGTGCGCGTGAATGCGGTATCGCCGGGCGTGATTGCGACGCCGTTTCATGAAGTGTTTTCGACGCCGGAGATGATTAAGAATTTCGTCGCGGGCATTCCCATGGGGCGGACGGGAACGTCGGAAGAATGCGCCACTGCGATCGCGTTTCTGGCATCGGGCGCAGCTGCGTACATCGCCGGGGAGACGATTGAGGTCAACGGCGGACAGTTGATGCTGTGATTTACACTAGAACCCATGCTTCGATTTCTTCCGCTCTTGCTGTTTGGGCTCGCTAGCGCGCAGCCGATCGATTGGCGCGCGATTAACGAAGAAACGCTTCGGCACTATTCGGCTCTTGTCCAGATGGATTCCACCGACCCTCCGGGCAATGAAACAAAAGTGGTGGAGTATGTGAAAAAGGTTCTGGAAGCGGAAGGGATTCCGGTGATCCTGGCCGCGAAAGATCCGGGGCGCGCCAACCTGATTGCGCGGCTGAAGGGCAACGGGTCGAAGAAGCCTCTGCTGGTGATGGGCCATAGCGATACGGTCAAGATCGACGCGTCGAAGTGGACTTTCGGGCCTTTTAGCGCTGCTCGCAACGGCGGATATATTTACGGGCGCGGCACGCTGGACGACAAGGACAATCTTACGGCCGGGATGATGACCATGATCCTGCTGAAGCGGTCCAAAATTCCGCTGGATCGCGATGTGATTTTCGTTTCGGAGGCCGGCGAGGAAGGGGCGACGCAGGTTGGAATCCGGTATCTGGTCGACGAACATTGGCAGGATATTGAGGCGGAGATTTGCCTGGCTGAGGGAGGGTTGGTTAATCGCAAGGCGGGGCAGGTTCGGTATGCGCTGATTCAGACGGCGGAAAAATTGCCGGGAGGCGTAACGCTGGTGGCGAAGGGACCGGCTGGACATGGGTCCAGACCATTGCGGTCGAGCGCGATTGTGCATCTGTCGCGCGCGGTGGACAAGATCGCGATGTGGGATCCGCCGATGCGGTTCAACGATACGACTCGCTACTATTTCGAGAAATTGGGGACGGTCAGCACACCCGAAGAGGCGGCGCGATATAACGGGCTGTTCGATCCCGCGAAGGCTCCGGCGATTCGCGAGTACCTGGCGGAGCATGAGCCCGGACAATACTCGATGCTGCACACTTCGATTTCGCCGAACATTATCAGCGCCGGGTATCAGGTCAACGTGATTCCTTCGGAGGCGAAGGCCACGCTCGACGTGCGGGCACTGCCCGATGAAAATATGCCGGCGTTTCTGGAGATGATGCGCAAGGTGATCAACGATCCTCAAGTGGAAGTGATCGCCGACGACCGGAACAAGCGGCCCGCGGCTCCTCCATCGCGGATCGATTCGGAAGCGTTTCATCTGATCGAGGCGGCGAATCAGAAGGTCTACAAGGTGATCACGATTCCGCAAATGAGCACCGGCGCGACCGATATGGCGATGCTGCGGGCGAAGGGCGTGCAGTGTTACGGGATCGGTCCGATGGTGGATGAAGAGGATGCGCCCAAGGGATTTGGCGCGCATAGCGATCAGGAACGGTTGCTCGAAGACGCGCTTTATAAATTCGTGCAATTCAATTGGGAGGCGGTGACGTCCATCGCCGGGAAGAGATGAGCATCAGTAGGCGGGAATGGATCGCGCAGGCGCCATTAATTGGCGCAGCCGCGGCGCAATCGAGCGGCGCGGCCAAGCCGAACATTATCGTGATCATCTCCGATCAGTTCCGCGGCGATTGTATTGGCGCGATGGGACTGAATCCCATGGGGCTAACGCCGAATCTGGATCAGATGGCCGCGGAAGGAGTCTTGTTCCGGTCGGCATTCTGCAATCAACCGGTTTGCGCCCCGGCGCGCGCCAGCATGTTTACGGGCCAGTATCCCAGTAAGCATGGCGTGTGGCACAACGGTCCGGGTTTGCGCGCCGATGCGGTCACGCTTGCCGCGACGTTGCATCAGGCGGGGTACTCCACCAATTACATCGGCAAGTGGCATCTGATGCCGGCCGAAGGATTGCCGAGGGAGCAGGCGCGAGGCTGGGTTCCTCGGCAGTATCGAGGTGGGTTTTCCGATTTATGGGAAGCGGCGAATGAACTGGAGTGGACGTCGCACGCCTACGAGGGCGCGCTTTACGATAACGACGGCAAGCCGATCAATTTTTCGAATCAATATCGAACCGACTTCATGACGGATCGCGCGAAACGGTTTCTGCGATCGGCGAAAGGGCCGTTTTTCATTACGCTTTCCTATCTCGAAGTGCATCATCAGAACGATAGCGATACCTATGATCCGCCGAAGGAGTTTAAAAATCGGTATCCGAATCCGTTCATTCCGCCTGATTTGCGTCCTCTGCCGGGATCGTGGCCCAGCCAGTTGTCCGATTACTTTGCGTGCGTCGCGAAAATGGATGAAACGGTCGGCGAGATACGGAAGACGCTGCGCGAAACTGGGCTCGATAAGAATACGATCGTCGTATTTTTGAGCGATCATGGCTGCCACTTCAAGACTCGCAACTCGGAGTACAAACGGAGTCCGCACGATAGCTCGATTCACATACCGCTTGTGATTTCAGGGCCGGGCTTCAATCGCTCGACGCAGGTTTCGGAACTGGTGAGCCAGGTGGATCTAATGCCCACTCTGCTGGAAGCCGCGGGCATCGCGATACCGGCGTCGGTGCAAGGCCGTAGTGTTCTTCCCTTGCTTGATCGAAAAATCGACGGATGGAGAAACGAAGTCTACTTCGAGATGACGGAGTTTGTAACCGGCCGCGGACTTCGGACGCCACAGTACACCTACGCGGCGGCGGCTCCGAAGATGCCTGGATGGAAGAGCGTGCCATCCGCGGATCGCTACGTGGAATACGCGCACTATGACCTGTACGCTGATCCCTTTCAACACGTGAATCTTGCAGGGCGCGATACTCACCGCGAAATAGCCGGGCAACTGCGAGCTCGTCTTCTGACGCGCATTCGCGAATCGAGTGGCGCAACGCCAACTATCGATCCTGCTTGGTTCCCCTATCCTTAGCCGATAGGAAGATGTTACCCGGCGCGCTTAAAATACTGCACGGCGCGTTCATGTTTCTGCGCGGCGGCCCGGGTGCTGAACGTCCCCAGGTTCTTGCGCTTGCCGGATTTAGCGTCTATTTTCCTCGAATACAGCCGGTATTCGCCGGATTTGAGTTTGCGAATCATGCACGGAGCAGTGCAAACGAATCGCCAAATTCTAGACGTTCGAAGGGTTCGGGTGCACCCAAGGTCCGCGATATTGACGCTGAAGCAGACGGTTCGCTTCCTCATCGCCGACGACGCGCTGCTTGGCCGCGTCCCAGGTAAGCGTGCGATTCAGCTTCATCGAGAGATTCGCGAGGATGCAGCTCGCGGTCGAGATATACGCCTGCTCGATATCGGCAACCGGTTTGGAGCGCGCATCGATCGCGGCAATAAAATTCTTCATGTGCGCGCGAACGGCCGGTGCGACATGTTTCTCCAGATCCTTCTCGGTCTTGTCCTCGGGAAATTGTTCCAGCTCGTAAGTGACATCCTTATGGATGCGCTCGCCGTTCGACGGGATGAAGTCGTAGCTCATCACGCTGACTTTCAGGGTGCCTTTTTCGCCGTAAAACGTGGAACCCCATCCGTAATTCGGATCCGGGTCCGGCGCGGCTCCCCAACTGCGCTGATTCCAGTTGCACTGGAGGTCGCCATAATCGAATACGGCCGATTGCGTGTCAGGAATATTCGCCTTGCTCGCTTTATCCACTTCGATTCCGCCCGCCGACGAGACCCGTTTGGGCCAGCCAAGATCCATCATCCAGCGAACCATGTCGAACATGTGGATGCACATGTCGCCCATGATTCCGTTTCCGTATTCCATGAACGCGCGCCAGCTTCGTGGATGGACCAGCGAATTGTAGGGACGCATTGGCGCGGGCCCGGTCCACATTTCGTAATCCAGATTCGGCGGAGGCGCCGTATCCGGAGGATTTGCGCTCGCCCGCATGTGGTAATAGCAATACATGTCGACCGACGCGATCTTGCCCAACAATCCGGTCTTGATGAATCGATCCCTGGCTTCAACAAGGTGCGGCGTGCTGCGGCGCTGGGTTCCGGCTTGCACCACGCGTCCGTGCTTGCGCGCAGCGGCGACCATCGCTTGACCCTCGACGATATCGACGCTGATCGGTTTCTGCACCCACACGTCAAGACCGGATTGGACCGCGGCAATCATGGGAAGCGCATGCCAATGGTCGGGCGTGGCGACCAGAACAATGTCGAGATCTTTTTGCTCCAGCATCTTGCGATAGTCGGAAAATGTTCTCGGCTTTTTCTTTGAGCGCTGGCGCGTCGATACCAAATCGGCCGCATCCGCCAGCATCTTGCTATCGACGTCGCACAAGGAGACGACCTCGATGGGCGAAACCTGAACCATGCGCAGCAGGTCGCTTTTTCCATACCATCCACAGCCGATCAAGCCAACTCTACGGACTTTGTCGTCGGCGAATGCACTTGCGGAGCCGGCTGTACCCAAGGCGATACCGGCTTTGAGGAGATCGCGGCGTGACATATTCCACATGCCGCTGAGTCTATCATGTCTCCGCTAACCCCCTCGCACTGGGGCGTTTTACCAGCGCCGATCCAGCAAAAGGCTAGGCGAACCGGTCGAAACCGGCCGGTAAAATCCTCTTTCGTTCACGTTTGCGACGACCGAATTGGAGGAGAAGACAATGAGAATTGCATACTTAGGCTTCGCTGCCTGTACGCTCCTGATTCTGCCGGCAACACAGGCGGCAACGATTTTACAGGAAAATTTCGACGAATTGACTCCGATGCTTACCGCCACTTCTGTTGGTGCATTTCAAGCGATCAATGGGACGAATGTCGATATTCTCGGTGGAGCCGAGTTCGGCAGCTTGTGCGTGTCGCCCGAGTCGAATAACTGCGTCGACATCGACGGCACCGGCGGAAATTCGCAAGGCGTTCTTCAAACCGTAAATTCGATCACTCTGATGCCGGGAACGAATTATTTTCTGAGCTTCGATTTGATCGGCTCCCAAAGAGGGACCACCGCGTCGACCACCGTTACCCTCGGTACATCGGGCTGCACCGGCGCGGGCTGCGCATACAGTCAGACATTCAATCTGACCAGCGGCGACGATAGCAGCGGCATCTTGAGCAACGTACTGGTAACCGTAAGCGCGCCGACCACGGCATTTCTAACGTTCACCAGCAACACGCCGGGCGATGTTGGCGATCTGCTCGACGACGTGCTTCTTACTTCAAGCTCCGTGGGAAGTGTGCCGGAGCCGCCGACTACGATTCTCATGGGTGCGGCTCTCCTCGGATTCAGTATGCTCGCGCGCCGGCTGCATCGTGTTTAGTACAATCGCGGTTTGCCACTGCGAGTTAACAACGAACTGGTTGAAGACGATGTAATCCGGGAGGAAATTCGAACGCTTCGCCTCCGCTTAACCGAGGCAATGCCGCAGGAGCATCCCTCCGCCATCGAGGCGCGCGCGAAGGAATGGGCGCGCGATAACGTGATTGAGAGGGTGTTGCTGCGCCAAGCCGCCCTTGCTGATGCGGAACCGGTGCCGCCCGAAGTGATCGAAAAGGCGGGAGGGAACGCGCTGGAGGCGGAGCTGCAATTCCGCATCGAACGCCTGGCGATTCGTCATGCCGGACGCATCGCTCCGCCGCGCAATAAGGACGTCGTCGATTATTACCGGCACCATCGCGAAAATATGGCCATCCCGGAGGCTGTTCACGCGACGCACATCATCAAGAACGTCGACGAAAATACGCCGGAGGAAACCGCGCTGGCTGCGATTCGCGTGGTGGAAGAGCGAATCGCGGCGGGCGAGAACTTTGAGGCCGTTGCCGACGAACTTTCCGATTGCCCCGGCCGCGGAGGCGACCTGGGTTGGTTTCCGCGCGGCCAGATGGTTCCAGAATTCGAGGCCGTCGTATTCGCATTGAAGCCGGGCGAGATCAGTCCCGTATTTCGCACCGCGTTCGGGTTCCATATCGCCAAGGTGTATGCGCATGCGGACGAGCGCATGGCGACGTTAGAGGAAGCGCGGCCGCAAATCGAAAGGCATCTGCTGACGGAGAAGCATCAGAAGGCGCTGGAACGTCTGTGCGATCATTTGCGCGCGCACGCAACTGTCGAGGAAGCTTGAAGCGGGAGTTCGAATTGATCGCCGCGGACGGCGGCGTCCATCCCTGCTGCGTGCCCAGCAGGCAGCGCGCAGCTCTGCTCAAAGTGCCGGGCAATGCGCTTCAACGCGTGTCCCACGGATCCGGCGAAGGAATGATCAAGCTCGACGGCGGCACGTTTTTGATGGGGACCAACAGCACGGAAGGCTTCGCCGCCGATGGGGAAGGACCCGTGCGCGAGATCGCGGTTGATCCCTTTTATATCGATGCGACGCCGGTCACCAACGCGCAGTTCGCCGAGTTCGCGCGCGCCAGCGGCTATCGAACCGAAGCGGAACAATTTGGATGGTCCTTCGTTTTTCAGGGACACATTCCGGAGGAGCGCCGCGCGGCGCTGGTGAACGACACGGTGCTCGCCGCGCCCTGGTGGTGCAAAGTTGCTGGAGCCGCGTGGGATCATCCGCAAGGACCCGATTCAAACGTTGCCGCTCTGGACGAATATCCAGTGACGCATGTTTCATGGAACGATGCGGCGGAGTTCGCGCGATGGGCCGGAAAACGACTGCCCACCGAAGCGGAGTGGGAACTCGCGGCGCGCGGCGGGCTCGAACAGAATCGATTTCCGTGGGGCGACGAGCTTACGCCCGATGGCCGCCACGTGTGCAATATCTGGCAGGGGGAATTTCCAAATCGCGATCTGGCGGAGGATGGATACGCGGGAACATCGCCGGTCCGCGCATTTCCTCCCAACGCGTTCGGACTCTATTCGGTGAGCGGAAATACTTGGGAATGGTGCGTGGATTGGTTTCATCCGGCCTACCATCTGGTGGGCGCGAGGACGAATCCAACCGGCCCTTCCATCGGACAAGCTCGCGTGATGAAAGGCGGATCATATCTTTGCCACGCTTCCTACTGCAACCGCTATCGCGTGGCGGCGCGAACCTCGAACACGCCGGATAGCTCCACCGGCAACATCGGATTTCGCTGCGTGCGCGATGTGGTTACGGCTTGAACGTGCCCTTCTGCTTCGCCACGTCGATCAGCGTGGGATAAAACTGCACGAACGTGGTGTCCACCGATCCGTGCTGCTGATGGCAGGAGTAGCAATTCGCCGACGTGGGGATCAGCTTCGCGGTGTCCGATTTTCCGAACCCGAAGAACGCCCAACCGCCTTTGAATCGCGAAGAATCCTTGACGTGAACCTCAATCGCAGTGAGCCCTGTCTGCACCTGTCCTCCGGTGTTGATCGAGACGTGGCTATCCGAATCGCGGACTTCGAGGACCATGATCGTCTTGTCCGGCCAAGTGCCCGTCTTGAGAAAGCCCTTGTAACCGGCCGGCGAAACGAACACGTTGTCGAATCGCGGATTGCCCTGCGCGTCAGTCTGTCCGGCCGGTCCGTACGTCATGGCGAGGCCGGCGCTTAGGAAGATCCACTCGCGATAATTCACCGGCAGGCGCATGGAGCCGTCGCTGGTATATTGCGGACTGTCCTGTGCGCCCAGCATCGCCGCCGCGGCGGAGATCAATAATATTCGCTTCATTTCTTGATTGCCTTTTTCTTGCGCTTCTCAATGGTGCCTCGGCACGTTTCGGCGCCGCAGGAGCATGGAGTCATCTCTTTCAGGTCGGAAAAATTGTAGTCGACAGTCAGTTCCTCGCCCCGTTTGATGGCGCGGCGGCTCATGTAGAGCACATGGCCCTTCAGCACGCGGCTTACAAGATTGGGATCGCAACTGTGATTGATAATCTCCGCGCCGCTGCCGCCGCGGGCGCCGTCGAGGGTCCAATAGTTGTCTACTGCGAACAGGTACGTATACTTACCGCCATCAATCGCCGCGGCCTGCTTGCGGTTCAGGCGCAGACCGGTGTACTCGATCACTTTGCGGTTGGGCGGGATGCGCTCATTCGCATAGACGCCAAAGCGGTGAATCTTCGATCGGCGAATCACGATATCGAAGCAGGTATGTTGCAAATCGATGCGAGGAGTCTTTACGGGTTTCATTGGCGCTGGTTCTCTGAATTGTAGCGAACTACGTGTGCGACGAGGATCGGCCATGCCTGGACACACAGCACCCAATCAGGTGCCGCCGTGCCCACCGAAGAGGCAGATACAGCCTCGCCGGCATTCTCGCGCAAACTCCAACATTCTGTATGGAGCGCTCCCACCGTTTAGTTGCCCGCAACGGCGTGGGTCATCGCACTGTAGCCTGACGAGAGGAGAGCTTCGAAGACTTCACCCTCGCGGTAGCGGGCCGGGATACGACGAAATGACCGGCCTCTTGCCCATATCATGTGACAGGGAGGTGTCGCCGCAGCGAAGTTAATTACGCAACTCATTGAACGCACGCGGGAAATTGTTAAGCTTAATCGCGTGTTCGCTTCCCGGCTCGATTGGAATCTTCAGACCAACCGTCTTTCGGCGCTCCTCAAGACGAAGGCGGTGGTGCTCGATCTCACGGAATCGAACCCAACCCGCGCGGGCCTCGACTATCCCGGCGAGGAGATTCTCAAGGCCCTAGCGGACCCTCGTGCCCTGCGCTACGATCCTGAGCCTAGGGGGCTGCTCTCCGCACGGGAGGCTGTTGCGGGCTATTACGGCAACGTTCCCGCGTCTCGTATTCTGCTCACAGCCTCCACCAGCGAGGCCTACGCTTACCTGTTCAAATTGCTCTGCGATCCAGGCGATGAGATTCTTTCGCCGCGTCCTTCCTATCCCTTGTTCGAGTTTCTCGCGGGCCTGGAATCAGTGCGCGTGGTGCAATATCCACTGCGGTATGACGGCGTCTGGCATATCGATTTCGATGCTTTGCAACGCGCGATTACGCCGCGCACCAGGGCGATCGTGGTGGTGAATCCGAACAATCCGACCGGCTCGTTTTTGAAGCGCGAGGAATGGTCCCGGCTGCAAGAGCTCGGCATTCCGATTCTGTCGGACGAGGTTTTTTGCGATTACTCGTTCGCTCCGGACGATTCCCGCGTGCGGACGCTGACAGACGCGTCGGAGGTGCTCACGTTTTCGATGAGCGGACTATCGAAGATCGCGGGTCTGCCGCAGATGAAGCTCGGCTGGATCGTCGCGAGTGGCCCTGGGCATGAAGCTGCGCTCGACCGGCTGGAATTGATCGCCGACACATATTTATCGGTCGCGACGCCCGTACAGATCGCTCTGCCGCGGCTGCTGGAGGCATCGAAAACGGTGCGTGAGCAGATCCTCACACGGACCAGAACGAACCTCGAGCTGCTGCGGCGGTCGACGGTTCCACTGCACCTCGAAGGAGGTTGGTACGCGACGCTGCAAGTGCCGAGAACGAAGAGCGAAGAGGGTTGGGCTGTCGAGCTGCTGGAGCGCCGTGACGTTTTGGTGCAGCCAGGATTTTATTTCGACTTCGAGTCGGAAGCGTTTCTGGTTCTAAGTCTATTGACCACGCCCGACGTGTTCGCCGAGGGCCTGCGGCGGTTGCTGGAAGAGATCGATGCTCCAATTCTCACAGGCTAAAGCCTGTGCCACCCAAAGGCAAAACGGCTGATGAACGCAAATCGAAAACAAGATGACGTCGCGCCGCAATCAGAGTTTATCAGCGGCCAACAAGTCTTTTTCAGCAATCTCTAAAGCCTATGCCACCCAGTGGGGACAGGTCCCCGACCTGTCTCTTCGAAAGTCTGCGCCTGAGTTGCTAGAATCACAAGTTATGCCCAAACCACGAATTGTGATCGGGATTTTTGTCTTAACGCTCATCCTTGGCCAAACCTCCCAGATCACCGCGCAGAAGAAGTTTGCCCTCACCATCGACAACATCATGCGCGGGCCTGCGCTCTATGGGTATGAGCCCACCGCGCCGCGCTGGTCTGCGGACGGGCAGCGCGTTTATTTTCAATGGAAGCAGGCCAGTGATCCGCGCGTGAAACCCGATGACACTTACGTCGTCAATCGCGACGGCTCCGGTTTAAGGAAACTCGGCGAAGAGGAAACAAAGAATCTCCCACCCGCTTTCGGCAGCCGCACCAGGGATCGCAAGCGGCTGGCCTATGCGGAGAACGGCGATATTTTCATTTACGATTTCTCGCTTGGCGCCAAGCGGCAGGTCACGAAGACGGCCGACGCCGAGACCAATCCGCAGTTCACGTTCGACGAAAAGCGCGTGACCTTCATGCGCGGTGGGAATCTTTATGCAATGTCGCTCGACACGGGGTTGCTTGAGGAACTGACCGATGTTCGCGCGGCGGCGGCGGAAGGCGCTCCGGCTGCTCCCGCGGCTGGTGCCGGCGGACGAGGCGGAGGTGGTGGTGGCCGCGGTGGGCGTGGCGGCGGCGCTCCTCCAGCGGCGGCCGTGAAGGGAACCGATAGTCAGGAATTTCTCAAGAAACAGGAAATCGACCTGATCCTCGCGGTGAAGGAACGCAAAGCGGTTCGGGAAGAAGCCGAGGCGAAACGGAAAAAAGATGAGGGCGTGCAGCGCAAGCCCTTCCAGTTGCAGGCTCGCCAGACGGCGGCCCGCTTGGAGCTATGCCCGGACGGGAAATGCGTCATCGGGATGGTGACCGAAGCTCCGAACGGCGTGAAGAACGAGAACGTGCCCAATTACGTCACGGAGTCGGCGTATACGGAGGATATCAACGGCCACTCCAATGTCGGCGAACCGCAGAACAAACAGCGTGTGGCGATTCTCGATGTCGCGACCGGCGACGTGAAATGGGTCGATGCAGGGCTGGGGGATCGGGAGATTCAGCTTCAGGCGCCGATCTGGAATGAAGCCGGCACGAAGGCTTTTCTGGTGGCGCGGGCCGGCGATAATAAGGATCGCTGGATTCTTGCGCTCGATCCCGCAACTGGAAAAACGCGAACTCTATTCACTGAACATGACGATGCCTGGATCAACGGCGGCGGAGGGGGCGGCGCGTTTGGCGGCGGAGGAAGCACCGGTTGGCTGAAGCATAGCGACGAGATTTATTTTCTGAGCGAGAAGGACGGTTACGCGAATCTGTTCAAGGTTTCCTACGATGGCGGCGATGTGAAGCCCCTGGTGGCCGGCAAATTCGAGGTGAGCGCGGTCGAATTGTCGCAGGATGGGAAAACGTTTTACTTCACGTCGAGCGAAGTGAGCCCGTTCGACCGGCACTTTTATTCCATGAGCGTGGATGGAGGCGCGCGCACGCAGCTCACGAAAGAGGCCGGGAATCATCGCGCGATCCTTTCGCCGGATGAAAAAGCGTTTGCCGACATTTATTCCTACACGAATAAGCCGCCGGAGCTGTTTGTCGATGCTAAGAAAGTCACCTCGTCACCGGCGCCGGAGTTTTGGGATTACAAATGGCTGGATCTGCCGATTGTGGAGATTCCGGCGCGCGACGGCGTCAAGGTTCCCGCTCATCTTTACAAGCCGGCGAATTTCAAGGAGGGCGGACCCGCAGTGATATTTGTTCACGGCGCGGGATATTTGCAGAACGTGCATCACTGGTGGTCAACGTCTTACGAGCACGAATACCTCTTCAACCATTTCCTGATGGAGCATGGTTACCTGGTGATCGACATCGATTATCGGGGCTCGGCCGGATATGGACGCGATTGGCGGACCGCGATCTATCGCCACATGGGCGGGAAGGATCTGGACGATCACGTGGATGCGGCGAAGTATATCGTCGCGCAGTATGGCGTCGATCCGAAGCGCATCGGTCTCTATGGAGGCAGCTACGGAGGCTTCATCACGCTGATGGCGTTGTTCACCGCACCCGACACATTCGCCGCCGGTGCGGCACTTCGACCGGTCACCGATTGGGCGCACTATAACCACGGATATACAGGGAATATTTTGAATTTGCCGCAGAAAGACGAGGATGCTTATAAAAAATCTTCGCCAATTTATTTCGCCGACGGATTGAAAGGCGCGCTATTGATCTGCCATGGAATGGTCGATACGAATGTGTTTTTCCAGGATTCGGTGCGGCTGGTACAGAGACTCATCGAGTTGCATAAGGAGAACTGGTCGATCGCGCCCTATCCGGTGGAAGATCACGGCTTCGTCCAGCCTTCGAGCTGGGCCGACGAGTATAAGCGGATCTACGGTCTTTTCGAGACCAACTTAAAGCCGAAACCCTGATGGCTTGAATTCCACAACAGGACTAGACTCGATCTATGCCTGCATGTAGGAATTGTGGAGGGCGTCTCTGCAAAAACGAGACGAAATGTTTCACCTGCGAAGCGCCCGTAGCGGAAGAAAAAACTCAGCGCCAGACGAATCTGGCCCGAGCGCGCGTCGGTCTTACGATTGCTTTTTTTGTTTGCCTAGCGCTGACCATCGCGTCGATTTTTACGGATGTCGGGCCCTCATTCACGAAGTGTGCGGCAGCGACGGTAATTCTGCATTTTGTGAAAGAGTCCGCGGTGCAGATGTCTGAGCCGAAAGGCTCTTAATCTCGCGGATCACTAGTTCCAGCTCTTCGTCTTTGGTGTAAAAATGCGGAGCTACCCGGATACCCGCTCCTGGTCTGTAATCAACAAGATAATCGCGGCGGCCTAGTTCCTGGGTGATTTCATAGCCGTCGGGAACGTCGATGACTACTGTGCCTCCGCGCTGATTTGGATCGCGCGGGGAATTGATGCGAAACCCTGCTTCTTCAGCTAGTTCGATGAGTTTCTTAGTCTGGCGCATCGATTTTTCGCGGATCGCCGGTACGCCGATTTCGTTGATGATTTCGTAGCCGGACATGGCGGAATACATCGCCGGGATATTTGGCGTTCCATTCAGGAAACGATTGATTCCAGGGTCGTAATCGTGTTCGGGAGCGAATAGAAACGGCTGACGATGGGCGGCCCAGCCGGTCAAGCGGGGCTCTAATTCGGGCCATAAATCGCGGCGGACGTATAAAAATCCGGCTCCGGGGCCGCCTAGCAGCCATTTCACCGATCCGCCGACGGCGAAATCGACTCCTAATTCGCGGACGTTGATGGGAACTGTCCCTGCGGATTGATAGACATCCGCTACTATCTTCGCCCCGACTTCGTGGGCGCGGCGGGTCAGGGCGGCCAGGTCCTGAATGAAGGAACTGCGGAAGAGGACGTGGGAAACGGAGACCAGCGCGGTCTCTTCATCGATGGCTTCGAGCATCGCTTCGAGAGGGATTGTTATGCCATTTTGCGACGGAATAGTCACCAAGCGAGCCCTTAATTGACCATAATTGTATAGATTCGACGGGAAATTCATCCCTTCGGAGACTATCTTATTGCGCTTTTGCGACCAGTCGAAGCAGGAGAGAACGATCTGCTGGCAGATGGAAACGTTCTGGTGCATGACGGTTTCGCCTTCGCCTGCGCCGATGATTTTTCCGATGAGGTTGCCGACGGTGACGGGCATTTCCCACCAGCCTTCTTCCCAGGCTCGGATGCCCCTGGTATCCCATTCGTCGGCGAATTGATTTAACCGGTCGCGGGTGCGGCGGGGCATGGCGCCGAGCGAGTGGCTGATCATGTAGACGGTCCGATCGAGGATCGGGAATTCTTTGCGCCAGGATAAGAGAGGGTCCATTAGGATCGCGCGCCGCCGCTTACGATTAGGATTTCGCCGCTGACGTAGTCGGATAAAGGCGAGCAGAAGAACAGGACTGGGCCCGCAGCTTCTTCGACGGTTCCGGCGCGGCCTAGAGGGCAATGGGTTTTCACCGCTTCGATGGTGGCGGCTTGCACTCCGACTTTGATTTTTCGGCCTTTCATGTCAATCTCCGAGCCTTCGCCCAGCGGCTGGACCAGGCGGGTTTCGATGAAGCCGAATCCTACGGAGTTCACGTTGACGTTGTAGCGTCCCCATTCCTTGGCCATGACCTTCGTCAATCCGTTGATACCGCTTTTGCCTGCGCCGTAGCCGGCTTGGCCGGCGATGCCATCGACGCCTGAAACGGAGGTGATGTTTACGACTTTCCGCATGACACGCCGGCCTTCCGCAATCTCCTTTTTCGCGGTCTCACGGATATAGTTGGACGCGGCCCGCAAGACGCGGAAGGGCGCGACGATGTGGATGTCGATCATCGCCTGAAACTGCTCGTCGGTGGTTTTCTGGATGACGTTGTCCCAGGTGTAGCCGGCGTTGTTGACGATGATGTCGATGGAGCCGAATCCATTGACGGTTGCGTTCACGAGCTTCTCGGGGAAATCGGGCGCCGTGACGTCGCCGGGCATCGCTTTCGCGGCGCCTCCCTCTTTGTCGATCATCATTCCGGTCTCGAACACCACATCGCGATCGAGATCGTTCAACATCACGGATGCGCCTGCCTGCGCGAGCTTCATAGCGACGGCGCGTCCGATACCGCGGCCTGCTCCGGTGACGAGCGCGGTCTTACCTTTTAGATCAATACCCATGCATCGTGTTTTATCACAACCGATGGCTGTGATAGGATCAGGGCAAATGCGACTTTTGTACTTTTCGCTACTTTTTGCCGCCGGGACGCTGTTTGCAAGCGAGCAAGCGGACAGAACCGTCGGATCGCCAAACGCTCCGGTGACGCTCGAAGTGTGGAGCGATTTCCAGTGTCCTCACTGCGCCCAACTGCATTTCGGAGCGATCAAACAGGCGATAGGAGACTGCGTGGCGTCGGGTAAAGTGCGCATCGTTTTTCGCGATTACATTCTGCCGCAGATGCCTTATTCGAGGAAGGCGGCGCAGTATGCGGACGCGGCTTCGCGGATCGGGAAATACGAGCGCATCTGCGATACTCTGTTCCGCACCCAGCAGGAATGGGGCAGGACCGGGGACGTGGAGGGAGCGGTGGCGAAGGATTTGACCCCCGCCGAAATGGCCAAGGTCCGAAAAATTCTGGCGGACCCCAAGGCGCTGGCGGAGATTAACGCGGAGATTGACGCCGATATGGCGCTGGCCCGCAAGATTCCTTTGGAGTCGACTCCGACGATGATTTTGAGCGGCAAAGGGAAACGATATCCGATCACGGGCGACGCGCGATACGACCTGCTGGGGCGGTTGATCGACACGATCGTTAAATAAATGCGCGGGGTGCTGTTGATTTGCGCGCGGCTGGCGCTGGCGGCGGTGTTTCTGTGGGCCGCGTACACCAAGCTGCGCGATCCTTGGATGGTCTTCGCGATGGAGATCGACGCGATGCACGTCGTGCCTGGCGGGATGGTGGATACTGTGGCCCGGGTGCTTCCGTGGGTTGAGCTGGTGGTCGGCGTGTTGCTGGTGATCGGGCTGAAGATGCGCTACGTGGGGGCAGTCGCTACCGCGGTTCTGGGCTGCTTTTTTGGGATGCTTGTGTTTCTTTATTTAAAGGGGTTTCAGGGGGATTGCGGGTGTTTTGGGCCGGGGGAGCAACTGGGTCCTAAGACTTTGGCGCGGGATGGGTTGTTGGTGGCTCTTTCGGGTTGGGTTACTTGGGCTTACTGGCGGTCGCGGAACGTCGACACGAATGTCGACGCGGCACGCCTGGAGGCGCGCGCCACGCAGGTGCACACGGACTGAACAGGGTGCTACCTGGTTCAGATACGGGCTACAATATAGTTATTCGCTCCAGGTTGTCCTGTCGGCCGCTTGAAAGGCGGGCAGGTCGGGAACCTGCCCCACTGCATGTCTAATTTCGAATCTTTGAGCCTTCAGTTTGGACTTTCGTTTGACGATTTGTATCGCCGCGAGGGTCTGGTTCGCATCGATGCTGCGTTTATCGATCATTTGAAAGCTGTGGATGCCGGGTTGTTTAACCGGTTGATGGAGGCGCGGACCGGCAACGGCGCGCGGAAACAGCTTTCTGAGTTGATGGTGGACCTGGCGCCTCATGTCGAGGATTTTATCGGCGATCTGTTTGGAATTGCGGTCGAGGTGCGGGAGTTGCAGGCGCGGCATGACGCGCTGGCGCCGGTTTATGCGCTGAAGCGCAAATTTATTCAGAAAAAAGCGATTAGCGGGGTCACCGCGGAGAAGGCTGTTCTGATCAATGGACGCGCCGTGGGGATGGAACTGGAGGCGTTGTTTAACGAGCCTTTGACCGAAGAGAGTTTTGTCGAGCACGTTTCTCAGTGGTTGGAGGATGAGGCGAATCACGCTGCTCAGTTGACGGTTGCGGCGCAGTATGCGGCGTGGGCCGCGCTTTCACCCGCGGGTCGCGAGAAGCATGATGGCGGCGTGCTGTTCAAGGTACCGCACAAGCTGGACATGACGCATCTGATCCCTGTGGAGACCCTGGTGAACGGCGTCGCCAGGCTGGCGCTGCCGCAGCATGAATGGAGGCATCGCGAAGGATTCAAGCTCACCGACGCGGGGATGGGCCTGAACGCGGCGCTCGATCAGGCGAATTATTGCATCAAATGCCATAACCAGGAAAAGGATTCGTGCTCGACCGGTTTGAAAGAGAAGACCGGCGAATTTAAGAAGAGCTTTTTCGGAGTCACGCTGGCGGGATGCCCTCTGGATGAAAAAATTTCGGAGATGAACCTGGTGAAGCAGCGAGGGCATTCGGTGGGCGCGCTGGCGATCACGGCGGTGGATAATCCGATGTGCGCGGGCACCGGGCATCGCATTTGCAACGACTGCATGAAGTCCTGCATTTTTCAGAAGCAGGACCCGGTGGATATTCCGCAGGTGGAGACGCGGGCGCTCAAAGATGTATTGGAGCTGCCGTGGGGTTTTGAGATTTATAGTCTGCTGACGCGGTGGAATCCTTTGAATTTCGCGCGGCCTGTGCCAAGGGAAGTGTCGGGATACAAAGTTTTAGTCGTCGGATTGGGACCGGCGGGGTTCACGCTGTCGCATCATCTGATGAACGACGGGCACACTGTTGCGGGCGTGGATGGGTTGAAGATTGAGCCGCTGCCAGCGGAGATTTCGGGCGTGACGCCGCATGGCGAGCGCGTGCCGTTTCGTCCGATTCGCGATGTGAACGAGTTGTACGAATCGCTGGACGACCGGGTGATGGCGGGATTCGGAGGCGTGGCCGAGTACGGCATCACGGTCCGCTGGAACAAGAATTTTTTGAAGATTATCCGGCTCCTTCTCGAAAGGCGCGAGCAGTTCGGGATGTTCGGGGGCGTGCGCTTCGGCGGGACCATGACTGTCGAGAGCGCGTTCGAGCTGGGGTTCGATCACGTGGCCTTGTGCGCGGGCGCGGGACGGCCGACGGTGATTCCGATGAAGAACGGGCTGGCGCGCGGCGTTCGCCAGGCATCGGATTTTCTGATGGCTCTGCAATTGACGGGCGCTGCGAAAGAGAGCTCGGTTGCGAATTTGCAGGTGCGCATGCCGATTGTGGTGATCGGCGGAGGGTTAACCGCGATCGATACGGCGACGGAATCGCTGGCGTATTACGTGGTGCAGGTGGAGAAGTTTCTTTCGCGCTATGAGGCTCTGGTTGCGGACCTGGGCGAGCGCGAAGTCCGGGCACGCTGGACGGCGGAGGAGACAGAGACCGCGGAGGAGTTTATCGCCCATGCTCTGGCGATTCGGGCAGAGCGCACGGAGGCGGCGCGGGAAGGTCGCGAACCGAAGCTGGTGGAAATTCTCAATCGCTGGGGCGGGGTGACGATCGCGTACCGGCGGAGAATGATCGATTCGCCGAGTTACACGCTGAATCACGAAGAGGTCGCGCTGGCGCTGGAAGAGGGAATTCGATTCGCGGAATCGCTGACGCCGGAAGAAGTCGAGGTGGATGCGTACGGCCACGCGGCGGCGTTGATGGTTCGGAACGCTGAAGGCGAAGTGGTGCGGATGGCGGCGCGGTCGATTCTAGTGGCGGCGGGGACGCAGCCGAATACGGTGCTGGGTCGCGAAGATCCGGAGCACGTTTTCTTAGACGGCAAGTGGTTCCGCGCGGTAGACGATTCGGGCGAGCCGGTGAAGCCGGAGAAGGTCGCGAAGCCGAAGGACGCGCGGGTGCTGATGTCGATTCGTCCGGATGGACGCGGCATTTCGTTCTTTGGCGATTTGCATCCTTCCTTCGCGGGCAATGTGGTGAAGGCGATGGCGAGTGCGAAGCAGGGGTATCCGGTGGTCTCCCGGCTGCTTGCACGGAAGGCGCCTACGGGGTTGTTGCCGGGGACGCTGCTGGAGCACCTGAACGAGGAGCTTCGGGCTGTCGTGCACAAGGTGGAACGGCTGACGCCGACGATTGTTGAAGTGGTGGTGAAGGCTCCGATGGCGGCTCGCGCGTTTCATCCGGGGCAGTTTTATCGCTTGCAGAATTTTGAGACGCTGGCGCCGCGCGCGGGCGGAACGATCCTTGCGATGGAAGGCCTGGCGCTGACTGGGGCTAAGGTGGATCGCAAGCAAGGTTTGCTATCGACGATTGTGCTGGAGATGGGCGGGTCGTCGGATTTATGCGCGCTGCTGAAGCCGGGCGAGCCGGTTATTTTGATGGGTCCGACGGGAACTCCGACGGAAACGCCGGCGAAGGAAACTGTTTTACTGATCGGCGGAGGGTTGGGGAACGCGGTGTTGTTCTCGATCGGCCAGGAGCTGCGCGCGAACGGGTCGCGGACGATTTATTTTGCGGGATATAAGAAGATCATCGATCGCTACAAGGTGGAGGAGATCGAAAAAGCGGCGGATGTGGTGATCTGGTGCTGCGACGAGGCTCCGGGATTTACGCCGGGGAGGGTGCAGGACAAGGCGTTCGTCGGGAATATTGTCGAGGCGATTCTGGCTTATGGGCTTGGGGATCTGGATGATCCAATTACGCCGGACAAGCTGGATATTTCGCTGCACTCGGTGGATCGGCTGGTGGTGATCGGCTCGGATGCGATGATGGGCGCGGTCGCGCGGGCGCGGCACACGGTGCTGGCTCCCTATTTGAAGCCCGATCACAAGGCTATCGGAAGTATCAATTCTCCGATGCAGTGCATGATGAAGGAAATTTGCGCGCAGTGTTTGCAGCAGCACAAGGATCCGATTACGGGCGAAGAGACTGTGGTGTTTTCGTGCTTCAATCAGGATCAGTCTTTGGATTTGGTCGATTGGTCGAATCTGCGGACCCGGTTATCGCAAAACGGGGTGCAGGAGAAGTTGACGAAGCAGTGGGTGGATCGGTGTTTGAAGCAGATCGGGGCGCGGGAGCTGGTGGGGGCTGGTTAGAAAACGCAGGCGGAACCACCTGCGCCACCTAAGCACCTCGCGAGCTAAGGGACGATGCGGTCAGGTTGCTGCTTTGGCGGTTTTTTGTTGGGTTAGATAGCGCTCGCGGGCTTTCATGATGGCTTCGTGCGCTGCATGGACGTCGCGCCAGCCTTGCAGTTTCACGTTCTTTCCTTCCAGCTCTTTATAGATCTGGAAGAAGTGCTCGATCTCCCTTAACTGGTGTCCGCGGACGTCGCCGATGTTGTGGATTTCGTCGTAGCGCGGGTTGCGCATGGGCACGGCGAGGACTTTGTAATCCGCCTCAGAGTTATCGACCATGTCGAGGATTCCGACGGGGCGCACTTCGATCATGCAACCGGTAAAGCTCGGGTGGGTCATCAGGACCAGGATGTCGATGGGATCGCCGTCATCGGCGACGGTGCCGGGGACGAAGCCGTAATCGCCGGGGTAGTGCATGGGCGAATAAAGGGCGCGGTCGAGGCGGAAGACGCCGAGCTCGATATCGTATTCGCACTTGTTGCTGCCGCCCTTCGCGATCTCGACGATCATGCGAACGGATTTGGGAGCGTACGGTCCTGGATCGATATCGGAGAGCTTCATGTGTTGGGATCTAGCGCGGGAAACGCGTTACCTCGATTCTACCAAAATAGGCGGGCAGATCCGGTTTGGTGTCGCGCAGAATTTCGATGACGGCCTGGCGGTCGGCGGGAGGGAATTTATCAAGGACGGTCCACATGCGGCGGTAGACGGCGGCTTTCGTGGGGGCGGGGAGGGCGTCGAAGGCCGCGGTGTAGATCATGTAGCTGCACGGGTAGCGCATCAGGCGGCGATTGAGGTCGAATTGGCGGAGGGAGCGGCCGTGGCGGTCGCGGGGGCCGGACGCTTCGAAGATTTGCGTGAAGCCGGGGTCGCCTTGGATGGGGTTCGGGAAAGATTCGTTTACGAAAAGAAGATGATCGACCAGGTCGTTTATGTTGTCGGGGTGGGCGAGCAGGTTCATCATGCGCATCTGGTGCGCGAAGACGGTGAGCGCCACGATATCGCTTGCGACGGGAGGACTCATTTCGCGCTTTTGTGGTTCGAAGACGGCGTTGCCGATATGAGGTGGTACGGCGGCTCCGGTCACGAACCAGCCTCCCCAGGGCTGATCGCTTTCGCGCGAGGGGATGCCATCGGGTGTGGGGATCACGCTGCGGATTAGCGTGGTTCCGGATTTATGGCAGTTCAGGCAATCCTGGCGATGGACGAGGTGTTCGCCGGGGCGTTGCTGAAGGGTGTAAAACTGGATGCCTTGTTCGGGGTTCTGCGCGGCGAGTTCGAGGAAGCCTCCGTGGACCGCGCCGACGATGATGTGATCGTTGAAATAGAGGAGGCGGGGGTTGGCGGGTTCGATGCGGAGGGATTGGATACTGGTCTTTGAGAATACGGCGATCTGCGATTCGGAGGGGATGTGTAGGGCTTCGAGCAGAGCGGGGAGATAGCCGAAGGTAGGGTCGAACGGAAGTTCGGATTTGATCGAGGCGACAGGATCGGCGGCCCACGCGGACGCGACCATGGCTAGGAGAAGGCAGAGGCGCATGTTAGTTTCCGATCGCGAACAGGATCGCGTCGTTGATGGCGTAGACGGTGCCGTCGGGGCCGATCACGGTTGGGGTATAAGCTTCGCCGCGGCCCGCAGTCAGGCGGAGACTCTGCGAGAGTGAGTTGGTCGTGAAATCCCAGCGATACGTGACTCCGTCTTCGCTGTTGACGATGGCGGATTTCGTGAACGGGTCGATGGCAACCGTATTGACGCACCATTCGCGGACTGCATTGGGGAAACCTGCGGTGGGATTGGGCGTGACGCCGGTAACGGTGATGACCTCTTTCATGACGGTGACCGGCGTGGTCGCGTATTCGTCCTGCATGGTGGCGGAGGGGTCCAGGACCGCGACCTTGTTGATGCCGTTCCCGGTTCCGGTCCCGACGTAGTTGTTGTACTTGGTGAGGATCAGGTACGGAGACGAGCCTGTATAGGAAGGCACGGCCCCGGCTGGGACCACGGAACCCGTATCGTCCCAGCCGAAGGAGCCGGGCGTTTTGGTTTGGGTCAGCGTGGAATTGAAGTGCAGCATCCAGCCCCTGGCGTTATGCGAACTACAGCACGGGGATTCCAGGATGCCGTAGTAGACGTCGCCGTCAGGGCCGACCATGGGAGTCGCTGAACTGTCGGTAGAGATGGTCCCTGGCCCTCCGCGAGGATCGAACAACGCCACATGCGCGATCGGCGCGAGCGTGGAGGCGTCCGCCATGGCGAGATATCCGGTTCCGTATGCCGCCCCCGTCGAGACGGCAATGTAGACCGAGCGTTGATCGTTACTGAGAGCGGGGGCGCAGTTCAGCGCAATCTGGTTGGTGGAACCGTCGCCGCTGAGGGATACCGCGCTGACCCAGGTTCCTGATCCGCTGAAGGTGACTCGGGCGATGCCGCTCACCAGGTTTGCCGGATTGGAGCCCGATACTGTGAAACCGAAGAAAATGTTTCCGGCGCGATCGGCCGTCAGCGGCGTCGAGATCTGGACGCTGCTGTTGAACGCGGCCGGACTGTTTTTGTACTGTTGCGTTCCGTAGAAGGCTACCTGGCCGGTCGCGCCGGTGGCGGAATCCGGCGAATCGCGATAGTAGATGGTCCCGCCGGCCCCGGCGTAGTAGAGACGCGAGCCCAGGGAAATTGCCGGCGCATAGGGCGGAATCCAGTCGTGCGCGGGAAGCGAATAATCGGTGGAGAGCGTGTAGAGCAGCGATCCGGTGGCACCGTTGAAGGCTTCCACCTGAAATCCCCCGGTCGCGCCGGTTTTCACCGGGACGATAACGGTATTCGCGGCGGTCACGAGTGGGGACCCGTAGTGGATCAAAAGGTCGGTCTGTCCGCCACCCGGCGCATTCAGATCGACCGGGGTCTGCCAATGGATCGAATGCAGAGCCTGCGCCGCCGTGGCCGAGGTCGCAGTGTGCTGCGGGTCGTGCGCGTACCCGCTCCAGGAGATATCGCTGGATTGGCAGTTCGTTAGCGTGTCGAGCAGGGGAGCAACGCAGTGCGGATCGGTCCTGAATTCATCGGTGCCTTGGGAATAAGCAGGGATCGCCAAGAAAATCAGGAAGAATCTCATGAATGAGAGACTCCGCGCAAGTTCGATCCGTTGCCGCGGTGATATACTTTGGTGGACCTGGACGGGTTCGAACCGTCGACCTCTTCCATGCCATGGAAGCGCGCTCCCAACTGCGCCACAGGCCCACGCTTAGTACAGAACTCAGTTTAACATACACTGTGTTTATGGACCGCGATCAAGCCTGGGAAATCGTCTGTGAATTCGTGAAATCGGATAGCCTGCGCAAGCATATGCTGGCGGTGGAAACCTGCGTGGCCGCTTATGCGCGAAAGTTCGGGGAAGATGAACAAAAATGGGCGGTTACGGCCCTGCTTCACGATTTCGATTGGGAGATTCATCCCAATCTGCCGGACCATCCGACTAAGGGCGAGCCGATTCTCGCGGAGCGTGGCGTCAGTGAAGAGATTCGCCGGGCGATTCTCTCCCATGCCGATTTTACCGGCGTTCCGCGCACCTCGCCGCTTGAGAAAACTTTGTTCGCGTGCGATGAACTGGCCGGATTTCTCACGGCTTGCGCCTACGTGAAGCCGGGCAGGAGTATCCAGGAAGTCGAGACTAAATCGGTCCGGAAGAAGCTAAAGGACAAGGCTTTCGCGCGCGCCGTGAATCGCGACGACATCGTGAATGGGGCGGCGGAAATGGGCGTCGATCTGGATCAGCACATTGAATTCTGCATCCAGGCGATGCAGGCTCGGGCCGCCGAGTTGGGCCTCGCGGGCACTGCTGCAACTACTGCTTGAACTCGGCTATCAAGCCGTCCAAAGACCGATTGGCGCCGGCCGCGTTCCAGCCGAATTCCGCGACCAGCATTTTCGAAACGTCGTCTTTACCTTTACCTTCGTGAACCATTCCGCCGACGCGGTCGCACAGTTTGGCCATGCCGTCGCGAAACTTGATCAGGTCGGCGCGTTTAGAAACCGGTCCGTGGCCGGGAATCACGGTGTCGAAATCCCATTTCAAAACGCCGTCGATCGTTCCGGCCCATTCCTTTGCGCTGGCATGAGCCGAATAATCGATAAACGGCGCGCCTGACACGAACAGATCGCCCATGTGGACCACCTTGAGAGCTGGAAAATAAATTGCGGCGTCGCCGTTGGTGTGGCCGCGGCCGAAATGTCTTGCGAGAACTTCTTTGCCGCCGAGATACACGCCGGTCTGATCGCTATAGGTCACGCGCGGGACGCCCGGCATGTTGCCGGCGACCATATTGGCGCGCGCATTCTCGTGAATAATAATCTCAGCGACCGGCAGTAGCTTCTGATTGCCTCCGGTATGATCGCCGTGCTGGTGCGTGTTGAGCACGTACTTCACCGGTTTGTCCGTGACGCTCTTGATCTTCGCCAGGATCTCGGCGACATCGGCGTCGAATTTATCGTCCACCACGATGACGCCGTCATTCGTGACGTAGGCCGCGACATTTCCGCCGTCGTTCGAGATGACGTAGAGGTCGTCCTTGACCTTTTCAAGAGCGAGTTTCCCGGCCTGCGGAGTCTGCGTATAGGCGACCCAGGCGCCGATCAGGAACACCAGTCCGGCGGACATGCGGACAATCAGAGGCTTACGCATACCGGAAACGATATCAGATTAAGAGGTCTGCGTCTGGGAGTTTTGTAGCGCGAGTTTCGCTTTCCAATCCTCCAGAATCGCGACCGTCGTAATGGTGCCGACCCTGGCGCATCCCGCTTCGCGCAACTCCAGCACATCGCGGATGGTGCGGACCCCGCCGCTCGCCTTGATTTTCACGCGATCACCGAGCAATCGCTTCATCAGAGCAACGTCGGTGAGCGAATAGGGCGTGGGCCCGAACGGCGTCGAAGTCCTGGCGTAATCGACTTCGGCGCGCTTCACGATCTTGCAGGCGATGGTCTTCAAATCTTCTGTGAGATAGCCGTTTTCGAACGCGACTTTGAGAATCGCGCCGCCCTCATGGCATGCCGCAGCCATTTGCTGAAGCTCCATCTCCACGTATTGGAACTGGCGCGAGATCATCTTGCCGATATTGATCACGGTATCGATTTCAGTGACTCCTCGCCGCACCAGGTCGCGGGTCGCATACAGTTTCACCGACGTGCTGGCGGATCCATGCGGATAGCTGACCACGCTGCCGACGGCCACGCCGCTGCCGCGCATCCAATTCACCGCGAGGTCTGCATCGGAGGGACGCACCACTACCGCGGCGATGCGATATTGCCTCGCGATTTCGCAGCCGGTGTGTATTTCCTCTTCAGAAAGCTCCGGCGCCAGCACCGGATGTTCGATCATCCGGGCAATGTCTTCGTAGGAAAGTCGTGGCTCGGCTGGTGCCGACATTTTTTAATCTTTGCGTCGCTTGGGCGTTTCAAGCCCCAATTCCTGCAGATGGACATGGGCATCATGCGCTCTGGGATTGTCGGGGTACGCGGCGAGAAAATTCTTGAACTCTTTCCCCGCCGCAGTCTTCTGTTTGTCGTTCATCAGAGCGCAGGCCTTCATATACTGCGCTTCCGGCGTCTTTGGATTCTTGGGGTACATCTCGAGCACCGCATCAAAAGCTTTCGCGGCGTCGGACCACTGCTGGTTGCGATAGTAAATCTGGCCAACATAGTATTGCGCGTTAGGCGCGTTTTCACTCTGGGGAGCGTACTTCACATACTGCCCGAACTCTTCCAGGGCCAAGTCGTCCTTCTTGCCTTGATAATCGCGGTAAGCGTTTTGATAAGCCAGCTCCGCAGACCATCCTGCCGGCGGAGCATCCGTTGTCTGCGTCGCCGTCGCCGATCCTCCGGCTGGAGGCGGAGGAGGGACAGGGGTTTGTATACTTCGCACTGCGTCCGAAAGGTCTTTGACCTTCGCGTCCATGTCGTTCATGTGCCGCACCAACTCCGCTACATTGGTCGCCACGGAGCGCAAATCGCCGGACATTTCGTCGACCTTGGTCCCCAGAGTCGCCACCGGAGCCACCAGCTTGGTCTGCTGCTCTGCCAGTTTCTGATCGAGGCTGTGCTGCATTGCCGCCAACGCCGCGGCTGACTTGTTGGACGCGTCAATCGACTGCTGGAGCAGAGCCGTTAAGGCCGCCGTCTTATCGTCGAGCGCCTTCTGAATCTGCTTCACCTGATCCTCAAGCTGCGCCACGTCGCGCTGGATCGAGACGAGTTCATCGTGCTTTTGTCCCAGCAAAACCGCCGGCGCAAAAGCGATGGAAACCAGAAGTAATCGTGAAGCGTTCATGAACCCCTCCTGTTCTTATTGCGCGGGCGCCAGATGGCCGCGCCGGTTGCGTTGATAGCAGGCTTCGTTTTCGTCCGTGCATACCGGACGTTCCTTGCCGAAGCTGATGGTCTTCAAGCGATCGTCCGGCACGCCGAGCTGCACCAGGAACTCCTTAACCGCCAGCGCCCTGCGATCGCCCAACGCCAGATTGTACTCTTCCGATCCGCGCTCATCGCAATGGCCTTCGATCACGATGGTAAAGCCGGGATCGGCGGCCAGAATCCGCTTGATCACATCCGCGTCTTTCGTCAGCGTGTCGCGGCCGTCAGCCCGAATGTCGTTCTTGTCGTAGTCGAAATAGACGTCCTGCGCTTCGCGACCCAGGATCTGTCCACTGGGAATTTTCTCGCCCGTGGTGCGCGGAGGCGGAGGCGGAACACTGCTCGATACCTCGATTGTGACCGACCGCGTGTCTTGAGCACCGCCGCTTTTTGCCGTTAGGGTATAGGTGGTCGTTTGGCTGGGGAACACCTGGCGGCTGCCGTTCGCAGCTACCGCGCCCAGTCCCTGGTCGATGGAAATATCTGTGGAATTGCCGACGGACCAGCGCAATGTCGCTGCTTGTCCCCTTTCGATTGAACGCGGTTCACCGGTAAAGCTATTGATGCGCACCGAAAGCGGAGCGGACGGAGGAGGCTCGGCCGGGGCATTCGATGTCGGCGGTGGCGGAGGCGTAGTCGGCACCGGCGTCTTTTTCCCACATCCTGCGGCCGAAATCATCAAAGCCGCCGCGAACACCGCTAAACCCACTTGAGTCGAAAAGCGTGTTCTCGAAAAATTACGCATTTTCATCCTTTCCCTTACCGATACTTTAGTTTATCCCGTTCGCCCACACGGGCTGGGTGTTATTTCCCTGTGTCGTCAATTGCTGCGGTTTACCACTCCCATCGGCCAGCATGGTGTAAATCTGGGTGACATGGCCATGAGTCGACTGGTAAACCAAATGAGCCCCATCCGGAGCCCACCAGGGGTGCTCATTCTTGCCCGCATTCGAAGTGAGCTGATCGATGTGCTTGCTGGCAATATCCATGATGAAAATGTTATAGGAACCCGGCTCAAACCCCTTCGTCCAGGCGAACGCGATCAGTTGTCCATTCGGAGCCCAGGACGGATTCGCGACGTATCCCTCCCCATTGGTGATCCTCTCGACGTCCGATCCATCAATGTTCATGCGCCAGAGCTGCTCAATTCCGCTGCGGCCGGAGATAAAGAGCACATCGGCTCCCGTTTTCGGATTCACCTGCGGTGAAACCTCGGCGGCGCGGTAGTGGGTGACCTGGTTCATGTTCCCGCCGTTGACGTCCGCGATGCAGATGTTCTCCCATCCGTTAAGACTCGCCGCATAAAGGATATGTTTGCTATCCGGCGTAAACGTCGCCGTCTGAATCGTAGAGGTCACCGGATTGTAGAAAGGCAGTTTCTTTCCCGTCTCAACCGAATGCACCATCACCTGCCAGACACCTTTCATCAAAGCTGTAAACGCGAACATCTTCCCATCGGCGGAAACCGCCGGTTCCATGGCGATGGTCTTATAACTCGTCAACTGCTTCTGATTGGACCCGTCGTAATCCATCGACCAGATTTCTTTGTTTCCGGACCGGTCCGATACAAAATAGATTTTGGATCCAGTCAGGCTTTTCTGTCCGAATTGTTGAAGAATGTCCGCGGCAAAGTCGCGAGCGACTTTCTTCGCCCCAGCGTCGTCCAACGATCCGAAGTACAACTTGCCGATCAATTTGGCGCTCTGAACATCCGGCTGTGTGACGTTAAAAAGAAATCCCTGGAGCAGCAATCGCCCATCCTGGACCGCCGTATACCCAAAAACCAAATAGGTCGTATTGGTCGGCGGACCCGACCAATCGGTCAGCCACGGCCCATTTTTCTGCGCGCGAGACGCATCGCCCCGGCGCCCCGGTGCTGCGGCTGAAGGCGGCTTGAAGTCCTGCGGTTGCTGCGGAACATCCAGCGGGTAGAAACTCTTGCCGACCATTTCCAACACACCCGAATTGCTGAGCTCATCCCAGAGGGTTGTGTTAAAGGTCGCCATCAGTTTCTGGGCGTCGCCTGCGCCGCGAAAATCAATGACCGCGATCCTTGGCTTCCCAACCGGCTTTATGATTGTTCCGCCGATCCGATCCTGGCCCAATACGAAAATCGCTCCGATGGCCATTGCGGCCAATGATGCAAGAAGTAGTTTGATTTTCATTTTTTCAACTCAAATGTAAACTCACACTTCGCGGTGTCATGAGGGTAACCCGGAGGAAGAGGCGGTAACGTGACGCCCTCGATCGCCCTTCGCACCGAGAAATCGAGAGAAGGAATCCGGCTGCCCTGCACGATCGTCAGATTGCGGATGCTCCCGTCTTTCATCAGATCGAACGAGGCGATTACGGGAGGCGCAACCTGGGCCGTCACATCGTTGGTGTGCCAGTTCCGCGAGATCAAATCCTGAATCTGAGCCGCATACGCTCCATACTGCGTCCCAAGCGTGGTATTCGCCCCCAGTCCCACGCGCCCCGAACCAGGCATCTGGCTGAATAAAGGACTCGAAACCGCCTGTGGAGTCTTGCTTTTCAACTGATTGCTCTCCAATTGATCGAACGGCCGGAACCGCCGCTTGGTGCTCTCTTCCTTGGCTTCCTGTTTCTTGTCCTTATGCAGGTTGATCTTCACCGCGTCCGGAGGCGCCACTTCTTTCTCCGCCCGATCGACCGGCTTCGCAGGCTCCTGCGGAGCTTCGCTCTCCGTCTGAGCCGCCAGTGGATTCGGCATCCCCTGGTGCGGAATCGGGATCTTATCCACCACCTCCACGCCGATGCTCGCACCCCCCGCGTTGGGATCTCCGAAGCTGTCGGTTTTCGAATGGAGCCAATTCACCAGGAAAATCGTCCCGAACAACGACGCATGCAAAGCGAATGCGAAAGCGAACGATCGTCCCTTTGGATCGGGTCGTAAAAGGACGTTCGCCGTCATTGGCCCCTCGACTCGATCGGTTTCGTCACCATGCGGGGAGTAATGTGAGCAGCGTTCAGCGCCACCAGTATCTGCGCCATGATGTCCCACCGTGTCGACCCGTCCGCAACCACGTAGACACTCTTTTGATCCTTAAACCGTTTCGCGAGTTGCGCCGGAAGGTCGTTAATATTGACGGGCTTCCCGTTCAATTGCAGCTTTTGGCTGCGATCGAGAGTCAAAACCGGAAGTACTTCGTTGTTCTCTTTCGTGATCTTGGTCTTCGGAACTTCGATTTCCAGGCCGTAATCCATCACATGCGCGGTCAGCATGAAAATAATCAGTAGCACCAGCACCACGTCCACCAGGGGGACGATATTAATTTCGGACAGCGTGCCATTGGACCCGCCAAACCGCCGCCGCCCGCGCATTCCGCCGCCTGATCCGCCTAGGGAGAACGCCATATAACTATTCTATTTCGGCTCCTCGAAATTCCTTTCCGTCATGTTCAGGAATTCGAGCGAAAAATCCTCCAGCCGCGCACCCATCTCCTTCACTGCGTTCCCGAAGTAGTTATAAAAGATGGCCGCCGGGATCGCCGCGGCGAGGCCGACGCCGGTGGTAATCAACGCCGCCGCGATGCCCGGCGCCACCGTCCGCATGCTGGTCGAGCCCTCGACCGCCAATTGTTGAAACGCGTCGATAATGCCCAGCACCGTGCCAAACAGGCCGATAAACGGCGAAACCGTCGCGATGGTCGCCAGCCAGTTCATGCTCTGCTCCAGCCGGCTGACCTCCTCGCTCATCCCGATTTGCAGGGTCCGCTCCAGCGCCTGCTTGTTGCCGATCATCCCGTGAGTCTGCATCTGCCGGGACACCTCGCTATAGCCGAAATCGAATACCACTACCAGCGGCGCGGCCCGAAACTGCTCGGTAGCCGCCGCGACCGCATCCAGGCGTGTCGACTTGCGAAACGCCCTCAAAAACCGTAGATTCGCGTTCCGCGCGCGCCGGAACGAGCTCCATTTAGAAAAAATGATGGTCCAGGAGGCCAGTGAAAAAATCGCCAACGTCCCCAGCACCGCCCAGGTGACGGTTCCAGCGGTTTTCACCAGTTCCCAGAAGTTCACTTCCAGAAAGATCTGCACTCAGTTTCATTGTAATAGGAAACGCGTATCAAACAGAAGAGAAAAGAAATGTTTTATCTGACTGGGGCGGCGTCATGCGCTGCCGTCAGTAGGCATGAAACCAAGTGGGGCAGGTTCCCGACCTGCCCATCACGGCGGCGATCTAGGATTCGCCGGGATTCGCGATCCGTCCGCTATAATCTGATCGAGTAGCGTGATCGCCGAACTAGCCGTAGAAAATTACGCCGTCATTGAACGCCTCCGCGTCCGCTTCCACCGGGGCCTGAACCTCCTCACCGGAGAAACCGGCAGCGGCAAGTCGATTGTCGTCGACGCCCTGGGCCTCCTGTTCGGCGGCCGAGCCTCCTCCGACATGATCCGCGCCGGAGCCGACCGCGCCCGTGTCTCCGGCATCTTTGAAGTGACCTCCAGTCCCTCCCTAATCCGGGTGCTCGACGGAGCCGGCATAGAAATCGAAGACAACGAGCTTCTAGTCGAGCGCGAAATCCTCGCCAACGGCAAATCCCGAGCCTTCGTCGCCAGCCGTCCCGTCACCGGAGCCCTGCTTCGCGAACTAGCCCCCTATCTGGGCGATATCCACGGCCAGCATGACCAGCAGCAGCTTTTTAAATCCGAATCTCAGCGCGAGATGCTCGACTCCTTCGCCGGCTCAGATGACGGCATCGCTTCCCTATACGACCGCTGGCGCCGTGCGTCCGCCGAGCTCGATGAACTGGACCGCACCGCTCAGGAAAAACTTCGACTGGCCGACCTCTGGAGCTTCCAGCGCAATGAAATCGAAGCCGTGGCGCCCCTCCAGAACGAAGACGCCGAGCTCGAAAACGAACGCCGTGTCCTGCGCAACGTAGTAAAAATCGAAGAGTCCGCCAACGCAGCCTACGCGGCTCTTTACGACGCCGAAGAAAGCGCGACCGCCCAGCTGCAAATCGTGCTGAAAAAACTGGAGGAGCTGTCCCGCATCGACGAAGGCGTCGCCATCATCGCCGCCACTCTGAAGCCCGCCGTCTTCGCCGTAGAAGAAGCCGCCGACGCCCTCCGCCACTACCTGGGCAAACTGGAAGCCGATCCCAACCGCCTGGACGAGGTAGAATCCCGCATGGCGGCGCTCGAAAAACTGAAGCGCAAATACGGGACAACTATCGCAGAAGTCCTGATGTTTCTGGAAGACGTGCGCAAGGAACTGAACGCCGTCGAAACCTCCAGCGATCGTCAAACCGCGCTGAAAAAAGAGGTCGCCGGCCTCGCCGCATCCTATGAAACCGCCGCAAAAAAACTTACCGCAGCCAGAATCGCAGCTGCAAAACGCCTGTCCAAAGCGGTCGAGGCCGAACTAGCCTCCCTGGCAATGGAGCGCACTAAAATCGAGATCTGCGTCGAGCCCGCCCCCTGGTCCGAACACGGCGCCGATTCCGTAGAGTTCCTAATGTCCGCCAACGCCGGCGAGGAGCCTAAGCCTCTGGACCGCATAGCTTCGGGCGGGGAACTATCGCGCGTAGCGTTGGCCCTAAAAACCTGCGCCTCGCGGCCAGGAAAGGGAACTCCGCGCACCCTCGTCTTCGACGAAGTAGACGCCGGAGTGGGAGGCAGCGCCGCCGAAGCAGTGGGCCGCCGCCTGAAGAAACTATCGACGTCCAGCCAACTGCTGTGCGTAACTCATCTACCCCAAATCGCCGGTTTCGCCGACCATCATTACTACGTAGAAAAGCACGAAGAGCGAGGCCGTACCCTGGCGACGATCGTCGAACTAACGCCCGCCCAGCGAACCAAAGAAATCGGCAGAATGCTCTCGGGCGAGCGAGTAACAGCAGAAGCCCTAAAACACGCCGAACAACTAATCAAACTCGCGGCGGAATAACCAGGTGGCGCAAGCTTCAGCTCGCAGCGTCGACTTCAGTCGACGTCTGTGGGGCAGCCAATATTGGCGACAGCCGCCCTTTCAGGCGGGCGATCCAACGTGAACCGACAGCGGCACGAGTTCGATTAAGTCCGCATCTAACGCCACCGCATTCGCGTTCGGAATAGGCAGTGGCTTGCCTTCTTCCTATAAAATTTGCGCAAGATCTTCCATCGCGCTGGCGATCATCAGCCGTGCATCGGGTAAATCGAAGCCCTGACTGACCGCCCCCGGAAAATCGAGAGCCTCCGCCACCACCATTTCACCGGCCGCCCGCGGAAGATAGAAAGCCACATGGTATCGAAGCATAATCAAGCCGCCTGAAACGCTCTCCGGGCATACAAATGATCGAACAAATTCCCCTCATGGGGCTGATCCCACGAAATCTGACCCGTCGGAATTGCCCCAAAATTCAATCTCCCGACTAAATTCGAATTCAGCAGCCTCTGCCGCAACCCACCGTCATTTGTGATCGCCGTCACCACCAGCGATTGCCCCAAAGCTTCCGGCAACTGAGTCTCCGGAACCTCAACGACACTAGCAAACGGGAACAAATACTCGCGATTGGCCAGCGGATGATCCACCGCGCATTCTACAATCGTCGGCAGTAAATAGGTGGACCCGTCCCGCACCACGCATCTTTCCTTCCCCCGATACGATGCCGACACGTCCCGAGCCCCCGGCGTATACAAATCCCCATCAATCATCTTCGAAATCCGCGATGCCACGCCTCCGTCGGCAAACGGCGACAACTCCGCCTCCGGGTCGTCCGCCGCGCGGGGGACTATCTTGGACAATCGCTCCGCGAGCGCCTCCGCGATCTTCCCCGCATGCCGAGGCGTCCACACCCCCGACGCATTCACGCAGGATCGCCCCGAATTCGCCGCAATCGACGTCACCATCACGTCCAGATATTTTTCCCACTCATCCGCGCAATCCTCGCCGATCACCACTTTGCTGAATCCCGGCCCATGCACCTCCACGCGAGGATCGTTCGCCCACATCTTCGTCGATCCCACATCTCCGAAAACCATCCCGCGCCCGCACTGTCGCAGAATCTCCGCCCCGCCCGCATGATCGGCCGGATAATAGCTGAACGCCGCCGGAGGCGCACCCGCGCGAATCAAAGCTTGAATCAATCGATAAGGCGTCCAGGGCTCCGCGCTCCCCGGCTTCAGAACCAGAGGAATTTTCAGCGCGAACGCCGGCGTCCATAGCGAATGCACTCCCGGAGAATTGCTAGGCAGCACGATCCCCAGCGATTCCGTCCGTGGAAAAAAACTCAGCCCCGCGCCGAATCCCCGATCGAGCACATCGTAAGGAATCTTCCGCGTTAACCCCGCGATCACCTGTTCCATCTCCGCCAGCGCCGCGTGAATTTTTTTCATGTTGCGACGCACCAGCGTGAACGGCATCCCCGTAGTGGCCGAAAGCTGCGTCACATATTCATCGGGCGATTGCGACGCGTCCCCCACCGGCAGCGTGTCATTGAAAAAAATGTCCGCCGCCCGTTTAGAGATCGCGATCAACTCCGCCGTCGAATATTTCGCCAGAGCCTCGCGGGGAGTCTTTTGATCGAGAAGATCCCTCCGGATCAACCCGACATTGGCGACGCTAAGCTCGACAAACGTCTCCTTCGTCCGATGATGCGGAGTTTTTACAACATCAAGACTCTTATAAGGAACACCCTTGCGCAGAATCGGCACATGCAGCATAAGCCCATTGTATGGACTATTCGTCCCGCAAAGCCACCAGTGGATCCAACCCCGCCGCCCTCCGCCCCGGCATCCAGCACGCCACCGCCGTGATCGCGAAAAACAACGCAGCCATCGATAAATAAGTGACCGGATCGGATGCCTTCACCCCCACCAACATGCTTGACATCACCCGCGTCAGTCCCAGCGCCGCGAAAATCCCCACCCCGATCCCCATCGCGCTCAACCGCAGCCCATGCCCGATCACTAAATTGAAAATCCGCGTAGGCGCCGCTCCCAACGCCATCCGGACTCCGATCTCCGACGTCCTCTGCCGCACCATTGTCGAGAGCACGCCGTAAAGTCCCACCCCCGCCAGCAGCACCGCGATCGCCGCAAAAACTCCGATGAGCATCAATGAAAATCGCGTCCCCGCCGCCGCCTTTTCCACCAGTACGTCCATCGGCTGCACCTCGAATACCGGCAAATGCGCATCGAGCTTCGCCATCTCCGCCCGCACCACCCCCACGAAATGTCCCGGATCTCCCGAAGTGCGGATTACCCATCGATTCGCAGCGCCGTGCCCCGCGAATCCATCCGTCAAGTAATACTGCTCGCGACCCTCCTGCGCGAGCGACGCCTGCCGCTCATGCGCCACCACGCCGATAATTTCAACGAACTCGGCCTCCGGCGTCCGCAGCCGGATCAGCAACCGCTTCCCGATCGCCGATTCATGCGGAAACGCCTTCTTCGCCAGCATCTCGTCGATCACCACCAGGTTCCTCTTCGGATCATTGTCCGCGTCGGTAAACGTGCGCCCCTCGATCAGCCGGGTCTTCATCGTCTCGAAATATCCCGGCAGAACCAGTTCGCAATCCGCCGCCTGAAATTTGCTCGGATCCCCCAGCGCATCTTCCTTCCCCCACCGCAGCGGATTAAACCTCCCGTCCAGTGGAAACGGACTCGCCGCACTCACGCTCTGCACCCCCGAAATTCCCCCCAGCCTGCTTTGTAAATCGTGAACGAACGACGCCCGCTCCTCCGGCGTCTTTCCGGGAACCCCTTGCACCAGTAAGGTCAGCAGCCCCGGCGAATCGTAGCCTCGATCGATATGTTGCAACGCCACAAAACTCCGGAACATCAATCCCGACCCGATCAGCAGCACGAACGACAACGCCACTTCGATCACCACCGCCGCATTGCGCAAGGCGCGTCCACCGCCGAGACTTGCCGTCCTCCCGCTCCCTCGAAGCACCTGCATCACGTCAGGTCGCGACGCCCGCAGCGCCGGCACCACTCCGAAAATCGCCGCCGCGACCAATCCCGCTCCCATCGAAAACATCAGCACCGTAGGATCGATCGCTATCGACCCCAACCGCGGCAAATTCGTCGGACCCATCACGATCAACTGATGAATCCCCAGCTTCGCCAACCCCAAGCCCACCGCCGTCCCGCATCCCGCGATGACGACGCTCTCCGCCAGCATTTGTCTCATCAATCGCCACCGGCTGGCGCCCAGCGCCGTCCGCACCGATAGCTCGCGCTCCCGCAATGACGACCGCACCATCAACAGATTCGCGACATTCGCACACGCGATCAGCAGCAGGAAAATCACCGCGCCCATCAACGCGATAATCGCCGGCCTCACCTCCGCCACCAGATCTTTATGCATCGGGTCCAGCCGGACATGATAATCCGCGCTTCTCTCGATCAAATTGATTTTGCGCTCATCCGCAGCCATGATCTCCGACTGCGCTTGCGCCTGATCGATCGTCGCCCCCGGCTTCAGTCGCCCAATTAATCGGAACCCGATGCTCAGCCTCTGGCTCTGGTCGTAAACCAGCCGGAGCGCCGTCCACACTTCGGGCTTCCGTTCGATGTTCGCGAAAGGCGGCAGCAACAGCTCGAATCCCGGCTCCGCCACCCCCACGATCAGCGATCCATTCACCGTTCGCCCGATCACATTCGGATCGCGCCCATACCGCCTCTGCCAATATTCGTAACTCAAAATCGAAACAGCAGGCAGCCTCGGAGGAGCCGTGCCCGCCGCTCGCGCCGCCGGATCTGCCGGTGGCTGCGGCAATCCGTCCGCCTCCGCAAAATCCCGCCCCGCCGCCATATGTGCGCCCAGCGTCCGGAAAAAATTCGGCGTCACCAACCCGAACCCCACCTGCTCCGGAGTCCCATCGTCTGCCGGAAAGGATCCCCGAAAAGTGAACAACGCCGCGATCTCTTCGAACGTCGTCGCCGTCTTCCGCAAATCGAACATCCCGTCCGCCGAGAAAGTCCCGTCAACGATGTGCCGCGCCCGCATCTCCACAAACGGCAGCACCAGCCTCTCCGGATCTTTGTAAGGAAGCGGCCGCAGCAGTACCGCATTGGTCACGCTGAAAATTGCCGTGCTCGCCCCGATGCCCAGCGCGATCGTTAAAATCGCCGTCAATGCAAACACCGGGCTCTGCCACAATCCCCGAGCCGCATGCAACAGATCCTTGCGCATATTAAAATTTTAGACGCTGGAAAGTGCCTTTAGTTCCGTGCTAAATTTCCAGCACATCGCTCCGAAACTTCGCGCCGCCTCCGGTGTCCAATCCGGCATGGCAATGACAACCGGAAACAAAGCCGAAATCAACGTGACCCCCATGATCGACGTCCTCCTGGTCCTCCTAATCATCATGATGGTAATCCTGCCCCAGAAATCGAACGGCCTGGACGCCAGCGTCCCTCAACCGCCCGTCGATAGCGATCAACCTCCGCCCCCTCCACGCGAAATCGTAGTCAGCGTTCATAAGGACCGCACCCTCGACATCAACACCGAATCGGTAACCTGGCCCAGCCTGGCCGATCGCCTGAAACAAATCCTGGCCCGCCGCCCCGACGGCATCGTCTACGTAGCCGGCGCCCCCAGCCTGGAATTCCAAGACGTAGCCCGAGTCCTCGACGAAGCCCGCGAAGCCGGCATCAACCGCGTAGCCCTGATGCCTCGCATCAAATGACCCTTTCTCCGCGCCTCTGCGAAATGTGTTTCCCGATCCACACCAAGCCTCAAGCGCCAGCGCCCACGTCAACTGATTCCTTGGCGAGTTCAGCCTTTTGCGCGAAATGCATTCGCGTTCTCCGCGCCCTCCGCGTCTCTGCGTGAAATGAATTCCCGATCCACACCAAGCCTCAAGCGCCAGCGCCCACGTCAACTGATTCCTTGCCGAGCTCAGCGCCTTTGCCCGAAATGCATTCGCGTTCTCTGCGCCCTCTGCGTCTCTGCGTGAAATGAATTCCCGGTCCGCACCAAGCCTCAAGCGCCAGCGCCCACGTCAACTGATTCCTTGCCGAGCTCAGCGCCTTTGCGCGAAATGCATTCGCGTTCTCCGCGCCCTCCGCGTCTCTGCGTGAAATGAATTCCCGATCCACACCAAGCCTCACGCGCCAGCGCCCACGTCAACTGATTCCTTGGCGAGCTCAGCGCCTTTGCGCGAAATGCATTCGCGTTCTCCGCGCCCTCC
>Ga0210388_10000216_pt1 | contig 52985 bp, 38 predicted proteins | sample IncBWC19OmetaG_FD_155485 | JGI IMG/M metagenome (GOLD analysis project Ga0210388, IMG submission 155485) | Forest soil microbial communities from Barre Woods Harvard Forest LTER site, Petersham, Massachusetts, United States - Inc-BW-C-19-O ...
GCGAATTACGCCGTCCAGCGTGGACTGCCCAGTGCCGTAGCGATTATCGAAGAAATGCTTCGTCTCGGCGTCATTGACGGCGATGATCGGATACTTCAGCGTGCCGTCTTTGGCCATGGCGCGAAGGCGGATGACGCCGGTAGTGGTTTCTTCGGTGCCAGCGATGACGTTGGCAACCAAGTCAGTGCGCTTGGTAAGAAGCATGGTGACCAAGTCAGCGCCGTCGTCCATCGTAAATTGCGGTTTATGATCGAGCGCCGCGCGCAAATGCGAGTAGTAAGTCTCGTTGTCCTCGCCCTTGATGGCGTACGTCGGAATGTTGTAGTCGCGGTTCAGCGAAGCGGCGACTTCGTCTTGCGTGGAGAGCGGATTCGAAGCGCAAAGAACCGCATCGGCTCCGCCATCGCGCAACGCAATCATCAGATTTGCCGTTTCGCTCGTTACGTGCAGACAAGCGGAAACGCGCAATCCTTTGAGCGGCTGCTCCTTCACAAAGCGCTTACGAATAATCTCGAGAACGGGCATCTGCTGGTGCGCCCACTCGATCTTGCGCTTGCCGGCGTCCGCCAGCCCGATATCCTTCACATCACCTTTTTTCATTTCAGCTGTAGCCACACTCATTCTCCTTAATGCGAACATTGCGCCGCGAAGGGACCTCGCGCGGGAAAAGCCGAGATGCCGACGTAAACCGGCATTACGAGCAAAGTCTAACGGTGTGCCGCAGCTTCCACAGGAGCTGTTGCTCCGAGACCTGCAGCCTTGCGCAGAGCATCCGCGCGATCGGTGCGCTCCCAGCTGAAGCCGGGCCCGCTTCGTCCGAAGTGGCCATAGGCTGCTGTTTCCTTGTAAACGGGACGGCGAAGATCGAGCGCCTCGATGATGCCCTTGGGCGTCAGCGAGAAATATTCGCGGATCAGCGCGGTGATTTTTTCTTCAGAAATGGCAGCTGTGCCGAACGTATCGGCCATAACGGAGACGGGCTCGGCGACGCCGATGGCGTAAGCGAGTTGTACTTCCGTTTTACGGGCCAATCCTGCGGCGACGATGTTCTTCGCAATGTAACGCGCCATGTAGCAAGCAGAACGGTCGACCTTCGAAGGATCTTTGCCGGAGAAAGCACCGCCGCCGTGGCGACTGTAGCCGCCATAGGTATCGACGATAATTTTTCGGCCGGTCAAACCCGCGTCGCCCATCGGCCCGCCAATGACGAAACGGCCCGTAGGATTGATGTGGTACTTGGTTTTGCTGTCGAGCATCGCTGCAGGAATGATGGGGCGAATCACGTGCTCGGTAACGGCATCGCGCAGATCGGCGTTGGATACTTTCTCGCTGTGCTGCGTGGAGATAACCACGCAATCGACGCGAACTGGCCTGCTATCGCGATATTCAATGGTGACCTGGGATTTGCCGTCGGGACGAAGAAAATCAACTTTACCGGCTTTGCGAACTTCAGAGAGGCGTTGCGTGAGGCGGTGGGCGAGTTGGATGGGCATGGGCATCAGTTCAGCGGTTTCGTCGCACGCGAAACCGAACATCAGGCCCTGGTCACCCGCGCCGCCGGTATCGACGCCCATGGCGATATCCGGCGATTGGCGCTTAACGGTGCACATGACGGCACAAGTCTCGGCATCAAAGCCATATTTGGCGCGGTCGTAGCCGACACCGCGGATGGTATTGCGGACCAGCGTGTCGTAGTCAACGATCGCGCTCGTCGTGATTTCGCCGGCAACTACGGCAAGACCAGTGGTGACGAGCGTTTCACACGCCACGCGTCCTTTCGGGTCCTGCCTCATCACTTCATCAAGAACAGCGTCGGAAATTTGGTCGGCGATCTTGTCTGGATGGCCTTCGGTGACAGACTCCGACGTAAATAGAAAGTTGCGTAGGGCTTCGCTCAAAAGACTTTCTCCTTCGTGAACCGCGGCGGTCCAGCCGCCAGGACATGCTATTCACAGAGCATTGGATTAACCTAACAAAAGTAACATCGCAGGGTCCAAGAATCAACGCATTGAACTTAAATGACTTATGGACGCAGCGAACGGTCGAAAACAGGGGTTGAACGGCGCCCGGATGCAGCGATTGGGCACGGATGGGTAGGATTAGGCGGCGTCCTCGTCGTCATCTAGCTGAATCTCCAGCTTCCCCTTAGTCTTTTTGGCCATCAGGTAGGACCGGATGAAGGGGTCAATGTCGCCATCCATGACGCGGTCCACGTCTCCAGCGCTGAACTTGGTGCGATGGTCCTTGATCAGGCGGTACGGCTGCATGACGTAGGAGCGAATCTGGCTACCAAAGGAAATGTCCAGTTTGGATTCATCGAGCTTGTCGGTGTGGGCTTGGCGCTTTTGCACTTCGAGATCGTAAAGCCGGGAGCGCAACATTTTCATGGCCATTTCGCGGTTTTTGCCCTGGCTGCGCTGGGCTTGGCAGCCGACGACGATGTTGGTCGGCAGGTGCGTGATGCGAATGGCGGTTTCCACTTTGTTGACGTTTTGGCCGCCTTTGCCACCGGAGCGGAAAGTGTCGACGCGCAGGTCTTCGGGACGGATGTTGATTTCGATCTTGTCGTCTATTTCGGGGATCACGAAGACAGATGCGAAGGACGTGTGCCGGCGGGCCGCTTGATCGAACGGGGAGATGCGCACAAGTCGATGAACGCCGGTTTCGCCCGCGAGCAACCCGTAGGCGTTTTCGCCAGAGAACTGGATCGTTGCGGACTTGATGCCGGCTTCTTCGCCGGGAGTTTCGTCGAGAAGAGTGGCGTCAATGCCTTTTCGCTCCGCCCACCGGAGATACATGCGCAGAAGCATGGAGGCCCAGTCCTGTGACTCGGTGCCGCCAGCGCCAGGTTTGATGGTCATGATAGCGTTGAGGTGATCAGTTTCGCCGGAGAGTAGGGTCCTAGTTTCGAGTTCGCCGACGTAAGCCTCGGCTGCGGTTAGCTCGCGGTCGAGGTCTTTCAGAAGATCGTTGCGCTGCTCGGCGTTGGTCTCTTCCTTCGCGAGGCTAACGTAAGTGTCGATGTCGCCCGAGATGGACGTGAGCTTATCTTCGGCGGCAATTTGTTCTTCAGCGCGTTTGCGATCGCGAAGAACAGCCTGCGCCTCTTCCTGGTTGTTCCAGAAGTCGGGCTGAGCAACGCGGGCTTCGAGCGATTTCAGACGTTCGCGATATTGCGGCGCGTCAAAGATAACTCCGGACGAGCGCGATGCGGGGTTTGAGGCCTTCGTAGCGGTGTTGGAGGTCTTCGAGAATCATGTGGTGTCAGGAAGCGTCCGGCAATTTGGGCGGAACGCTAAACAGCCTTTCTAAAAGTTAGTCCTAACAGGATAGCGGAAACCAGCACGCAGAGCCAAGCAAACCAGTCGCCGAAGCGAGTGTAGATGGTTTTGTCCGTGCGGAAGTCGTATGGCAAATCGGCAGCGGAGCGCACATCCGGCGGCATCGGACGAAAAATTCGGCCATAGGGATCGATCGAAACGGTGAGACCGCTGTTGGTTGTGCGCACGACCCAGCGGCGATTTTCGACGGCGCGGACACGCGCCATGCGCAGGTGCTGCTCGGCGGCGGCTGAATGGCCAAACCAGCCGTCATTCGAAATATTGACGAAGAGCTGAGCGCCGTTGGCGGCGAAGCGGCGAATCTCGCCGGGATAAATCGCTTCGTAGCAGATGAACACACCGAAAAAATCGCTGTTCGGGAACTGGCCGACGGAGTATTTGGTGCCTTTACGAAAGCCACCGACTTCACTGGAGACGTTGCTGACCACGCGATGGATCAGTGGAAACGGTTCGTACTCGCCGAAAGGAACGAGATGGATTTTGTCGTAGGAAAAATCTCGATGGCCTTGCGCGTCAAACATAAGCGCACTGTTGTAGGGCGCCATAATCGCGTGAGTCGCGCTGCCTGCGGAAATGGTCTCCGGCTTCCACTCCACCACGCCGACGATGAAAGGGTGCTGGAAGCGAACCGCCAGGGTAGAGGCCAAATAGGCAAATTGCGAATCCTGAAACGAAAAAGGCGCTGGAGCTTCCGGCCAAATCAGGAGATCGGGATGATGTGGAGAAGGCGCGAGACTTAGGCGCTGTATCTCGGCCAGGTCCGAAGCGTGCTGGGTAAACCAATCGTTCGGGTAGTCCTGCGCCTCGGGGAAATTGAGTTGCACCGCGCGTGCTGTGTGATTTGCGGCTGCTGTTGGCACCAGACGTGGCCCAGCGATCATCACCACAAGTATCAACGCCGCGGCACTGAACAGAATCGCAAGCCGCCGCTTTGGCGAATATTTCGTATCCGCGTCGGTCCATGCTAGAAGAGCATTGAACGCAGCGACAAGAAACGACAGACCGTAGATTCCCGTAATCGTCGTGAGCTGCACCAGGGCAATATTTGCAGAAGCTGGATAGCCTAGCAGATTCCACGGAAAACTGATTTCAGGCAGGTAGGCGCGAAACACCTCGAGCGAAACCCAAAGGAATGGCGCGCCGATGCAAGCGAGCGCGATACTTCGCCGCGAAAGCCGGTTGATCACCCAAGTGACAGCGCCGTTCGCTACAGACCAAACCGAACCGATCAGCAGTAAAACTCCCCATCCTCCGGCGCGAGAGAGCCCGCCGTGGACAGAGAGCGTTTCCGCGATCCATGAGACGGACGTCAGAACAAAACAGATGCCGTGCACAAACCCGCAAGCGAAGGCCACACGCTGACTGGCCCCGAAAAGCACGATGAACAAAATTCCCACGCATACCCAGGAGTAGATGCTGAGGTAAAAACCCGTGTAGGAAAACGAGAGCGCCGCGCCGGAAACCGCAGCGATAAAAATTCTGAGCCATGCGGGAGTCTCACTACCGGGATGCGGTCGAAAATATCCGAGCCACGGACGACCAGGCATCAGTGCTTCACGATGGCCTTGAAGCCGGCCACCTCGAGGCCTTTCCTGGCGTTGTCGACAGCTTTCTGGTCAGCATAGGGGCCAACCAGAACGTGATAATACTTATCCCCCTGCGGGGATTGCACAAACGTCGGGAAATTTTTCTTGCGCAAATTATTCGCAAGCGCCATCGCGTCCGATTCTTTGGTGAGCGCGGCTACCTGCAGGCTCGTACCTCCGCTGGTGCTGAGAGGCGCGACACCAATTGTCTTCGAGATTGCGCTAGGCTGTTGCTTCGTGGGGTTGCCGCTTTTTCCCACGGCGGATGTTGCGGAAGGGTTTATCGAAGGCGCGGCGACCGGTTTCAGATGATCATCCGCCTTGTTCGAATCGCCGGCGTGGTAAAACTCCCAATCGGGAGGTACGGTCGCTGGCTTTTCGGTTTGCGGCTCGGGTGTCGGCTTTTTGTTCGACGGTTTCGGCGCAACCTCTGGCTTTGGCAACACGGTGGAATCCGGCGAGCCGCGCAAGGTTGTTGACGCGCGCACTTGGCCATCGTACTCGTTACGTCCCATCACGTAACCAAGCGTGAAAAACACCCCAGAAAACAGCAGCATCAGCATGAATAAGCCGATGACGTGCCGTCCTTCGAGCACTCGCTCTCCGGCGTTTCCTCTTTTTCCCCCAGAAGCCATTCTTACTTTTTCGATCCCCCTAACGCTTGTACCCAGCTATTAATGATATCGATGGGCAGGGGGAAAACAATCGTTGTGTTCTTCTCGACACCTATCTCCGTCAGAGTCTGCAGGTAGCGGAGCTGAATTGCGGAAGACTGTGTCTCCAAAACTTTCGCGGCATCGGCAAGTTTTTGCGACGCTTCGAATTCGCCCTCGGCGTGAATCACCTTCGCGCGGCGCTCGCGTTCCGCTTCGGCTTGCTTTGCGATGGCGCGCTGCATCTGTTCAGGAATATCGACCTGTTTCACTTCCACTTTGGAGACTTTGATGCCCCACGGCTCCGTATCCTGATCGAGAATAACCTGCAGCTTGCCATTCACTTTGTCGCGTTGCGAGAGAATTTCATCTAGTTCGAATTGGCCGACGATACTGCGTAGGGTGGTCTGCGCTAGCTGCGACGTCGCGTACTGATAATTCTGTACTTGAGACATCGCAAGATTGGCGTCGACTACACGAAAATAACAAACGGCGTTCACTTTCACGGAGACGTTGTCGCGCGTGATGATGTCTTGTGGTGGAACGTCAAGTGTTTCAAGCCGTAGGTTGATGCGATAGAGCGTTTCGATTGGCCAAAAAACCAAGTTTATGCCCGCTGTTTTGGCTTCGGGCAGCAAGCGTCCCAGCCGAAGGACCACGCCACGTTCCCATTCCTTGATGATGTAGAGCGAATTCCAAAACCAAATCAGAAAGACCCCGACGATCAACGCCAACCCAAGAAGACTGATCTCCATGTCTACCCTCCCGAACGTGAACGCATTCTACTTGCTTTCCGTGACTACCGCTTCCTCCGGTTCGACGTGCAGCTTCAGACCCTCAACGCTTCGAACTCGCACCGGCTTTCCTTCCGGCACCGCACGCGGGGAAACGGCTTGCCAGAGCTCGCCGTGAACGCGAATCATCCCTTCCGCGCCAGCGCCTAGTCCGGAGATGGCAATTCCCTCTTCACCAATCAACTCTTCTTTTCCTGTCGTCGATTTCCACGAACGCGAACTCAGCACCAGCCGCATGAGGAATACGGTGATGAGTGCAAATGGCAATGTCGCAGCGAACGCCACTCCCAAGCTCACGCCTCCGGATGTTAACGGCGAGCGAATAAGGAACATCGCTCCCAGCATCATCGAAATGATGCCTCCGATGGCGAGGATGCCGTGACTCGTGAACTTCGCCTCCAATATGAATAGTGTGAGCGCCAGCAATATCAGCAGCACTCCCGCGAAGTTCACCGGTAAAATGTGCATCGCATAAAGCGCAAGCACCGCGCAGATGCCTCCAACCACGCCGGGTGCGACCATCCCCGGGTGCGTGAACTCAGTGTAGAGCCCGAGCACGCCAACCATCAGAAGTACAAAGAAAACATCTGGCTCGACAATGCGCGCGAGAAAACTCTGGCGAGCGGAGAGCTCAAAGGGAGTCGTCACGGGATTCTTCAGCGACAGAACCATTTTCGTCCCGTCGAAACGCGTGATCGTGCGGCCGTCCAGCTGGTGCAAAAGATCTTCGGGAGAAGACGCGATCAAGTCGATCAGCTTCCCGTCCAACGCTTCTTTTTCCGTGAATGCTTTTGCATCCGTCACCGCGGTTTCCGCCAGCGTTGGATTCCGGCCGCGCTTCTCCGTGTAGCTGCGCAAAAAGGCCGTCGTGTCGTTGAACATTTTCCGGCGCATGGTCTCGTCAATTTGAAGTTGAAATCCACCTATGGCAACCACGGGAGATGCCGCACCGGTGTGTGTCGCCGGCGCCATGGCAGCAATATCTGCGGAGAGAAGAATGAAGAAACCTGCCGAAGCGCCGCGCGCACCCGTAGGCGATACGAAGACAGCCACGGGCACTGGCGACGCCAGAATATGCTGGATCATGTCCTTCATAGACTCGCCCAATCCACCGGGCGTATCCATGGTGATCAATACCAATGCAGCATGCCGGCTGGCCGCATCGGCAAGCCCCTCGTCGATGTAGGTGGCCAGCACCGGCTCGACTTCGCGATTAAGACTGAGCTCCAGCACGAGTGGATTCGCGGAATGCTCATCCGCAGTGGCGGACGGAAGCACAAGAAACACCATTGCGACGAAGACGCCGCAAAGAATTGAGAACACCGAAGCACGGAAAACTCTAGAATTACGAAATAATCCGTGAACCAAACGATGAGCGCTCATTGTGCGCCTCCGGACGGCTTTGCTCTCTGTAAATGTTCCAATAGTTCTTTGGCATCGGGATATTTGGGCGCCAACTTCAGTGCTCGCTCCAGCTCGGTGCGCGCCAAATCCACCTTTTTCTGCTCGAGATAGACGCGCGCAAGCGTGGTGCGCACCGCGGCGGAATCGCGAATCGCGAGCGAAGCCTGGAGTTCCTTAGCGGAATCGTCCAACTTGCCCCGGCGCCGATAGACTTCAGCAAGTCCATTGTGAGCGGACGCGCTTCCCGGATCTGCCGCCAGAGCAGCGCGAAATTCAACCTCGGCTGCATCCACGCGCCCTGCCGAAAGTTCCTGCCGCCCGCGCCGAATGTGCGCCGCAGGAGTGTCCGCCACTGCCGCAGCGGTTACATTTGCGGAATCTCCAACCGATACAATTTCCAGTCGCAACGCGGTGGTGTCCATCTCCGAGCGTACTCGCTCCAGATGCAGCAGCGTATCTTTCTTGGCGTCCAGTCGCACAACAGGAAGCGCGTCAGGGCCAAAAGTCTCCGCTGCAGTGTCGCGCTCTTGATCAGCTTCCGCCTTCTTGCCCGCTTTCTCGAGAGAAAGAATCATCAGCGCGCGGTTTTCCGCTTTATCCGGCTCGCGTTCGGAAGCCTCGCGAAAATAATTGGCGGCGCCGGCGAAATCGTTCGCGCCAAGAGCCAGCAATCCCAGGTTGAAGGGATAGTCATCCTCGTCAGGATCAAGTTCCGCCGCCCTGCGAAGATCGGCGACGGCCGCCGCCGTGTTGTTCTGTCGCGCGCGCGCCAGTGCAAGATTATTCAGAATCTCCGGCAAGTCTGCGCCAGAAACGAGATTGTTCCGCAACGCTCCTTGCAGCGACAAAAAAACCTCTTCGGCTTTCTCCGGCTGGTTCATCAGCAAGCGGCAAACTCCCGTCGCGAACACCGCTTCGACGTAACGATCGTGCGTTTTCGGAACTTTCGCAAACCAAATCAACGCGGAGTCACAATCCCTACGCGCATAGTAGGCGTCGCCAATCGCATAATCCGGATCAGGCCACTCGGGCTCTAGACGCGCCGCTTCCCGAAGCTCGCGCAGGCGCGGATCGTCGTCGCTCGCCAGCAATCCTCGCACGTAATGTTCGAACGCATCGAGGCGCAGAGGCCGCTGCACTTTTGAGAATTCTTCGAGAGTTCGCGGGTAGGCGTGATCGTTGGCGGAAAGGAGCCGCCAGAGCAGCTTCACATGTAAATCCATCAGTGAATCGAGCGGGCCGGTCTCCCGGATCGCCGGGAGCAGCCGCGTCGGGCTAACGCGTAGAATTTGGGCCTCGACCATGAGCGTCTGCCCATCGGACGTAAATCTGCCAAAAATCACATAGTCCGCGTCCATATTTTGGGCAATACGCAGCATCGAGGCGCGGCTCAGTTTTGCTGTGGGCGGGAGCCCCGAGCGATCCAATTCTCCGGTGCGCCCCGTGTGCGAATACACTTGCTGCCCCGCAGCGGAAAGCCGCTGAATCGTCAGTTCCTCAAGACCCTCGCCAAGCCAGTCCAAGCGCGGAGACGCGCCGGCATTTTCAAATGGGAATACGAGATAGATTCCCGGTTGGGAAGCCTCGGGAGCAGCTCCGCGTGCACCCACGGAAGGTTGTTGCGCAACAACAGAAAGAGAGACCAGGCAACAAATGGCAAGTGTGCAAAATAGGACAAATGAATGGGCGGTGAAAACAGACTGCTTCATGCTCGTTTCATTGTAGCAGAGGAGCACGACCGCATTGCGCTAGAAGCATTACGCTGGAGACAAATTGAATGAGACTCAAACTGACTTACGGCTCGTTGAAGGCTGTCTTGGTTGTCGCTTATTCCAGCGGTCGGCGCTATCTGTAGGGCATGTCCCAAAGTCTCACAAATTCCCGCAGTTCCGGAGGAGATTTGTTCAGTCTATAGCTGCGTTGCGTCCACCGGTTTCGGCACGAGCAGTTCTTGCACGGCAGGATCCTTGAGGGCCGCGCCAAACGCCGGGTCTTTCTTTATGTCGGTGAACTGTTTGTAGCCTTCGTCCTTGGCTTTGCGAAGGTAGTGGATGCAGCGGTCAAGATCACCAGCCTGCGCATAGGACTTGGCCAGCATGTAATAAAATCGCCCGCGATCCTCGACGGAGCGATCTTGCAAGATCGACCCGCTGCGCGAGCCGTTATGCTCGAAAAGCATGGGATCGAGCGTCAACGCATGCCGGAAGGCATAAATAGCGTCTTCGTATTTTTTGTCCCCAAAATACGCGTAACCTAGATTGCTGTACAGCACGGGCATATCGCTTTTGATTGAAATTGCTTTTTGGTACGCCTTTTCCGCCTTCTCGTATTTCTTGCGTTGATACCAAATTGTGCCGACATTGTTTTCCGCGTCGGCATACCGCGGATCGACTTTGACAGCTTTCTGGTAGTACTTCAGCGCCAGCGCCAATGCTTCCTGCTGGTGCAACGCGATACCCAGCTTATTCAAATAGACAGGATTCCGTGGCTCTTGGTCAGAAAGTTTCTTGAAGATCCCGGCGGCCTCGCGATATTCCTTGCGAATCATGTACAGGTCGCCCATCTGCTCATCGGTGATTTCCGGGCGCACCACGATTACGGGGTCCTGCGGCGAAGGTACTTGCGCCACACCTGGTGCCATCATGTTTCGCGCTTCTTCGAGAGTTTGTCCTGCTGCAGGAATCGCAAGACTTACACTTAAGAGGAGAATACTGACTGGAAACGCCACTCGTAGCTGAGTCATGGCGAGTCTCCCTTCTCCGGCGGAGGCGTAGCTGGTTGAGGCTTAGCCTTGTCGGGGTCCTTCTTCTTGCCCCCAAAGATACCAAAAATCTTCTGTAAAGGGTTCTTTTTCTTTTCACCAGGTGGGGCGGCGGGGTCACTGGCCCCTTGGCCAGTCGCGTACGGTGGCCTGTTCGGGTCGTAAGGGACTATCGGCTTGCCCTCGGCATCGGTTTGCGGCGGTTTGGGCTCGCCTCCCCCAAAAACATGAGACAGCCAGGAACCCGAGGAAGCTGCGGCAGCGCTCCCACCGTGCAATTGGCAGAATTGTGTTGGGGCGGAGCCTGCAACATAAACTTCGTCGCGCGTCACGGGACAGTTCGGCGTAGCAAGCTCCTGCGATTCGGGATCGATCAGGACCGACTGCACACCATCAGGCGCAGTGAAATCTTTGGCGTCGCGATACGCCGGGAGCGCCGTCGCTCGAATCATGAAGTCCGCCCAAACCGGTGCGTCCGCCGCGCCACCAGTCAAACCGAGATCGCGATTGTCATCAAACCCGACCCAGACTACGGTCAGGAGGTTTGATGTGTATCCGGCGAACCAGCCGTCTCGCGAAGTCCCCGTTTTCCCGGCCGCAGGCAATGCAAAACCACGCGCGCGAACCCCTGCTCCCGTCCCTTTATTCAAAACGTCTTTAAGAAGGCTTGTGACCAGAAAGGCCACACGGGGGTCGATCACCTGATGCGTCTGCGGCGTAAATTTCTCCAGCACACTTCCATCGGCGCTCACCACGCTGTGCAGAAATTCCGGTTCGGCGCGCACGCCACCGTTGGCGAACGCGGTATAGCCGCCGGCCACATCCACTGCCGTCATTTCATATGCACCCAGAGCGACCGCCGGCGTGGGCTGAATATTGCCGCCTAGCCCCATCTGCCGCGCGATCTGTACCACGCGCCCGTAACCGATCAGCTCCGCGACTTTGACGGTGGCCACGTTCAGCGAATTTGTCAGCGCTTCGCGCACCGTGACGTGTCCCATGAATTTCGCGCCGTAATTGTTCGGTGTGTACTCTTTGTTGTCGAATTCGAACGTCGTGGGCTCGTCATCGACCGTGGTGGCTGGAGTAATCACGGGCTGCACGCCGTCCACCGCGTTGTCGAACGCGGCCGCATACACGAACGGTTTGAATACCGACCCAGGCTGGCGGTGCGCCAGCGCGTGGTTTAGCTGGCTCTGCCCGTAATCCCGGCCTCCGATTAAGGCTTTGATCTCACCCGTCTTGGGATCCATTGCTACGAGCGCGATCTGCACCTGGGGAATCGCCTCGGTGCTTCCCTTTTTCTCCGCTTCCTTGCGCCACTTCTCGTATTTCTTCGCGAGCAGCAAATCGACGTTTTTGACGCCAGCATCAACCGCCGCCGCCGCGGCGCGCTGCAGCGCTGGATCGAGGGTCGTGTATACGCGGAAGTTTTGGCTCAACAGCTCGTTCTCGGAATATTTGTCGAGAAGATGGTCCTTGACCATGTCCACAAAGTACGGCGCTTCGCTCGCCGAGCCTGCGGTACGCACAATTTTCAGAGGCGCGTGCTTCGCTGCCTCCAGTTCTTCTTCGGTGATGTACTTATTCTCCAGCATCTGCGTCAGCACGCGGTCGCGCGCTTGCGCTCCGCGCTCCGGATGCCGGTCCGCGGAAGAATAATAATTGGGAGCGCGAATGATTCCCGCGAGGTACGCACACTCCGCGATCGAGAGCTGCCGAAGATCCTTGCCAAAATAAGCCACGCTCGCTTCGGAGAACCCGCGAATCCCAAAACTCCCGCGGTTGCCGAGATAAACCTCGTTGGCGTACAGCTCAAAGATTTGTTGCTTATTGAAACGCTGCTCGAGCTCGATCGAGACCATCGTTTCGGCCACTTTGCGCCGCATCGTCCGCTCGTTCGAAAAGAAAAACGTGCGCGCCACCTGCATGGTGATGGTGCTCGCGCCCTGGTAGTGCGAAGAGCTGTGCCGAAGGTCGGCCCAAGCGGCGCCCATGATTCGAATGAAGTCAAAGCCGCCGTGGTCGAAAAACCTCTTGTCCTCCGCCGAAAGAATCGCGTGTATAAGCTCAGGCGGCAAATCCTCATACCGCACCGGCCGGCGCTTTTCTCTTGCGCTGTCAAAAAGATTGGTAATTAGCTCCGGCTCGATTTGCGCAGTCTCCATAGTTCCTCCGCCGGAGAGCGGGCGAATGGAGCGGATCGATTTTCCGTTGAACTGCACAGCCAGAGCGTTCGAACTGCCAAAGTAGGAAAGCTTCGAAGGGCGTATGTCCACCGTGTTTCCCTGCACGGTGTACTGTCCCAGTGAGTTATCGTCCGCCTCGGGACGGTAGCCGATGCGCGTCAAATACGTCGTCAGATCTTCCGCGCTCCAGGCCTGTCCGGTGGAAATATATTCCGGCGCGGAAAAAATCTGCGTGGTGTTTTGCAAGACCTTGCCGGACAACCGCGCGTCGATCATCCGCGAATATTTGATGTAGTAATAGGTGAAAAGCCCGCCAGCCGTGAGGAATAGGGCGAAGACGATCCCCAGGATCGTCAAGCCTAACTTTGAGGTGAAAAAACCTTTTCCGATTCGAATGCGCAAACGATGGCTCCCGGGGCTGAACTTCTATTGTCTCGCAACGCCCAGCACTAAGAAAGACGGAGTTCGCAGGCGAAATGTTGCTTGACCCAGTCCCCTGAGCGGTGCCGCCGGAACAGGTATTGTCATCGGAGTCGCTCGGATCAATCCCGACAAGGCCGCAGCCCAAACGCCGGATTCAGCCATCCGAGAGGAAAAAGGAAGGCCACTACATAATTGATTTGTTTTCACTGGAAGGGGAAAAGTGCAGATCTGTGCTGTAGACGAGCAGATCGACCGGAACGGCGTACTCCAGCGATACCTTTACCATGGCCTGCGTGACCGAGACTTTGATGTCTTCGCGTTTTATGCCCTGAATATCTAAATCCTGCACCACCTTGAACATATTGTCGCGAATCTGCTCCTCGGAATAGCGATTTACGATGCCAAAGCGCGCCATTTCCTGCATCTTGTCCTGCAACTGGTATTCGGCTACGTAGGGCGGCACAAGCTTAAACGCTAGAAAGATTCCGATCACGAGAATGACGGTGAAGACTATCGCTTTGAGCTTGCCTTCGCCGCGCTGGGAGCCGCAGCGCTGCGCTATCGAATTCCGTTTATGGGTGCCAGCAAAGTACACGAAACTCTTCTCCGGACGCCGCCAAAGCCGCTCGTAAAACGCGGCATCGCACGGCAGGATTCAGTTACTGTCTTTCAACCAACGCTAGCACCCTGCCCGAGAGGTGTCGAGAAGTCGGAAGGACAGGTGTTTCCGGAAAGCTACGGGGTCGTGTAGTAGGACAGGCTTTAGCCTGTCTTCTTTTCCCCTACCCTGCGCACCCCATCTGATGTGAGGTGATGGGCTGGAACCTGATGCGATGTGACCTGATGTGATGCGAGCTTACCGCTCTAATCCATGTCGAAACGGACCGCACCGAAACCCTCAGTATGCCCGCGCAAAAATCGCCCGCTCGGCCGCCGCGTTACCGCAATAAACGCAAGCTCCAGACCCGCCAATGTGCGCATTCCCATTGCCCAAACTCTGATCCATCGGAATACACCGCATCGTCGCACGAGTCTCTTCCTTGATTTTCGCTTCGCACTCAGCGCTTCCGCACCAATAAGAATACGCGAAGCCCATTTCAACGGCCTTCTTCAAGTCATCGTAGGTCTTTGCGTCGTGCGTGTTGGCTTTGCGAAACGCCAGCGCCTTGTCATGTAGCGACTGCTGAATCTCGACGAGCAACTTCTCGATCGCCTGGGGCATTCCAGCTAATGGTGAGCTAATCTTTCCTTCTCGACCCGGCCGATCTCGCCGCGCCAGCACCGCCGCAGCCTTGGCCACATCCTTCGGCCCCAGCTCCACGCGCAACGGCACCCCGCGCATTTCCCAATCATTGAATTTCCAGCCAGGGCTGGGCCCTTCGCGCTCATCCAGCGTCACGCGTACGTTCGCGGCAACCAGTTCCGCTTTCAACTTCCGCGCCGCGTCCATCACCGAACTCTTCTCTTCGTCCGTCTTGTAAATCGGGACGATCACCACCTGGTAAGGCGCGAGTTTTGGCGGAAGCACAAGCCCCTGATCATCGCCGTGCACCATAATGATCGCGCCAATTACGCGCGTCGAAAGCCCCCACGACGTCGTCCAGCAATGCTGCAACTGCCCGCCCTGGTCGAGATACCGTACCTCGAAGGCCTGCGCAAAATTCTGCCCCAGAAAATGCGACGTCCCGGACTGCAACGCCTTGCCATCGCCCATCATGCCTTCGATCGAATAGGTGACGTCCGCGCCCGCAAATTTCTCGGCGTCCGATTTCTTCCCCGCTATCACTGGAATCGCCGCGTCGTTCACCGCAAAATCCGTGTAGATATCGAGCATCTGCCGCGTTTCAAACTCTGCTTCTTCGCGTGTGGCGTGCGCTGTGTGCCCTTCCTGCCAGTAAAATTCCAGCGTGCGCAGAAAAAGTTTCGTGCGCAATTCCCAGCGCACCACACTGTTCCACTGGTTCATCAACACGGGCAAGTCGCGGTAGGACTGGATCCATTTCGACCACATGTGGCCAATGATCGTTTCCGAAGTTGGCCGGATCACCAGCGGTTCCGCCAGTTTTTCGCCGCCGCCAATCGTCACCACAGCAAGCTCGGGCGAAAATCCTTCGACGTGGTGCTTCTCTTTATCAATGAAGCTCCGTGGAATCAGCAACGGAAACGCCACGTTCTGGTGCCCCGTAGCTTTGAAGCGCCTGTCCAGTGCCTGCTGCATGTTCTCCCATAGCGCCCACCCGTACGGCCGCACGACCATGCAGCCTCGCACAGGTGCGTAGTCGGCAAGTTGCGCCTTCAAAACCAACTGGTTGTACCACTCGGAAAAATCTTGTGCGCGTGTAGGGAGTTTTTCTTCGGCCATGCGGCGGTGTGTTCCGTTCTTCTCAGAGCAATAAATACGTCTGAGTAAACTCAAAAGCGTAACGGACGCCTCGCAGCGTGTCAACGAATAGGGGATTTCCAGAGGAACTTGAGGTTAGATACCAGTTTCAACCGTGGAGCAATCTATAGAATCCGAGAGGTTCTTCGCAACCCTTGAAGATTACTTGCACGCTGCCAGGCCGCGCGATGAAACTTCGGGCGGACTTGAAACATGATAGAACTTTTAGGATGGCCCAGTTGACCGAGATGCAGCCTGAAATCGAAACGGAAAGCGCTGCGAAGAAGCCGAGACACGTGGCGAACAACAACGCCGCTCCCGGCTGGCGTTCGTACGTCAATGCGTTTCTCGCCGCGGAGATTTCCGCGCTGACCAGATACTACGACCGCGTAATCCAGTGGCTGCCGCGTGAAGACGACAAAGGCGGGCTGCTTGCCGCCATTGATGCGCCGCGCAAAGAGACCGTTGGCAGGGACGAGCCGTTCCCGGACTTGACTCACGAACGCGACAAGCGAACTGCCATTCTGATCAACGGAACGTTCAATCACGACTTCGACATTCAAGCCCTCTTGATGCAATTGAAAGCGAAGCTTGCTCGTACCTCGCGCCTGGTAGTGGTTCTCTACAATCCGTACCTCCGCTGGGCTTATTACCTGACGAATCGCGTGGGAATCCGCAAGGGCGACCTGCCGAGCACGTTTGTGACGCGCGTCGATCTCGGAAACATCGCGAAGGTGGCAGGATTTGAAATTGTGCGTCAGCGGCAAGCGGTCTATTGCCCATGGAGAATGTTGGGTCTCGGTACGGCTGTCAACCGCGTTATGCCACTGATTCCACTGGCGCGATGGCTGAGCTTAACGTCAGTCGTAGTGATGCGGCCGCTGGTACCGTCCTCTCAACAGGGCCTGTCTTGCGTCATTCCCGCCCGCAACGAACGCGGAAACATCGAAAATGCGCTCACGCGCTTTCCCGACCTGGGTCGCGAGGCGGAGATCATTTTTGTCGAAGGCCATTCGACTGATGGAACCTGGGAAGAAATTCTGCGCGTCTCAACGGTGTACCGAGACCAGTTTCGCATTTTGGCCGTGCAACAACCCGGCAAAGGCAAAGCAGATGCCGTGCGCCTGGGTTTTTCGCACGCAAGAGAAGATTTGCTGGTGATTTTGGATGCCGATCTCACCATGCCGCCGGAAATGCTTTCGCGCTTCGCCTTTGCTTACGACCAGGGCCACGGCGATTTCATCAACGGGTCGCGACTCGTCTATCCGATGGAAGGCGCGGCCATGCGTTTTCTGAACCGCATGGGCAATATTTTTTTCGCGAAAATGCTGAGCGCTGTTTTGGACGTGCGGCTGGGCGACTCTCTGTGCGGCACAAAACTAGTCACGCGCCACGACTACGAACGCATGGTGGCGTGGCGAAAAGACTTCGGTGAATTTGACCCGTTTGGCGATTTCGAGTTGCTTTTTCCCGCGGCGGAGTTGGGTTTGGAGATCGTAGATGTGCCCGTCCGCTATCTAGCGCGCACTTATGGCGAGACTAATATTCAGCGCTTCCGCCACGGCCTTCAGTTGCTCAAGATGACCTGGGTAGGCCTTGTGCGCATCAAGATGGGGATTAGAAAAAAGCGGCCCAGAGAATGAAGCACAGGCAGTTTAGGCGAAGGATTTCTTTGAGCAGAGCAGATCGACATAGCCGGTGCGCTTAACGGCAAGCTCGACCGCGCGATTGTCCGGGGCGAGTATCGTCGCAGCGCGAGTCAAAATGTGGAGCTGATAGCCAGCGGAGCGAAAAAAATCGAGCAGCGCTAGAGGCTCGAAGCCAAGTTCGCGCATCCCATAGGGAGCGTACTCGAACGCGATACACATCGATGGAAACTTCTCGATAGTTTTGCTCATGCCTTCGCAAACGGCAAGCTCGTAGCCCTGCACATCGATTTTAACGAAAGAAATATTCTGCAGATTGTGCGCTGCAACAAAGCTGTCCACGCTGGTCACCGGGACCGTGGTGATTTTTTCGCCGGCAGGCTGCGATGTCTTGAACTGTTCCGTAACGACGCGATGATCCGCCGAATGCTCTTCGTTGTGCCAAAACTCAAGTGAACCATCGGCGCTGCCGACAGCCATGTTGAAGATCTCCACAGTATCGCCAAGATTTTTGCGACGGACGATCTCTCCAAGTGTCGCAAAGCTGGCCGCGTCTGGCTCAAAAGCGTAGACCTTGCCCGGAACCTTCGCATTCGCCTTCAGGGCAGCCGCAAAAACCCACGCTGTGTAGCCGATGTTTGCCCCGATATCGAGAATATCGCCACTGGCAAAAAGTTCGGGACTGCGCTTCGCAAGCGCCCAGAAAGGGTCTTCATACCATCGCTTGTAAAGAAAATACGCGAAAAGAAAAAGTCTTTTGAACAACGGTATTTCGAGAAGGCCTGCCGACCGAGCAAGGTTGTAGACCCGAGTGAAAATATTCGAGGACGATTTATTGCTCATGCGCTGAACCGTTTCCAGTCGAGAGCATTTCGTATTGGTGACGTCTCCATGAGACTAGGCCGTTTTCTCCAACACCAGCAAAACTCGCAATGCCGCAACGCTACGCCACAATGGAGATGTTGCGCGCTCGAATTTTGACATTGCCGGATACAGAGACTCTGGCAAGAGATTCATCGGCTTGAATCCGCCACTCAGCAAATAGGCGAAGAGGCAAAAAGGTTCCAGTGCCTTAAGTTTGAGTTCTGGCAAAGAACTGAGCGTAGTCGAACGATGCTTGGGTCCGAAGAGTAGATACGGAATCGCCTGATTTCCGTCAAAAGCCAGTTTTTCAGGCGCATCTCCGGGAGGATTTACAAGCCATGGAGTTTCAGAAAGATCGCAACGCTCCTGATGCAAAAAACGGAAAACAAAATAAGAGAAAGGGGTGATCCACGGCTCAACGAGAATCAAGCGGCCACCCGGAATCAGAACGCGCGCGACTTCGTTTAGAAAAGTCATTGGAGTAGCGAGGTGATGCAGCATGTCCAGGCCGAAAACGTTTGCGACGCTGTTCGATCGAAACGGGAGTTGCTGCGCGTCGGCGATGGCATCGAGCCAGGGACACCAGATGAGGTCTGTCGAGAGGATGTCCGGCGCAAATTCCTTAAAGAAACCTGGGCCCGCACCGACTTCAATGGAAAGTCCGTTTGGGTTTCGAGAGGCGAGCAAGCGCGCGAAGAATTCGTCGTTGTAGACGCGCCGCAGAATGGTTTTTTGCTCCCAAACGCGGCGGTGCCGGAGAAGCTGCTCGTGAGCTTGTGTGTCGATGGCCACTGTGCGTTTCCTGATTGTACTGAGTTCGACAGCGTCAGCGATGAGAAGCTCGCGGAATTGTTCGGTTGTCGTTATCAAAAGAAGACTGGCGCGAGACCCGGTAACTAATGCTGTGGCGCCATTTTCGCGGCGCAACGGAACACTGGATAGTTTTGATAGGCTGGTCTGACCGTGAGTTCTCTTTCAAAAACAAGCGAAGAACAGAACGCTGGCCCGAATTCTCCGGGTCTAGTGCAGTCGGCGAATCGGCGACTCGTCGCCATTCTCGCAGTGTTGCTCGCGATTGGGACGGCGGCGGTCTATGCGCCCGCAATGCGCAATGGGTTCGTTAATCTCGACGACCCGGATTATGTAACGCGCAATCCGCACATTCTAGCGGGAATGACATGGGCAGACGTCCGGTGGGCACTCGGCTCAAGCTATCCTTCCTCCAATTGGCACCCTCTAACCTGGATTTCGCACATGGCTGATGTGCAGTTGTTCGGTAGAAATCCCGCTGGGCATCACTTCACAAGCGTCCTGCTGCATATCCTTGGCGTGGTGCTGCTGTTCCTTCTGATCGAAAGCGCTACTGGAAGCGCGCTGCGAAGCGCGGCCGTGGCGGCGCTGTTCGGGGTGGAGCCTCTGAATGTCGAGGCCGTAGCGTGGATCTCCGAACGGAAATCGGTACTGTGCGTCTTGTTTTTTTTGCTCGCGATCGGAGCCTACGGCTGGTACGTGAAAAAGCCGAGCGTCGGACGCTATTTTTGGGTAGTTCTGTTCTTTGGTCTAGGAATTACAGCCAAAGTAATGGTCATTCCCTTCCCATTTGCTCTACTGCTGCTGGATTATTGGCCGCTGGGCCGGCTGCCAGGAACAGACGCCCAAGGAAAGCCGCGAGAATTTTTCGCTACGCTGCGGGCGCTCGTAATCGAAAAGATTCCTCTCTTCTTAATGGCGGCAGCAGGCGGAGCGGTGACAGTGTATGTGCATTCGCGGGAACATGCGTTAACGGCGACGATGCCGTTTAGCTGGCGTTTCAAGAATGCGATTTTTTCTTACGTTGCGTACCTGGGAAAAGCAATTTGGCCAGTTGGACTGGCTCCCTATTATCCGCATCCGGAAAATACGTTGTCGTGGACCACAGTAGCTCTCGCCGGTTTGGCCCTAGCTGGAATCACGGCAATCGTCTGGCGGTTCCGAGAGCGCAAGTATCTCGTGATGGGCTGGCTGTGGTATCTGGGCACTATGCTGCCCATGATTGGCTTTATCCAGACCGGGCGGCAAGGGATGGCGGACCGCTTCATGCACATTCCCATGATGGGCTTGCTCTTTGCCTTGGTTTGGCTGATCGGAGATTTGGCGGCGGAGAAGCACTGGCAGAAAGAAATTCCAATCGCGCTTTTTCTTCTGGTGCTGGCGCCATTTGCTGCGCTGACAATCAAACAGATTGGCTACTGGCACGACAGCTACACGCTTTTTGCGCACACTCTCGAAGTGACCAAGAACAACGGGTTTGCTGAGAACAATTTCGGAGTTGCCCTCCTGGAGCGAGGAGAGCCGCAACTCGCCGCGCAACATTTCGTTGCGGCAGTTCGCCTGAGCCCTGATCTGGCATCGCCGCATTACAACGTTGGCGTTTTGCTGCAGCGGCAAAATCAACTTGAAGATGCGGAACACGAATATCGCGCAGCGCTGGCGCTCTCCAGCGACCAGGCAGAGATCGAGCAGTCGCACAACAATCTGGGAATCCTGTACCTGGGCGAAGGCAAATATGCCGCGGCAGTGGCGGAGCTAAGCGCGGCGATTGCTCTCGATCCGAACGCGCAAAACAGCTACATCGGTCGCGGAACGGCTGAGATGCAAATGATGAACACGGATGCAGCGATCGTGGATTTTACAAAGGCTGCACAGATCGCGCCATCGCCGCTCGCGTTGTTCAGATTGGGTCAAGCGCTGGAAACCAAGGGCGAGAATCAGCAAGCCGCGAACGCTTACGCGGCGGCGCTGCAGTTGGCTCCTTCAATGGCCGAAGCCAGGGCTCGGCTGGATGCGTTGCGTCGTAGCGTTCAATAAACCCAGTCCCTCATCGCACAGGCGAAACTCATACCACTCATCCCTTGACGCTAACGCAAAGGAAATCAGCGACGATTATTTCGCTGATGGTGCCGTGGTCTTTACGAAAGCGATGTTTCGAACGCGCCCGGCGAAGAGATCGCAGCCGGTGATGTGGCCTGCAGCGTCCCGACGGAAAACGATGGCAGTGCCGAACGGACCTTGGAATTCGTCGAGAACGGTTGGTTCGAGGACGGTGGGCTCCTGCCAGTTCATCGAGAGAGTGAGCTTGCCGTCCTTGACGGCAAAGCGGTAAGTAGCTTTGAGTTCGGCGCTGGTGTATTCGCCGGCATACTGTGCGAAATTTTCCGCGGAAGCTTTGAGGGGTTCATACCTTTCAAAAATTTGAGGTGCGGTGTCTTTGAAAGTCAGCGTAAGACGTATACCGGAATTTGGCTGGGGGTCAAAGGCCATTTCAGGGCCGGTCGTGGCTACGAAGTGGGTCGCGTCGCGAGGTTTGAAAAGTGTCCCGAACGCTCCGACGCCTTCCTTTGACGCGGTGATCTCAAGGACCGAGTGAGAATCAATATTGCGATACCAGCCGGCAAAAGGCTGGGCGTCCACGCTCGCGGAGGCGGAGGCGGGAGGTTCGGGCGAAAGCTGGCCCGCGAGGTAGAGATCCGCGACTTTATACGACAACTGACTGGGATTACTGGTGCCAACGTTGCACAAAGTGATGACGGAGAATTTCTGCTGAGGGAAACGCAACAGCTCGGTGCGATAGCCGAAAAGCGCGCCGCCGTGCTCCACGATGGGTAGTCCGCGATAAGTGCTGATAAACAATCCAAGAGCGTACTCAATCTTTTTCCCGCTGTTCAGTACACCAGGTGTCTGTATTTCTCTTAGCAGTGTTCCCTTGCCAAGCTTGTCGGCGTAAAAATTTCGGTCCCAGAGGAGCAGGTCGTCGACGCTGCTCATGAGGCCGCCGTCGCCAATTTTGTCGAAATTGGTGGACCAGTCGACGCGGAAGCCGCCGTTGGGGAGCGGCTCGTACGCAGGTACGCGGCCAGGAACGACAACGGAGTGGTCGTCGTAAAAGCGAGTGTGCGTCATGCCAAGCGGCTTGAAGATATTTTCTTCCGCGAATTGCGAGAGAGGTTTGCCGGTGGCGCGCTTAATAATCACACTGAAGAGGAAAAAGTTTGTGTTGCTGTAGAGAAATTCTTCGCCGGGCTGGTAGTTGAGGGCCTTTTGGCGAGAGAGCAGATCGAGTAATTCCGGTGTTGGATGGATGTCCTCAAAATTGCGGCCAGCCAGAAGCAGCAAGCCGAGAATGTCGCGAAAGCCGCTGGTGTGATGCAGCATTTGGCGAAGTGTGATGGGCTTTCCGTACGAAGGAATCTCTGGAACGTATTTGCGAACGTCATCGTCGAGCGAGAGATAGCCCTGTTCGGCGGCGAGCACGACGCTGGCGGCGGTGAATTGTTTCGACACGCTGCCCATGTAGAAGGCCGACTGGGGAGTGAGCGGGACACTCAGTTCGAGGCTGCCTTCTCCGTAGCCCTTTTTGTAGACGAACTCGCCATCGCGCACGACGCCAAGCGCACATCCTGGCGAATCGGGCTTGTCGTAAGCCGAGAAGACCTGGTCGACCTTGCGCTGCAGTTCGCTCGCGTCCTGTTGTGCGAAGGAAGCCGACGCGATCAACGAGCAAGCGGAAAACAACAGGAAGACAACGCGACGGAATGAAGTCATGTCAGAGGCCCCTTGGGATTCGTGGAATCAGCGGAGGAGCCTATATCGGTGTTGCACGCAATGCAAAGCCTTTTGCCAGCAGTAGTTATATTTAGAGCTGCGTCTAAGGCATTCTCAAATTTTCTAGTTATTTTCGAAAGTTATGATTACTTTTCCGCGGGCGTGCCCTGTTTCCAGATAGCGGATAGCTTCGGGGACTTCATTCAAATTGTAATGCCTGTCGATGACCGGCGTTATCTTTCCGGATTCCATGTGCTCGCGCATGAATGTGAGATCCTGTTTGTTAGGCTTGGCGAGAAGCATGAGGAACTTCTGGTTCCCGAACAGCGACAACGCAAGAGAGGAAATTGCGCGCACCAAGGGACCAATCATCCAGTTGTCGGTCGTTCCCCCCGCGCCGACGTATATTCCCTTGGGATTTAGAACGCGTTTGGTAGCTGATAACGAATGGTTCCCAACGCAATCGAAGAATATGTCGTAACGTTGCGCACTTTTCGTGAAATCCTCTTGCGTGTAGTCGATAACGCGATCTGCGCCGATGGAACGGACCATGTCGAGATTCCTGGTGCTGCATACGCCGGTGACATCCGCGCCAAATGACTTAGCAATCTGCACGGCAAATGTACCCACGCCCCCCGCGGCACCGTTAACCAGGACCTTCTGACCTGCTTGGATGTGTCCCTTATCGCGAAGACCCTGCAATGCGGTATAGGCAGCCACAGGTACGGAGGCGGCTTGCTCAAATGTCACGTCAGCTGGCTTCATTACCAATACTGATTCGGAAGCACAGACGTACTCGGTAAAGGCGCCTTTGCACGAGCCAAAAACCTCGTCGCCGAGTTTAAGCTGCGATACGTTGGTCCCAACGGCTTCGACTTGGCCGGCAACGTCCACGCCTAACCCCTGAAATTTTGGTTTGCGAAGCCCGGCGATGATGCGAACGGCGTACGGCGTGCCTCTCATGAAGTGCCAGTCAAGCGGATTGAGGCTGGCGGCGCGAACTTTTATCAAGACTTCGTTGTCCCTGGGAACAGGCTTCTCGACGTCAGCAATCTGGACAACATCCGGAGGTCCGTACCTGGTGTAGACGGCGGCTTTCATTGGCACTTCTCCCTTGAGTTAGCCTTTTTCTCGCCGAAGACATTTACAAGAGCTTGAGCCGATTCTTTATTTGATAAATCCAAACGGCAATGGGATGCTGCCATCGTATCGCAGAAAGTGGGTTGCGGCGGGCTCGTTCAGGACAAAAAGAATCCGAGAGGAGCACAGCCAGGATTGGCTGTGCCACCGTGCCCCCAACTAAAAAAACGGCGGCGGAGCTGCCGCACTCCATAAGATTTCCGAGAGATTTTTTGGTATTTCGCACACCCTTCCCGAACAGCAGTCGCTTCGCGGAATCGGTATGGCCGGAGTAAGATGGTGGCTCCCGAAGTGGCGCGAACGAACTAGTGGGCTGAAATTCTGCTGAGACTGAATCGATAGGACAACCGACATGACGACTGAAGCAAATGAACGGATGCAGAGGCCGCTGGAAGCGGTGGACCCGGCGATTGCGGATTTGTTGCAGGAAGAGGCGCAGCGGCAGGCGACTGGGCTGGAGTTGATTCCATCGGAGAACCTCGTGTCGGAAGCGGTTTTGGAGGCGATGGGATCGATTTTTACGAATAAGTATGCGGAGGGGTATCCGGGGAAGCGGTATTACGGTGGCTGCGAGTACGCGGATAAGGTGGAGCAGTTGGCGATTGACCGCGCGAAGGAACTGTTTGGGGCGGAGCATGCGAATGTGCAGGCGCATTCGGGGACTTCGGCGAATGTCGCGGTGTACATGTCCACACTGCAGAAGGATGATGTGGTTTTGGGGATGAATCTTTCGCATGGCGGGCATTTAACGCATGGGCATCCTTTGAATTTTTCGGGGCGGATGTACAAGTTCGTTGCGTATGGCGTGAAGAAAGAGGACGAGCGGATCGATTACGACGAGATCGACAAGCTGGCGTTGGAGCACAAACCGAAGATGATTGTGGCGGGGGCCAGCGCGTATTCGCGGATTATCGATTTTGAGCGGATTGCCAAGGCGGCGAAATCCGTGGGGGCTTTGTTTTTTGTGGATATGGCGCACATTGCGGGGCTTGTGGCGGCGGGAGTTCATCCTAGCCCCGTGCCGCATGCGGACATTGTTTCGACTACTACGCACAAGACTTTGCGCGGGCCGCGCGGAGGATTAGTTTTGTGCAAAGCAGCGTTTGCGAAAGAACTGGATAAGCTGACGTTTCCAGGGACGCAAGGCGGGCCTCTGGTGCACACGATTGCGGCGAAGGCCGTTTGTTTGAAGGAGGCTATGGAGCCGAGCTTTAAGGAATATCAGAAGCAGGTGGTGGCCAATGCGAAGGCTTTGGCGGCAGCTATTGCGAAGCGCGGATTCCGGATAGTGACTGGTGGGACGGACAATCACGTTTTCTTGATTGAAGTGCATTCGCGCGGCATTACCGGGAGCGATGCGGAGAAGGCGCTGGACCGTTCAGGAATTACTGTGAACAAGAATTCGATTCCGTTCGATCCGCTGCCTCCGATGAAGGGCGGCGGAATCCGTTTGGGAAGCCCGTCAGTGACGACACGCGGAATGCGCGAGGCGGAAATGGATCAAATCGGCGGCTGGATTGGAGAGATTCTCTCGCATCTGGGCGACGCGGAAACGGAACAAAGAGTGCGCAAGCAGGTTGCCGAATTCGCCGCGCGCTTCCCAATTTACGAATCGCGTGTACGTGGAACGTCTCGCGCAGAACACGCAAGCGTGTGAACTTTACATGATACCCGGCGTTATTGACGCAACGTTGGCATTCGAGAAGTGGCTTGAATCCCAACTTCCGATTATCAAACAGGATCTGCGCCTCAAGCATCGATTGATGGCTGAGGCAGCATTCCCGTACTTCCGCGCAACTTTTTACAGGTGGCTGCAGCTTTGGCCGGAAGTGTGTGGCGAGCTGGCGAAAGCGCCCAAAGTTTTGGCGGTGGGGGATTTGCACGTCGAAAATTTTGGTACGTGGCGTGACCTGGAAGGGCGGCTCATCTGGGGCGTCAATGATCTGGATGAGGTTTATCCTTCATCCTACGCGATCGATTTGGTGCGGCTTACGACGAGCGCTTATTTGGCGATTCTGGGGGAGCATCTCAGCTTAACGCGGCGCGAGGCTGCGGAAGCGGTCGAACAAGGCTACCGCGACTCGCTGGCCGCAGGCGGGAAACCGTTTATTCTGGCAGAGGACAACCAGTGGTTGCGCTTGATGGCGCTAAGTAAGCTGCGCGATCCCGTTCATTTTTGGGCGAAGCTGACGCACCTGCCGCCTTTTACCGCAAAAGCTCCCGACGAAGTCCGGGAATTGCTCGAGGAATCGCTGCCTCCCAAGAGCGTCTATCAGCTCAAAAAAAGAATCGCGGGCCTCGGCAGTTTGGGGCATCCCCGGATAGTCGCGCTTTCGTCGTCAGGCGGTGCCTACATTGCGCGCGAGGCCAAAGCCATTAGGCCTTCGGCATCTGCATGGCACAGCGGGACATCATCAGCGGTAGTCTACGGACCAAGGCTCATCGGCCGCTGTTTGCGTGTGCTGGACCCTTTCGTGCACTTTCACAACAGGTGGGTGGTGCGGCGCCTGGCACCAGACTGCTCGCGCATCGAACTGGTTTCCCTGGCGGTCGAGCGAGATGAAGCGAAGCTCCTCTATTCGATGGGATGGGAAACGGCCAACATGCACTTCGGCTCACCGCAGGCGATTCCGGAGGTCAAGCGCGATCTGGCCCAGAGAAAAGGACGCTGGCTGCACAAAGCGTCTAAAGCAATGTGCAAAGCCACGCTTAAAGATTGGGAAGACTGGCGTAAGGGCTGGAAAAAACTAACGAAGTGAATTTCGGCAACGCTCTCGCGCATCTACTGGCCAACTCGTTTGGCCGGACTCCCAACTAACAAAAAAGGCCACAATGGCAGGGATTTTGCCTACTGTACTTGCCTGCTTTGTTACTCCACCAGTGCGGCTGACCCAAGACTGTCCCACGGGTCAGTAGATTCTTGAAGAAAGTGCGCGTAGGTTCAAGAAGGACTGGGATGGGAACTGAAATCGCGACACTGCTCTCCGCTGTATCGAACACCAACTGGGTGAATGCAACATTCTCTTGGGTTACCTCGAAGCGGTCATTTTCTTTTGTGACCGCAAAACGGTGAATCCAGCCAAGCCCGGCGCCCGGGCGGTGAGTGTCCTTTTTTGCAGCGCGCGGCAAGTTTCCAGCTTCCCGGGGGAGTCCTAATCCTAGCCCATCCTGAAAAGGACGGGGGCAACGAGGTGAATCAATGATGGACACGGAAGCGTTCCGCGAATTCAAGACCGGGTTGACGTTGCTGCGAGACAACTACGCGGTAAAGGCGCTACCGCACATGAAGAAGGCTGTAGACCTCGATAGAAACAATCCGTACTACATGTCTTATCTGGGAGTCGTGCTGGCGCGTTCCGAGCAGAAGTGGGGCGAAGCCGAGCGGCTTTGCGATACGGCGGTGCGGATGAAACGGAACCAGGCGCAGCTTTATCTGAACCTGGCGGAAGTTTATGCGACAGCGGGCCGACGCGACGAAGCGGTCGAAGCATTGCAGTCCGGTCTGAAATTCGCCCGGCGAGATGTGCGGTTGACGATCGCCATGAACCGTCTGGTCGAGCGGCGTCCTCCGGTACTGACATTCCTGACAAGGCAGCACCCGATCAACCGGCAGCTGGGAATCATCCGGCACAAAACTTTGCGAATGTTTGGACAAGATTAATTTCGAGTTCTCTCCAACCCCAAAGCAAGAAGGGGCGGGTGGCCAAAAGCCATCCGCCCCTTCTTGTTTCCAAAGATAAGTTAAAGGTCGCTGAACACGCGCAGGCTACCTGCGTGTGGCCCAGGAGTCGTTGAACGTGGGCTGTTGCGTTCCCATTTCCATCAGGATTTTCAGGCCAACGCCAAACATGCCAGTGGAAAGAGGATCTCTGCGCACAACTTCCGCGAGGTATTCGCGATTCATCGCCATCGGACTTTGGGAATAGGGCAAAGTCACAAAAAGGCGCATACCAATCTCATAGCCAGGTTCGCTCGTCTGGAAATAAACGCCGGTGCGAGAAACGCTGAGGGTTCCGCGCATATCGTCGAAGTGTTCCTTCTCAGGATCAGAAGGGCGAATCCGCATGAGCTGGGTAATTTTACAACGGCGACTGCCGCGCCGTTCTTGAGTTGTGATTTTTGGAGCGGCCGTGCCGGCGGTGCTGGGTGTTTTGCCCATAATGCTTTGCTGGGTCTCCATGAATACCTTTGCCCTCTCGCTGATGGGACGATCTTGAGAGAGTGTAAGGCCAGGGTAAAACAAAACCTATAGAGGAGACGTACCGCTTGAGACTAGGACGCTCCGAAACGATGATAGTACGGAAGTACTGCGAAAGGAAGAGAGCGAGGGCGGGTATTTTTGCTAAAGAGAAGAATAAGAAGGATTTAATAGAGTAGTTCCGAAGTGAAGTGGTGGGCGAGTCTTAGTACCAATGTGGGACTAGGTAGAACTACGGTCCCCACGAAGTCCGGCCCTAAGAGATAGGTACGATGGGAGATATGCGGGGTGAGGTGGCGGCAGTGGAAAACAGAGTGCGGCTGTGAAATTGCACAAGTTGGTTGCCGTCCGCAGATAGGCGTTCGCTTAGAAGGACGCATTTGCAGGAAGGCAACGAAGATCGCGGGAGAAAAGCCCACCATGAATACAGCGACGCGTCGCACTCCAATTCCAACAGGAACTAGTCAGCGCAATGAACTGGTCCGAGCAGAGCGACGCGGCATTCCCCCGCATGCGGAAGACGCGACGCGCGCACGAGCGAACAGCGCAGCAGAGGTGCGGGCGCGCGTGTATATCGCCGCGGAGAACCGGCTGTTGCGAGAAGCGCTCTCACGGATGCTAACGAGGCAGGGAGACATCGACGTGGTGGGATTTAATTCCACCGGGCCTTTCCATGTGGAAGGATTGATCGAGGAGAAAGCCGATATCTTGTTGCTGACCTCGCGAGGGAGCCTGGGCGAAGACGTGTTCGTGATTCGCCAAGTACGCTTGACGGCGCCGACCGTGCGAATTCTGCTGGTGGGAATGACGGAAGACGAGACCGAGTTTTTTCAGTACGTGCGCGCGGGAATCCGAGGCTACTTGCCGCGAGACGCTTCGGCAGAAGACGTCCTGGAAGCGATGCATGCGGTGCAGGCGGGCGAGGCGGTGTGCCCGGGGGCGTTGTGCGCGTTGCTTTTTCGGTTTTTTGAGCGAGAGGCTACCTCGGTGCACTCGGCGTCCATTCATCCCAGGCTGGGCTTGACACGGCGCGAGCAGCAGATTGTTCCGCTAATCGCACAGGGGCTGACGAACAAGGAGATTGCGAACCAATTTTGCTTGTCGGAGCAGACGGTGAAAAATCATCTGTACAGGATGAAGCATAAAGTTGGGGCAGGCGATCGGTTCGGAATTGTGCATCTTTGCCGGACGCAAGGGTTTTTGGTTTAGTGGATTGGTCTGGTGTTTCTGATTTTTCCTGTAGGACAGGCATTCCTGCCTGTCAGCTTTTTTTTTACGGCCGAAAAAAGCGCACAGCCAAGATTGGCTGTGCCACCGGCGAATCTTCGAGTACGCCGCTTCCCACCTCCAGGTGACTTCTTTCCATCATTTGTGCGATTCTCTTTCTCGACAAGACTCGAGGAAGTGCCGATGCTCAAGAAATTCAAAGATTTATCCGAAAAAGAGATTCTGGCGCTGGCCATTGCGTCGGAAGAAGAAGATAGCCGCATCTTCGGCGAGTTTGCGGACGCTTTGCGGGAGACCTATCCGGCGACCGCAAAAATGTTTGAGGAGATGCGCGCCGAAGAAGTCGTACACCGAGACCGGCTGCTGGCAATGTTCCGGCAGCGTTTTGGCGATCACATTCCGTTGATCCGGCGGGAAAACGTGAAGGGGTTTCTGCAACGGAGGCCGACTTGGCTGGTGCGGCCGCTCGGTGTGAACGTAGCCAGGAAACAAGCCAAGGTCATGGAGATGGAGGCGGCACGTTTCTATTCGCGTGCTGTCAGCCGCATTACGGATGCACCCACACGAGAATTGCTAAATAAACTGGCGGATGAAGAACGCAAACACGAAGCAACGGCAGACGGCCTGGAAGAGAAACATTTGACGGAGCCTGCGCGAGCTCAGGAAGACGAATCGCATCGCAAGCTGATCCTGCTGCAAATCGTCCAGCCGGGGCTTGCTGGTTTGATGGACGGATCGGTATCGACGTTAGCGCCGCTTTTTGCGGCGGCTTTTGCTACGCACCAGAGCTGGGACGCATTTCGCGTGGGACTCGCAGCTTCGATCGGCGCGGGAATTTCGATGGCCTTCTCCGAGGGACTTTCCGACGACGGATCGCTAACTGGACGAGGGTCTCCGTGGCTGCGCGGTACGGTCACTGGGGCAATGACCACAGCTGGAGGCATCGGACACACGCTTCCGTTTCTGATTGGCAATTTTCATCTCGCGACGATTGTGGCGGTGATTGTTGTGTGCATCGAGCTGGCGATCATCAGCTACATCCGGCACCGCTATATGGATACGCCGTTCTTGCAGGCCGCGTTTCAAGTAATCGTCGGCGGCGTACTGGTCTTCCTTACGGGATACCTGATTGGCAGTTCGTAAAAATGAGCGAGCCCCGGCGCAACGCCCTGCCGCCACAACAAGAACTAAATCAAACGGAATAAGAAGAGAACGCGTAGGAGATTAGTCCGCCTGCGCTCCCGCCGGGACGGCAACGTGTCCGTGTTTGCGCTTGCCTTGCAGCCATGTCTGCAGGCGATCCATATAGATGTAAACGATGGGCGTGGTGAAGAGGGTGAGCATCTGGCTGACGATGAGGCCGCCGATGATGGTGATGCCGAGCGGGCGCCGAAGCTCGGAGCCGACGCCGGTGCCCAATGCAAGTGGCAGTGCCCCGAAGAGCGCGGCCATGGTGGTCATCAGGATGGGCCGGAATCGCAGCAGACAAGCTTTGTAGATCGCCTCCAACGGGGAGATATGCTCCTCGCGTTCGACCTGCACCGCAAAATCAATCATGAGAATGGCGTTTTTCTTGACGATGCCGATAAGGAGTATGACGCCGATGAGGGCAATCATGTTCAGATCGGAGTTAGTTATTCGAATGGCGAGAATGGCGCCGATGCCAGCCGAAGGAATGGTGGAAAGAATGGTGATGGGATGGATGAAGCTCTCGTAGAGGATGCCGAGGACGATGTAAACAGCGACGAGAGCAGTGATGATCAGCAAGAGTTGCGAAGAGCGCGAATCTTGAAAGGCCTGTGCATTACCCTGGAAAGCAGCGTGGACTGTTCGAGGGACGCCGATTTCGCGAGTAGCCGCTTCGATATCCAGAACGGCGGGGCCAAGAGAGGCACCAGGAGCAAGATTAAAGGATATCGTGATCGCCGGAAAAACGCCCTGATGATTGATGGAGAGCGCGGTGTTGGAGGGCTCGTAATGAGAAAAGGCGCTGAGAGGAACTAGCTTGCCACCTGTGGCGGGCACATAGATGGACTTCAGAGCCGCGGGATCTTGCTGGGCGCTCGGCATAACCTCCAAGATGACGTAGTACTGATTGAGGCCCTTATAGATAGTGGAGACCTGACGCTGGCCGAAAGCGTCGCTCAAAGTGTTGTCAATCGCTTCCATGGAGACGCCAAGGCGGCTGGCGGTGTCGCGGTCAATGACAAGGGAGCTTTGCAGTCCATGTATCTGCTGATCGGAGTTGACATCGCGAAGCTCGGGAATCTTAGCTAGCCTCGCCATGATCAGCGGCGCCCAATGATTGAGGTCATCAAGATTGTCCGCCTGCAAAGTGTACTGGTATTGCGCGGCGCCGAAGCGCGCGCCCACGCTGAGGTCCTGCACAGCCTGGAGAAAGAGTACAGCCCCAGGAACATGCGCCGTTGCCTCGCGAATGCGGCCAATCACCTCGTCGGCGCTTATCTTCCGTTCGCTTAGGGGCTTTAGCTGAGCAAACACGCGTGCGGTGCTGCCGCCACTGCCGCCGCCAGTGAAGGAAGTAACCGTATCGATGGCGGGATCCTTCATTACGATATCCGTGAACTCACGCATCTTCTGCGACATAGCCGCAAACGATAAATCCTGATCGCCCTGAATGGCGCCATTGATGCGGCCGGTATCCTGCTGCGGGAAAAATCCGGAATTAACGTTCACAAGCAGGTAAGCGGCAAGCACGGCGGTTAGAAAGGTCATACCCAGAATCAGCAACTGACGGCGGAGAACCCAGCGGAGAGAGACATCGTAGAGACGAAGGAACCAGTTAAAAGCGTTCTCAAAGAGATTGTAGATCCAGTTGTGCTTGCCACTTTCGTGCTTGAGAAAACGCGCGCACATCATGGGCGTCGTGGTGAGTGAAACAAAGAGCGATACGACAATGGCCACGCTGAGGACCACGGCAAATTCGCGAAACAGGCGCCCGACAATGCCCGGCATCATTAAGATGGGGATGAATACGGCAATGAGTGAAGTGCTCATGGAGAGCACGGTGAAACCAATTTCACTCGCGCCTTTCATAGCGGCATCAAAAGGCTTCATGCCGTTCTCGATGTGGCGAGTGATGTTCTCAATGACGACGATGGCATCGTCCACGACAAAGCCGGTACAGATGGTGAGCGCCATGAGGGAGAGATTGTCCAGGCTGTAGCCGAAGAGGTACATCACGCCGAAGGTGCCTACGAGTGAGAGCGGAACGGCGACGCTGGGAATGATGGTTGCCCAGGTACTCCGGAGAAAAGCGAAGACCACGAGGATAACGAGAATGATGGAGATGATCAGAGTGATTTCGACGTCGTGAACGGAAGCGCGAATCGTAACGCTGCGATCGATGGAGACGGTTAAATGGAGCGAAGGAGAAATCGATGCGCGCAGAACCGGTAGGATGGCATTGATGCGATCGACCGTCTCGATCATATTGGCGGCGGGCTGGCGGAAGATGGCCAGTAGCACGGAACGCTTTCCACCGAAAAGTCCCAAGTTGCGGCTGTCCGCAACGGAATCTACGACTTCGCCGATATCCCGCAGTCGAACAGGAGCGCCCGTGTGGCCAGCGACGATAAGCGGCATGTATTCGTAGGCTTTAAAGAGCTGGTCGGTATCGCCAACATTCCATGTTTTGGTCGAGTCGGCGAGAGATCCTTTGGCCAGATTGGCATTGGCGGATTGCAGAGAACCACGAATGGTCTCGAGACTGATGCCGTAGCTATTGAGTTGATAGGGATTGGCTTCAATCCGAACGGCGGGGCTCGCGCTTCCCCAAACGAAGACCTGGCCGACGCCTTCGACCTGGGCAAGCTTTTGAGCCAGGATGGAATCGGCCGCGTCATAAATTTGCGCTGGCGGAAGATTGTCCGAAGTTAAGGCCAGAATCATGATGGGAGCGTCCGCAGGATTGACCTTGCGGTACGTGGGCTGGCCTGGAAGATCGGCTGGGAGCTGATTGCGCGCTGCGTTGATGGCGGCTTGAACGTCGCGAGCGGCGGCGTTGATATCGCGATTGAGATCAAACTGAAGCGTGATACCTGTGGAGCCGAGGCCGCTCGAGGAAGTCATCTGCGTGACGCCGGCGATTCGGCCGAACTGGCGTTCGAGCGGAGTGGCCACGGACGAAGCCATTGTTTCCGGGCTGGCGCCGGGCAGGCTGGCACCGACAGAAATCGTGGGGAAATCAACTTGCGGCAGAGGAGCTACGGGCAGAAAACGAAAAGCAACCACGCCAGAAAGAAAAATCGCAATGGTGATGAGAGCGGTGGCGACGGGCCGGCGGATAAAAGGCGCGGAGAAATTGGTTGAGGAAGTCATTGCCTAATCGCCGTGAGCCGGCTCCTCGAAAGAATTGCCAATTTGAAAAGCGAAGCGGTGGGCCAGCCAGTCGAAGGCAAGATAAACCACCGGCGTAGTGTAAAGCGTGAGCAACTGACTAAGGATCAGTCCGCCCACGATGGTGATGCCAAGGGGCCGGCGCAATTCGGAACCCACACCGGTGCCAAGAGCGAGTGGCAATGCGCCCAATAGAGCCGCCATCGTAGTCATCATGATGGGACGGAAACGCAACAGGCAGGCTTCGTAGATTGCGTCGAGCGGCGTCTTCCCTTCCTTGCGCTCGGCCTCGAGAGCGAAGTCGATCATCATGATGGCGTTTTTCTGCACAATGCCTATGAGAAGGATGATGCCAATAAGCGAAATGACGCTGAATTCCATGTGAAAAAGAAGGAGAGCGAGGATGGCGCCGACGCCCGCGGAAGGAAGCGTGGAGAGAATAGTGATGGGGTGAATGTAGCTTTCATAGAGGACGCCGAGAACGATGTAAACCGTGATGAGAGCAGCCAGAATGAGGATAGGTTCGTTGGCGAGTGATCTAAGAAAGGCAGCTGCCGTGCCTTGAAACGTAGCCTGAACGCTGACAGGCATATTCAACTCGGATTTCGCCTTGTTGATGGCGTCAACTGCATCGCCGAGGGCGGCTCCGGGAGCGAGGTTGAACGAGACAGTGACGACCGGAAATTGACCCTGATGGTTGATCGCCAACGCGGTGGCACCGGGCTCGAAACGCGTAAAAGCACTAAGCGGAACCTGCGGGCTAGGAGCAGAAGTAATATTCGCCTGTCCGTTCGTTGAAATATTGGCCGTCGATCCGGAGGAAACCTGCGGACCTCCTGAAGATCTCACATAGATATTTTTGAGGGAATCGGGATTCTGATGGAACGAAGGATCGACTTCCAAAACGACGCGATACTGGTTGAGCTGGGTGTAAATGGTGGAGACCTGCCGCTGGCCGAAAGCATCGTAGAGCGTATTGTCGATATCCGCGGGGAGAACACCGAGGCGAGAAGCCGTGTCGCGGTCGATGATGAGCGTGGCGAGGAGGCCTTTATTGAGCTCGTCGCTAGCGACGTCGCGTACGGATGGAATGGACTTCAGTTTTTCGATGAAGCGTGGGGTCCAATAGGCGAGCTCTTTGGGATCGACGTCTTCCAGGCTGTACTGGAATTCCGTGCGGCTAACGCGGTCTTCGACAGTGAGGTCTTGCACCGGTTGCATGTAGAGCGAGATGCCATCGACGCTTGCAAGCTGAGGCTGGAGGCGGCGAATGACGTCGGAGGCGCTGATATTGCGCTGCTCAAGCGGCTTTAGATTGATCTGAATGCGGCCGGTGTTCAACGTGGCGTTCGTTCCGTCGATGCCGATAAAAGAGGAAAGGCTCTCGACCGCGGGGTCTTTCAGAATGACATCAGCGAGAGCCTGTTGGTGCTGGGACATCGCGGTAAAGGAGATGTTCTGCGCAGCTTCAGAGACGCCGAGAATCAGGCCGGTGTCCTGAACGGGAAAGAAACCTTTGGGAATGTAAATGTAGAGCAGGATCGTGCCAACGAGCGTACCGACGGTGACAAGGAGCGTGATCGTGCGGAACTGAAGCACAAATTTCAGAGTGCGGCCATAGAAGGCAATGATGGCATTAAAGGCGAGTTCGGACTTGTGATAGAACCAGGTCTGGTCTTCCTCTTTCGTGTAGCGAAGAAGTTTGGCGCACATCATCGGAGTGAGGGTAAGAGAGACGAAAGCGGAAATAAGAATGGTGATGGCGAGGGTGATGGCGAACTCGCGGAAGAGTCGGCCGATGATGTCGCCCATGAAAAGCAGAGGGATGAGCACGGCAATAAGAGAAACCGTGAGAGAAATAATCGTAAAGCCGATTTGCTCGGAGCCTTTGAGCGCGGCGTTGAGGGGCGTGTCGCCTTGTTCGATGTAACGGCTGATGTTCTCAATCATGACGATGGCATCGTCGACGACGAAGCCAGTGGAGATAGTGAGCGCCATAAGCGAGAGATTGTTGAGCGTGTAGCCGCACAGATACATCACGCCAAAAGTGCCAACAATGGAAAGCGGTACGGCCAGCGCGGGGATGACAGTGGCACGCAAGCTACGCAGAAAAAGGAAGATGACCATGACCACGAGGGCTATGGTCAGCATCAACGTGAATTGCACGTCTTCGACCGAAGCGCGGATCGTACTGGTGCGGTCAGTGAGAATTTCGATCTTCACGGAGGCCGGAAGCGCGGCCGAAAGTTGCGGGAGGAGTTTTTTGACGCGATCCACCACAGCGATGATGTTGGCGCCTGGTTGGCGCTGAATATTTAGAATGACCGCCGGATTCTTGCCAGCCCAGGCGGCTTGGTTGACGTTTTCCGTGCCGTCGAAAACGGTGGCGACGTCGGACAGCCGCACGGGAGCGCCGTTACGATACGCAATGATCAGGGGACGGTAACTGTCGCTGGAGATGAGCTGGTCGTTTGCGCCAATGGTGTAGGCCTGATGAGGCCCATCAAACGTACCTTTGGCCTGATCGACGTTGGCGGCACCCAGCACAGTCCGCAAATCTTCCAAACTTAGGCCGTAGGAAGCGAGCGCCGTAGGATTCGCCTGCACGCGCACGGCCGGGCGCTGGCCGCCGCTGATGCTCACGAGTCCGACGCCCGTAAGCTGGGAGATTTTCTGCGCCAGCGTGGTGTCCGTAAGGTCTTCGACCTTGGAAAGGGGCATCGAGCTTGAACTAAGCGCAAGGGTTAGGATGGGCGCGTCCGCCGGATTGATTTTGTTGTAGATAGGAGGATTCGGCAGCCCTTGAGGGAGAAGGTTGGAGGCACCGTTAATGGCGGCCTGGACCTCTTGTTCAGCTACGTCAATGTTTAGATCAAGATTGAATTGCAGCGTGATGATGGAGCTGCCGAAGGAACTCGTGGAGGTCATCTGGCTCAAACCGGGGATTTGGCCAAACTGGCGCTCCAGTGGCGCGGTGACCGAAGAAACCATGACGTCGGGGCTGGCGCCCGGATAGAAGGTCTGAACCTGAATCGTGGGATAGTCGACCTGTGGAAGCGCCGACACAGGAAGCTGGCGGTAAGCAACGAAGCCAACCAGCAGCACCCCGATCATCAGGAGCGTGGTTGCGACTGGCCGCAAAATGAACGGCCGGGACGGACTCATCGAATTTTACCTGCAGGCTGACTTGGAGCGGACTTTTCGGATTGCTGTCCACCTTGAACGGCGGGCTGGGCGGATGCTCCTCCCGCTGCACCACCTGTTGGAGCGGCATTCGCAATGACCTTGCTATCGTTCTGAAGCTTGTCTTGGCCGTCAATCACGACCACATCACCCGCGTTGAGACCAGAGCTGACACCCACGTTGTTGCCAGTAGTCTGGGCGACCGTGACCATCCGAATCTTCACGGTGTCGCCGCCCGCGACAACGTATGCGTACGTGCCCTGAGGTCCGCGCTGAATCGCGGCGGCGGGAACAATGACGACATTGTGCTTGGTATCGACGAGCATGTGGACGTTAACGAACTGATTCGGGAAGAGGACGTTGTTGTCATTGGAGAAAATGGCTTTGAGCTTGTAAGTGCCCGTCGTCGGATCGATTTGATTGTCGATGGTGGCGAGTTTGCCGTCGGCAATCTTGGTGGTGTCATCGCGATCATACGCTTGGACGGGAAGCACGCCTCCGCCCCGGATCTTGACTAGCACCTGTTGAAGCTGGTCCTGCGGCAAAGTGAAGATTACGGAAATCGGCTGCAGCTGCGTGATGACAAGAAGTCCCGTGGTATCAGTGGCGTGCACGATGTTTCCGATATCCACGAGACGCAATCCTACGCGGCCGCTGATAGGCGCCGTGATGCGGGAATACACTAACTGCAGCTTTGCGTTATCGATCGTGGCTTGATCTGCTTTAATCGCGCCTTGATATGTGCCGACCTGGGCCTGCTGGGTATCCACCTGCTGCTTGGGGACCACGCCTTCGTTGTACAGTGTGGTGTAACGCTCCATATCAACTTGCATGTCGTGGAGTTGCGCCTGATCCTTTGCGAGCTGGCCTTCGGCCTGTTCTACCATCACCTGGTAGGGACGAGGATCGATTTCGATGAGAGCATCGCCTTCGTGGACGAACTGCCCTTCCGTAAAATTCACTTTGACGATTTGGCCATCGACGCGGCTGCGGACGGTCACGGTATTAAAGGCTGTGACGGACCCGAGGCCAATGAGATACACGGGAAGATCGCCCTTTTGCGCCGTAGCCACAACGACGGGCACCGGCCCGAACATGCCAAAGTCGCCGGGACCTCCCTTTCCAAAGGAGCCAGGAGCGCCCTTGGTGCCGGCCTCGCTCGTCGAGTGCGCTCCACGGTAATACCAGACACCAACGGCGATGACGCCGAGAACGACAATCCAGAGCCACCAGCGGCTTTTGGCGGGCTCTGTCGCGGAAGATTCACGCGTGCCCCGTTCGGGAAGCTCTATGGAATCAAGATGGCCCATCCGTTCTCTCCTGTCAGCAAAAGCCAATAAAGCCTATGTTTCGAGTGAGTCTGCCGGGCAAGACTTTGGGGGCTATACCTTTGGGGTCCCCGCCGAACTCTTTGAGCCTACCGGAAAAACACACCTGCGCATATATTGGACGGACTTAGAGAGCAAATGGTTACGAAGCTCCCCTTAGGTAGGACGGTCTCCAGAACCCGTTCGGAGCAAGTCAGGCGGGTCGTCCGTGAAAGCCGCCCTGCCCACACATAATTGTAGTGGGCATTCAGGCAGACGAAAGTTTACACTATCGCCCCGCGAACTCCTGCGAGTGCGGCAGGTGACCGCGAGCACTCTGAAAAGGGCTGGTGAATGGAAACATGATAAAGGGCATAATCGTCGGCATTCTGCTCGGGATACTGCTGGTCGCCGCTTGCGGTTACTTCTACTTTTCAACCGGTCGTGCCTCAGTGGCAGTAACGGATCCCCCCATGCTATTTGAGAAGAAACTTGCGCATATGGCCCTAGACGCGCGCATCGAGAGAGAGAAGATTCCGGCATCGCCTGTGGTTGCCGAGGAGAAGAGTTATTTAAGTGGCGCGGAGGTCTACAAAGAGAACTGCGCGGTGTGTCATGGCCTGCCGGATCGGCCGAAGACAAACATTGCAGAAGGAATGTTCCCACCGCCGCCGCAGCTTTTCCACGGAACGGGCGTCTCGGACGATCCAGCGTCGGAAACATACTGGAAAGCCGAGAACGGCATTCGGTTGACGGGCATGCCGGGATTCAAGGGACGTTTGACGGAAACGCAGATTTGGGAAGTTAGCGTGTTGCTGGCAAATTCGGACAAGATACCGGATTCCGTGAAGGCCGCATTGATTGCCCCAGTTGCGCATGCGGCTTCGGATATTCCTCCGGCTGGTGGTTCTATGATGATGATGGCCCCTAAGACAAAACCTTAGTCCGATTTGCCTGGGCGCGGGCTGGCGAAAGGTTTCTGCCGCGATGCTGTTCAAATGCGAGAATCCTGCCCCGAAATTACGCTGGGCGATTTGGCAGCGAATGGATCTGTTCGACTTTCCTCAACTCAGGGAAGCGCCACGCCCAGATAGCTGTTACCAAAATTGTTCCAATCCCGCCAATCACGACGGCTGGGACTGTGCCAAACCATTGCGCTGTTAGGCCGGACTCGAATTCACCGAACTCATTGGAAGCGCCGATAAACACCATATCGACGGCATTGACGCGCCCCCGCATTTCATCGGGAGTGGCGACCTGAATGAGCACGCCGCGTACAATCACGCTGACCATGTCTGTCGCGCCGACGAAAACTAATGCGATCAACGAAAGAATGAGGCTGCGAGAGAGACCGAAAAGAATAGTGAAAAAACCAAAACCGGCCACGCACCACAACATGATGAGCCCGACTTTGCGCTGTATGGGCCGGTGCGCCAGGAAAAGGGCCATTGCGGCTGCTCCTATGCCCGGAGCGGTGCGGAGCAGGCCGAGGCCCCAAGGGCCAGTCAACAGAATTTCGCGCGCGTAGATAGGCAAGAGAGCGACGGCTCCGCCGAGGAAGACGGCGAACAAATCCAGAGAGATGGAGCCGAGAATAAGCTTCTCGCGCCAGATGTAGCGAAGTCCGGCGGAAACGGTCGTGAAGTTGATCGGTTCGCGCGCGCGAGCCTTTGCCTGCGTTTTGATTTGCAGAGTGCAAATTATTGCCGCGATGGCCATGAGCACGGCCAAAACGTAAACGGCGGAAGGGCCGCGGAAGAACGCGTAGATCAATCCGCCGAGCGCCGGGCCGAGAATGGCCGCGCCTTGGAAGATAGTACAGGCCCAGGCCACCGCGGTCGGAAAATGCCTCTCTGGAACTAACTGAGGCAATAGCGCGCGGCTGACGGGGCCGGTGAACGAACGGACGACACCCAGAAGGACGAGAACGGCGAAGATGTAGGCGACCGAGCGAACGTCGCGCACCGCAGTGAGCAGAAGCAAACCGCAGCACAGCGCAAAGCCAACGTAGCAAATGATGATGAGCTTGCGGCGATCGTAGCGATCGGCAACATGTCCAGAAACGAGAAAAAGAAGAATGCCGGGCAGGAATTGCGCTAATCCCACAAGACCGAGATCAAGAGGACGCTTTGTAATCTCGTAGACTTGCCAGCCGACCGCAACCGATTGCATTTCCGTGGCGAGGACGATGCAGAAGCGAGCCGTTTGAAAAAGTACGAAACTCGGATACCGGAAGGCTGCGCGGCCGTCGGCGAGAGAGTTTTCGGGTTCCGGCATGAGGCATTACTTTGACACAAAAACAAATTGGGAACGAGTTCAGGAATACGCGGACGTATTTCTCCCCAACTATTCTTTGCCCGACGTGGAACCGAGTTCTCTTTCGGCTGGATTAGGGCTTGCCTCGAGCGCTTTGCGCCGGATCATCCAGTAGGCCAGCGAGATAAGCAGAAGAAAAGGCGCGAAGGCGGGGACGGTGTATCGCAAGCCTTCCACAAAAAAAGTGCTCGCTGCGATTCCCAGAAGTGCGGCGATGCCCAATGCCGTCGAATAAGGAAAAAAGCGCAGACGCATGGGAAGCTGGGCGACGCGCTCGGGGCCGAGAGTTCGCCGGAACGCGATGTGCGTCAAAAGGATGACGATCCACACGAAAAACATTCCGGCCACGGCCACACCGTAAAGCATCAGAAATGCGCGGCTGGGCGCATAAATCGCAAGCAGAATTGCGGCGATCATTCCTGCAGTTGATATGGAGAGTGCGCGACGCGGAACACCGTTTGTGCTCAGATGGCCAAGCCACTGCGGAGCGTAGCGTCCTCGCGCGAGGGAGAAGAGCATTCGCGTTGTGAGATAGAGATTTGTGTTGGCGCTGGATAGTGCAGCTGTGATAACCACAAGATTCATGATTCCTGCCGCGAAAGGGATTCGCGCAATGGAAAGCGCGCGGACAAAGGGACTGCCGGTCAGGTCGCTGCCTGTTTGATTCCACGGAGTCATCGCGAGCATGATGCCAATCGCGAGGACGTAAAAGATCACCAGGCGGAACACAATTGTGCGCATCGCGCGCGGAATGGATTTAGCTGGATCTTGCGCTTCACCTGCGGTAACGGCGATGACTTCAACGCCCATGTAGCTGGTAATTGCGAGCGTGAGAGCGAGCCAGACTCCCTTCCAGCCAAAGGGAAGAAAGCCGCCGTGCGCGGTGAGATTTGAGAGGCCAATCGCGGGCGCAGGTCCCAAGCCAATGATTAAGGCGAGCCCCAAGACGATAAAAACAATGATGGCCACAACTTTGATCAGAGCGAACCAGTATTCGAACTCGCCGAAACGCCCTACCTGGAGCATGTTGACGGCGACCAGACACATCGAGACGGAGACCACCCACAACCATTGCGGAACGCTGGGAAACCAAAATGCAAAATAAATAGCAACCGCGGTGACTTCCGCACCGATGGCAATAATTTGCACCAACGCGTACGTAGCGCGGACGGAGAAACCAGCCCACGGGCTGAGATACGTTTGCGCGTAAACGCCGAAGGAGCCTGCGACTGGCTGAACGACAGCCATTTCTGCCAGCGAGTAGGCCACAATCATGGCGATCACCGCGCCAATCAGATAGGTGACGATGACGCCGGGGCCCGCGAGGCGAATAGTCACGCTGCTGCCGAGAAACAGGCCCACGCCGATCGCGCCGCCAATGGCGAGCATCGTCAACTGCCGCTGCGTGAGCTTGCGCTTCAGTTCGTCGATTTCTGGAGTAGTCGTCTGTCGCGAGCCCTCACTGACGGAGCGTGGTTCCTGCGCTTGGAGAGGGTCGGAGAGTTCACCCATGCTTTATCAGATCGTGCAGGGCGCTACCGAAACTATGAATCTCATCCAGTGTGTTGTAGTGGACCAGCGAGGCGCGGACTACTCCGCTTCCCATTGGCACTCCGAGCCGCTTCATCAAGCGCGGCGCGTACATGTGGCCGTCGCGAATGCCAATTCCAGCACTGGCCAGGGTCTCCGTGACTTTTGAGGGAGCGACATTGGGCAAATTGAAGCACAGCGTTGGAACGCGATCATGAACTTGGTCTTTTCCGGCTAGACCGTAGACCTTAGCGCCACATTCGCGCAGGACTTGCAACATTTCGAGCGAAAGAGTTTCTTCGTAAGCGCGGACGTTCTGCATGGCGCGAGCGAGATTTGCGCGCTTCGAATCTTTGTTCGAGGCGTCATTTCCGGATTCCTCTCGCTTGCCGAGGGATTCGAGATAAGAGATGGCAGCATCCATCCCCGCAACATTTTCATAGATAAAGGTGCCAGCTTCGATTTTTCCGGGCGGCTCGTCGGGAATGAACTCTTCGCGAAAAGTCGGAAGTTTTTGCAGCAATTCGCGGCGTCCCCAGAGAAATCCCATGTGCGGCCCAAATATTTTGTAACCGGAGCAGACGAGATAATCGCAATCGAACGCTTGCACATCCATCTGTCCGTGAGGGCCGTAATGAACGCAATCGAGAAAGATTTCTGCTCCGGCCTCGTGCGCAATTTTGGCGGCGCCCGCGACATCCACGATGGAACCAAGCGAATTCGCAGCGACCGCACATGCAACCAGGCGAGTTCTGGAGGAAACGAGTGACTTTAAATCTTCGACGTGAAGGTTGCCGTCCTCGCCCATCTTCCACCAAAGAATTTTTGCGCCGTCTTTTTCCAGCGCCATCCAGGTGGCGACGTTAGCCTCGTGATCCATGTCAGTAACAACAATTTCGTTTCGCTGGCCAAGTGTCTGTCCGATCGCAAGACTTATCAGACGGATGAACGAAGTAGCGTTCATTCCAAACGCGATTTCGCTGGGGTGGCGCGCGTTCAGGAAATCGGCGACGCTTTCGCGGGCGTGCGCAACCGTCGCGTCCACTTGCTGGCTTTTAGCGTAGCGGCCGCCGCGCTGTACGTTGCATTCGAGCAGATGGTGGTTGATAGCGTCAAACACGACTTGCGGAACCTGTGCGCCGGCAGCGTTGTCGAAAAACGTGAAAGCAGGAGGGCGATGCAGCGCCGGGAAGAAAGAGCGAATGGTCTCAATCGAAAAATTGAGATTGGGCTGAGCGCGAAACTCTGCCTGGAGAATGTCTTGCGATTTGGACTGCAAACTCTTGCTCCTGGGTAAATCCGAAAAAATTGGCAAAGGAAGGCACGAGAATTGAACAAATCGAAAGCTATACCCCGATTGCTGTACCTGTCAAGCGTGGGAGCGCCTTTCCTGACTGTTTTTCGCTGTCACAAGCTAGAATATGCCGTGCTTGATTTCCAGGACAAGAAGAAGAGCCCGCATGAGCAAGACCACCTTAGAAATGTACTCCGCGTTTCGCCCACAATTCCGCGGCGATTTGCTGCGCCCAGGCGACGGGCAGTATGACGGAGCGCGCAGCATTTGGAATGGCATGGTGGCGCGCAAGCCGAGCTTGATAGCGCGGTGCGCCAATGTTGCGGACGTGCAGCTCGCGGTGCGGATCGGAGCGGCAGCGGAAGCGCTGACGGCGATTCGTTGCGGCGGACATAGCCTTGCAGGCTTCTGCACGTGCGACGATGGACTGGTAATCGATCTCTCGCGAATGCTGGCGGTAAGCGTCGACGTGCAAACTCAGCGCGCAAGATTTGACGGCGGGTGCCTTCTCGGTGACATCGATACTGCCACTCAAAAAGCAGGCCTCGCTTTTCCGTCAGGAGTCGTATCCCACACCGGAGCTGCAGGCCTCGTCTTGGGAGGCGGAACTGGCTGGCTGAATCGTCTACACGGGCTTTCTTGCGACAACGTCACAGGCTTCAAACTGGTCGTCGCGGATGGATCAATCGTTCATGCAAACGCCAAGGAAAATCGCGATTTATTTTGGGCGCTGCGTGGAGGTGGCGGAAACTTCGGTGTCGTAACTGAGTTCGAAGTGAATCTTCATCCTGTCTCTTCCGTCCTGTTCGGCGCGGGCATGTGCTTCGGCGATGATATTCCCGCCATCGTTCAGCATTGGCGGGATTTTATGCCACACGCTCCCGACAATTTGCGATGGGGAATTTCGCTGACAATTGCTCCGCACACAGAAAATATTCCAGCGCATTTGCGCGGGCGTCCCGCGGCGAGCCAGGGTTTGCTTTGGGTTGGCGATCTTGAAGAAGGGCGAGCTTATGTGGATCGCGGGCTTTCGCTCTGCAACACGGGAGCGGTGACAAAGCGCGAACTTTCCTTCCTGAGCTTGCAAACAATGGCGGATCACGAATTTCCGCATGGGCGGCGGTATTACACGAAGTCTGGCTACTACAAATCTTTGGCGGACGAGGACATTCAGCGCATGGTGCAAGCGCTCGCGACAATTCCCTCTCCCGCGAGCCAGATCGAACTCTCATATCTTGGCGGCGCGGCAGGACGCGTCGACGCGGGCGAGACGGCATTCGGAGACCGCAGTTCGCCGTTCATCGTGAACCTGCTGGGAAATTGGTCAGAGCCTACAGATGACGCTGCCAACATCGCATGGGTTCGCGAGCTGTTCGCCGAACTGCGGCCATCCATGAGTCCAGGCGTCTATGTGAACTTCATGAGTGGCGACGAGCAGGATCGCGTGCCGGAAGCATATCGCGAACGGTGGGATCGGCTGGTCGACGTCAAGACGCATTACGACCCGAATAATTTCTTCCGCTTGAATCAAAATATCCCTGTGAGGAAAAGCTAGCAGGCATTGCGGGCTTGTACAAAAAATCGCGGCCCGCTTGGCTACTGCTTATCGACATTGATGTAATAGAGATCGGTCGCCACGTCAAACTCGTCTTTTGCGAGCGGCGTCTTCATAGTCTGCCAATCCGTCGTGGCTTGGATAAGCTGCCAGTTATCTTTCTTTCCGACGCGCACAGGCATCGCAAATCCCGGCTCGTCGACTTTCCAGCGATAGGAGACTGTTCCCTCTCCCGCATTGAATTTCAGCTCGAGCGTGGGAACTGCCGTGTATCGTAGATACTGGTTGAAAATCGGCGTGAAATCCTTGCCGGTCTTTTGGTTGAAAAACGCGACGATATCTTCGGTCATGATGTTTTTGTATTTGAAGTGCTGATAGAGATCATGGATGAGCTTGAACCAGCGTGGATCATCGTTGATCACGCTGCGCAGTGTGTTCAAAAATAACGCGCCCTTGAAATACTGGTCTTGCGGCGGCTCAGCGTTGACCCCATGCTCCGCGATGATGGGTTTGGTGTTCTTTACTTTGGTTTTGTAGGCATTGACGTACTTCAAGTAGTCGTCGTGTCCGTACATATATTCCACGTAAAGGCATTCCAGGTACGTCGTCCAGCCTTCGTGAATCCACATATCAGACGGATCGGCAGCAGTGATCGAGTTGCCGAACCATTCGTGTCCGCTTTCGTGGATGATGATGAAATCGAATCTCAGGCTGATGCCGACACCGGTCCAGTCGCGCTCAAGATACCCGTTTGCGAAATGATTGCCGTAGGCGACCGCGCTCTGATGCTCCATGCCCGCATACGGTACTTCAATCAACTTGTAGCCATCTTTCTTGAACGGGTATTCGCCGAAATAGTGTTGGAATGCCTCGAGCATGCCCTTGGCTTGCGCAAACTGCTTTTTTGCTTTGTCTAAGTCCTCGGGCAGCGCGTAAAAATCGAGCGGCAGATCGCCAAGCTTGTCGGAGAAGTGCTCGTATTTGCCGATGTTCAGCGCGACATCGTAATTGTTGATGGGATAGTGGACCATCCAGTCCCAGCGCGTATAGCCATCGCCCAGATCGGTCTTGCCCATGAATTTTCCGTTGGAGACATCGACGAGATCGTTCGGAATCGACACGCTGATTTGCATGCTCTCGACTTCGTCGCGCCACTGGTCCTTATTCGGCCACCAGATGCTCGCGCCGATTCCTTCGCAGGCAGTATTGATCCAGGGACGCCCAGCGGGATCTTTACGAAACGCTATGCCGCCGAATCGGCCTGTTTCGAGAGGATTCCCGGAGTAATAGAAATCGATTGAGTAGATTTTGCCGGCGTGTAGAGTCCGCGGGAAATCTACAAACACGGCACCGAATTCGCGCTCGTACTTGAGCTCGGTCGTGCCGAGAAGAATTTTGTCGACGTTGAGAGGCTGCTGGAGATCGAGTTGAATGCGCGTGTCGTCCTTGAGCATCTTGAAACGAATGGTATTTTTTCCGCTGATGAACTTGTTCTCTGGATCGACGCGGACATCGAGATGGTAGAAAAGCAGATCGTTGTTAGCGCGATATTGGCCGTAGGCGCCGCGCAAGATGTCAGCCCGCGTCGGCGCGGATGGCGTTTGCGGCTGCGCTTGGGTCGCTTGCTGAGAGTTTTGCGCGGATGCGGGAGGCGCAGCCTGAATAGCGAGAGAGCACGTAACAAAGGTCGCTATAACCAGAACGAACGCAGTGCACAGGACAAAACTCCATCGAGCCATGGGCCTCCTTGCAAGTGTAGGTTCATACTTCAGATTGAGTGCGATTGCAAACTTGTCTCATCTGAAAGAGTTTGGTGTACTCTATGCGCTCGCTACATCCATTGAGAATACTCAGGTAGATGGACATCGTCGTGAACCGAGACTGAGATAGAGCTAATGGACCCACACAAGGAACTAAACGAGATCGTTCTTCCGCAGGGTGTGGTCGGCCCGCTCACGCGCGCAGCGATTTTTCTGGTCGCCTGCATTCGCCCGGAGCAGGACAACTATGCGACGCTACGATCCTTTTGCGCGGACCTCTCTGGGCTCGTGCGCGCTGTCGAGTTTCGAGACGTGGAAGCCGGTCTCACCTGCGTCGTTGGATTCGGCTCAGACGCCTGGGACAAACTCTTTGGATCACCTCGCCCCGCCGAACTCCATCCTTTCCAGGAGATTCGCTCAGGCAACCGCCATGCCGTCTCCACTCCGGGTGACATCCTCTTCCACATTCGAGCCAAACGCCCTGACCTCTGCTTTGAATTGGCCACGCAGCTCATGGACAGTATCGGCGATGTAGTTTCGGTCGCCGACGAGGTTCACGGCTTCCGCTATTTCGATGATCGCGATGTCATGGGCTTCGTCGACGGCACAGAAAATCCGCGAGGCAGTGCAGCGAGCGAGGCTGCCATTGTCGGTGACGAAGATCCGGCCTTTGCCGGCGGCAGCTACGTTATCGTCCAAAAATATCTTCACGATATGAAGGGATGGAATGCCCTCCCCGTTGAGACGCAAGAGCGCATTATTGGCCGCAAGAAACTTTCGGACATCGAACTGAAAGACGCCGAGAAACCGCCCTTCGCGCACAATGCGCTCACCGTGATTGAAGAAAACGGAAAAGAAGTGAAGATTCTGAGAGACAACATGCCTTTCGGTCGTCCCGGCCACGGTGAGTTCGGGACCTATTTCATCGGTTATAGCCGCACTCCGCGCATCACCGAAACGATGCTTCAGAATATGTTCGTCGGCCGTCCACCGGGCAATTACGACCGCATTCTCGATTTCAGCAAGGCGGCCACCGGGAGTTTATTTTTTGCGCCGTCTTCCACGTTCCTCGACAATATTAGCGGTGACCCGCCGGCCTCCGCCGACATCGAATCATCGCCGGCATCGGACGTGACTTCGGCCCCATCCGCAGAAGATGCATCGCTCGGGACGCTGGGAATAGGATCGCTTAAAGGACACAAAGATGAATAACTTGCATCGAGAGTTAGCTCCCATCTCTGACGCTGCATGGTCGCTGATCGAGGAAGAAACGACCAGAACGCTCAAGCGGTATCTAGCCGGGCGGCGAGCCGTCGACGTTCCTACAGCTGGAGGACTGGCTCTCCCCGGGGTTGCCACCGGCCATCTGCGGTCGATCTCTGCTCCTGCGGATGGCATTATCGCAAGACAACGAGAGGTCAAGCCTCTCGTGGAGCTCCGTGCGCCTTTCGAGCTATCGCGTCAGACAATCGATGACGTAGAGCGCGGTTCGGAAGACTCCGATTGGCAGCCCGCAAAAGACGCGGCGAGAAAACTTGCCTTTGCCGAAGATCGGGCGATCTTTAACGGATACGCCGACGCAGGTATCCAAGGCATTCGCGAAGGCACCAGCAATCCTATCGAGACGCTTCCTGCCGACGTGCGTGAATATCCCGACGCCGTAGCACACGCATTGAGCCAACTACGTCTCGTCGGCGTGAACGGCCCCTACTCAGTCCTACTTGGCGCCAACGAGTATACGGCGCTCGCCGAAACCCGTGATCACGGTTACCCCGTCCTGGAGCACGTCAAGCGCATCGTCGACGGCAATCTGATCTGGGCGCCAGCGATCGAGGGTGCCTTCGTACTGACCACGCGCGGTGGCGATTTCGAGCTCACCCTCGGACAGGATGTTTCGATCGGCTATCTCAGCCACACGGATTCCGCCGTGAGACTGTATCTCCAGGAGACATTCGTTTTCCGCGTCCTTACCAGCGAAGCCTCCGTTGCGCTGTCGCCTTCGCAAAAGTCTTCGTAAGCCAATTCCGAAGGGCTTGGCTGCGTTGATGAAGCACAGCCTCGGCCCTGCACGTAGCAACCACGAGGACAAACTAACGTTCGCTATTACCCTTCTCGGATTCCAGCCGGGCGGCCGCCCACATCCCGACTTTCTTGAGCAATCGAACGAGCTCTCTTCGATCGCTCGAACTCAAAACGGCCATAGTTTCCTCCATATCCATGGTGTGTTGATCGAAAGCTCGCTCGATTGAGCGTCGCCCCGTCTGCGTGAGTTGAACAATCCGCGCGCGGAGGTCCACCGAGTCCGCCGCCCTGCGAACTAGCTTTTTTGCTTCCAGTCGATCGACGGCAGCGGTGATGGAGCCACTAGAGAGCAGAACCTTTTTCCCGATGACATTCACCGGCTGAGGCCCCCTGTGAAGAAGCACTTCCAATACCGCGAACTCCGAAAGCCCGAGGCCCATTGCTGAGACGCTTCGTGCGGCATTCTGCTCGATGGCGTGAGCAGCCTTCCACAGCACCAACCAAACACGGGTTGCCGCTTCGTCACCCGGCTTCAAAATTCGTGTCGCCAGTCGCATAGTCCCCTCCCGGCCAGAGCAACCTTTCTTAATAATACTCGATATCGAGCTATATTTACTACGGGCGATATCAGAATAGCTCTATGTAACCAACATATCGTGAAGTGCATCTATCTTGATGTCGAGATATTGTTCATCTCGGGAAAGAGCTAAAGGAGGAACTCATGAAAGCAACTTACAAAATTGATCCCGCGCACTCCACTGCGCAATTCGTTGTCCGGCACATGATGATCACCAATGTTCGGGGTGGATTTAGCGGTTTGCAAGGCACGGTCGTATACGATCCGCAGAATCCCGCCGCTTCGAGCGTCGAAGTGGAGATTGATGCGAACACGATTAACACTCTGGAAGCCGCGCGCGATACGCACCTCAAGAGCCCGGATTTTCTGGATGTCGAGAAGTACCCCACCATCCTCTTCAAGAGCAACTCGATCACGCCGGAAGGGACCGATGAACTCAGCGCGTCGGGCAACCTGACGATCCATGGGGTGACCAAGCCGGTAATTCTGAAGATAGAAGTCCCTTCGGGGGAAACGAAAGACCCCTTTGGGAATGTCCGGATAGGCGCCTCTGCAACCACAAGGATCAAGCGGAGCGATTTCGGACTCACATGGAACGCGACTCTTGAAACCGGAGGTTTCCTGGTGGGCGATAATCTGAAAATCGAGCTGGAAGTCTCTCTCATCAAAGAATAGGAGGATAGGGCCGCAGACAGCGAGCCGTATCCTCCATCTGGAAGAGTAAGGTTTTAACAAACCAATAGAGATCGCTTGGGAGGAATCATCCACATGCAGATTGGAATCGACAGTTTCGCGGCAGCCATTTCTGACCCGTCCTCCGGTCTAACCCTCAGCCCTGTAGAGCGCATGCACCATCTACTGGAAGAGATTGAGCTAGCCGATCGGGTTGGTCTGGATGTTTTCGGCATTGGCGAACATCACCGAGCGGAGTTTCTGGACTCGGCTCCCGTTGTGATCCTCTCCGCTGCCGCTGCGCGGACGAAAAATATCCGTCTCACGAGCGCGGTCACGGTTCTCAGCGCAACTGACCCCGTTCGCGTTTTTCAGGAGTTCGCGACTCTCGACCTCATTTCACGGGGCCGCGCCGAAATTGTCGCCGGTCGCGGTTCCTTCATTGAGTCTTTCCCTCTCTTTGGTCTGCGTCTCGAGGATTACGATTCGCTCTTTGCCGAAAAGCTCGATCTGCTTCTGAAAATCCGGGCAAGTACGCAAGTGCACTGGTCCGGCAAACATCGCGCGCCTCTCACCGGCCAAGCGATCTATCCTCGTCCATTGCAGGATCCGCTGCCGATATGGGTAGGTGTCGGCGGGACTCCCGAATCCTTCGTTCGCGCGGGTATGCTCGGACTTCCTCTTATGGTGGCAATCATCGGCGGCGAACCGAAACGCTTCCGCTCACTCATTGACGTCTACCGCGAGGCTGGTCGCCGCGCCGGTCATTCTCCCGAGCAACTTACGGTGGGCCTCCATTCCATAGGCTTTCTCGCAGCGACCACAAAAGAAGCCGCGGACATATTCTTTCCAGGCTATGCGCACACCTTTACCGAAATCGGCAAAGAACGCGGCTGGCCAGCCACCACGCGCGCACAATTCGACGCCCTGCGCGGGCCAACCGGCGCTCTGCTGATCGGCGACGCTAAAACGGTCGCGAAAAAAATCCTGTATGTAAATGAAGTTCTCGGTGGGATCTCTCGAATCACATTTCAAATGGGTGTCTCTACGCTTCCGCATCAAAAGATGTTGGACGCCATAGAAATCCTCGGAACAGCCGTGGCACCTATCGTCCGGAGTGAACTCGACGTCACACCAATACGAGCCTGAAGAATCGAACCCCTGAGGGTGAATTCCTAAAAAGTGGGATGGATTGCCAACATTTGGCCGAATCCACCTGTGTCTGGCCAATTTCCCAACTGAAATCGATGTCATCGAGAGAATAAGGAAAGAGGCCCACACTCAGTCAAGCGATCCGCGCGTAGATTCCCTTGAGCAGGTTTGGACCCCTTCTTAAGCGTGTGGAAAATTCATGTAACCGGAGACAGTCTCCAATTATCTAACCATTCGGAGACACTCTCCGTTTTATCGAACTCATGGCCGTTCGTCAATCTCCGTTGTGAAGCTACAGAAATCGAGCCGGCCAATACAAGGAGCAAGACTATGGTGAACGCATTTGGGGCGACCTCAACAACAGAAGACGTTTTGTCCGGAGTGAATCTGCAAGGTAAGAGAATCCTCGTCACGGGCGTTTCGGCCGGGCTCGGCGTGGAAACGGCGCGGTCTCTTGCTGCGCACGGCGCGCAGGTAGTGGGCGCGGCGCGCGATTTAACCAAGGCCGAAGCGGCAACCACGGAAGTGCGCAAGGCCGCGGCAGCCAACGGTGGCGGCTTCGAGCTCATTGAACTCGATCTCGCGAGCCTTAAAAGCGTGCGCGCTTGCGCCGATAAGTTGCTGGCAAAGAAGGAACCCTTTGACGTGGTGATCGCCAACGCGGGCGTTATGGCCACACCGTTCGGTAAGACGGTGGACGGTTTCGAAACGCAGTTCGGCACTAATCATCTCGGCCACTTTGTCTTCGTCAATCGGATTGCGCCACTGATCCGCGCCGGAGGAAGGTTCATCAGCCTGTCTTCCGCCGGTCATCGAATATCCAACGTGGATCTGCAGGATCCCAACTTTGAGCGGACTCCCTACGAGCCGATGGTTGCCTATGGCCGCTCGAAGACAGCGAATATCCTCTTCGCTGTCGCTTTCGACCAACGCCACCGCAAGCATGGCGTGCGTGCCGCAGCTGTGCATCCGGGAGTCATCCAGACAGAGCTGGGTCGCTACATGGACCCGAGCGTCCTCCAAAACTTGATTCAGCAAATAGGTCAGCAGCTCACAGCCGAGGGTAAGGGGCCGTTCCAGTGGAAGACCATTCCTCAAGGAGCCGCAACTTCGGTATGGGCCGGTGTCGTCGCGCCGGCTGACGAGATCGGCGGCCAATATTGTGAGAACTGCCATGTCGGCCAGATCGCGCCCGACGACGTGACCATAACGGGCGTAAGCGAAGGAGTCCGCGGATATGCGCTCGATCCAAACGCTGCGCAGGCGCTTTGGAAGAAAAGTGAAGAACTCGTCGGAGAGTCATTTTAACGAGAGGGCCGGCTATAAGAAACACAACAGAAAGGAAATGAGCATGCAAAACACAGGGAAAAGAGTCGCGCTCGTCACGGGAGCGAACAAAGGGATCGGATTTGAGATTGCGCGGCAGATCGGCCGCGCCGGCGTAACGGTCCTGCTTGGAGCGCGCAACAAAGCTGCGGGCGAAGAAGCCACCGCAAAGCTCGCATCTGAAGGAATCGACGCTCGGTTCATTGCCATCGATGTAGCCGACTACGCTTCCATCGAGAAGGCTGCCGCCGCTATTGCTTCCGGCTTTGGCCGCCTCGATATTCTCGTCAACAACGCCGGCATCAATGATCCAGGCGACGGCCCTGCCCCAACGGCCGGGCTCGATGCTGTCGAACGCGTCCTGCGTACAAACTTCCTTGGCACTCTGGCAGTGACCCAAGCCATGCTCCCGCTGTTGCACAAATCGCCGGCCGGGCGCATCGTCAACGTCTCCAGCGGCCTCGGCTCTCTTACCCAGAATGGTGATCCTGCTTTCCCAGGCGCCGCCACTAAGATCATTGGTTACAGCGCCTCCAAGGCCGCTCTCAACATGCTCACCGTGCAACTCGCCTATCTGCTTCGCGATTCGCGAATCAAAGTCAACGCCGCAGATCCCGGTTTCACTGCAACCGATTTAAACGGCCATCGCGGCACACAGACCATTCCTGAAGGCGCTGCCGAAGCCATCCGCCTCGCGCTGCTCCCCGACGACGCCCCCACCGGCACCTACACCAACAGCAAGGGC
>Ga0210388_10000217_pt1 | contig 52525 bp, 50 predicted proteins | sample IncBWC19OmetaG_FD_155485 | JGI IMG/M metagenome (GOLD analysis project Ga0210388, IMG submission 155485) | Forest soil microbial communities from Barre Woods Harvard Forest LTER site, Petersham, Massachusetts, United States - Inc-BW-C-19-O ...
ATCGAATTCCTGGAAAATCTGTCGAGAAATCGAGTGAGCCACCAGTTCGTCGTTTCAAAGTCTATGTTGGCGATGATACGACGGAGCCACCGATTCGTCGTTCTAAAAGAGCTCCGGCTCCCAAGAACGATCCAAATAATCTTTATGGAGATAAAACTGCTGTTGAAATAGAGCAAGAAATTGCTAAACAGCGTGACGAATTATCTAAGCTAATGAAAAAGCTTAACAATAAAAAGTCTATGGATACTGATGATAATATTCGAAAGAAACGAGATATGGTAGATATGATTTATCATATCATGCATATTCGCACGAATATAAAATCATTGGATGTTCATCTCCAAAAGAGACAGAAAGAGGATCTTATTAGGATGTGCAATGAACAATCAAATGCATTCACATCTTATCTTCTAAATCAAGCCATCCCTATGGAAGATATTCGCTCCTATCAGTATAAAGACATTCTCAGGACATCGCGGGATGATCCCACTGCATTCAAAGAATGGCAGCAAGCGATGAATGATGAAATGAAGTCTTTAGAAGATAGGAAGATATGGGAACTTGTTGAACCTCCTACATCAGGAAAATGGTGGGGGCTTGGCATATATAGATAGTTTTTATCAACAATTCCCACACTGCAATTAGTATATAAGACATTATCAGGGCTTATCTGCTGTTCAAAGAGTTGTAACAAATGATCAGGCAATGATACACTACCAGTCATTATTGTAGGATATGATAAATGAATTCCATTCTGTAATTACTATATAAGACATTGCCAGGGCTTACACCTGATATATCTGAATTGCATTGATTGATTTTCCTGCTGATAAATTGCACAACATTCTTGTAAAATGTGATCAAGAATTCTCATTCTGCTGCTGTTGCATAAGATATTATCAGGTCTTAAAGTCTTTTTATCTGAATGTTATTGAATGACCCACTGATACATTATTTGACATTCTTGTGAGATATGATCAATGGATTCCATTCTGCAGCTGATATGTTAAGACATTATCAGGTCATAAAATATGTATATTTATCTGAATTGTATTGAAAGATAACCTGCTGATGCAATCTCAAACTTGAGGGTATGGGCCACCACAAGGCACAGCAAGTCCAAGCCCCCTTATGTTCCCGGAATCTCACAAGGGTGTACACCAACATTAAAGCTGAACACATAGTATATTGACTTTGTCGAGGCCACATACATCGAGTCCTCACCCTTGAAGATAGCCCACATTCAGCTTGGTGGTAACCACATCAACAATCCAATTAGACCATGTTCTTGAGCACATTGCCTCTTGTTGAAACGCACAAGGAAGTAAATCCTTGTGAACAACTGGGTGAAGGTGTCTAAACACAGACGCGCATCAGCCTTATCAACATGAATGATACTGGGAACTTACTCGGTATCCATGTCTTATCCAACTCTCCCCTGTGGGGGATCTCCCACTGGTTCAATCCGATCCCAGTCCTCTTCAGAATTACTGTTAGACCCTTCAACAACCTCCACGACACCCTTCCCCTTCTTGTCGCCCTTCTTGTCTGGTTGTACTGCAGAGCCTGGCCCTGAAACTCTGTTATTGGGCCTGAATGAGTTGGAATGCGGAAGATGGCGGCAAGTGAAGGTCGACCTCTCGATTGGCGGATGGGCAAAGGGTTTGAATCAAACAACGACGAAGGCATCACCAGCGAAAGAAGATTCGACAATTCGGGGCCTACACTTGTTTCGGCCCAAGTTCTTCTCCTTGGCTGCTTCTCACCGGTACCTTCGACAACATGGTTAATATCACTAGCCAACGGAGAATAACCCAAGTACATCTCAGATGAGGAGTTGGTGGTGCTCGTAAGCGACGACGTCGAGGCTTGAATAGACCCAAACGACGGCATTGGATGCGCAGGATGGGCCGTATGATGTTGCTTGAGCATCTTGAGCAGATCCCTGAGATCCGCCATCCCAACTGCCTCGCTCTTCACCTCTTATTTCCTGCTGCTGAAGAAGGCGGTCTAGACACCGCCAGGTCGTTGCAACTTTCGGAAGGTGGTAGCGTAACCGTACTGTTTGATGGGTCTCCCCACTTCCAGTTCTTATTCACGCTCGTTGGAGGTTCCTCCGGAATCGCGAGGGTAGGTTGACGATCCTCCCCATCGCCGATAAATGAAGGATCTGCACTGTTCAAAAGTTCTTTCAATAGGACTACCTGTCGTTGAGTTAATTCTTGATGTGAAGATGCGCGCCAGGAAGGAGTCGACGATGAGATGGTTCCGGTTTGGCCCGGTAAAGGAGAAGGCGGTCTCGACTCGTCCCCGGCGAGCGTGATGGCTCGTTCCCTTTCCAACCTTCGAGTCAATGAAGAATTGGCGTCATTTCCTCCTTGCACTACCGAAGCCGACACGCTCGTTTTGGGCCCATAAGATGCGCCTGTCGAGGACCCTCCACCGAGTTCGATCAACAGCTGAGCGCATTTCCACGTAATACAATATTTGGAATTGATGGTATAGAATTCCGACGTGAGTTGTTTATAGGCAACGTGTTGAGGAGTCGGCCCTGGATTGGTATTTGACCTCCTCCTGCTCACAGGGCGAAAAGAAAGTCGGAGAAATGCTTCGAGCAGCTTGTAGTTGTTGCGATTGCAATTGTTGTTGGTAGTGTGAATGCATCTGCGCTATCCAACAATGCTTGAATCTCTACGATCATTCCGTGGTAGATACCTTGAAGTCCCTTGAGCTCTATATGTACGCGAACGTAAGCATCGTGGTAACGAGCAGAATGGAAGAGGAAGACGTACGCTCGACATTTTGTGCAAAATCTTTAACCATCCCTAAATCCCTTCATAATCCAACCTGCGCTTGACTAATCCTAGCTGGTATCTTGAGATCCCCCAACGAATTCCTCCGTAGGACCGACTTCTCCTCGGGATTACCATCCTTCCTCATAGGCGAGCACACCGAACAACCCAAAGACACCGACTGCGGCGACATCAGTCCCTTTCCCGGAGACGTTGGTGATCTTGGTGGGAGACATGGGTGGCGTTCTGGGGTCACCGGTTTTTCGAGAGGTCTGAGGTAGCGATGGCTTGATGATATGAGAGTCGGCGTCTTCTGGCTGGTATATCACTTCTTCTGTCGGCGACGACGACGACATTTGAGACTCAACAGATAAGTGATCTTGACACCCCGGGAAAGTTTGAATCTCTACATGAGGTAAAAGCTGTTGAAGCTCCTGCACGCTGATATCCTCCGCAGCCTCCGGTTGAGACCCCAAACTCAGTCTTCCAACCGCCAGAGGGATCGCCGTGCCGCTCTTCTGACGTTTATGCCACCTAACGTTGCTTATCCTCCTAACGCTCCTGATAGACGACTTGCCCGCATCTTGCGATTGTGTTGGTACTTTTTCCACATCAACAGAATCCGGTCGCTTTTTTTTCCCTCGACGAGCGTTACTGTCGACTTTTTCGACCACGTACTTCCTCGCTCCGCGCTTCCCGGTCCTGGAATACCTCCTCTGCCTTAAACTGCACACTGGATTGACCACGTAAGGGGAGGTTGGACAAGCTGTTGTTGACTGCTGCTGTTGCTACTCGCGTTGGAGGAAGTGGAGGTGGAGGTGGCGATTCTAAGGGCACAGAATCGGGAGAATGGAACCCGTCAGAAGCGTGAAAAAACCATCCCCCTAGGGCGAGGGGAGACGGGTCCGGATGGTGGCGTGTTATCATGACGGGAAGACGTGGTGGAGAGAGGCAAGGAAGAGAGGGAGTTTGCTGGGTGCCCTGAATTGTCTGGTGATTAGTTTTGAGGATGGATGGAGAGGAGGAATAACGTACCAATTACACCACCTTCTTGTTGGGTTGTGCTGATTCGTTTCTTTCGGACACCCCATTTCTTGACGCTCCCTATACGGCTCAGAAGCGCGTTTTTCGCGCCAGAAGGAGTGGATGGGGGAGGAATCGGAAGTGAACCACGACGGTTGCTTAATGGAGTAGTGTTTAGGCCAGGAATGGGAGAAGGCGCCGGTGAAGACGGAGCGCTTGATACAGGCGTTTGTGGTGTACGAGGCCGTGAAAGGCTGCCTCTGTGGACACTGTCTCGGGCTGGAGTTTGGGGACGTTCGGCTTCGTGTAATGCTGACGAGAAACTCGATGACACGGGTAACATTTCGAACGCGTCTTGTGACTGTGGGCGATTCTTTTTCCTTAAACGACGACGTTCCCGCTCCTTTTGTGCTGGCGGATATGGGATGAAGTACGCGATGCGGGATGGAGATGGGCAGTGGATCCGTAGTGCAAGGAATTTGCCGCCTGCCAGGTGGGCCGGTAAAGCAGGGACTGGCGGGGGAGGTGAGCTATCCAAAGGATGGTCGGTCACCGAATTCAGGCACACTGGACCCAGTACTGTCTTCGTCTTTATCCAAGAAACCCAGATCTTCGTCTTCCTCGTCTAAATCCGATCCAGAAAATGCGTTTCTAAAACGAGTGAGATCTCTGAGACCCGCCATTATTCCCCAGCCGGCTCGCTCTTCACTTCTTGTTTCCCAATGCTGAAGAAGGCGGTAGCGTAAGCGTACTATTTGATGGATATCCCCACTTCCAGTCCTTATTCACGCTCGTTGGAAGTTCCTCTCGGAATAGCGAAAGTAGGTTGACGATCCTCCCCATTGTCGATAAATGAAGGATCCACACTGTTCAAGAGTTCTTTCAATCGGACCATCTGTCGTCGAGTTAATTCTTGACGTGAGGACGTGCGCCAGGAAGGTGTCGATGATGAGACGGTTCTGGTTTGGCACGGTAAAGGAGAAGGCGGTCTCGACCCGTCCCCAGCGAGTGTGTTCCCTTCCCAACTTTCGAGTCAATGAAGAATTGGCGTCACTTCCTCCTTGCACTACCGGAGAAGACACTCGTTTTGGGCCCATAAACGCGCCTGTCGAGGATCCTCCACCGAGTTCGATCAACAGCTCAGCGCATTCCCACGTCTGTTCACTGCTGCTGCTACCCACATTGGAGGAGGAGGTGGTGGTGGCAGCGGTGGCGATTCAAGGGTGCAGAATCGGGGGGATGGAACGCGTCAGAAGTGCGAAAAAAACACCCCTCCCCCGTTTTGTCTTCAAGAGCGAGGAGAGACAGTTCGGGATGGTGGGGTGTTATCATGATGGAAAGATGTGCAGGTGAGAGGTGAGGAGGAGAGGGAGCTTGCTGAGCATCTTCTGGTGACACTGTAGGCAGGCGGATGAATGGAGCCTCCGGCCCGAGAGAAAACATAATTACGTCGCCTTTTGTGTTGGGCTGTGCTGATTCTTTTCTTTCGGACGTCCCATTTATTGATGTTCCGATATGGCTCAGAAGCACATTTTTCACGCCAGAAGGGGTGGAACTTGGAGGCAGTGAATCGTCTGGAGACATGTTTGGCATTTGGCATACGCCGCGGTTTAACCAGCGTAAGAGAGGCAAGGGTTCGGACTTGGCCCAAAAGGGAAGGTCGGCGGTGACGGCACGTGCACCTTCCTCATTTAGTTCCTGCCAAAGAGATCTGAGAGCGTAAATAGAATATAAAGAGAGGAACAAAGAGTGCTTCGACTGTGTGCATAGTACATACCAAATGGATTAAATTGCAAGGCAGGAATACTACAACTTATCATCTAGTGATAGTATATCATTGACTTTGTCGAGGCCACATTATCACATACATCGAGTCCTCGCCCTTGAAGACAGCCCCCGCATTGAGTCAGCTTGGTGGTAAGTAACTCCATCGACAATCCAAATATACCTTGTTCTTGAGCACGTTACGTCTTGTTGAAACGCACAAGGAAGTAAATCCTTGTGAACAACCGGGTGAAGGTGTCTTAACACAGACGCGCATCAGCCTTATCAACATGAATGATACTTACTATACCCAGTATCCATGCCTTATCCAACTCTCCCCTGTGGGGGGGGATTTTACCTCATTAGTCGCGAAGGTACTCCTGCATCCCACATGTTCAAACAAAGGTCCTCAAGCGGCAAGCCTGCTGTTACCAGTTGTCAGTTGGGTGAAAACGAAAGAGAGAAACGGACGAGGAACCTGAGTTGAGAACAAAATCAGAGAGAAACAACAAGGAGCTTACCTCGTCGGATGCTTGTCCTCTCCCATTCTATCTTCTTCTGATTTTCTCGGACCACCACCGCATGAACGAAGCCGTCAAACCTTCCATTACCAGTTGTCAATCGGATGAGAATGAAATCGGAGAGAAACAACGAGGAACTTACCTCGTCCGAAGACGATCATCCTGATAACCACCCTCTCCCGTTCCACCCTCTTACCACTGCCGCGCGAATGAAGGCTGAGAGAAACAAACATACTTCGTCAGACGCTCGTCCTGATAACCACCCGTTCTATCCTCCTGTTGTCTCCTTGAACCACCGGTGCGCAAACGAAGGCTCTTGCCCGTCCTCCATGGTGAGCTCTCGCTTGCAAGAGTCTTCTCGCCATTGTTTGTTATCGCTGGGAAACCCCTCGCGATAAAACGGACTTGATGCGCGTCGCGCAAGTCGTGCATCACATGACTACTGGACTGGTACCTCCCAAATTTGGAAGGCACGTCGAAATTTCGACGTGGTGGCCATGTCCAACTCCTTCCAGGAAAGGGATGAGAAATGACCTGAGCTGTTGCCTACGAAGCCGGGGTCGTGTACATCACTGGAGACGATGCACGTACCGAGTTTAAGGATTGAAGCAGCTGAGCAGTGAGCAGACATACATACTACATGATACATGGCTCGGCACTTCCCGCATGTAGCGTACTCCGTAGCTCCCCGTTTCCACATGCGCGCAAACGAAAGACTGAGACTGGAGGACGACAGAAGAAGCACGCACTAAGAGAGGATTCAGTACCAATGAGACAGACGCGAGAGATGAAGCACGTACCGGGCCCAAATAGTAACCGATGAAGAACCATCCTACGTTGCCACCGAGCCATAGAACCTCCAACTCCAGGCAACTCATCTCCTGCAATCCTGTATCAATGCGTCTTGAGTCGTTGACAAATGTTTTATTATTACTCGAGACGCCGACGATGTCGAGGTCGAATTTTGATTTGTTATGTCGGCGAGCGCATCAATTCCCGTGCCCCTGTGTCGCGAACCGTGTCTTCGTTCTTCGCAAACCCCACTCGCCCTTACTCCCGCTCGACCGTTATTGTTACATCCTCTCACGCGCCAACCGGTCACAATGTCCAACTATCACATCTACGCGTTCAATAACTCGAACCCCCAATGGGACTTATCGACTTCAGAAGAGAGGGAAGCGGTAGAGAGGACTTTACAGGCGCTGAGGGAAAATGCGAGCGCGATTGAACCGAAGTTTCGAAATGATCTGGACGTGTACTGGGTTATCATGTGAGTTAAGAGTCTCGTTCCCCTCGGCTGATAGATACGACGACGAGTAGGGGAGGAGCGTACGCGCACGATCAAGAGGGTGCGAGGCACTGGACCGTCCACGGGGTCCAGGACGACTATTCGCGCTATACTCTCCACGTTTTCCCTGGTACTAAGCCGGCAGAGCTGTTTGATAATGGAGGCCGTCGATGGGCTTTCATAATTTTCGACCTTGAACGATGCCGGCGGCTGGACGTGGCTGGTAAAGGCGAAGATTAACCAGCGTCAGAGGGAGATACAGCGGTGCAGAACGAGGAAGGGGGAGAGGACAGGAATAGGACTACAGAATATGCGACCGGATCTATGAATATCAAATGTTATCATGTACCATATCCAACTATAACATACCCTACTATACTCACCGTTATTTATTTAACTTCATCTTGTTCTTTGAGAACGCGTATCAAGTTGTTGAATTATGACATTCGAGATGCCTGTAAAATAACATATACATCTCTTCACGTGAAACATAATTAGAGAACTTAGTCATTCACGACATAGCAATTTATAACACGCGCGAAGCATCAGTGAAACCAATATTTAAAGCAAAGGACGCACACGACGTTTCGACGTCGCGGAAGTTTAAAATAGATACACACCACAATAAGTCACCGCCATCACATCAAGATCGTCGATCACGCATCAATGACGTCGATCATGCGTCAATTCCAACGTCGCATTCGGGCGGCACGCTCGCGTTCTAATTCCCGGGTACTAGGTTTTCCACCAATGGCAAACACGTGATGGGCAGGGGAACCGTTTTCGTCAGTGTCGTTCAGCGGCTGAGAAGGCACGCAAATATCGGGTTTGATGATAATCCCGTTATCGGGTGAAACCTCGCCTTGGGGAAGCGGGGGAAGATTGTGAAATGTCGAGATAAGGGCATCGCGAGCAGTGGCCGAGTGGCATGTACAGGGATTACAGGGGGGAGGAGAGCTGATGCGCTGATGACTGAGCTTCGCCGAATCTCCCATACGCACATTGCCATTTTCTCATGTCCAGATCGATTTGGGCCCATGTACATGTCATGTTTTCCACTGATTACTGGTTTCCATCCCCGTATTTGAAAGTACCCTGCGGTTTTCACCTGGTGAACATCGCCAGCGGCAGGGGGTAAAAGCCTACCAACAACAGGGATACCGTCAGCCACATTAAGAACTGCTCCGCCCCTAATTCAACAACCTGCGAAACGATGAGAGAAGTGAGGATGTGATTGGGAGGTAAATAGCATAGGGGAGGTGTGATGGATCTGTCGTACGGAGAAAAGGAACGGCTAGACTCGGTGGTTTATGTGCGCTTGTTTGATTACCGAAAAGGCAAGTGTGCGTCATTTCGGAATAAGACGGAGACCTTCAACTTTGTTTCGGCCTCGGAACAAATCCTCGACGGAACATGCAACAGGATGACTCTGAACAACCACCTATTCTTTGCAGTTATGGATGGCAACGCATGCTATCACACCTCACAACTGCTCTTTCGCATCCTCATCAATGCCGTTGCCCTGGATCTGTCCCATCTCAAAGCGCCGTATCGTCCAGATGCAAACCAAGTCAACCCCTTGTAGTTTCCGTCTGCACGTCCCATCTTGGTGTTGACAGGTTCTATCGAGTATCGCCATCATGCGATGTTAGTACGGCAAAGGCTTCAAGTCAACCGTTCGCCCGGTTTGCGGCGACTTGCCAGCAAGTTCAGTTCCCGAGTTAGATTTGCATTCTGTGAAAAATCAGATTCTTTATGAGGTGTTAAACAGGTAGTACAACTATTCACAAGCGTTATGAGCTGGAAACACATAACAAAAGTATGGCTTTCCTTGGAATGCGCAAATGGTCTACTCAAATTGCGAGGCCCTATGGCCGCTTATGATTGGCGGAATCATCGTCGCATACACGATGTACAGTTTTCAGGAAAACGGCGTCAGATCCGAAGCATGGCGCAATGATACTCGCAACCCATATGCGGCGCGAGTAGCAAAGGGTAGTTACACCAGACAGTAGAACTAATTGTTGCTGGGTGGAAGGGCACCCCGTTCTGGTAAATAAATAAAAAATGGTGGATTGAAGGAAGTCCGATAAGGTTAAGCTACGGTTTGATGCAGCGCAACGGGACCAAGGCTATCGTGCATCTCCTGAATATTCACTGAACAAGAGGCTGGTTCTCGAGCTCTGTCTTTGCATAAATTAGCTTACTAGGGGTATCACGACGCTCGCCCATTCTGCAATTGCTTCAACTTTGCCCTCTTCTCCTTCAGTTTAGCTAGTGCGCTTTGCTTCGTTATTCCACCTTCACGGTTCACGTAACTGGGGAATACCTGGCTACAAAAAGATGAGATAGGACTGACACTGGATGTATTGACGAAAGACCTACCAATCCCACCAGCTCAGCAAATCAGTAACCTCGTTCCTCTCATCAGGATCGTTCAAAAAGTCCCATACACTCTCGTAGAATCTTTCCGAGTCGGTTGAAGTGTCCGACCGACTGAAGACGGATGTGGATGACAAGGCGAAACGAAGCTGCTTAGACATTCAATATTCAGTGATTGAAGTTACAAGCTTGGACGGTACTCGGACTCACCTGCGTGGCAACGTAGGCTAAGGAAGCCGTCGTGGCCCGAGTCATGCCGTGGATACGAGCGTTTCCGGATCTCGTCGCTTTGTTCTCTTTCTCCACAGAGCTGGGAGAAGTGAAGATATGCTTGAAGGCCTGCATGCGAAGTAGTGAATAATCTAAAAATAAAACAAAGGAGTACCAACCCAGATAAGAAGCTCACTTTTGAAGAGCCCATCCCATGGATCTTCAGGGTCAAACTCTTGCTTCGCGTATAACATCAACGGCCATTGATCTCCCTTCACAGCTAGTTGACCGTTGGTAAGCTTTGTGCGAGTTCTATGGTAGCAGATTAATGCGATCAACGTGTAAGGGGGAGAAAGTAAGTCACTCGAGATCATTCCAATCTAGGCCAGCTGGACAGAGGAGCGCTCCGGTGACGGGGTGGTTGAAGCCACGGTTTGTCTTGATACTACGGGAAAGAGGTGGATTCAAAGGCTTGTCTCGGGGAGTTATCCATTCCAGCACGACCCCCTTGAGACTCTTGGTGTCGTCTGATCTTGCGCTTGACACGCCTTTTTGAATCTAACGGTAAACGATAGGCATAAATTTGAGAACCCTCAAGGTGCAGACGTACCGAATCTGCTATCGTCATGTATTCTTCGATTTCGGAGCTTTCTGTAAGACGCTCCTGTAGATGGGGCACCATTTCCAACAGTTGCTGAAATGTGTTTAACTCCTTTCGTTGCCTGATACGAAAGGACGTGTATGTCAAAGGTCAGGATGCGAGAAAGAGGCTGAACACCAACTGCGATGTGAGCGCCTCTGGGGAAACTTCCCCGTCCTGGCCGAAAAGAAGGAGGCAATTGGCGATGAGTACTTGAACATTACACATCGCATGCACTGTTCTGCCAAAATGTCGTCCATGGTGAACAAAAGGACCACCTGCGCGACTGGGATATTGTGAATGTCATGCCATCTAGTGGAGAAGTGATTGGATAGTCTCACGGCTTTTTCCTACTTCCAAGCTTTAAAGCGTTGACCGGAGAGGGATCGTTTTCGGCCCCAGACATTGGAGGTGCGAGAACGAGTGGTTCCCGCGGGAGGCTTTGCCTTTGTATCGCCCCTGGCATGCGAGTCACGTCGAGTCAGGGATGCTGGCAGAAGTGACTCATTATGACTGGGGCAGCGGAGATAAGAGCCTTCAATTCCTTTCCCATAGTGCTCAAGCTTATCATGATGCCTAACGTTCCCGTACCACTGTCATTATCAACCTATTGCCAGAAGTTGTTGCATGTGATCAAGTTGAACAGCTGCATCACGTCCTATGACCCTGCCAAACAGGGCTTAGTTGTGCATTACTGGCACGTAATCATAACCACCGTGATAAACCACGATGTTTTACTAACCTTACATTGATTCGATAGGCCCATCCTGCCGGACGGCAAGCGAGTGCCCCCGGACGAATTGTGTCTACATCGTCAAACCCACCAATACATTGGACCAGGATGCCTATGTCCGCTGTTAGAGCCGCTTACAGCGCATAAAGAGGCAGCGATATACCTGGCAGTAAATGGTCCATTCCCAGGAGAATACGTCACCGAATGTGCAGACGACCGTTGCGGTTACTTGGGTTTGCCTCCATTTTGCCGCCCTCGATGAAACGAGCAACACTAATTCCCTGTCTTCTCACTCAGTACCTTTAGAGCGCATATATCCTAGGTGCAGAGTTCCGGAGAAGGCATATCCCCTGCGAGGTCAGTATCCAGGTTTTTGAATCTAGGTTGACTCATAAACCTGGGTTGCAAGATGTTAGCACGCCTTACCCTCCGGAAGTCTTTGCCAAGAACGAGGTGAGAGTTGATGTTGAGGGGCCCTGCCTCACAGAAGTCTTCGCCCAGGAGGTAGAGCCTGCGGCCACCACAAGGTCGTTGAAGAGGACACATGTGGAAGCCGGTATGCGATCATAATCCTACTAATGTGGATTTATTACGGCAACTGTGGAATAGGTCTACTCGACCCACCATTCCCTGCATTGAAGAGGTATCGGAAGCTGACTGACTGGCGGAGATTTGAAAAGGTTGGTAGTTTTGATAGGCCTGGACTAGCCGAAGAGGAATTCCTGGGCTTGTTCGTCCAGTGTGATGTATGCAAGCTCATTGTCATGCATCGGTCGTTCTACGAGCATAGTTGTGAGCCATAACTTGGGACTGACCGGCCGGATATTTAGAACTTCACGGCTTATTCATACTTTATGTAACAATCCTACCGTTATCCCGACCCTCTAGAGTACATCCTTCAATAGACAAAGAGGGTTCGTGTACTATTTATGCGCAGAGATTTCCAAAGCCCGATCGACATAAGATGGCGGGATTTGTCGCTGAAAGATCACCTGCAATTGACAACATATGAACCGGAGCAGTGATTCTATTTTATATTCACCCGTACAGGCTATGCACGTTGGAAAACCGCGTGGGAGACGGATTGTTCAGGGACGCCAAGGTGACTCATTTTGACTCGACCGAAAGGTATAAGAGCCTCCGATCCCTAGCCAGAGACGTCAACACCATCCATTAATGCCGAAATTGGACACTAACCCGCTCGAGCTTGCGATCTACCCCAACGTGTCCAGAAATCCCAGACCGTTACCATTCTCGACTATCCCCACTTACAGACAAAAGTTGCTGTATGCCGTCAATGAGTCGACTCGCTGTGTCTTGTCCTACGATCCTGCAGAACGGAACTTAGTCATGCATTATTGGCAAGTAATCATGACTTCCAGGATTACTATGATTCCTGAATCTACAATGTCTCCATAGGCCCATCAATGATGGAGCCCGTGTAACGCCAGATGGGTTGTGCCAATATCGTCAAACCCACGAGTACCGTGGGCCAGGATGCCTATGCCCCTTGTTGGAACGGTTCAGTAAAAAGGCGCCATATACAGAAGCAGCTATCTACTTAGCTATGGATGGTCCTTACAAAGGAGAGTATGTCGCCGAATGCGCGAAGCACCAGTGCGGTTATTTGGGTTGGTCTTCATTTCATAAGTCCATTTGGCGTAGCGAGAACTGACGCCTTCCTCACGCAGTACCAATAGAGAGAATATACCCCAAGAACGGCGTTTTTTTAAAGACCTATCCCCTGAGAGGTTAGTTTCTAAAGTTTTCGGCTCTATACCCATCTGGAACTTACCATGCCTGGATTACTAGGTACGCCCTGCCCTCCACAAGCCTTCACCGAAAGGGAGGTGGGGGGTATGGCCGTAGGGCGGTTGAAGGGGGCACATGCTCAAGTTGGTATGTAGAGGATATGCCTTAAAACATGGTTCAATCGTGATGAAAAGCTGTGCAGCAGATATGATGAACCCCCCCTTCCCAGCTCCGGGGTTTGAAGGGATGGATTTGTGTCACCGAACCGACTGGTGGTATTTATGGCAGCTGGAGCTTAAGGAAAAGCCTGGATTAACCGAGGAGCAATTCCTCGGCCTGTTCGTCAAGTGTGACGCGTGTGGGCTCATCGCTACACATCACATGTTTCATAAGCATTGCTGTAGGCCGCAAACAACAGACGAGTCTGGTTCGGAGTCCGACTGACCAGGGGTAACAAAGGACGGTTGCAGAGAGATGGCTGATGAGATTTCCAGAATTGCTTCTTTATTCCCTTTAGTAGAATGCTACCCTTCTAATTTACAAATCTCGATAGACACATCTGATGCAGGAAGTCCAAGAGCCCAGCCAAGTGTTGCATGAGTAGATCCAGAAAAAAGAGGGGCAATAAGAGGTTATCCTACTGCCTCATGCCGGCGAAACGGAGCTCTGCGATAGCCACCTTTGATGGCGCGTTCGACAAACTTCGGAAGCCTCTTTTCGCTGGCTTCTCACTTCACCTCCTAGAAATCAGGATGGCGGGCGGCAACACGCCTATCGAACCGCTCCAGAACATCCTAAATTCACATTGAGAAACTACTATACAGGCATTTATGCTATACTTTACCCACCATTCAATTCACAAGCAGAACATCTACTCCACAAAGAGGTGGCAGATGACATCCGGAATCATTGATGAGAATATCGTGAAAATATATCAGATTAGAGTCTATCACAAAAGAGCTGATGAGAGGATAGCGACCTTACTAATAACTCAAACAATGATACAGCATCGAGGCAGGGCTATCATTTCAGATCGAAAAAGACTTGGTATGTGCGCATGTTCGGCCGAGAAAGAGTGACCCAAGAGTCTAGCCTTTGGGAGCGACGTAACGTCTAACTCCTGTGATTTATGCGCGGTGGTCTGGAGGATAGAAAGTGATTGGGAGGGCGAGGAGAGAAGAAGAGGTTACTGCCACCAGGAAGCGCCCCACCGTTGTGCTGGGTCGTTCAAAGTCGAGCATTGTCACGTAGTCACTGGCTGTCAGTCACATTTGATCAGTACGAACCGATTACAAGTGATGTTAAACGAAAGCGGTTGGTGTTAGATTAGATTATAATACAACTGACGACGTTATAAACGGTCAACGACGATTGTATATCTTGTTTCCAACTCAACCAACGCATCCTCCTTATGAACGCGCTCGGCCTCTCCCATTAACTGTGAGAAATCCGGACCACGTGGCAAGCACACCTGAGAAGAAGACTGGGTGCGGTAAACACCAGGATAGGGAGGGGAGGCTGGTGCCGTAGATTTTGCGAGGCGTGTGCACGTTAGTGGCGCAACTCGCCTGCTCTTTTCCCTTGCATGCTTGATGAGATCAACGGTAGGCTCGACCACGTCAACCAGTTAAGAGTTCGATTTGTGCTAGAGACAGCGGAACAGGCGGCTGATTCCCCCCGAACATTGGCAGCCTACTCGAGGCAATCCGACCCTGATGACACTGACTTATTTGCCGAGCGTCTGTGGGTGAGAGTGACGTGTGACGCCGTGACTCGTTAAGCGCACCCATCAACGCGTAAAACGTTGGCTGCAGGGTGAACCAGGACGTGTGGAGAATGCTGGAATAGAGAGAAAAGGTTGAGGGAAACGATACGGTACTTTTTGACATAGTTAATGATGTGGTAAGGTAATGATTAGCGTGATAAATACGAATGTGTTTTAGATCGAGACTTACTCTATTAGGAATGGGAAGGGTTTGCAGCACGTTGAGAGGGGTGTCGTAGTAAAGAGGATGGGTAAGGTTAGCGGTGAGGGGCACCGTGGGTTGCGAAGCTATGTACGCCCATTTTGGGGGGTTGCACCCGCAAAAGGAAAGCCGCGATACGTATGAGGCGGGGAGAAGGGTGAGTGGATGTATTTGAATGTGGGAGATGGCTGCGATTGGGGGTGAATGGAGATTTTGCTTTGAGGCAGTCGAGAGGAATTAGGTATGTTGGTTTATCTAGACGCGTCGGGTGGGATGCTGCAACATGCGGGAAAACATGGGCCGCCACACGATGCGGCAGGTCCGAGGCCTTTCTAGAATGACACGCCAGCCAGAGGGGGGAACGCCGTGGGGACGAGGGGAGGAGGCAGTAGAATTTGTACTAGCATTTAGTACCACGACGTCTTCCGTATTGGATGGTAAACCGATGCAGAAATTGTTTTTGCCTGCAGAAGCGGCGTCCGACGAACGGAGAAGTTGGCTGCGTCGAGGATTGGATTGTAATACAGTCGCTGGTGATGAGTTATTGGGCATAGAGGGGAGAGGACTCGTTTGCGGTGAGTTTGTTTCGCTTAGAGTACCGTTGAGCATGTCCTGAATAGTCGAACAGGGTTGTAAGCTGTGTCTTCATAGTAGTAGCGGTACCTACTCTACGTGTTTCAGATGTCTTTGACGGAAAGGATTGTTCACGAGAGGAAAGGGTATAGCTTTCACTTGAGTGGACCCTTGAGTTAAAAAAGGATGGGAGAAGCCCTGGGAGGGACTCCCGGTCAGAAACGCTGGGGGTCGACAAGGCGAGCTGTTCCCGTGATGATGAAGGAGCTAGTAACGACGCGGCCAGGGAGCCTGCAGACCTCTCCAGTCTAGGAAGGAGGTACACTCCTTATTAATGGCCTGGCAAGGGACCAAAATCATCCAGTGATGGGTGAATATACCTTGAGTGAAACAGCTCAAGAGTACGGTGTAAAGATCCTAGACCGCGTGGGCAAGGGTGGGGAGAACGTCATCTCGGTTTTCGCTGTCACGAACTGCTTTTTCTCTTGAAACTTTTGGCCGTGCGCTTGGTACCACTGCCGGTGGGCTGGCACAAATTGAGAGGCCGTGACCTGGGATGCGATCCGATGTTCGGTGATCATCCGTCTTGCCTAGTATGGTGGACAGCCGTGCGGTACGGTGTCGAGGGTAGAAGAGCCAGATATATGGCCCGGATCATTCATGTAGCGTGTCGTGCTGATTCTCGAGCACGAAAAGATCCGGAAGCTGCTGTAACGCAACCGAGGTGTTCTAATGGCCGAGCGAGCTGGAGTCGGTCATGTCGGGTCTCGCTGTTTTGAGGTAGAAAAGGGACTGGCACAGCCACTTCGCTACCTCACACTTAAACTACAAAGTTCTACGCCACGCCTCATGCATCACTGTGCCTCAGCTAGCTTAGAATTACCACCGTACTACCTGTAGCTGCGGGCCATCAAGCCGCAGGTCCGAGGCTGCAGTGTTTACTCATTAATTCAGGCCTTCAGCAGAAACGATAGATGCCGACAATCTGCTAGAGCGCAAGTCATGAACAAAATGCTTAACAGCAATGCATATGCTAGTTCAAATATTAAAAAATGGACAACAAAAGTGACAAGGGGTATGGATGTCAGAGGTCAATTGTCTGCAGACTGACACCGAGAGGGGACTTGGATGAACGCTGAGATCTATCATCTAGTATGCATAAGATATAGCCATGAACGAGAAGTACCGGTCAGGGCAGCTGCTTCAGCACCGTATTAAGCTAAGGAACTGCCTTCTTCATTGACTGGGGGGGGTACAGCTTCATCAAGCAGCTCAACCTTTGCAGACGTATAGATGGGGCAACTCCTCTATCTCTGAGATGTGTGTAAACTTGTCAATTGCCTTTGACCACCTGCGATCCTGCACCTCTTGATCAAGTCCCTGCGGTAAACTTGACTGCCGATCCTTTTGTGTCATGAAGCCGCTTTCCACCCATCGAAAAAGGCCACCAGCTGCGTATTGGACCAAAGAATAACGAGTTTCTTCCTCGGATTTGAGTGCAGTGTTGGAATGGACGACAAGGGCAGAGGGGATGAGGATTGTAGCTCCTGCAGGGAAATCAATGAAGAGACCAAAGTCCCAAAGCACCAAGTGCCCGCCATCTTCATGGCGGAAGTTGCCCACCGGGGTAATGGAGCACCAAGAGTGTGAGAGGTTGCAGTTGTCTGTGTGGGGATACGTCACGGTTTGCTTCCCTAGGTTGATGGAGCAGCAGGGAAAGGCGCCTACTTGGCCATCGTAGGGTCGACGCAACGTTTTCCTACCACCGGGAGAGCCATCACTCCTCGCTTTTATAGCCTCTACCGTGGCCTGCATGTACTTGAAGTTTCGCTCGCTGTAACGCTTGAAGCCACCTGCGTGGATTTATTTTTTCAACTGACAAGGGAAAGCAATGAAAACCGCACAGCTAGCATTCTTGCGAATCCTCTGGATGAATTTATTTTGCATGAGATCCTCTAACAGGGCATCTAACGCAGCATCGATGGCGTCAGAGCCGTGCTTTAGAAACCCAGGTCGCTACGGCAGGGTCAACGAAGGTAGGTGTAGAAAAGAAGGGATACGTGCCGTCTGTCCTCCTCCAAACGATAGGCCGTGAGCCAATGAGGGATAATCGCCTCTTCTGTGGGCCTTCTTGAGGCTATCGGGAATGGCATTGGCAGCCTTGTCAAGGGCTTCAAACGCGCCGTCGTGCACCGCCTTCCACCCCTGGATATCCCTGGGCCACCCCAGGAGGACGCCCACGATAAGGCCCTGACTGTCCAGCAACAGGTGTGTTGTGCTGCCGCGGCTGTCAGCAAGGCATGCCAGTGAATCACAAGCCTCCACCTACCGGCCGTCCCAAGGAAAACGCGTCATGCCATAGTCGCTTTCAAGCTCCGAGGCAGTGAAAACGCGCTGCGGTAAATCAGCGACCCGCTTCCCTATCCAACACGCCTCTGCGACGTTGGTAGCAGCGGGTAGGCAGTAATCGACGTAGATTACGTCCTGTGCCGCCTCTAGCCGCCGCTTTTTCACAATGTGCTTATCGTCGGACCCCTCAGCCTCCTGCTGGGTGAGTCGCCTCCTTCTTTTGCGCTCGGAAGCAGCAAGTCTGGCCTTTTCCCTTTTTCCTAACACAGGCGGAGGGGGGTGGACGGGCTGTTCAATCCCGAAGTTGAATGCAGCGGCTTGCGCAGATGCGACGTTTTTGCCACTGTCGCTGTGGGCGCCCTCGACGTCGGAAAGTGGCCCCTCAAAAAGCTCCCTAAGCAGTTGGTCATGGGTTTGAATGCTAGGGTTGAGCCCGATAGAGGCATCAGGCACGAGGCCTTCGCCACCGCCGCTGCCAGAGTCCTCCGCATCAGAAAGAGGGCCTTCAAATAGATCCATCAGCCGTCTGTCGTGGAAGAATTGAACAATGGACAGCGTTCTTGAAGCAATCGAGCGCCCTCGTGGACCCGTGCGCATGACTGGGGCTGCAAACACATCATCAGCATGTAGAAAGCTGTAGAGAGGTACAGAGGCGGTAGAGGGGCCTAGGGAAGCTGCTCATCATAGCTCCACCAGGCAGGCATGGGTGGCAGCGACAGGGTTGGCACCTGCCTCTATGCGAGCGGGCCTCGCTCAAAGTGTGCATAAACGAGCTAGGGATTCAGCTCAACTCCGCTCCACCATGCAGGCATGGATGGCAGTGACAGGGTCGCCACTTGCCACTATGCGAGCGGGCTTCACGACTCAAGCCATGGCTCAAAGTGTGCATAAACGAGCTAGGGATCCAGCTCAACCTCGCTCCACCTCGCTCCACCACGCAGGCATGGATGGCAGTGACAGGGTCGCCACTTGCCTCTATGTGAGCGGGTTTCACGAGTCGAACTTCGGCAGGCTGTCTAACTTAACCCCAGCCTCATGCATAGCTCAGGCGGAAAGAGCAGGAGGCTGAAAACAGCGTACTCACCAGACGTAGGCACCCGATGGGCTAACGAAGGCGAGAAAGGTTGTTCACAAGCCATTTAGTGTGGGACCTACGATTCAATCAGGCGAGAAAAGGTGACCCCACTTGGGAGCGACGTACGTTGTCGAGGTGACAAGGATGAGAGGGAGAGGAACAAGAAAAAATGGCGCGTGACGCGTGACACATCGGAGGGAGGGAAGTGAGGGCTCCCGAATTGTTAAGAGGACAAAAAGAGAGAACAAAGAGAGGACAAAGAGAGAGATGAAAGAGAAGACAAAGAGAGAAAGAGAGGACAAAGAGAGATGAAAGAGAGGACAAAGAGAGGACAAAGAGAGAGGACGAAGTGACCGTCCGTCACGCCTTCGGTGTTGTGTTTTTCTGACACCAAATCGACGATAACGTCCAATATTAGTAGTCAATATATGCCTGTGCTGCTGTATGAGGCACTATAGTTTGGCCTCGGTCCATGCCACGCGAGGCGTTGGCCCGGACTATCGAGCGTGCCCGCGATGCACAACGCGTTGCCCTCTGAGTCATCAGCAATTCGTCAAACTTCACTTTTGGCCCTTTCAGCCCTTTTGAAAGGGCCAAAGGGCCGAAAGTGGCCAAATTAGGTCTCACTTTTAAAGGGAAGATCTTATTCCTTTTGAAAGGAAAGAAGACCACTTTTAAAAGCGGTGAAAGGTTCAAAGTATGATGATGAAAGTTTATTATTAGGTATTGAAACTGTTGGCACTACAGGTAGTATATAACGGGGATTGGTGCTTGATGCATTACGGGGTCCATAAAATGCAGACGATAGTGCGAGAAGCCGAACGGCGTTGGACGCGCTCAGCATCGTGCGGGATCTACTACGGGGTACGGAGACGAAGGGGTGAGAGTCTCACCCCTTCGTCTCCGTACCCCCGCTTCCAACTGCACCCAATGCTATCACACCTTCTCCACGTCACCACTTCAAGCGGAAACCCTCGATGCAAGACTTTTTACATTAATAAATTCATAGATCATCATTCATTTGAGTTAGCATTCTGGTAGACTAACTAATAAATACAAATTTCTCGAAGTGACGAAAGTCCTGAAACTATTTTTTCTGAAAGTGAAAGAAAGTGGCTGTATGAAAGTTGAAGTCCTCAAAGTCGAGGATGACGTTTTGCTGATGGAAGCAGAGCAGCGCTGGTCCGCTGGACGTGCCCAGCGTCGTGTGGGGTCCATGAGGAGCGCCGTACGGACCGTCAAAGGCTATCGATGGGGCCAGGCTTGTAATCTGACGACTTGACCTTCAAAATCTCCGTGTCGTTGGAGCCCTGACTGCTCCGGACACTGTAGTCCAGCGACGTTTGACTCTGTTGCTTGGGCTTGTGCCCTTTGAAGCCGATAGCGGACTTCTCGGGCACTGAGCTGGTCCAGCTGATTACCTGGTCCCGGAACAGCCGTTGTACCTTCTTCGTAGCGTCTTGATGAAAGTCTGATTCGATTCGTACCCACCGAGGCAGCGGCGTAACGAATACCGTCGAATGGCATCCGCGCACCACGTAGTTCTGTGTGTCCACCCCCCTTAACGTTCGCATTACCTCCCAACAAGTGGGGCAGCATAACTTTGACACGGAAATAATGTTAGTGGACAAACCCTGTGTGACAGGTTAGTCTCTGCGAGAGGCCTTTCAAAGAACGGACAACTTACCTTGGCCAGCTCAAGGTCGCTGCTGTCCTTCTGGCCCTGTTGGCAAAAGGGGAGAGTGGCGAGAATCGTCTCCGCATGGACACCGGTGGTGTACTCTCTCGGATGTTCATTCAATAACGATATGAATACGCCGACGGTTGCTTTAGTTTCACCGTCATGACCTTGGTAATTCTTTACCGCGCCCTCGATCCGCTCCCAAAATGTAGAGACGTCGAGAGGAAGGAGGGGATCTGACTCCCCCTTCCTGCCCAAGGCTTGTTCACCGATTTTTTTGAATTTGTCCCAAGTTGGGACGCGGTATCTGATGCGGTCGATTGACAGGAGGTGCATGCGTATAGGGGCAGAGGAAGAGCGACAAAGCTCTTCCAACACCCGCTTTGCGATGAATTGCACCAGGATCGATTTCAACCAGCCAACGAACGCATCCGTGTGTAGAGTGGCGGGCGGCGCCTTGAATTCCACGGTTGGTACCCAAGCGTATGACGGTCAAAGTGGCTGACGTACCTGTAGTTCAGATTCGTTACTTCTGTGTTCTGTATCATCGAAGCCACCAACGTCGCCTGTCCCGCTGTCACCTGCTGTTGTAATTCCGTCGCCCGTCCTGCTGTCACCTGCTGTTGTAGTGCCGTCGCCCGTCCTGCTGCCACCTGCTGTTGTAGTGCCGTCGCCCGTCCTGCTGTCACTCGCTGTCCTAATGTCGTCGCCCGTCCTGCTGTCGCCTGTTGTTGTAATGCCGCCCATCCTGCTACCACCTGATTCTGTGATGCCATCGGCTGTCCTTCTGCCACCCGCCTTTGCGCTGCGTTTTTTCCACATTTGCATAAATTCGCCAAACTCCTCGTAGGTCTCCTTCTCTTCGTAACGGGGCACCAAGTTATTGATGCCGTCAATGGCATCAAGAACCTCGATGTGCTTCCTGAACGTTGATGACGTGATGAGGAAGAGTAGGAGCTCGATCAGCCCTTGCAACGCGGGGAACTTGCTTTCCATATCAGCAAGCGATGACTGACCCGCCAATCGGCTGAACTGGTATAGGGAACGGGTACATGTAACGAACGACGCAAATATGAATGCATGGAAGTCGTTGGCGGTTTCTTTTGTGTAGAGCGGGACCGGTTTAGAGCGGGACCGTTTCTTGGAATCAAAGGCAGCCTCGGCAGCGTTGATCAAGTGGGAGAAACTTAGGAGCTCCGCGACAGGAGGATCCCAGTCTTCCGTGACTCCTTCAGGCCGCCGAGTGCTGGCATACACCTGGCCCAAGACGACCTCGGGGTAATAGTGGAGGAAGTCGACCAGGTATTTTTCGCTTTTTGTGTCGTATTCTAGCTCATTCCAATGCAGGTAATCTTTGGAATCGAATTTGGTTTGTGTCTTCGACATCTTATAGATGAAGCCGAGCCCGCGCCAGGATGTCAGACGGCGATAGATCTTTCGCCAGCTCACCGATAGAATATACTTGAAGAAGGCACTAGATTTTTTGGATCGAGTTTTTGGGGTGGAGGTTCTGAAATCTTCCAGGTAGGCGCACACCGTTGAAGCGTGTCGCTCCAAACTGGTTGCTTTCCTGGCCAAGTTTCGTTATACAGACAAATTGGGGGATTTTTTTACTTACATCATGCGGCAAGTGGGGTAGTTCTGGACCTCATGCCAGTATCCGTCAGCTGGCTCGATTTTCTGTATTTTGGGGCTATCGCCCAAACCTTGACTCCCCCTCGGGTTGGCTGCTACGACGAAGTGGACCGGGGGCTTTGTACTGCTGTCGGCGTAGATTTCGACGGGGAAGCCGTATTCATCGGCGTCAGTGTTGCCTTGCGTCGTGTCGTCCTGCGAGGTGTCGTCCTGCGGGGTGTCGTCCTGCGGGGTGTCGTCCTGCGGGGTGTCGTCGGGACGCAGATACGCCGCAGCAACAATCTCGTGCTCCTGCACGAGGATTGCGCTCACTGCGTCCAGCGTTGCAAATTCCCCTTCGTTGCATTGGAATGCGCAATCAGGCGCCACGTCCGCGGTCTCCGTAAATCCATGGATGGATGCGTCTCCATCTCCGTTCTTTAAAATAAGAACGAGTCGAAGCAGCATCGTCAGCGTGCTGTAATCGTCAAGTAGAGGTAACTGGGTTAGAGAAATCCCCACAGAGGAAGAACCTGCAGAGAGCGATGAAAGGGGTCTCGGAGGTGTAGCCATCTCTTCACTGAGAGGGTGACCGGGATTGGTACAGCAGAAACCGTCCGGTTTCCAGTTTCATAAAGGCCAGCTGACTCAAAGCCCAGTCGTTGCACCAAACTGTCGGCATTTAATTTCATAATGCAATTTCCACAATGAGGTATCTAGTATTACTGCACCAGGCACCATCAAGTCCGCTGAGGTTCTAAGCTCTGACCAGACGGTCGGAACGCCGCTGAGTCTAAACTTCTCGTACGCGCAACTAGTAACCGTTGCAAATATTAGTGGAATCTGAATGAATGAGCGCCTTCCAAACTGAACCCGGAAGGGTTGACACTAAGTTGTCAGCGCGGAATAAGAGAAAAGCGATGAGAAAGTGAATGCGATCGTCTCATTCATATGCAATTTCCGCAATTAGATATCTGGTATTACTGCACCAGCCACCATCAAGTTTTATCATTTCCGCTGAGGTTCTAAGGTCCGACCAGACGGTCGGAACGCCGCTGAGTCTAAACATCTCGCCGCAACTAGTAACCGTTGCAAATATTAGTGGAATCTGAATGAATGAGCGCCTTCCAAACTGAACCCGGAAGGGTTGACACTAAGTTGTCAGCGCGGAATAAGAGAAAAGCGATGAGAAAGTGAATGCGATCGTCTCATTCATATGCAATTTCCGCAATTAGATATCTGGTATTACTGCACCAGCCACCATCAAGTTTTATCATTTCCGCTGAGGTTCTAAGGTCTGACCAGACGGTCGGAACGCCGCTGAGTCTAAACATCTCGCCGCAACTAGTAACCGTTGCAAATATTAGTGGAATCTGAATCACAATGAGGTCTTGAATGACCTTCCAAACTGAACCTGGAAGGGTTGACAGTAAGTTGTCAGCGCGGAATAGGAGAAAAGTGAGGAGGAATTGAATACCACCGTCTCAAGAATACTGCCTCGCCCCTCTCACTCACTCGTGCCCCCCCGTCGCCGACAATCCAGATGCTGTCGAAATGCATAAGGCATTAAATCATCGTAAGCAATCCGAAGAAAATGACGTACCGAGGAAAGCAAACTAGATCACAGATATTGCAGGATGTGCTGATGAGGAGAGGACTTCTGAAATCCACGAGACCAAAAAGCGCCGTCAGGCAGGGCCAACCAGTAAAACTGCAGATCGGATTGAAGCAGCGTGCGTGCCGTGCCATTTCGATTGTGAGGAGGTGACCCAGGAGTCTAGCCCAGAGGAGAGGACTTCTGAAATCCGCAAGACCAAAAAGCGCCGTCAGGCAGGGCCAACCAGTAAAACTGCAGATCGGGTTCAAGCAGTGTGCGTGCCATTTCGGTTGTGAGGAGGTGACCCAGGAGTCTAGCCCAGAGGAGAGGACTTCTGAAATCCGCGAGACCAAAAAGCGCCATCAGACAGGGCCAACCAGTAAAACTGCAGATCGGATTGAAGCACCGTGCGTGCCGTGCAGGTGACCCAGGAGTCTAGCCTCATGGGAGCGTCGCGCTGTCTAGCTGAAGTACCTTCCCCGTAACGCGTAACCATAGAGGGTCAGGTGGGCGAATGGTGCTGGAGCAGTGACAGGTGTGGAATCTGGATACTAGGACCCCTGAAAGTTCCCGGGATGTTTTGAGTCCAGATTCGGAATTTTTTGGTCAAAACTTGGTCGGAGGCCTGAGGGTTCGGAAATTTTGGTACACTTCAGTCCTAATCTATGAGGTTGGGTTCGGAAATTTTCGACATCTTGATTACCCTGCTCGACAAGGTTTAGGGTACTATCCTCGATCAGTAGTTCGACCGGTATCGTCAGTTCAACCAGTCACGGGTTTGTCAGCGTAACATAACGCTACATTTTCAATCTCCGCGACGATATACGAAACATCATAACCTTTTATTGTGTTTAATACTCACTACGCGCAGATTTAGTATGCCAACAGGTGTGTGGTTTTCGACTGATTCAGGTTGAACATTATGTTCAAATTATGATTATGTGCCAGTGCTTGGGTTTGTGCCTGGAGCTCTGCAAACCTCACTGGCAAGGTGTTGAATGGGACACGGGATCCTGTAATATGATACAAAAAGTCTATTGAAATAAGTATATGGGTCAGGGGCATTATATATACTGCTTAGCAATGACAGGAGCCGATGCTGCGAGATGATATATGTCTTATTCCTTGCTTATTCCTGGGACCACAACCTTGATTACGGTCCTCATGATTGGGATTTTGATAAGCGCGAGAACAGTTGCAAGTTGCAATGCGCGTCGCACTGCCATGCTCCCAATTTGGAATTCGAATTTGAATCTCCGACTCGGAAAGCTTCGGCGAGCGTGACGACCCAAGCAAAATATGGAACTTGAACTACATTGCAATTCGACATAAAAACTATCAGAATATGATGAAATACTGTCCTAGAGCTCACACATGAAGAGCAGTAACAAGTGGCAGTCCGAGTGCTGAGATATTGGGGGGTGGTCGAACTGATGATCTGGTCGAACTACTGATCGGGGATAGTATATTCAGGGGTCCTGTGTGGATTCAAGATCGTTCCGAGTCGGAGCTGGCATGTGAAAGTTCCCACGGTCTCCAGGGAAACCGTTGACTCCCGCGCCGAAGCTCAAAACTTCAAGCCCGGTGAGGCTGCCACTCTCTGCGTCGGCAAATATCTGCTCTCCTGGGCACTTATATGCAGTGAGTATCTCAGTTCTGCATCGTACTTGTCTGAGATTCTCTAGGCCTATGCTTTGATAGGTTTGCCTACGCTATCTTTGCCTAGTAGCTTCCAAATCCAATCGGCTCCCTTTTTTTCATAAATGGCTCCAGCACTCCCTTCATCGCCCCTTTCAGACTCCTCCGGGTCCCCAGAAGTTTCTCAAACCGAGAAATTACCTTTGCTCGCCGACTTTGGCATTCTTACTTTATTGCTACGTCTCGTAGTCATTTTGAACAACGGCAGTGCATCCATGCATGGATTTACAGAAGATTCTGTGGGCGTGCCGCAGAGGTCTCATGTTGACACTGGACTGGACTTTACGATGTTGAATGCCATGGGCACAATCCTTGGGCTGCGCAATAAAGTTGTAGCTGCCAGATGTATCGGGCCAAGTTCTGACTGTTTCATAGCAATGCCTGATCTGGACGACACGCAGTGTGCTACAGCGGGACCGGGTGTCGCAGAGATTCATGCCCTTATGTCCAACCTGAGGTCTCGTGAACGCTTGGGCGACAAATTGCAAAACCTTGGATTCCTTAACATCACACAAGATGATGAGCGTTGGGGAGAGATTCAACGGGATCCCCTGTGCCATATGTCTGCGTGAGTAAAACCTCCAGCCTCTCCGCCCCGTCAGTGTGTAACATGAATTATCAGGGGGTTCACCAACCCGAAGCTGCATGCTTCAATTGTCTGCGCTTATTTCGAAGATTACAGGCGCAATTCCTTGCACAGGTCCAGATCTTCTCGTAAATTCAACCAGTATCTTCTTTCAGCATGCTGGCCAGAGATGTATGGCCGGCTCGCATCCTGGCGTGGGCTCGGATTCATCTATAAGCTATCTCTGAGCCACTTCAAGTTTAAATTGGAATGTTACAGGTTTTGGAAAGACGTTCAATATAACACTGGGAAGGAGAAACGTCTAGTCAAATTCATCTTAACTTACCCAGAGATCATTGATGGCTTGAAGTATGCCAGTGTCTCTTGGCCTGAAGGAGCCCCATCCGACTGGGAGCCTCCTGCCCAAGATCTTTTACATTTTGATACGTTGATGACTGCTATCAAGGGCGGGACATCTCAAATTTACACCAGGGATACTGCTAGCGACTTCCACCGTTTCATTTATGCCTCATTTGTTACATTTGGGCGATCTCTCCGTCGTTTCGGAAAGGGAATCGGCCTGGAGAAACAGGGAAAACTGCCATTGACAAGCTTGTACTGCATCTTTCATGCATTACAAGCGCAGGCAGAGCTTCTCTTCACCATTATAACTTCGTCGACGTTTAGGGTGCATATCAAGGTTCTGTGGGAGACCGACAAGCTGGGGATCCGGGACTTGATACCTGACTTCAGCGAGAGGGACAGCTATCGGACGTTTGGCAAACGAACATCGATATGGGATTACGAGTTAATAACAGGGAGCACAGGGGGTAACGTGAAGTGGGCAGATAATGCAAAGGCTGAGGACACTTGGGCAGATGGCTCTGAGTTAGAGGTACGAAACACGTTATAGCTACGCAGTGCACCTGATGCCAAACAAGTTCAAGGCACCACCAGAAGGTTTAACCGTGGAAGCGTTCGTCGAATGGGTGAAGGCCTTGCTTCCTCAATTCATTGCAAAGGAGGGGTTGGAAGACCAGTGTCTTAGCCGCCCTGATATTCCGATCGAGATGTCACTTCTGGTCGTCGACCGCATAAGATACCGCGTCCCACCTTGGAACAAATGCAAGAAAATCATCACAGATGCATTGTCGAACTCTCTCCTTCAGGCTGACGTTGCTACTTTATTCACATGCCTTGAGGAGAAAATCAAGGGATTCCGAATGCCGTGTAATGCAGAGGTGAACAAGACCGTGGATATTTTCAAGCGTATTATAACAGGGAGAGGCTCAGTGGATTTCACTATGGGCCCACATTGCGTGGCTGTACTTGGGGCACTGGTGAAATTCCCCCCCAGAAACGAGCTTGCTGAGGATGACAAGGCGTTGTCCCAGATGTGCGCGGTAAGTAGTAAGCTATACTCATTCATGCCTTCCTTTGAAAAGTCAATTGACCCTCGCATCTTTATAGCGCCTGAATGAAAGCACGGCTTTGGTAGCGAAGCGATGTTGCCCCGTCTGTTCGGAGCTTTTATCCATTTTAACGGAACAGGAGCAGCAAGGTGCTGTGTTCGTTGCTGGATGCCACTCTACGATCTATTCAACGATTTTACCCGCGTGGCTTCCTGAACGTATTCATCGAGATATGTTTTCGAGATTCCAAGGCTATCTTCTCAAGGAGCTCTGCGATTTGCTAAATCTGCCTCAGACTAAACCTGCCAAACTCATTTGCCGTCACCCAACGCAGAAGGTCGTTGGCTTTGCCGTTGGCAAGGGCAAAGGGGAAGAGGACTTAGAGATAAGCAGTATTCCTTCGCGATTTTACCAATTCTATTGAAGATGTGGGCTTTCTGTCACGGTAAAACTTAGGATCCGCCTTCCTATTGTACTATTGCACCCAAGTTCCTCATCGTAACTATAGCCATATCATTATCTCAATTATTTGTATCGTTTCAGTGTCTGGTCAAATTGTAGCTAAGTAATATATACCCTTCTTAACTGCTGCAAGCATCGATACGCGTATCTGTAGTAAGAATACTAATAGAACATCATGAATAGGTCCGCCAGCTTGAAAGCGCGGTCGCCGTGACTGACGCTAGCCAGATCCGAAGACTATCTGGGCGGGTGACAAGGGGGGACTGGTAGCCTCTGCAGTTTGCTCCTGTGTAGATTTGACGGTAGACTGCATGTGCGTCAACCTTCTTCTCGAGGGTTTGAGTCACCACCTGCGCGGAAACATGCGGTGCGTCTAATGCGCTCGTGACCATCAGCGTAGTGCGGACTTCGGATTGGGTAGAGACGTGGGGAGCAATGGCCGGGGGAACGACGCAGTGCCAGAGGGGCGGTCTAGTAACCCTAACCTAACTTCTAAGACAGCCATCTGGCAAGGATCGGGCTGCAGCAGGGAGGCTAGATGGGAGGCACTTGCGACTTCCATAACGGCGGGTGCTGCACTTTTTCAGCGCCAGTTGTAGGGGTGCCAGCAGAGGTAGCCCAGGACTCCATTTTGAGTGACAACCTAGGAACAGGCGCAAAGGGTGGGTGCGGTGCTGCAGTGCGTGGTCGAGGTTTAATTTGAAGTACGGCTGGGCTTCTGATTCTACTCGGTGGACTTCTATTGCGACTGCAGCTGTAGACTGTAGCGCCTGTGCGGCAATACCAAGAGATGCGATGCTCGCTGGGATTCAAGCGAGGAGGATCCTTCTTCTCTTGCTTTGCCTTGTCGGACCTCTTTTCCCCCTTTCTCCTTCCCGTTTCAAGACCTCCCTCGTCCCAGCGCACGGACAAAGACATATTAGAAGACGCCCGAAAAGCACTTGACGCAGCGGACACAGGGCACAAAGAGGATCTGTTTGACAACACTGAGCCGGAACGAATTCTCCCGAGGATACCGCTCTCGACTGAGAGCCTTTAGAGTTCGATTGTGCGGTCGAGATGGCGGAAGAGGCAGTTAACCCTCTCCTGAGCGTTACTCGAGGGAGGTCCAAGCCCGAAGATGCTGACCTTTCTGCTGAGCATCTGGCTACCCGAGCTAATCGACCTCATCGTACTGGGTGACGCGCGGCTTGTTTCAAGAATTCAAAGGTGCTCGTCAGTGTCGTGGCCTTCTCTTCTGCCCCCCATCTCTTCTCCTTCTTCTCCTTCTTCTCCTTCTTCTCCTTCTTCTCCTTCTTCTCCTTCTTCTCCTTCTTCTCCTTAGTCGTTAGAGATTTAAGTAAGGCCCAAGAATTAGGCGAATCGCCACCGAGCTTCAGAGCTGCCAGCACTACTGAAGATGGGAATGGCCGTCGGTTCCGGTGCTGCAAGACGTGGATTATAAGTCATGGAGCAATGTATTCAGATAAATGATCCTACATTTCTTGCATGCCGTGTTATTCTCTTTACCAATTTATCCCTGCCCGCACAGAAATGAGTTACTCTTTCTGATGCAGGAATTAGGCCTGAAGCCAATCATCATCATGAGACGCCAAAAGACGTGAGAATTTCCTGGCACAGTCAGAGTGAGCACTGATTCTGTTAGTACAGAAATTAAACCCGTCCAAGGCCCCGTGCGTTTCGACGTTCATAGCAGAACGTTACAGTACTGCGGTGACGTGCCATGTTAAACTTGAACTTCGCTCGTATAGTTGAATGTCACAGTCACGGATCACGGCCGCAACAAGAAGTAGCAGCGGGAATCCTCATCGCGATATTGGACTCCTCCGATATTCAATTGGTAGGTTTTCTCAGCTTTTGTTTTTCACGTCATTCTCAGTTACTAGTAACGACACCAACCCATTAAACATGCCACCTGCCTTCTCGTTGCCCGTAGGAGCAAAGGATCTGCTTGAGAATCGGAAAACTGATGGTAAGTTAGAATTGACTTGCGACGGTGGTTCGTCATTGTTAATGTGAACTCAGTCCCTCTAGGGCCATTTGACGGTCGTGTTGTTGCTCTTCATCCCCGACATCCTGACTTCTATATTGCTACACCAAATCAAGAGGACGTGTTCTCACCTCCTGGTCCTTGCAATGTATACGCGAGATTCGATGGTCGTTACGGTCCAGATGATCACACGCAATGGCCTCAACCATTTTCCCACTCGGCACCATACCTCTGCTGCATTCCCAAACGTGAAGGACAAGCGGCAGATGATTCAATCATGTGGTGGAATCCCACCCATCAAGATTTTGAGCCAACGATACACCACGGATGGAATATTGGTATCGGTTTCCTGCCTCATCAAGAGTTACGATCGATGGAGCAATGCTGCGAACGGCTAAGCCAACGAGTGGGGCAATATCGAACAAAAAATGACCCCAGTAATCATCATCCTTTAACGCGTTCACTTTCTGCAAACCTGCGCCGCACTCTGAGTCGCTTGAGAGCTGTCGCAATGACACGAAAAGAAGTCCTATTTGAATGCCGACAGGTCCAACGTCAGTGGATGGAACTCCGAGCTCTAATGGACTACATAGAGATCTACGAACCCCACATGGACGGTTGTATCCCTCCCGCAAAGGCGACGGCCGATGTCATTGGTTGCTTCGTTCGAGAGGCGCATGTTGCAGAAAGACTGTTTTCTGCAGGGATCCCATATTGGCTTATACGTCCCCTGTCCTCTTTCTCTACCGAGAATATCCTGACCGTCACAAGCGTCATTCAACCAAACGAAGTATTGGAATTGGACGATTACCCCATGCCTTTCCCGCGTATCTATGTCGGCGATTCAAACTACAACAGGTTTTGTGCAATTTCCAAACATGGGCTAAAGTCACTTTGCTACACAGACCTTTTCAGCGATGGAAATCCCAAAGGAATCAGACCTCATGAATTTGCTCAGAGCAGCCGTACTGCTGCGTCATCGCGGGGTCGTCGGAACACGAGTGCAAGGTCCCAACCATGTAAGTTGCTCTTTTCAACACGTTCACTGTAGTCTCACCTCTCCAGATCCTCAGCGTTCTAGGAAACCAGGCCAACCGGTATCTCGTGATAAGTTCGATCCGGTCGACAGTCCATACATGTCGCTTTCGCTAGATTCATGGCAGAAGGCGCTTGGTGCTGTAGATCAGAGCCAAGAAATGCTGTTTTCACGAACTAAGCTGGCAGACAATGACGGGAAGTATGCATTCCCAGAACCTGGTATCTTCTGTTCTGGTGACAACACCTATCGACGCAACCGGTACCTCACGACTTGGACTACCATACGCGACATATGCATCTACCGCCTGGCGTCCAATGCCTCTAAGGTCCAGTTGCTTTCAGGCCAGGACTGGCGTACGTTACTTGGCGGCCGGGCACCTAATCCAGATAGCAAGGCGGGAGCTTCTCGAGAATTTCTCAAACTTCTATTATCCCCTGAGGCGGCCGAATTGGGCATTGACGTATCCAATCTTCACAAGGTTCCTGATAGGGAATTCACGTTGCACGAGGCGCAGGCGAACATGTGGGGGATCTCGGAATTATCATTTCGGTTTGAACTCCTCATGCTGGATCGCCGCGCTCTCGATCGACGCTTGTTTGAGAATCGACTTCAAGAGCTGGGCTCTCTAGTACGGGAGGAGCTTGTTTTGCGCTGCTTCTACTTCCGTCCTGACCAACCTCACCACCTTGCATCAGTTTCAGTTCAAAATGCTCGTCGGGGTTTGGCGTCGTCTAACGTGCAGGATCGTTTACCATATCTCAACGCACTGCGCCGGGTGATGTGTGAATGGGTTGATTATCATCACCATCATATCGCGCGATTACCTAAACCCGCAGCGGACGCTCCCGAGATTGAATTATTACAATATGAATATGCCCTCGCCCGATACTATACGCAGACGTACTTTCATTACTTTGGTCGGGCTGCCATTATTCCAACCACGTTACCAGAAATTCAACCTTTAGTGTAATTTACATATCAGAATGAACATGTATTTTGCCTTCAAGTCAGAGCAAGTGCTTAGTAGTAGAATGTCATTATTGGTGGGTATGCGCAAGCAAATTTCATTTCTGATACTTGCTAATAGCTATAGAGGTACCAGTGCCAACTTCGCCAATGCCTTACTAAGCGGGACTCCTCTGTGACCGTGCCGCCACTGCCCAAGCGACTCGCCTTCAGCCCACTGCCAGCGAACTCTGCCCGCCTAAACTTGTTACTCTAATGACTCGGAACACGAGTCAGTGGCTGTCTGAGGACCCCCTAGTGCCAATCGGTCCATGGCACTGGGGCAGCAGGCTCTCACCTTTACTTACTCGTCGGAGTCCGACTAGGAGTCGTCCGATCCCTCATATCTTTTGTCCTCCTCAAGACCATCACCATGACGCGGAAAGTACAGGAGTTAGACGCCACGTCTCTCCCAAGGGCTAGACGAGTCTCCGTTCACCCATTCTCAATCAACTCGTACTAGCATCATGATGCATTGAAACTGCTTCAATTAGACCTACAAGTTCAGTTTCGTTGGCCCCGCTGCCTGACGGCGCTTTTGGTCTCAGAAAGCTTCCCCTCAAATCACTTACTACTATTGCAATAACTGCTTTGATCTTTCCCTCTCCTCGGTATGTCACTTTCCTAAGTCTCTTGTTATACGTTAGATTATCAGCTCCTCTCCCGATAATTAGGAATCGTCTCCCGTCATCAGCAGCTCCTGCAATATACTGCGAGCTTCCGCATTCAATCTCGGTATGCACTTTCCTCAGCTTTCGTTTTGCATTAGATTCTTAGCAATCAACGATGGTTACAGAACACAGGCCTTCTGCCGTTAAGCTATGGAAGCACAGGCTCTGCTTGAGAATAGTCGGTGGTAAGAGGTTTGACATGACTCTGAACGACGAAGGTTCCTTACTATTCAGCACCTCTGACCATTAGATGGACATGTTGACCGTCCTCATCTCTGACTTTAAATCCATTTATTATTTAGACTGGGAGATCCTCAAGATCTAGAAATTTCTGTGGTTGAATTTCATAGGAAGTCTCGTTGTCTGTTTCGATCTACGTCTTGATATGAATGATAATCTATATGTCTACAACTTGTAGCGTTTGATCAATTCTTCGCTGCCCAAGATCCACTGATAAATCTCCTCGTTGACCCTCCCGTTATTCAAACTCTTCTTTCGTAGCTCATCCCACATTTCGAGTTCCCCCTTCAACTCCCCAAAGAATTTTTGGCAGGATTCAAAGATATTTTTATCTAATCTCTCCGGGTGATTCATAATGTTTGACTGAATCTTGCACATCCTGTTTGCCACCTCAAAATCTTCCATGCGACAAAGCTTTAATCCGGTATGACAACCCCGCGTAAGCGTCAGAACGGCATGGATTGTCCCTCCAGGGAGTATAAAGCACACTTGCTTACGATCCAACAACAACAGCTCCATGCCCTGCAATTGGTCGATGGCCTCCTCGGTCGAAAAGGGATCACATCCTGAATGATGTTTTCGTAGGTAGATGTCAAGATTGTGGGGGGTAGGAGGCCAACAAAGCCAAAGTTTTCGTCCTTGGATGTGTTGGATGAGCTGGGAACATCCGCAATAATCCGTATGGGGGCCTGTGATGGCGCCGATTGGGCTGAGACAGCTTGCCCAAGACGGCAGAAGCTTTGTGATTGATTTCTTCTTATTCTTACCCACTGTGACGTTCCTTTGCTCATAGACAACCTCCGTATCGTTCTCGACCTGTTTCGGTAAGAGATTGACATCACCTAAGCCAGAGCCGGATAGAGGGATGGTGAGAGCGCCGATATGGGTCACCTCTTCAATATCGATATGATCAGGGCGGTCTCCGGACAACATGAGTGATTTTATCACTATTTCGACGGGATTGTGGTCTGCAGGGCCATTTTTAACGAAGTTGGTGGTGCTTATATGGTCGCCGTCTTTTGCTGCTTGAAATAAGTCTTTAATCACATGGGATATGTCCGGCTTGAGATGATCATCAGTATCCTCATGAATGATTCTGATATGTTTTAGTTCTGGCCCATTCGACCATGAGGGGACGGGGAGTGACAACGCCGCTAACTTCCGAAGAATTCGGGATCCCTCCTCATGCAACGTTGGGTGAGTACCGAAGTTGATAGGTGGTTCGTTCCACCGCTCGTATTCTTTCATGATCCATATATTTTCGTGGCATGGAGGAGCTAAAAAAACTCAGAAAGACTTCTTGGTGGAGAGAACAGGGTATTACGATGAAGAAACTCTGTCCGAGCTCGTTTTTCCGATTTTTGCTCACCACCTTCCCTCAAGCGTCAGTGACTCGATGATTTCAACCAAATTCCCATTCACCGTACCTAGTGTGGATGGTTCGCCTGCCTCTTGGTCTCGTGGTGTTGAATCCAGTTGATCAAATATTTCGTGATTGCTGTAACCATGAGGCGACTCTGTTCGAGCTCGTTTTTTTGATTTTTCCTCACTACCTTCCCTCAGGCGTTAGCGACTCCATGCTTTCAACAAGAATTCCCATTCCCCATACCTGTTGATAGTTCGACTGCCCCCCGATCTTGTGGTGTTGAATCCAGTTGATCAAATATTTTGCGGTTACTGTTGCCATAGTAATTTCTAACGTTTCTCCACGTGAATGAGAAGACCTCCAGGACAATCAAAGTTCCTATGATCGGGTGCTTAGTGCAAGGTATATCATAACCTCTCCTGCCTTTGTCCACGCGCTTCCAGCCACGGCTTGCCTTGTAATATACGTGGTGTTTTTGGTCATTTTTTGGTCGTTGTATTTTGTTGGTGTGGTTTAGGATATCTATAACTTCCTCCTCATGGGTAGTTTCAACCCCGATGTCACCAAGGTCACCCATGTCGGCCCGGGGGGCATGGGGACCAACAAAGACTTGATAATTCGTCCGTTTCGATTGATGTTGGAAATGTTTATCAAACTTCCGGTATTCAAGTTCTTAGAGTATTTTTTCAGTCCGGAATGATTCATTACACTTTTAGTGGTACTACCTTGAGTCATTCTTAAAATAGAACGTCTGGGTATAGAGCGCTTAGGGTATGGGAAATAGAGCGATTGAGAGTGGAGACGCGCCGCCGGCCCAGAGCCTAGTCACGCGAGAGAGCTCCCAAACATCACCAAAGAGATTTCAAAGAGAGCCCAAAGAGAGCCTCGTCTGGAGCTGCGCGGCTTCTGGCAACCGTCCTCTGTAAATTTGGGCTCTCCCATCTCCTCCTCTACTAGTACCAAGGACTAGAAGTCATCTCTTATCCTTCTCAAGATAACTGCGCGAAAGTGCAAGAGTTAGACGTTACGTCTCTCTCATAGGCTAGACTCTCGGGTCACCCTTTCTCAATCGAATGGCACGCTCATTGTTTCAATTGGACCTACAAGCTGCCTGGTTACCTGGTTCAAGGCCCCGCCCGACGGCCCTCTTTTTCCCAGGCCCTTTCAGATCAGCACTTGCGATTTTTCTTCTTGGTACGTCCCTTTCCTCAGTCTTTTGTTTTGCGTTATAATGATCACTGATAGCCAAATACATGCCATCTTCCCTCATGCTATCTATGGATGCAAACGTTCTCCTTAAATGAACTGATAGTAAGTTTGATGCAGTGTTAGCTCTGACGACAACGGTTCCTTAGCATGAATTCAGTTCCTTGGGCCATTTGATGGACGCGTTGGCGTTCTTCTACTCCATCATCATCATTTCTCCAAATCAAGGGACCTATGAGTCGCACCTCCAGGGTCTTGCAGTGCCATGTATGCAAGGTTCGGTGGTTGCCACTTCCTGAGCGGGCTTGACCATTTCCTCACTCAGCGCCGCTACTACTATACCTCTGCTGCTGTTAGTATGTGGTAGAATCATTCACGCCGGGCCTTTGAGCGTACTTCGAAAATAACATCTCATATGGCTAAATATACGATATACTACATAAAATGAGATTACCGTTGGCTTGGATATGAACTGGTGCTGGCAGCGGCCAGGGTCATTGATGCCGCATCATGCCGTGGCATGACTCACTTGTTCAATAGTCATGACTCGTCCAAGTTGTCACGTTCCGACGATTTTGGATCCCAGTCCACAATACTTCGCGGTTGCACCGCAACTTTCAAAGAGTGCCACGACCTGAAATTACTAGGTATAGCTGCATTACACTGTAACAATGGATTTCCCGGGGTCGGCTTGGTGTCAAGCTTGTATTTGTGGCCGAGTATTCTCGCTCCCGCAAGCATATAGTTACCACAGGCGCAGTTGTACGAAGACGAGGAAACGGCTATCAGCCGCCCTTGCAAAGGCCAATGAAGTCTGGCGGGCGAAGAAACGTCAAAGAATTGACGGGGGTCAAGCTATGGAATGCACTTCAAGCTCAAGTGTAATAGAAGTACTGCAATCGAATGATGATTTTATTTTACCGGTTCATCCACAGGTTAGATTCCATGCGCGCTCTGCTGTATTGCTTATGAACGGCTCCTTAGACTGTGGAGACCCATACAACCGTGGACGAGGACATCATGGATGAGGATGACCCGGGTCAGCCACTGGCACAGCGGAGGAATCGCCGGGAACACCGGAGATTGCCAAAGCGCTATCGAGATATGGAACCTGAGCCTCCAGTACCTCTTCCTTCCACCTCTTCCCAGGCCCTATGTGTCCAAGAAGAGCCAGACGCATCTCTGTGTCCACAGCAGCAACCATCTACCTCTTTATTTCAAGTCAAACAGATCCTCCAATCCGAATGCGATAGATTTGGGCTTTTCCGGAAATATTATACTTCTCACCTACCTGAACATAATACATCCCCAGATTCATTTTCGAACAGTTTAATGGATGCGTCTCTTCCCACTCCTCCGGTCGACATATACTACCCTTATCCAAACCAGTCTTCATTTTTACTTGGAGAATGGTATTGGAATGGCGGTGAAAAGAAATCACAATCCAGTTTTCAGAATCTCCTTCAAATAGTTGGACATCCTTCCTTTCGTCCAGAGGATGTTTCGGGCAAGAATTGGCGGCTTATTGATGCCCAGTTGAGCGGAAAGCGTGTCGACGGCCCAAATGAGGGTGATGACGCGGAGAAAGGAAAGCCGGAGAAAGAAAAGCCGGCGAAAGAAAAGGCGGTGAAAGAAAAGGTGGCGAAAGAAAAGCCGGCGAAAGAAAAGGATGACGCTGGCTGGATCAAAACACCGGTCAAGATCAGTGTCCCTTTCCACAGTCGAATGTTGCATCCAGGACCAAAATATTTCGATGCGGGAATTCTTCATCATCGCAGGTTGATATCTGTAATCAAAGAAAAAGTCACCCAAACTACCCACTTTCATTTCGAACCTTACGAATATTTTTGGAAACCAAACGATGCTACCGAAGCAGTCCGAGTTTATGGAGAACTTTACACCTCAGAAGCATTCTTTGAAGCTCACCGCATGCTTCAGGATTCTCCTGGAGAATCAGGATGCGAGCTTCCGCGGGTCGTACTAGGCCTTATGTTTGCCTCGGACCCCACTCAGCTGACGACCTTCAGCAGTGCAAAGCTATGTCCTATTTATCTTACATTCGGGAACGAATCAAAGGATCGAAGATCGAAACCTTCTTGTCAGGCATTTGAACACGTCGCTTATTTGGAGACGGTATGTGAGGTTCCTTTCTGAGCTGTGGCGCAAGCCCTCAATTTTGTTCAATGGTAGCTTCCTGATGCTTTCAAATCTTTCGTGGCAGAAAACATCGGTCAGAAAGGAATCCAATCTGCCTTCATGGCGCACTGCCAACGAGAAATGTTCCACGCTCAATGGGCAATAATTCTCGATGATGACTTCCTGAAAGCATATAAGCATGGCATAGGGATCAAGTGTCGTGACAGCATCTGGCGTCGTTTCTACCCTCGCATATTCACGTATTCTGCCGACTACCCAGAGAAGTATTTTTTACCTATTGCACTCCGCTGTTCGCAAAACTCATACAACTATTTTAGAGTACTCATTGCCAGCATACGAAACCTTGGGAGTTGCCCTTGCCCTCGCTGTCTCATTCCGTTGAATCGTGTGCCCAATATGGGAAAGAATCGAGACATGGCGCAGCGCATTTCTCTTGCACGTGTCGATGACCTTCATAGGCGTGGTCGTGTTAAGTCTGCACGCGAGATTATCTACGTAAATAATTATAAGACAGACAGCAAGGCAGTAGAGGATCTCTTAAAAAAGGACTCCCTTGTTCCGACAGCGGTGGGTGCTCTTTTCCGTGATGAGATATATCATGATGTTCTCTTGCATTAGAATGCATTTTCAGAGAAACTAACGCCACTCGGCTTCAAAATGTTCGACATGCTCGTGGTGGACTTAATGCACGAGGTTGAGCTCGGCGTCTGGAAGGCAATATTTATTCACCTGCTACGCCTCTTGGACTTCCACGGTGAAAGTTTGAAACATGAAATGGACCGACGGCAAGTAGCTATTGGAGCCTGAGATCAGGTACTGACTGACAATTAGCTTTCGAGAAATGCCGCCTTTTGGGACTGATGGCATAAGGAAAATGAAGACAAACAGGTCAGAACTGAAGAAGATGACTGCTCGTGATTATGAGGACATGCTGCAAGCAGGTGGAATCATTGGCTGGCTTCAATCTAACTTACGCACTCAACTAGTGTGCTATACCTGTTTTTGATGGTCTCTTTCCTGAGCCCCACAACACCTATATTCTCAAAGTCCTTTTTGACATGGCTCACTGGCATGGTCTTGCCAAGCTCCATATGCACACGGACGTAACTCTTGCTCTTTTTTCCCAGGTCACAACATCCCTTGGCAACAGTCTTCGGGTATTCAAGGAGAAAACATGTAAGATGTACGCCACTCGGGAATTAGAACGCGAGCGCGCCGCCAGAATGCGACGTCAGGAAAAATGCATGACCAAAACATCAACGCGTCGGAAACACAATAGCAGCGCGAGGCAGCCAAAGCAACTGAATCTGAAAACTTACAAGTTTCATGCGCTCGGCGACTATGTCCGGACTATTCGGCAGTTTGGTACGACGGACTCATACTCAACTCAGCATGTAAGTTCCCCTTTACGGTTTCTTTGACTCTTTGACTCTTTGACTCATGGGGGCCACCAGAGTGAACGGGAGCACAGAACTTCAAAAGCACGCTTCCTTCGGACTAGTGGCCGGTCAATACCGACGCAACTATCTGGAATTGAGCGGCGACAGCGTCGTGTCAGGACCATCCGACAGAATCTTGATGGACGTTACTCTCAAATAGAGCCGGAGCCCATTATTGCCAACGATCCTGGGATTCAGTACGAGATGGGCGTGTCAGAAAATTTCCCTGTGCACGTTCCAACATTTCTCCAACGAAATGAGGGTGATCCCGCCATCAGGGTGAATGATTTGTTCCGCTCCACCGAACTTTGCTAATATATCAACTTCCGTAGAACTTTTACCTTAAATTAAGACGATATCTTCTTCCTCTTATTCAAGCGCAGCACCAGCTGGAGACCGAATCACATCCTACCGAGGATCTCGGCGCCATAGTAATCTCAAATGACGTTAGATCTCTGGATGAAAATTTGTCTGATTTTGTATTCTTAAAGAACGACAACATATACCACCACAAACGCGTTCGATTTCACTTCACCACTTATGACGTGCGACGTGGGACGGACATTGTTAATGCGGGGACGTTGCGTTGCGATATCATGCTCCTTGCAAACGACTCCAAGAGGTCATCGAGTCCTCACCGCTTTTTATATGCGCGGGTCTTAGGCGCATATCATGCAAATGTGATCTATACAGGGCCTGGGGCACGGGACCAGAAACCACGCCGAATCGATTTTTTGTGGGTGCGATGGTTCGAAGTTGTCGATCCAGCATCTTCTGGGTGGAGTAAGTCCGGATTGGACTTGGTTCAGTTTCCTCCCATGCACCAAAACAGCTCTTTCGGCTTTGTGGATCCGGGAGATGTGTTGAGGGGATGTCATATCCTTCCAGCTTCTGCTCAAGGCAGACGACAAGCAGATGGGGTCCATGTGTCACCTTGTGCTAAAGATGGTGAAGATTACCACGTCTATTATGTTGGCCGGTGCGTTCAAACTTGACGTGGCGATTTTGACGTCAACTCATTTAAATACTTAGCTTCTCTGACCGGGATCTGCTGATGCGCTATCACTGGGGCCTAGGTGTTGGACATTGTTATGCACGCAATACTTCCGAAAGCTGCAGTACTTTTGATGAACCGAGAGACACGGAAGATGATCAATATGCGGATCTCGAGCTGGACAACTCTTCGGATACCGAAAATTCCAGCGACGCGTGCGAGTCAGATGATTCGGAATTGTGCCTGGATGATCGAGACCCGGAAGGTTGGGATGACATGGAGACCTCTGGCAGTGGCAGTGACTTGGATTTCTCAAGTGAAGATGACTCAGAGGATGATGATTAGAGGTGTGGGAGGATGTAGTATGGCAAGCTTGTTTTCTTCCGAGGCATTATGGACGAGAAGTGTAAGCCTTCACTTGAAATCGTGATCATTGTATCTTCCAGCACTGTCTGTTAATAGTTGTTCCGGGTCTCTTTCATTATTTGACTTCATCAGTATATTGTAAGTTTTATAGACGATGTCCGAGACATTCGCTGATAGTCACACTAGTAGTATGTATCAGTAAGGAAGTATTTACCATCAAATGCGGTTCAGAGGCGATGGGTACCCTATCAATCAGTCTAATCCCGATGCCATCGTAGAGGGGTTCGGTTCAGAGACTGAAAATTTGTCTCTACCATATCTCCTCAGAATCTCTCAAAGAAGACCCTCGCCACCACCTCTGCTGCAAAGCACCGCATGTGCCCATCTGCAGAGGGCGAGGGCCCCTGGCTCAAGCGTAAGCCTTCACTTGGAATCGTGATGATTTTGTCTTCTACCGGCTTTCTACATACCCCCATACGCAATTGATCATTCTCTCGCCGAGGTGACTCGGGATCAGCGGTGGCTCATGTTAAATTAAAATCCACATTAATGTCTTGCATAGCTTCGGGCTGAAATTCAGCCTGTGCTTTATCCGGGGAGGTCAGTTGTAAAACCTCCTGCTCTTCTTCTGCGTTCCCGGAGCTTTCCGGGATAATTCTGGCGGGGAAACGTCGAGCAGATCCGAGCGGTGCTCTGGCAGTCGGAGGGGAGTTTAACGATATCTCCCGTTGTCCTCCAAACGGCCTCAAGCCAAATCTATCCGCTAGTCCGACTCAAACTCAGCTGATATATAGGATGTCCTGCTGATGAGCAAGTGCCGTCAATCCCACCCGAAGATGTAGCTTCCCCTCATGCCTCTCCGTCGTTAACGAGATCTGGTGTCGGTATTCTATCAATATTCGAAACGGTTTCGAGAAACGGTTTCCCGAAACTTCCAAACTACTGCCACGCATACGAGGTGCGGTTCCAAAAAATGCAAATAAAATATCACATTGCATCTTGTCAACAGTTATGGCATTCAACTATGTGAAGTATTTTGGCAGGACCTGGGAAGGAAAATAGAAGACGGCTGGGATGAGCATAACCAGGCAGCGGAGAGCACAAAGGAGCGGAACGATGGTCATCGAGATGATACCCTTGATGACTTGTCTGTTTTTGGAACTGGACGAAGCCCCGTCTGATATGTATGTGGGTCCCCGTATCTTTCACTACAAAGGGCTTACGCTGTTGGATAGCTTCCACCTCGTATCGTATGTTTGAAACTTGTGTAAAGATGCTGAAAAAGAGGGAGAACGATTCGACGCCATCACCAGCTGCCGTCCAAAGGATCTGAGGATAACTTTATGGGAAGCAATGGACGACCAATTGAAACTCGTGGACGGAACTGAGCGTATATGAAGCGCCATTGGTAACGGTACGCGAGTGGACGATCTAGACGACCAAGTACTTAGCAGCAAGCTTAGGACCTTTAACACAGCTCAAGGCTTACCAAGATCTCATTCAAGATGAAATGACCTTCATCCTGGGGTACAAAGTCACTTGGAATGCAGTTGGCGAATACCGGTGTGAATTTGGAGAGTGAGAAGTACGTAAGACAGCGTATATAGAAGAAAGAAACTCGTTGATGATTTAGAATACGTCTACGTGCCATGAATAGCAGGCCCGGGGTCAGGCACGCGGAGCTCCGCATGGAAATTCGTGCATACACTAGCAGTGTTTACTTCAAATGTGACAATGCTTAACATATCATATACTCATCATATACGGTAAGTTTCATGGGGGAGCTTGCGACCCCTTTGTAACTATTTTCAGACATTTGCTGAATACCGTACCAGCAGGGAAATGTTTATGCATGATGTAATGTACGAAGCCTGTTCAACTTCCTAATCATATATAGGCATTGGTTCGTCTTTACTATACTAGTGTACTGACTGAGAGCCGTCATGGTTATTGATTTCGACACGCTGACGTCACAGGGGGAGTGATCACAGTTTTAGGTTATCTGGCGGTAGATTACACGATGACCTCCGGTAAATATAATCGGGGCTGTATATGGAAGACCAATAGGCACAGAGTGCGTTGAGACGCGCTCTCTTTCGCGGAGATGCCAAGAAATAAGTGTAGACTAGGTACAACTACGAGGTATGTTACTTTTGGACCTTGCAAGGATATCATGATAATTGAAACCGACTGCTCAGGATCCCTTCTTTCATCCCGTCCCATTCATCTCCTCCTCATTCCTCACTTATATGTCTTCCGCGTTCACCAGCAACTACTGCAATGGGTAGCATTTCCTATTCACGTCCAGCTTCACATCCCTCGAATTCTTGCCTCCATTGTCGAATGCTCTAGCTTTCCTTCCCCTCCGGAAGACATGGAACGTGAACTTCGCACAGCCGTCTTGAAAACCGCGCACCGTCCAATGCATTCCGAATCTTCCATCCGTTCCCCCGTCATGCGCTTTGCTGCTACGCGAATGTTTTGTTATTAGCCAAACCGAATGAGAACACGAATTAACTCACACTACAACCCAATCCACTTCCTGATCATCTCCGAACACTTCTCGTACATTATTCGCGTAATCTCTCAATGCTTGACAAGTTCTCTCCTGCACTATCACCTCTTCCGAAGCTGGCAGCGCCCGCTTTCGGCTCGTCTTAAGGGCGAAGACTCGAGGCTTGGAATTGTTTGTCATGTTGCGATTGGACGTGCCATGCAAGGGGTTGAGAAAGACGCGAGCGAGACGAGGTACGAGGAGGTACGAGAAGCTAGGAGGCATGGCTGTAAAGGCTGCCCCATCAGTGCCATTCCCCCTCATCTTCGACGCCGTCTACCAATCTCCTCACTTTAACACTGTCCTCCCGCGACACGAATGTTGGTGCGGGACATGTGGACATATGGAGGAAGGCTACGTCCGCGTATCTAGAACTAACCTGGCGTCGTTCTCGTCACCTCCGGCCCAGGCAGGTGCGACCAATGTTGTCACACCCATGCAAGACACCCTCTCAGATGGTTTCTCCCTTATATCTGCTCAAGCCGTGACCATCAACGTTCTGGCAGGAAAGCGACATAGCAGCCGTAGCGGAACCGAATCCTCTTAAGTCAACAAGGAACTGTGATACCAATCTACAACGGCGACCTGCTTCGTCCGTCAATAAGATTTCGCAGAATCAACGCAGCTCACGTTCCATGTCGTACGTGACTTCGACCCTCTCATGGTCTCTGACGCCGAAAAGATTTCCCGCCTGTCCCATGCCAGCCTCACCTGCGTCTGGCTCATCATCGCCCTCGCAGCTACCCTCATCCTCTTCCCCACTTTCTCTTTTCCTGACCCATAGCGAGCCCGATTTCATTCAACCTACTGCAATGAACCTCAAAGCCAAAAACTATCTCCGCTGGACCAATGAGCTCAATATGTTCGACTTTGGTCCGGCTTACGGCCCTGGAGACGATGTAGGAAGCAGGTAGGGTTATGCCCTTAGGATGGAGCAGGTTGCATACGAGAAGTGGTGCCCGTCTTCCGTATGCTAGACGGAGCCCTTTCCGCTCACCCCGTCTCCATTAGCGTCATCAGGGGTTCGAGTACATGTCACTTTCGCCTCACGTCTATTGCTTACACGCTACTCAGTCTCTGCCTGCCACGGCGCTGGAGACGTTCCAATAACCCCAACATGCTTACCCATCCCGCTTTTTCCAATGATGGAGTACCGTCGCCCCGCCTCCGAATTGGCCAACGGTGCTACGCGACAGACCGACTCGGGATATTTCTCTTTCTTCAGCACACGTTGGCACCTCCCGAACTGCACTGACCTCCTCGTGTTCGAGCTCAACCTTGACGAATCGCCAACCCCTCGCTCCATATTCTTGCCAACAACGTACGAAGAGTCGAATAAAATGCCAAGATCCCACACCACCCCTCCGCCATCCTCTTTACAATTACTGCACCAACATGCACCCATACATCCCAACATGCGCCTCCGTTAACCACCTGGGATGTCGCGCTGGCCGAACCACGTCCCACTACTCGCAACTCAACCGTACCCCGCAACTACCGTACGGGTCGGCGTGCCCATCGCAACCGCGTACATCCCACGCGCACCCCCTGGCACCCTCGAAATACAACATTACGCAACCCACAGTTCACTGCCCGCTAGCTTCGCAACTAACCATACTCCATCGTGACCCATACGTATGCCACACATCTACCTGCACTCCACGCCATCGTTGAGAAGGTCCAGAACTTTGCTGTCATCTATCCGCAGGCCTGAATCGGTGAGCAGGTACTACAAGGTGTCAGTTGTGCCTGCGAGTTGGGAGGGATGGCACATAAAGCGACGTAGGGGTGGTATCGAGTCACTGTTGTTACGCAGGCCATGCAAGAAGTGAGTCGCGCCGGATCTTTGCCAGACGCTTGTTGCTCACAAGTTCTCGTCAGGCGTTCAACATTGTGCTCGATTGAATCGTTCATGGCGAAGATAACTGTATCCAACTAATGTCTGGTTGTTTGGTCACTGGAGGAAGCTTGTAAAACAGCTCAAACTGGCCAGTATTTGATTCAGACACATACTATGACCCTCGTTAGCTATCTCGCCCAACTCAAGCTCCACATCTACTGCTGGCATGCCTCATGCAGGAATCAACGTCTCGGCGAACCCATGAGCACCAGCATCTTCAACGTAACCACGTTATACTGGTAGGTCCACCGTCTACCGTTCTTCCTACCCCCTGACGAAAACTCAGAACGATCGACGACTCGGATCCCAAATCCCAGAATTTCATCTCCTGGGCGTAACCCAGGATCTCTTTTGTCGTCTCGAACGTCTGCGAGTTCAGCTGCAGCATCCTAGGGTCGCGGTTATCGTTTCAGAGGTTCTTCACAGCGACACAATCCCCCGCCACTCTAGCACTTACTCCACCACTGACATCCTCACATTCACCATGTCCACAAGAGACAAGCGAGTCGTGCGTCACAGTCCGATTCACTGCCATGTATCCGACTGAGGGCTCTCGACACTGATCGATACCACTGTTCCACAAACGACCTGCTGCACAGCAACCTGGTCCGGCTCTAACTGTCCATATTCCTCAACTGCGCCACATCGATAACTTGGAGAAACGAACTGTCGAAGTTAAGCATTCATAGTAATCTAACTTTGCGCTCTACAAACGGTTTGTAGAATGGCGGCTGATTCACGATCGTGACCAGTATCTATTGTGAACTTGAGGATCGATTCAAGGAGGTGGACGCCGCGTCTGAGGTGCGAGAAACGCTTTGGCGCAACATTTGAAGGGTTTCGGGGCAGAATGTGAGGGGGACGTTCTAATGCCCCAGATGCCTATTAACAAGATGTAATGTTTAGGGTAATCATATTGCATCTCTTTATGATTTAAGAATAGGCCAGCCACGGAATTGGTACTGGTCCGTTTGGATATGGCTAGGAATCCATTGTGGTCTTGGAGACCGTATCCTCCAAGGCCTCCGCGTCAGCTGCTAATAACAGCTCATTGAATGCCAACTGGTCCGTCCTCTGAGCCACATTGAACAACACAGGCAGTACAATGTTGCCAAATTCTTGAAATATATTTCTCCCAATCTACATACATCGAACAAACCCGCTCACCTTTCCTTGCTAAATCCGGTCAACAATGCACCACCACATCCTCTGCATCAGCTTCAACCATCTCAATCCTGACATCGCGTCGTAGGTTCTGTGCATCCTGGGCTTGATATCCCAGCCCTTACTATGCTCACTGGTTCTGATATGTAGTGGGTGAGAAAGACATCGGCCGAACCCCATCATGGAAAAAAGAAAGGAAGGTTACCTGAGGCGCCGTTCCCCCAAATTCGAATGAACAGAACAAGCTTCTCTTTCCGCAGCTCAAGCCAAATGCACATGTACTATTCAGTCCCGGTCCCACCCCGCAAGTATGTGGTGTCAGTATCAGAGTAGAGAAATAAGGGAGAGCAAAGAGAGCACAAAGAGAGCACAAAGAGAGCACAAAGAGAGCACAAAGAGAGCACAAAGAGAGCGCAATGAGAGGCAAAGAGTCAAACTTTGCGTGTGTTTTGACCGCACTTATGATCTGACTCGTCACCATGTCCTCTGTTCGTTTCCTCGTCTTCGTCATCCCCGCGATGGCATAGAAAAGTCCAGGGGCAGACTTTATGTCTCCCCTCAAGAGGTAGACTCTCACGTCGCTCTTTCACAACCGTGACCCAAGCTGTGCCAGTTCCATCATGCAACGTCATGTATGCATCGATTTTCTGCCTTATTTCCATCAGACTGACGACGATACTCGCAACTGTGCCTGTTACTGCCTTGTCCACCTACATTCAATTTGTTGGTAAGTTTGTTACTTACGTCTGGTATTTAAACTAACTTATGGATACTGTCGCGTACATTCTGAGGTGTTTGGATTGGATGCCGAAGTCATTCCTTCAACATTGTGCCAGGTACAAAGTCCTAATGAAGCCGGAGATCGAAGCTGAAAAATGCAAGTGCCATCCACTGCCTCTTCTTTTTCTCGCATCCGTCAATTGGTCATTACCTGACATCATTTTCCTTGTTCGGGTGACGGAGTGCCGACGTGGTGTAAGCCTTTTCCTTCTCTTACTCCAAATCTATCCGCTAGTCCGACTCAAACTCAGCTGATATATAGGATGTCCTGCTGATGAGCAAGTGCCGTCAATCCCACCCGAAGATGTAGCTTCCCCTCATGCCTCTCCGTCGTTAACCTCGAACATGGTACCAGTTCTGCACGCTCTTGATGTATCCCCTTGCTTTCTTTTGTCGATGATCACAGGCCAATCAGAAACCGCTTTCCTTTTGATCCTCCACCATCACTCACTAGGCTATTTGAATCAGGCAAGCAAGGTGCCAACATGCTGAAGATCAGCAAGAGTCTGCGTCCGATAGTCTCAACATTATTCCAGCTTGCACTAGCCTACGCAAGCGAGTACATTGTGCATGTGATCGGCGTAGTGTTCATCTTCAGCCTTAATGATTTTGCAGGTGAGACGATCATCGTATCAGAACCATTACCTTGCGTGACATCCGCTGAGCAGTCCCAGAGACACGCCGTAAATATTAGCAAATAGAACATCATGCCCTTTGACTCACGTCCGGCCGCCTTTCCTCTCCGTGCCTAAAATTTCCGTCGCACTCTGTTCTTGTCTGGGTCGCCCATCCCATCCTGTCGCTGCACTTTCTGCGTTGGAGCGTTCTTCATGCGTTCCCGCACCGACAGCGCAAGCGCTGTCTCAATCCCGCCATACTTCCATCAACCATCACCAATTCTGCTTCTAATGACGTCGACTTGAAGATGGGCATCTCATGCGGTCCTGACGCTGAGAGACACAGACGAATCATAGGTGAACTATCAAGTATCAACGCTGCTTCTAGATGACGGCTTTGCTCAGGTGTAACCCGAATAGGCAGAAAAGTTTTATCTCATGCCACCCACCCGTTTGCGTAGTTGGATCACAAACCCGTCCGGTTCACGATGACCCTACTGCAGCCATTCGTTGTTTATGAACTCGGCGCATCGCATCAACTTGTCCACACCTCGTCCATACTAAGCCCATCCGTCGCGGAACTAAAACATGACTTGAATAGAGCTTCAAGGTCATTCAACTGATGTCTTTATACCCAACCGCGGACGCTTTTTGCGCCATACTTCGAGATGCGTTGAAAATTGAAGCAAAGAGACGGGTATCATGGTTTGTACGTGAAACCTCACTCATTTTTCCATCGGAGGCCGACAGGTCTCAACGGTGTGCCTATGGTCTTCGCGTTCTGGGATTTGTCTTCTGCATGGGACCCAAAGTCTTGTTCCAAGTAGGGTGTGTGGCCGTTTCTATGTTGACTTCGTATTAATGAATTTTAGGTCTAACTTTCGACCTTGACGATTATCATGACTTAACAATGGGACGTATTATAATTATTCTCAAGATCAATGGGGAGATGCTACTGCAAGTCCAAGATGACCATGGCTCCCTAAAGTACGTCCCGGAGCCCTTTTGATAACGGTATCACTCACATCGTTCAGTGTGGTAAATACTTCGCCTCTCCGATCAATTAGCCCATCCAAATCCAAGCGACCCTGGAGATCGTGTGCCATCACGCGCTTCCGAGGGCCACTTCTCGAAAAGTGATGGAACGGATGATCTATACTGGCCGCGGTTCGAGGTCTGGACCTCGCGAACCAGGTTCGGACCCAGACCGAACATGGTGTTCGGGTCCAGGTCCGGAAATGTGGGGGAACCGAACCTCGTTTGCGGTCCAGGTCCAGCATACCAGGCGAAACCGGACCTTAGGTTCGGACCTGAACCTCTGAAGCCTGAACTTCTCCAGTCAAATGTCATACTTGAGGGATCTATCTACTCTGGCAATAAAATCATCCATCAGCTTCGTGATATCATCCAGGTTCTACTCCATCTACCGCGCCCTCTGCATCGCCGATGGTCATGTGACACGCGACGGCTGGGATATGGAGCAACGGCGATGGGAGCTCTCATCACAAGCGAGACTCGCTGTCTGTAACAGTAACGGCTACAAGAGCCGTTCAATCTCATTCACTCAGCCCACGGCGGTCACGATCTGAGGAGAGGGGATGGGGTAACAACTGCATGAAGAGGCTACTGGTGTAAGGTAAGTCCATCGTCACTTTCTCTCCTTGCCGTTTCACTGACCTGTTTGAAGGTATTCAGGTACATATACTCACACCAGTATCTGTAACAGCGCTCTAGAGGAAAGCGAGGGTGAGTATGGGGAACGAGGTGAGTACCTTCTGGAATCTTGATTGTTTCCTCTGTTTTCGGCACTCGCTGACCAGTGACTACTTCTCAGCCTCGCCCTGAATCCCACCAAACCGAACACAGGTGAAAAGAGGATGACCGTCGATGCGAAAAGGGAGGGACGTCAAGGGGAGTTTGGCGGAGGTACCGCGTGTTGTGTTCCAAGGGAGCGGAGCGACGGTGTTTCATACCATGGGTACGTGGATGCACTTGCTTGCTTCATATACTGACCCTCCGACCGTTAGGCTTCGAGTATTGGGCCGACCTATCCAACAGAGCCAACAACTTCATCACCTGGCAAGTCGACGGGTCCCCAACTTTCCACCTCAGGGCGGGCGCTGTAGGCCCTGATACCGGTACGAACGGAATTGGAGTTGGCCGACGACTAATACCGGAAGAACTCATGTCAATCGTGCTCAACCTCGGGATATCGCGCGCGTCTGTGTTCTTAATTATGTACCCCCTTCTCCTGAACTAAGTGGTTATGACGCTAGCGAGTTGGCAAAGTATCGACTTAAAGACGATGGTCTTCCCAGCTGAACTGAGGTTCGACTATGTGAGGGTGTATCAGAGAAAGGGGTGTACGAATGTCAGTTGCGATCCAGCTGGGTAGTATCCGATGATGGAGTATGTTAATAATCATATTGATGCGTATACGAGTGGGTGGTTTTCCGTTGCTCTCTCTCTTTCCAGATAGAAAAGTTGACAACGCGCGTAGACCCGAAATTGACGATGTGGCAGTGGCCAATACGGATGAATAGCGTTTTCGACAACTCAGATTGACTATCTGTTGGTGAGGGTGCATTTATGGCGCTTGCTCAGTCATTTGGGGTCCGAACATTGTTCGAACCTTAAACCGGACTAAGCCTGGGTCCAGGTTCAGGTTCAGCCTCAAGGGTGCCGAACCTGGACATTACCGGACCGCGGCCAGGATCTGCATTCAAGCGACTGGCCCAACTAATCGTTACAAACAAGTCGATAGCTCAATATGAGAGGACATCACGACACATGGTTCGTCGCCACTCGTTTTCGGCCCTAATGCAACCTAACACAAAGACAGATGGACGTCCATCTATCCCTAATCAGTAGACGACCCTGGAAACATGCTGGTTTCTGTTCTTTTCTTGTTCTACAGCAGATTCTATATCATCTTCAGGTACCAGGTCTCTCAAACTCACCACCGACAAAATCAGGCAGGTGAGCCGCATTGATCCCTGCTTCACTATTGCTGACCACCCTCCCTCGCCTCTACCGCTCAACTTTGCCACGTTGCGCCCTCCCACACCCTGTCACACCCATCCTCACCTTAGGTAAGCCACATAAAAGCTCTTTTTGACGTTGCTGACCCACTACTCAAACCTGGATTTCGACGTTGCTGACTCACCACCACTCCCTTACCCTCTACCACTCCTCCATGCCCCAGTGCACCGTCCTCACCCTAGGTAAGCCACATAAAAGCTCTTTTTGATGTTGCTGACCCACTACTCAAAGCTGGATTTCGACGTTGCTGACTCACCACCACTCCCTTACCCTCTACCACTCCTCCATGCCCCAGTGCACCATCCTGCACCCTGCTGCCTCCTGCGACACCCCAAGTAAGCTGAGTGCATGGGCACCAGGCAATCAGTCCTCGAGTAATCGGTTATTGGGCTGTTCCATAACTGTAGCTGGTTACGGCCTAGATATGAGCTTGACAGAATGGTAGAGTTTTTCTTTGGCACAGAGTATTATCATACATAATAATCATCATTTGTCTTACTATGACTGTCTGACAGTGCCTAATCGGAGGCACAATCACACCAAATTAATAAGTAAAGCTGGATCAAGGTCACCATCCTGTGCAATGCAATCCATTGCTACCATCTCTTATCTTCCCTGAGACATCTTGTAGGTTTTGGTAATTCTTACAGCTAATTGGCTAGAATTATCATACTTTCAACTCTGGGAGATCTTACAAACAGTGGCAGCCTTACAGGACTCCATCAGAGATATCCTCAAAACAAACTCAGACATTCAATAGCCAGCAAAGAACAGGCTGACACTCATTATCTGCCATCCAATGTCTTGCATATCTGACAACATTGCAACTACCAGATGGCACTTGGATCCAATGGTTAACAGGCTTATGCCACTGATCTAACCCCTCAACACTGGTTGATCTGACAAACAGTGGCTGCCAGACAGCACTGATCAGGGGTATCACCAAGGCAAATTCAGACATTCAATGGCCAGAAAACAACAGGCTGACACTCATTATCTGCCATCCCATGTCTTGCACGTATAATAACATTGTAACTACCAGATGGCATTTGGCCAGAGGTTCCTTTGCACCAATGATGGTATGGTCTGGTAAACATAGATCAGTCAATACCTTCCTGTTGTTGCTGATGTTCATGATCTGTCTGTGACACCATGAAATTTTGATCAGAGGTACCATCCTTGTAATGAATGAGACATCTGGTTATTCTGCAAGTCCTTATGCAGGTTAATGTCTGGCATTCCATGACTTACATATGTATGTCACCCTTACACAACTTTGCAAGTTGTGACTAGCAGTATCCTTTGATCACACTCTGACATCTTTGATGTAATCTGCCATTGCCACCGTGTCTTATCTACCCTGAGACATCTGGTAGCTTTTGCTAAATCTTACAGCTAATCACTGAGAATTATCATACTTATTACTCCTGCTCATCATATTGTAGCCTCTTACAAGATAGTCACATACTTTTGAAAGTGTCAATTCTGGGCCACCTTGTGAAATCTACCAACACTACCGTCCTTTATATAACATTATCAATTGATATGTCAGAGTTCTATATATTATAGATTTTCTAGCTGTTTTAAAGCTTTATATAGCCTTATCCATTTTCCACCGTTTTCCTGATGTAAAGGTCGAACACCTATCAAGTGTCGATGGGTATATGATGTGAAAACTGACGGTCGTAAGAAGGCACGACTTGTCGCCAAAGGTTTCTCACAACGACCAGGATTAGATTATGATGAAACATTTTCACCAGTTGCGCGATACGAAACTATCCGCATACTTCTGGCCATGTCAGTGCTTGAAAAATGGGATATTGAAGCACTTGATGTCAAAACTGCCTTCTTGTATGGAGATCTTGACGAGGAGATCTACATGATGCAGCCAGAAGGA
>Ga0210388_10000219_pt1 | contig 52118 bp, 38 predicted proteins | sample IncBWC19OmetaG_FD_155485 | JGI IMG/M metagenome (GOLD analysis project Ga0210388, IMG submission 155485) | Forest soil microbial communities from Barre Woods Harvard Forest LTER site, Petersham, Massachusetts, United States - Inc-BW-C-19-O ...
TTAGCCACTGATAAACAAAGAGACGCCGAGACGAAGAGGGTGGCAATTGTAACGGCGGTCAGTAATGCTTGAGGTGATGGTGGACCTTGATTTTGCGCGGCACGATCTGCAGGTTGCCGGTGGCCGCGTCGGGGACAAGGTCGAGATCGTAGTTATCACATAGGGCGACGATGGCTTGTTCGGCACTAACACCTTCCCAGCGTAGTGAAAGGAGCGGCATGGGTTGAAACCATTTGTCTTCAGGCGAGCCTTGAACGGTGGCCATGCCCAAAAACTTGACCTTGCCGTGGCTGTCAACGGTCTGCACGACGGTCTCCATCAGATTCGAAGCCAGTTCAATCTGCCGTCCGGTCGCCCTGATGAGATTTATCAAGGCGACATCAAGCGGAACTTCGGTAAAGCGGATAACCGGGATCACAGGCGAGGTGTGGGCGGCGGATGCCCCGGCGGCGGGCGGATTGGTGGTGAGGTCGAGCAGCGTAGGATCGATGAAATGTCTCGGTTCGCCGATGCTGGTGATGCGCGCGATGTGCGTGTAGGGATTCTCGACCCGAATCAGGTTGTAGTGGTTGCAGAGGCGGTCGAGGGCATCACGCGCGCTGATGTTTTCCCATCGGATGGTGATGACCGGTTCGGGGACGGGATTTCCCTGTTCGTCGGTGGCGGGAAACAAACCGGGCTCGAGGAGGTAATTGATATTTCCGCCCAATGCAAGGTTCTCAATGGCGGTGGTGAGGGGCACATCCGTAAACCGGATGATAGGAATGGGACCGGGAATGGAACCAGCGGAATTAGTGGCGGGAGCATCAGCCGACGTAAGCGCGTTGGTGGTCGGAAGAGTGTTGGTGACCGCAGGCGGGTTGACAGGTGCGAAATGGAAATTCGTGGCCAGCAGGTCTTCAGGCCGGGGTGTCTGGGCGTGGAGAACCAGAAACGTCGCGAGCAGCAGACTCGTTAGGAAGGTCTTCATGTTTTTGCGTGTCACGCGAAACAGATTGCAGGCGAGGTTGCCGGATGCGATGTCCTTTTCAAGCACAAATCCATGGGATTTTTAACCATTGAGGCGCGGGGTTTGGCCACAGATGGTCACAGATGAGTTGCAGGGTTTAACCAGCGGGGCGTGAGAAAAGATTATTTTTGCAAAAATAACGGTTGAAATTTTTCCGGGCGGATGTTTGACTTCGGTCAGGGAGGCAGAATTCCAAATCTTGCAGGTCTGTTCAGGCCTGAGGTGTTTTCATTTCATGCCGTCCCGGAAAGAAATTTTTATGCTGTTCCGTCGTATCGGCAAATGGTTGTTTCCCCGTGCGCATCCGTGGGAGCAAGAGAGAAAGGTTCAGACGATGTTCATCGTGCTGCTGGTGTCGCTCGTGGCAGCGGGCAGCCTGGGCATGATGATCTACAAACACGCCCGTTGACCGGCCCAACCTGTCGCCGTCGCTGCAATTTATGCCGGCTCAGGGCGATCCGGAAGTGGTAGCCCGGAATGGCCAGATCGATCGCTTGTGGAAACTGGCGTGGCCGGCGAAGAAGCGTGCCGATAAACAGCCGCCATCCGGAACGGGGTTTTTGACTTTTACCGGCCGGCCAAATAAATGAGACCAAATCAAAAAAAGGCTCCGGAAAAAATTTCCGAAGCCTTCTTGGTTTTCAAAAAACTTTCAGTTCAACGTGTAGCCCCGGCGTATGTAGGTCGGCACGTCCAGATCCTCGCCCTTGTGCAGCGTCGGCTCACTCTTGTCAAAACGTCCCTTGGATACCACCGAAAGTGGCAACTGCGTCTGCACCGCCTTGCCCGGCGAACGCCGCGGGCGTTGGGTTTTGGAGATGTTCACCTGCGGATTATTGTTTGCGGAGGGACGCGCGGCCAGCGTCGCCGGCACGGTGGTGCTCTTTTTAGCGGCAATGATGGTCACACAAAGCTTCCCGTCCAGTTTGTTATCCAGCGGCGCACCCACGAGGATGTTGTTGTGGTTGCATTGGCGTTTCACCTCTTCGACCACCCGGCTGATTTCCGACATGGTCAGGTCTTTTCCCGCCGTCAGGCTCACCAAAACGGCGTCGGAATCCGCCAGCACGCGGCCTTCATCGAGCAACGGATGCGTGCAAATCTTCTCCACCACCTCGCGCGAACGCGCCGCGCCCGACGCCTCCACAAACGCAAACGCATTTTCCGCGTGACGATCTTTCAACATCGCGCTCAAATCTGAAAAATGCACTTGGATCAGCCCGGGCCGGGTCAGCAACTGCCAAACACCGCGCACGGCTTCGATCAGGAACGAATCCACCCGCGCGAAAATGTCCACGAGGCTGGTGTTCTCATCCAACAGTTTCAAAACTTTTCCACCCGGCAGGCAGATCACGCCGTCGGCGGCAGCCTGCAACTGTTCCAGGCCTTGTTGGGCCTGCGCCTCGCGACGCGGACCTTCGCCCTCAAACGGCAGCGTGACAAATGCCAGCACCAGCGCGCCCGCCTCGCGCGCCGCCCGGGCCAGGATCGATGAAATACCGCTGCCCGCGCCGCCGCCCAGCCCGGCCAGGATGAAAACCACGTCCGCACCGGCGCAGGCCGTTTTCAAGTTGGAAAATTGTTCTTCCGCCAGCGACTTCGCACGTTCAGGATCGCCGCCCGAACCAAGCCCGCGCAGAAGTTTGTTTTCCAGGTGAAATTTCAAAATCGCGCCGGCCGACAGCACCGCCGCATCGGTGTTCACGGCGGCGGTCTGCGCGGCGGCAAATTCCGGCGTGGCCAGCAGCCGTAACATTTCGGCACCGGCGTTGCCCACGGCGAAAAACTTCACGACCGGCCCAGTGTGCGCCTCGGGAATAAGTTGGGGTGTTTGATTTTCCATAACCGGCCTTTCATTAGCGCTGCATCAAACGCGTGAACATCTGTTTGATATTTTTTGGTTTTAAAATTTTGGTCGAGAACAAGGACTGTTTCACCCGCTGGCGCGCCTTGTGCGAGCCGTACTTCACCAGACCGATGGCGGCGGCGAATTCCGGCTGATCAAGCGCGGTCGTCAGCCCGTTCACAGCCCCCGCACGGGCGATGGTGACATTCATCTGGAAAACATTTTCCGCCAGCGCCACGATGCCGGGCACGCGCGACGTGCCGCCGCAGAGAAAAACCCCCGACCGTAAAAAATCGGTGAGATTCGCATCCTCAAGTTCGGCCGCGATCAGCCGGAAAATCTCGTCCAGCCGCGCGGACATGATGCGCTGGAGATGCTCCCGGTTGACCCGTTTGAGCTCCAGGCCCAGGTCGTTGGAAATGCTGATGGTCTGGCCTTTCGCATTTTCACCGGTACCCGCGGCCCCGTGTTCAATCTTCAATTTTTCCGCGCGGCTCAACGGGACTTTCAGGCCGTAGGCCAGATCATTGGAAACATGGTCGCCGCCAACTGCCAGCACGCCGGTATAACCGATCGCGCCATTGGAATAGACGACGTATTCCGTGGTGCCGCCGCCGATGTCGATGACCAGCGCGCCCATCTCCTTTTGTTCCGCCGTCAACAACGCCAGCGAGGCGGCAACTCCGTTGAAAACAATTTCGTTCACCTCAAGCTGGGTGCCCCGCACAAGGCGGATGGCGTTTTGCAGCCGGTTTGCGTGACCGTGGATGACATGCATGTCCACTTCCAGGCGGGTGCCAAGCATTCCGACGGGATCGGTCACGCCGTCGTGGCCGTCCACGTAAAAATGCTGGCGGACGGCGTGAACCACCGTGTTCTCGGCCGGAAGATTTATCGCCTTCGCATTCTTGATCACGTCCGCGACGTCGTCTCCCGTGATTTCGCGTTCGGCGGAAACAACGACGTGCGTTCCGCGATTGTTGAAACCGCGGATATGCCCGCCGCTGACCCCGAGATACACGCTGCGGATCTCCACCCGCGCCATCTGCTCGGCCTCGAACAACGCCGCCCGCAAATCCTCCTCGCAATGTTCCTGGTGGATGATCTCGCCCTTGCGCACACCGCGCGAGCGCGACTGGCCAAGGCCGATGATGTTCAGCGCCCCGTCCTCGCCGAGTTCGCCGACCACCGCGCAAATTTTCGACGTGCCGATCTCCAGCCCGACGATGATGTTGGAATCTTCAAACATTGCTCCTCCTGGTTTTGGGATTGGAATTTTTGGGTTTGGGCGCGGCTGCGGGCGGCGAAATCGTGCCGGCATTCATCCATTTCAACGGCAAATTGTTTTCAACCGCCAGGTCCAATGATGCGATATCGCCCTTGTTCATGCTCTTGCCGTAATCGTAGACACTACGCCAACGGGCCAGCTGCCGTTCATAATTATCCGCGCTAAAAGTGATCTGTCCACCCTGCCCCGTCATCACCACCAGGATTCCCGGCGTGGAAATGTCCACGCTGCGCAAGTCCACCAGCCCCGCCATTGGCGAATGCGAAAAGGCGCTGACCAGGTCCAGGGCCGCCTGCGCGCGTGGCAAATCTTCCACCGGCACGGTGTCGCCTTGTTTCAATTTCACCGCATTCAACCCGATGATGACCGGCAGTTGCGGATTAAGTTCGGCCATCGACACGATGCACTGGCGCGGATCGCGCGGCTTCATCGCCACGCCTTTTTTATCGAGCTGCGTGATGGCGAAGGAAAAATTTCCGTTCTTGTCCAGGCAGGGAGTATTGACCTGCGCGATCGGCGAACGCTCGGTCACGAAGATGCGCAGCGTATGCGGCAGGACGCGCTCTACTGAGGCGGTTTCTACCGCCGAATCCATTTCCAGATTCCGCTTCACGTCGGCGAGGTCGAGACGGATGAGGTTCGCGCCAATGCGGACGTTGGAACTTCCGCGCAACTGCGGCAGGGAAAGCACCCCATCCGTGTGGACTTCGATGTTCAGCACGGCGAAGTCGGGATTTTCGTAGACAAATTTATCCAGCAGCACCTCGCCGGTGCGCCAGATCAGATAAATCCCGAAAAATGTGCCGAACAGCAGGCAGAACAAAATCGTGAACACCCGCATGCGGGCTGCGCGCACCTGGTCGGAGCGCAGCTTCACGTCGAGCACGTGTTCGCGCCCGATGCGGCGGTTTCGATTTTTATTGTCGCGCCTGAACCACATTTTATTTCCCTTCCTATTTCCGTTTCAACGCCAGTTCGATCATCCGCTGGCAAAGTTGTTCGTAATTTATCCCCGCTGCGGCCGCCGCCTTCGGCAGCAGGCTGGTTTCCGTCATGCCGGGCAGCGTATTGACCTCCAACACCACCGGCGAACCGTCGGGACGAACCATCACGTCCACCCGCGAATAGTCGCGTCCGCCGACCGCCCGGAAAGCGCCGATCGCGGCGGTCTGGATCCGCTTGGTAGTCGCCTCGTCAAAATCGGCCGGGCAAAAATATTCAGTCGCCCCGGCGGTGTACTTGGTTTTGTAATCGTAAGCGCCGGCTTTGGGCCGGACTTCCACCACCGGCAGGACTTTTCCGCCCAGGATGCCGACCGTCGTTTCGCGCCCGTTGATTTTTTCCTCGACCAGGACTTCCGTGTCAAATTTCAGCGATTCCGCGACCGCCTTCGGCCAGTCTTCCGCACGTTCAACAAATTGCAGGCCCACGCTTGAGCCTTGCCGCGATGGTTTCACTACCAACGGCGGCGGCAGACCGGCGGGCAGCGGCGCCTGCGCGGAACTGACCACGGCGAACGCCGCAGTCGGCACGCCCGCCTGCATGCAGCTTTGTTTGGTCAAAACCTTGTCAAAGGCGATGCGGCTCGCCTCGGCATCACAGCCGGTGTAAGGCACACCCAGTTTGTCGAGCTGCTTCTGGACCGTGCCGTCCTCGCCATAGGTTCCGTGCAAGGCGAGAAAGACCACATCCGTCTTGGGCGGGAGGACAAAGCTGCCGTCGCGGGGATCAACCTCATGGACTTCATGCCCGAGCGACCGCAACGCCTTCGCCACCGCCGTGCCCGTGCGCAGCGAGACTTCGCGTTCCGCACTCGGCCCGCCCAGCATCACGGTGATGTTCAGCTTGGGGTTCATTTCCGTCGGACGACCTTTTTGACCGTTTTGACTGTTTTGTCAACGTACCGGACCGATTTAGCATTTTCTAACATTTCGCCCAGGCTCGATTCCAAGACACAGATCACTTCATTGTTTAAGCTCCGGCGGTGTGCCGCGGCACGCTTTTTCAACTCTCGGTGGGTCTGCTTGGGGATGCCCTTGATGGTAATCGTTATCATGTTGCAACCATAACGGAACCACTTTGGTTGTCAATCAATCTTCACCGATGATTTCAACTTCCGTGTGCAGTTCGATGCCCCGTTCCACTTTCACTTTCGCCTGTAACTGCACGATCAATTCCAGCACGTCCTTCGCCGTCGCCTTCCCGCCGTTCACCAGGAAGTTGCCATGCTCCAGCGACACCATCGCGCCGCCGACGGACGAGCCTTTCAAGCCCAGGTCATCGATCAACTTCCCCGCCGGAATGCCCGTCGGATTCTTGAACATGCAGCCTGCGCTGGGCGCGGCCGGCTGCGAACTCCAGCGCTTTTCGCTGTAAGCCTTCATTCGGGTCTCGATGACTGCGCGCGGTTCCGGTTTGCAACTGAAAACCGCGGCCAGCGCGATCTTGTCCTTCAACATCGCACAGCAGCGATAAGTCACGGACATCTCCGCCGGCTTCATTTCACGGATTTCGCCGTTGTGATCCATCACCCGCACCGACTCGACGGCATTGAACGTCTCACCGCCCATCGCGCCGGCGTTCATCCGCAACGCCCCGCCGATGCTGCCGGGAATGCCTTCCAAAAATTCCACGCCGCTCAACCCGGCACGCTTCGCCTCGACGGCGACGTTTTTCTGTTTGGCACCGGCACCGGCAATGATCTTGTCGCCGGTAATTTCAATTTTGCTGAATGCCGGCTGCGACAGGCAGATCATCACCCCGCGAAAACCGCCGTCCCGCACCACGAGATTCGAGCCGCGGCCCAAAATAAAAAATTTCAACCCGTGCCCGGCGCAATACTTTAATACCGCCGCCAAATCGTCTTCCGAAGCCGGCTCGACATACCAATCCGCCGGCCCGCCGACGCGCAACGTGGTGTGCTTCGCCATCGGCTCATCACGCTTGATGACCGTCGCCGGCGAAACGCACGCCGTCAGTTCTGTGGCAAAGGACGTGGAATTGACTGGATTCATGCTATTTCAACGACTCTAAAATACGCCCGGCGATCTCAATTGCCGCATTGGGCGAATGCCACTGCGCGAGCGCGGATTGAAGTTTTGACCGTGAATCTTCATTTTCAACCAGTTCTGACAGGACCGTCGCGACTTTTTCCGGCGATGAATTCTGTTCCAGCAATCTCGCCGCGCCGGTTTTGTCAAAGGCCTTGGCATTGAAAAACTGGTGGTTGTCGGCCGACGTCGGGAGCGGGACGAGCGCAGAAGGCAGGCGCATCGCGGCGGTTTCTGCGAGTGACGACGCCCCCGACCGACTTACACAAGCCGTCGCCGCACCGAGCGCGAGATCCATTTCCGCAAGAAAAGGCTTTACGACCGCCTTCAGGTTTTGGGCGGCGTAAAAGTTTTTTACCTTATCAAAATCCGTCGCACCTGTGAGGTGAAGATATTGCCAGTCCTTTGCCTTGAGCAACGGCAAGGCAGACAAAATCAAATCGTTTAAACCGCGCGCGCCTTGGCTGCCGCCTACCACCAGTATCGTTGGCAAATTTGGATCAAGGCCAAGAGCCATACGACAGCGTGTTGCGTCATTTTTTGCGGCGGAAAACTGCGGGCGCACCGGCGTGCCGGTGGCGGAGATTTTTTTAGCCTTCAACTGTGGCGCGGCTTCCGGGAAACCGATGAACGCCTCGTCCACGAAACGGGATAGGAAGCGGTTCGCCTTGCCGGGAATGGTGTTGGATTCGTGCAAAAAAGTTTTGGCGCCAAATTTCCGCGCGGCCAGGACCGGCGGCGCGGAGGTGAATCCGCCCATCGCCAGCACGGCGGCGGGTTTTTTTTGCATGAAAATCTTTCGCGCGGCGCGGAACGAATTCCAAAAACTTTTGGCAAAGGAAAAATAATTCCGGTTCTGCAGGCCGACGGCCGGCAGCGTGAAAACCTCAATTTTTTCAAGCCATTTCACAGCCTGCTGATCCACTTCCTTCGGCGAAACAAGCAGCGCGACCTCGCAGCCGAGGTTTTTTAATTCGACGGCGACGGCGACACCAGGGAAGAGATGTCCGCCCGTTCCGCCGCAAGCAATCGCGATGAACGGTTTTTTTTCGGCGGGAAAACTCATTTGCCTTTTTTGGCGAAGGGATTGTCGTCTTCGGCCAGTACCGTTTCGGAAATTTTTCCCGGCAGAGCCTGGCGCGCCACGCTCAACAAAATCCCCACCCCGATGAGCATCGCCAGCAGGCTCGAGCCGCCGGAACTGATGAACGGCAGCGCCAGGCCCTTGTTCGGCATCAGATCGGTGACGACGGCGATATTGATGATGGCCTGAAAACAGATGAGCGACGTGATGCCGAGGGCGAGCTGCGCGCCGAACTGGTCGCGGGCGTGGAGCGCGATGTAAATCCCGCAGACACCGATGAGCAGGAACGCCAGCACCACGGGCGCGGTCGCAACGAGGCCGAGTTCCTCGCCGATGTTGGCAAAGATAAAATCACTTTGGATTTCGGAAACGAAACCGCGCTTTTGAACACCATCGCCAAGGCCCTGGCCGAACGGCCCGCCGGAACCGATGGCGATTTTCGCCTGCGTGGCCTGGCGGGCGATGCCGTTCGCGTGCGCCTCGGGATGCAGCCACGCCTGGATGCGGCCATTGCGCATGGAATCGTGACGCAGCGACAACGCGAGCAATCCGACACCGAGCAGCACGACGAGAATCAGATGCGGCCAGCGGGCCCCGGCGATGTACAGCATCACACCGGAAACGCCCGCGAGCAAAATCGTCGTTCCGCGGTCAGGCTCGATGAAAATCGCACCCAGGGCGGCGCCGACGATGAGCCCGGGGACCAGAATTCCCCGTTTGAAGGTGTTCATCTTGCGCTGCGAAAAATCCACATACCACGCCAGGGCGATGATCAGCCCGATCTTGACGATTTCCGACGGCTGAAAACTGCCGACGCCGGGAAAATGGATCCACCGGCGCGCGCCATTGAGTTTCATTCCGATATGCGGAACGAAGACCAGCGCGGCGACCAGCAGCGTGCCGATGAAAAGCGGCCAGGCGGCTTTTTTCAGCCATTGATAATCGAGCAAAGCCAGAACACCGCAGGCGGCGAGGCCGACAGTGCACCATAGCACCTGCATCTGGAGCATATGCGCGCCGACTTCTGCGTGGGTTTTTTTGTCGATCATCACCATGCTCGCGCTATAGAGCATGACCAATCCGAGCGCGAGTAAGGCGGCTACGCAGAACGCCAACGTCGTGGTGGCGACTTTCATTTTCGAAGTTGTAAAAATCCGTCCGCTAAGTGCGGTGCACTTTGCGGCGGATTATTTTGTGGGCGTCGTGGTCGGGGGCGTTGCGGGGGCGGCGGGCGGCGTGTAAACTGGAGCCGGAGCCGGCGCGGGCGCAACCGTGGCGTCAGCCTTCCCGGGCAGATTCAATTTTTGCTTCACCTTGAGATGGTTCGGGTCCACACCGGGATTGGCCGCTTCCAGCGCCTTGACGGTCGTGCCGTTGGCCTTCGCGATCTTCGACAGCGTGTCGCCGGATTTCACGGCGTAGGTATCGCCGGCGGCGACATCAGTTGTCGGAGCGCTGCTCGTCGGGTTCATTGCACTCGGGGCGGGGATATTGATCTTTTGTTTGACCTTCAACCGTTTCGGATCCACACCCGCGTTCGCGGCTTCCAGTTCCTTCAGCGAAACGTGATGCGCCTTGGCGATCTTGCCGAGCGTGTCGCCCTGGGCAACTTCATAAACCGTGATCGACGTATCAACCACGGGCGGCGGAACCGCGACGATCGGCGGCGGCACATAAGCCGGCATGGTGTTCGTGGACGGCGGCAAAACCATGGCATTCGTATCCACGATCGGAGTCGTATTCGTGTCGGTTGAAACGAGGTTAGTTGAGGTATCGGGCGGGTTGCCGTCGCTGGGCTGTTCGCGTTTGCAACCTTGGATCAGCATCGCGACAAGACCGACGCTGCTGACGGCGACCACGCAGAAAACGGCGAGTTTCAAACGGGAACGGCGGACGCTTTGCTGGTCAAGAAGAGAGCCTTTGGGTACGAATGGATTCGGATTGGTCATAATGTTGTGGCGCGTGGCGCGTCCTTATTTTGAGGTGTTTTATTTTTGATTTTTTCGCCGCGAAACTTTCCCTCTAAAAATCTCGTGACGTGTTAAATTCTTTCCGGGCATCGGAATCGTGAAGCCGTCGCGGCATCCACCGCCGGCAGGAAAATTGAAACTTCGAGAAAATCCGCCGGCGGACACGCGCCGTGCTTGCACACAAAAAAGTAACAATCGCGAGTCTGCGGTGCAAGCAGCAAAGCGATTTTTTGCATGGAATTTCAAGCGATTCATTTTTGTCAGCGCAACTTCAAGGTCGCCAGCGCCACAACCGCGCAAAGCACGCATAAAATGTAAAACCGCGTCGTGATCTGCGATTCATACCAGCCCTTTTTCTCGAAATGATGGTGCAAGGGCGCCATCAAAAAAATCCTTTGCCCGGTGCCGGTCTTGATACGGGTGTATTTGAACCAGCCTTTCTGCAAAATCACCGAAACCGCCTCCGCCACGAACACCGCACCGGCAATGACAAGCACGAACGGCTGGTGGATCAGCACCGCCACGATCCCAAACGCACCGCCCAGCGCGAGCGACCCCGTATCGCCCATGAATACCTGCGCCGGATGGCAGTTGTACCACAAAAAACCCAGGCCTGCGCCCAGCAAGGCCGCGCAAAAGACCGTCAGTTCGCCCGCGCCCGGCACGAACGGGATTTGCAGGTACGCCGCCGCCTTGATGTTGCCCGCGAAATAGGTGAACACCAGAAACACAAACCCCACGATAAGCGTACAACCGATGGCCAGGCCGTCCAGGCCGTCCGTGAGGTTCACCGCGTTCGAACTGCCGACGAGCGCCAGCATCACGATGATCACGCCCACCACCGCGCCCACATGCAGCGGGTATTTATAAAACGGCAACATCAACGTCGAGACCAGGTTGCTATGATAAATATCAAAACCGGTTTTCCCCTTCGCCAGGATCAATTCACTCTTCTCCGGCCAGTATAAAAGATAAATTCCCACGAATGCAGCCACTCCGAACTGCACTACCAGTTTTACGCGTGGCGGCGCACCGCCGCCGGATTGGCGCAAAATCTTCGCGTAGTCGTCGTAGAAACCGAGGCCGGATAACACCAGCACCACAAGCATCGCCAGTTCCACGAGCGGATTCCACTGCGCCCACAACATCGTCGATAAAAGCAGCGATGTGATGATCAGCACACCGCCCATCGTGGGGGTGCCTGATTTGTCCACACGATTTTTCAGGCCGCCTTTGTCCGTGGCGATGTCCACATAATCCTGGCCGAACTTCATCTCCTTCAGCTTGCGGATGATGAACGGCCCGAACCACAAACTAATTACCAGCGCCGTGAGGGCCGCACCGGCAGTGCGCACCGTGATGTAACGGAACAGGCGCAGGAACGCCAGCCGCGACTCCCAGTCGCCGCCGTGCACCCAGTCCAAAATCCGTTGGCTAAAATAGTATAGCATCCGTGAAATTTACGAATTATGATTTTTCAGACTTCAACGTCTCCGCGATCCGTTCCAATCGCGATGACCGTGAGGCTTTCAACAATACCACGTCGCCCGGTTTTAAGAAATTTTTCAACGCCTTCATCGCCGCTTCCACATCAATAAACTCGATCACGCGCAGCAACCCTGCATCGCGCGCTGCCTTGGCAGTGGCCGCCGAATTTTTCCCGACCGTGAAAAGCTGGCCAATCTTCAGTTCCGCGCAAAGTTTTCCGATCTCCGCGTGCGCGGGCCCGGTCTGCGCACCGAGTTCCGCCATGTCACCAAGGATGGCAACGCGCCGCCCTTGCAGCGGAAGACCGCACAAGGTCTCCAGCGCCGCTCGCATCGAATCCGCGTTCGCGTTGTAACAATCTTCCAGCACCCGCACTCCGTTCATCTCCCAATACTGCATCCGCATCTTCGCCGGCGGACACGCCAGCAACCCGTCCCCGATCTCATCGCGCGTCAGCCCCAGCTCCGCACCAACCGCCAGGGCGAACAAAGCGTTCGTCACCTGATGCCGGCCGAGCAGGCTGATCCGGTATTCGCCGGCAAATCCCTTCAACCGTTCTTCCGCCACTTCCACTTGAAAAGTCGTTCCGCTTTTATCGAGCCGGACTTTTTTCGCGCGCAAGTCATTTTTCTCACCGAAACCGACTCGGACCACCTTGGCCTTCGTCCGCGCGGCAATCTTTTCCGACCACTCGTTGTCGCCGTTCAAAAACAATCTTCCGTCCGCTGGCAACAGTTCGGCGAGCGAACCCTCTTCCTGCGCCACGCCCGCAACATCCCCGAAAAATTCCAAATGCTCGCGTCCGATGTTCGTGATTATGCCGAACTTCGGCTGCACGATTCTCACCAGCGGTGCGAGCTCGCCGGGATGGTTCGTACCGGCTTCCACCACGGCGGCCTGGTGTTTATTTTCCAGCCGCAGCAACGTCGTCGGCACGCCGATGTCGTTGTTGAAGCTCGCCTCGCTCCACAGTACCGCCAATTTCTGCCGCAGCACTGATGCGACCAGTTCCTTCGTCGTAGTCTTGCCATTCGAGCCGCCGACGCAAATCACCGGGATCGAAAATTCCTTCCGATACGCGGCGGCAAATTTCCCAAATTCGACCCGCACGTCGTCCACGGCAAAAATTCCGACATCGCCGGCAATCTTGGGCTTCAAACCCTGGACCCGGGACTTTTCGATCACAACCCCCGCAATTTTTTTCGCCGTGACCTCGGCGATGAAATCGTGACCGTCAAATTTTTCGCCTTTGATGGCGAAGAAAAGGTCACCGGCTTTCGCCGTCCGCGAATCGGTACAGACATTTTTAACTTCAGTTTCGGGCGATCCGGACAACATTTCCGTGTCGCAGGCCCCCGCGACAAATTTCAATGAGCGTATTTCCACAAAATTTTCAGTTTCGCGCGAACTGCGACGGCACATTCGTCACGACGTTCGCGTCCGGCGGAATATTCAGATAGCTCGCGCAACGTTCGGCGATGTTCCTGAACACCGGCCCGCATAGCATGCCGCCGAATGCGCGTCCGCCTTCCTTGGGCGCGTCCATCACCACGGAAATACAGATCTGCGGATTGTCCGCCGGAAAAAATCCGATGAACGAAACGATGTATTTGCCGGCCACATAACCGCGCCTGCCTGCCTCCGTTTTTTCGGCCGTGCCGGTCTTGCCGGCGACCGTGTAATTTTTCATCGCCGCCGCCGTGGCCGTGCCGCCATCAAGGACGACGGTTTTCATCGCTTCAACCATTTGCCGCGCGGTCTCGGGCCGGACCACGTTGCGCGCGGCCTGCGGGAGGTATTGCTGGACCACCCGGCCGTCGGAATCGGTCAGGCATTTGACCAGCATCGGGCGCATGAGCGTGCCGTTGTTGGCGAGTGCGGAAATGACGAGCGCCATTTGCAGGCGCGTGACGGCGATGCCCTGCCCCATCGGCACCTGTGCAATGAGATATTTGCTTTTGGTCAGCGCCTCGAGCGGCGGGACCAGGCGGAAGGTGCTCGCCTCGTTCGGCAAGGGAATGCCCGTGAATGCGCCCAGCCCGAACGCACTGATGTAATCGTGCAGGTAATTCGTGCCAAGCAACATCGCGACCTTGACCGCGCCGATGTTGGAGGACTTTTGCAGCACTTCCCAGATCGGCAGATTGCCGAAGCGATGGCCCTCGGAATCGTGCAGATGCAAGCCGGCGTAGTTGAACAACCCGTTTTCACAGAACACGGTCTGGTTCAAATTTGCGCGGCCGGTGTCGAGCGCCCCGGAGATCACGATGGTCTTGAACGTCGAGCCCGGCTCCATCACGCCGCTGATGCACTGGTTGGGTTCGGTGTTCGAAGTGATGGTATCGGGCTGGTTCGGATCGAAATTCGGAAACGAGGCCATCGCCAGAATTTCCCCGGTCTTTGGCCGCAGCACGATGCCGGTGATGCTCTCGGGTGAATGGTTCGTGAACGCCTTCGCCAGCTCATCTTCAACGATGTCCTGCACGCGCGCATCAATCGTCAACTGCACATTCAGGCCGTCGCGCGCCTGCACATCCTGGTCGCGATGCGCGACAATTTCGCGGTTGGCGCTGTCGGACTCCGAAACGCGCCAGCCGTCCACGCCGCACAATTTTGAATTGAAAAATTTTTCAATGCCATCACAGCCGGCCAGTTCGGCGGTGTGGTTGGTCGAATCATTGGAAGCCGTGAAGCCGATGACGTGGGCCGCCAGCCGGCCGTTCAGATTCGTGCGCATCTGCTCCGGGTCCGCGCCGATGGCCGAGAGGCAAAGGTTCGTGAGCGCGAAACGGTCGGATTTTTTCCAGGTGCGCGTGTCCACGCCGGCGGGAACCCGGCACAGCGTCGCCTGGATCTGCTGCCAGACCGACTCGGAAATCTGACGTTTCAAAATGGCGTATTGGTTGGTGACCACGCCGTTCGTTGTCCGGCGCAAACGCGGCAACATCTGCGAATATAATCTGGCGGCGTCCTCCTGCAACATCGGCGACAGGATGCGCGCGAAAACGGCGGCGGCATTCGGCAGGTTGGTCTGGGCGGCAAGCATTTCAGGATTGGCCCAGATGGTCTCCACCGGAATGCTCGTCGCCAGGATGTTTCCGTTGGCGTCCAGGATGTCGCCCCGGTGCGAGACCATCCAGGTTTTGCGTTCCGTTTTTTCCTCGGCGAGGCGGGCAAATTCATCGTGCCGCAGAATCTGCAGGTCCACCAGCCGCCAGCCAAGGCAGGCGAACGCCACAAAAAGAATCCCCATCAGCAAAAGTGCGCGGCGGATCTGCTGTTTGTTGGACATTTAATCTTTCATCCTCATCCCCTGTTCGTCGTCAGCCTTTAATTTGCCCGGCGAGGACGGGACTGACGATGAGGAGGATTTTAAAAACAGGCCAGCCGCCCGTGGCGATCGGTTCCTCACCCGACGGCGTCACGAGCGGCGGCCAAAATTATTACTGGTTCAAGTCAACCGCCGGCCGCTGGGCGAACTGACGCGGTTGAAAATTCTTTTCCGGCGGCGCGGCGACCGGTGTTTCCATCAGCACCACTTTTTGCGCGGGCTGGGCCGGCTGCAGGCCGAGGTTCAATTCCCTGACCCGGCGGTCGATCATCACGGGTGATTTCAACACCTCGATCTGGAGCGCCAGCGCCCGGTTGTCTTCCTGAAACTGAATCAAATTTTTTTCCGCCGAACGGATCTGCTTGTCCAGCCGCGAAATCTCGCTTTTCTGCCAGACGTAGCCGATGGCCGAACCGCCGATGAGCGTGCACAACAGCACCACCTTCAGCACCGTGCTGAAGTGCGCCGCCGCCGACTGCTGTTTGCGATTGCCTGCCATATCAAATTTTTTCGAATGCTCTCAACTGCGCGCTGCGGGCGCGCGGATTGTCCTTCAACTCTTCTGCGCCCGGCAAAACCGCCTTGCGCGAAACCCATCTCAATACCGGCGTCACCGGTGTCCGCAACTCCGGGACGTCCACTTCGCCGCTGAATTCATAGTCGCGCGTCTTTTCGCGCCCGAATTCCTTCACCACCCGGTCTTCCAGGCTGTGAAACGTGATGACGGCCAGCCGTCCGCCCGGTTTCAAAATCTTCACCACCGCTGCCAGCCCTTTTTTCAGCGAGCCGATCTCGTCGTTCACCGCGATCCGCAACGCCTGAAACACTTTCGTGGCCGGATGCGCCTTTTTACCGTGTCGCGGCGCGAGGCGTTCGATCAAATCCGCCAACTGCTTCGTCGTCTCAAATTTTCGCAATACCCGGTCGTGAACGATCGCCCTGGCAAACCTTCGCGACTCGCGTTCATCGCCGTATTCCCAAAATATTTTCGCGAGCGTTTCCGCGTCCTCGCTGTTCACCAGCTCCGCCGCGGTCAACCTCTGGCGGTCGTCCATCCGCATATCGAGCGGGCCGTCCTGCTGGAAACTAAACCCCCGTTCGGCGGTATCCAGCTGCGGCGAACTCACACCCAGATCCAGCAGCACGCCGTCGCAACTATTTTCCGCGACCCAGTCCGCCAGTTCCGCAAAATTTCCGCGCCGCAGCTCGAACCGCCCGGCAAACTTTTCATCCAGCCGCGCCCGCGCCGCTTCAAGGGCGACGCCATCGCGATCGCACCCAAACAGCCATCCAGTCGGGGAACTCGCGGTCAGCAACTGCTCCGCGTGACCAGCTCCACCGAGCGTGCCGTCCGCGTACCGCCCGCCCGGGAGCGGATTCAGGGCGGCCAGCACCTCCGCCGCCATCACTGATTTGTGAATGAATTCGGGCACTGCGCATTGTCAGGCGGTTTTTAAAACGGCTTCATCCATGAACCCGCCGGTGGACGGAGAATTGTTCCGCGACTTGACGGGCACAAATTCCACTTCCGCATCGGACAGGTCGTTGTGCAACACCTTCACCGCATCGAGCGAGAGCAGGTCGGGCTGCACGTTCGGCATGGGCGCGGCCGGTTCCGGCGCGCGGAACGGATTCAACTTGTCCGCCCAACCTGCGGCGCGTACGGGTTTGGGCGCCGCCGCGGGCGGGGCCGAAATCTGTTGCGGCTCGACGGGCGCGGGCTTTTCCGGCGCTTCCGCCTTGTCGGCGACAAACGGGTTTTTGCCGTCCGTGAACTTGGGCACGTAAACCTTCTTGTTCGCACGATACGAAACCGTCTCGTGTCCGCCGAAAAAGCTTTTTCCTGCGCCAAGCAACTTTGATAGTTTCATGTTTCGCCTAGGTTTATTTTTTGTTTTTCAACGCCTCATCCGCCGCGCGGACCCTGGCGTGCCGTTCCATGCTCCAAATCTCAAAATAGCTGAACGAACCGGTCAGCATGACCTTGTCGTTTTTACCGATGCCCGACGCCGCAGCCATCGACTCGGGCAACGTGACGCGCCCTGCGCTATCCAAATCCACAATTTCCATCTCGCTCGCCAGCGCCCGCTTGTTGTCTTCCTGGGCAGCGTCGCTCTCGCCCTTCCGACTCAATTCATCACGCAAACGGAGCGCCTCTTCCATCGGCAACACCCGCAGATGCTTGCCTGCCGCTTTATGATCCAGCAACTGTACGAAGTAGCGTTCCTTGCCGCTTTCCGGCCGCCACTTTGACGGTATCTGCGTGCGCAACTGCCCATCCGTCGCGTGCTCGAAACGGTTCGCAAAAATGATCGGCATGGTTGCGTTTGCGGACATAAACTATTCACACCATTTTTGGAAAACCGCTTTTTCGCTACTTCGTTCAACTTTCTGCCACTATTTAGAACTATTTACCCTTTCGCGTCAAGCGTGATCTTAACAAGTTATTCACATATTGAGGCCACCCGTGAATTGCCCGCCGTTTCGCGCTCCGCTACCCTCTCTTTGTGCAGACTGCTGATTTTCATTATGATTTGCCGCCGGAACTCGTCGCGCAGCAGCCTGCTCCACGCCGGGACGGCTCGCGCCTGCTCGTTTTACACCGCGAAAACGGGAAAATTGAGCACCGGCACTTTTCGGAACTGCCGGATTTTTTGGAGAAAGGCGACGTGCTGGTGCTAAATAATTCACGCGTCATTCCTGCGCGTTTACATGGAAAAAATCCGGAAACCGGCGGGAAATTTGAAATTTTGCTGCTTGAAGAGAACGACGTGAACAACTGGTGGGCGATGATGCGGCCCGGCAAACGGGCAAAAAACGGGGTGAAGATTCAGTTGCTCGATAAATCAGGCACAGCGACAAATTTCTTCGCCAAAGTTCTGGAACACAACACTGAAGGCCACCGTCGCCTGGAATTTTCCGGCACGGAAAATATATTCGCCGAACTTGAGAAACTGGGCGAAATGCCCCTGCCACCCTATATTGATCGCCCCGTTGAAAAGTCCGAAGATCGCGAACGATATCAAACCGTCTTCGCGCAGGCCGCCGGATCCGTGGCGGCACCGACGGCGGGCCTGCATTTCACCCCGGAAATCCTGGAAAAAATCCGTGCCGGCGGCGTGACCGTCTGCTTCATCACTTTGCACGTCGGCGCGGGAACTTTTCTGCCGGTGAAAGTGAAAAATGTCGCGGAGCACAAGATGCACGGCGAGCGGTTTGAAATCGGCGAGACGGTCGTTGCCGCCGTGAACGCCGCGAAAAAATCCGGTAAAAAAATTTATGCCGCCGGCACCACCGCGACGCGCGCGCTGGAAACCGTCGCGCGGCAGAATGCAGGAATGTTCAATGTTTATAGGGGTAAAACCGACATCTTTATTTTCCCGCCGGCGGAATTTAAAATCGTGGATTCGTTACTGACAAATTTTCACCTGCCGGAATCCACACTGCTGATGCTCGTGAGCGCATTCGCCGCGCCGGGCGAAAAAGATCGCGGGCGCGAACTGGTTTTGAAAACCTATGCGGAAGCGATCCGGGAAAAATACCGGTTCTTCAGCTACGGCGATGCGATGCTGATCTTATGAGTCCCAAGCCCAAAGACCGAACCCCAAAATTGCCGTTTGTTTTTATGAACATGGCAGTTACGGCGGACGGAAAAATCGCGACCGCCAACCGCGCGGTACACTCGTTCGGCAGTGCGCGCGACCTGGAGCATCTCTACGAGTTGCGGGCGACGGCGGATGCCATCTTATGCGGAGCCCGGACGGTGGAAATTTCCGGGACCACGCTGGGCAACGGCGGCGAAAAATTCCGCAAATTGCGGATCCAAAACGGGCTGGCGGAATATCCCTTACGCGTGCTCGTGAGCGGCAGCGGCTCAATCAACCCATCGGCCAAGATCTTTAAAAAACGGTTCTCGCCGATCATCATTTTGACGACCGAACGCGCGTCCAGGCAAAATCTGGCCAAACTGAGGCAACAGGCCGACGAGGTGAAAATTTGCGGCGAATCCGAGGTGGATTTTGGCGCGGCGCTAAATTGGCTGAAAAATGATTTTGGAGTAAAACGGCTTTTGTGCGAAGGCGGCGGTGAATTGAATGACGCGCTGTTCCGCGCGAATCTGGTTGACGAGATTCATCTGACCATTTGTCCGAAAATCTTTGGCGGTCGCAATGCCCCGACGATTTCGGACGGCAAAGGGCTGAAACAGTTGGCATTGGCAAAAAGATTCAAATTATCGTCAGTTCGGCCCAAAAAGTCGGAGTTATTCACAACCTTTTCTAGAGAACATAGATAAAATAAGGGATTTTGAAGGCTGGACGTATTTTGCCCGTTAAAACAAAATTCCACCGCATAGGTTTTAAACAGGGAAAATGGTGCGCGCTGCAGGTTTCGAACCTGCGACCCCTACCGTGTGAAGGTAATGCTCTACCACTGAGCTAAGCGCGCAAAGGATTTACCGGTTCCAGACGCCCGGTGCGTTGCGGTCAAAATAGATTACACAACAACGCCGAAATGGAAAGGATTTTCCAGACTGCAACCGCGTACAAGGCACAAGGCAGGCCGTTAATTTAAGGCAGTGGATTCGGGTTTGCCGGCGGCGGCGTGCTTTCCGCAGCCTGAACCATTTCATCCAGCATCTTCTTGAATTCCGCCAGACCGGTCGAAGGGATGATGATGGAATTGCGGCGTTCGCCGGTCTCTTCCGTGATCCGCAGCAGACGTCCACGGGGATTCTCGCTCAACTTGAAATGAAAGGTTTTGCGCTCAATCGCCACCGCGCCGGTTTTGAGAGCATCCTCCCGTACGGGGGGCTTTTGCTGATATTGAGGCCAGGACGGCGATGGCTGCGAATAATTCGGGTTCGGACGCCGAAAGAAGGAAGACCGTTCGTTTGAAATCATATATTTGTTGCCTAGTTTTAACTGATGACCAAGCGATTTAACAAACAAATGCCGAAAATGGCAATCTTTTCTTGAGGGGGATGCCCGATGAAGGAAATACAGAAACTCCGGATCAATGCCTTTTAATCCGGAAAACAAGGAAAACCAGCCTCGACAAAGCCCTTTGCCCCCAAAATCCCGGTCCACATTTGGCCGAGGCTGGTTTAAATTAAATTCGACTCACACTAGTACTACGTCGGGACTTTTGAATTCTTTCAAAAAAAATGAACTTTTTTTTGGGGTACCTGCGGATTGGGTTTCGCGGAAGCGGAAAAAACTGAATGCCAAGCCCGTGGAAACCGGTTGCATTCCTTGATTTGGACAGAAACTAATTCGTCTCTTTTTTGAGCTGTTCGACTTCAAGCCGGATGATTTCTGATACCCGGTGTTTGATGAGATAGACCTGTCCGACCGAAATATCGAACGCCTTGGCCGTCTCCTCCGGCGACCAGCCCTTGACGACATAAAAATCAAAAACCTGCCACTGGCGGGCTTCCACCTTGCGCTTGGCCCGGATGGTCGCAGCCTGGAAAATGTTTTTCTCCCATTCCTCATCCCAGATTTTGTCCAAAACCGTGTCTTGGAAATCAAGGTCTTCCGGGGGTGGAAAATCCTTCCCCTGTTCATACCATCCGCGGCGGCGGCGCCTGCGGACCTGGTCGGCGATGCGCCATCGGGTCTGGTTCAACAACCAGCCTTTGAAGGAGCCGATGGCCGGATCGTATTGAAAAGTCGGCATGTGCTTCGCGACCGAAATCAAGGTCTCCTGCACGACATCCTCCGCTTCGCTCTGGGACAGTCCGCTTTTGATGGCGAGGCCAAAAATCAGGCTCCAATACGTGTCAAAAAAATCCTGCCAACCGGCCTGATCCTGCCAGTCTTTTAGCCGCTGCAAGAGCGTCGCGCGAGTTGGAATCAATTCGTCCGTCACAGTTCCAGTAAACGCCGTTCCGGTGCCGGTTGGCAAACAAAATGGCAAACAAAAATCCGCCAAAAAAATTTGCTCTCGCCGCCTCCCTCTGGTTTCTTTAAACGTTGTAAACCAGAAGTATCTGAAGGGAATCCTTGAGTGTGGCACTCAACACTTTAAAAAAAGTTTTGCCGGTCGCGATTTTTATTTTCTTCGCGCTCTGCAGCGTGACTGGCATTGCCCAGACCGGCGCCGGTCCCCCGCCCGTTGAAATCCGCATTGTGGAGGCCCAAGGCCGCGTTGAAATCTATTCCAACGGTTCAACCGGCTGGACCGCCGCACAAACGAATTTAACCCTGCATGCGTCCGACCACATCCGCACGGGCAGGGACAGCCGCGTCGCGCTCCGCTGGTCCGACCAGAGTATCATTGCCTTTGGCGCTTCGACCGAACTCGAAATCCTGCCGCCGAATTCGTCCAACGACCAGGCCGGACTAAATCTCATCCAAGGCGGCATCTCGTTTTTTCATCGCGACCGGCCGGGCCATATCCATCTGCTCTCGCACGGATCGGTCGCGGGTGTGGAAGGCACAGAATTTCTCATGGCCGTCGACGACACCGGCACCACCACGCTCTCCGTCGTGGATGGCAAGATCCGTTTCGGCAATACCAATTCCGTTCTGCTCCTGACCAACAACGAACAGGCCGTCGCCGAACCCGGCAAGAATCCCGTGCGCACCCCCGGCTTCATCGCCAACAACCTCTTGCAATGGTGTTTTTATTATCCCGCCGTCATCGACCCGGACGAACTGCAATTCACAACGGATGAGGAAAAGGATTTGTCCACGGTCATTGAAGACTATCGCGAAGGGGATCTGCTGGCCGCGCTCGCCCATTACCCCGATGGGCGCATGAACATTTCCGACCGTGAAAAGATTTTCCATGCCGCCCTGCTGCTGTCCGTCGGTGAAGTGGGAAAAACGGAGGAGATTTTGTCCGCGATCACCAACCAGTCCGACCGCTCAAAACGGCTGTGCGACTCGTTGCATCAACTCATCGCCGCCGTGAAACGGCAGCCGTCCGTTTCCAGCACGCAACCGCAACTGGCATCCGAATGTCTCGCCGCATCGTATTTTGAACAATCACGCGCCCTCCGCGAGACCTCCTTGGAGAACGCCCTGCATCTCGCAAGACAGGCGGCCGCCATCTCTCCAAACTTCGGTTTCGCGCGCGAACGGGTCGCGGAGCTGGAATTCAGTTTTGGCCGGATGCCGGACGCCATGAAGGATTTGGATGCGAGCCTGAAACTTTCCCCGCGCAATCCGCAGGCGCTGGTGTTGAAAGGTTTCATTTTGTCCGCGCAGAACCAGCCGAAACTGGCGCGTGATTCATTCGATCGCGCGCTCGCCATCGATTCCGCCCTTGGCAACGCCTGGCTGGGCCGCGGCCTCTGCAAAATTCGGCTCCGCGACAATGCCGGCGGGCGCGAAGACCTGCTCGTGGCCGCCGCGCTCGAACCGCAGCGCGCCGAATTGCGCAGCTACCTCGGCAAAGCTTACGCCCATACCGGCGACGACGTTCATGCTGCGAAGGAACTGGCGCTCGCCAAAAAACTGGATGCAAACGACCCGACGGCGTGGCTTTACTCCGCATTGTTGAACCAGGAGAACAACCAGATCAACGACGCCATCCGTGATTTGGAGAAATCCCAGTCGTTGAACGACAATCGCAGCGTCTATCGCTCGCAGCTTTTGCTGGACCAAGACAGCGCCGTGCGCAGCGCGAATCTGGCGAGCATGTATGACGATGCCGGCCTTGCTGACGTGAGCGTGCGCGAGGCGGGGCGCGCGGTGAGTTCCGATTACGCGAATTATTCCGCACATCTATTTCTGGCGAACAGCTACGAACAATTGCGCTCCCCGGACTGGAGCAACCTGCGGTACGACGCGCCTTCGTCCGGTGAATTTTGGATTGCAAACCTGCTGGCGCCGACGGGTGCGGGCTGGCTGGATTACAGCGTCGCGGAACAGCCTTACAACAAATTATTCGAACAAAATCGTTTGGGCGTCAATGACGAGACCACTTATTTAAGCCGGGGAGCGTGGCAGGAGCAGGCAAACCAATTTTACACTTCCGGCGACTTTAGTTACAACCTCGGCACGACCTACCGGTCGGATCCCGGCCAGTTTCCGAATAATGGTTTTAAAATGCGCGAGGTGGACTTGAGCCTCAAAGGCCAGCTCACGCCACAGGACAGCCTCTTCGGGACGGTGCAAATGCTGGACGTTCACAATGGCGATGACGGCCAGTATTTTGACCCGCCGACCATGGCTTCTGATTTTTCCGAGTATCAAAAGCAGGAACCGAACATTACCCTCGGCTATCACCACGAATGGAGTCCGGGCGTGCAAACCTTGTTCTTCGCCACGCATCGGTCAGCCTCTATGTCCGCGACAGACTTTACTGAGCAATATGATGCCGGTTATATATTCAATACATTGTATTCTGTTGGGACGGTATCTCCCATCTACGATGCCCAGTCAATTTCACCAAAAGAAAACTCAATAGAATTGCAGCAGATTTTTGAACAGCCCGACCACACCACTATTTTGGGTGTACGATATGAATGGGGTGACACCACCTATAAAAATTACGAGGCGTACTCTCCTGGAACTAATTTTGCTGCTCCCGGACTTGAATTTGTTTACAACGAATTCCCGTACCCTCCAGTCATGACGGATCAAAATTTCACCCTGAATAATCGTGAGTTGAGTTTCTACGGCTACCATACCTGGCAGATGTTTGATTCGCTGGCTATGACAGCCGGATTGAGCTATGACTGGCTGCATGAACCGGCGGATTTTTCCAGTGCGCCGTTTTCCTCGGTGGAAAAAGGCACCGCGCAGCTTTCGCCCAAGGCCGGCATCGTCTGGACTCCGCTTGACCACACGACCCTCCGTGCCGCCTACACACGATCGCTGACGGGATTCACCGACAGCGAGGACTACCGGATTGAGCCCACGGAAGTTGCTGGCTTCAACCAGTCATTCGCCGGCCTGATCCCCACTTCGGTGGCGGGCGACGCCAGCGGCTCGCGGCTTGACACTGTGAATCTTTCTCTGGAACAAAAAATTGATACCGGAACCTATCTGTCGTTGTCCGGCGAGCTTCTGTATTCCAAGCTGGACGAAGTAGCAGGATTTTTTAACTACGATGCCTTATCCGGAGCCTACGCCAATACGCTGGGACAACGAGAATCCCTGAATTATCGCGAGCGTTCCGTCACCGCCAACGTGGATCAACTGTTAGGCAAACAATGGTCGACGGGCGCGCAATACCGGCTCTCGCAGGCGAATCTGGATACCAGTTACTCGCAGATTCCCGCGAACCTGCCAGCGGGCAATGATGTTGACTTTCAACAGCGCCAGAGCGCGGACAGCGTGCTGCAAACTATCAACCTGCACGCCAACTGGAATTCTCCCACCGGCTTGTTCTCATTGCTCGAAGCTCACTGGTATCGCCAGAATAATTCCAACGGCGAAGCCAGCTCTGAATTCTGGCAGTTCAATGCTTATGCCGGCTATCGCTTCTGGCATCGCCGCGCGGAAATCACCTTCGGCCTGCTGAACATCGGCGACCAGAATTATCACCTCGACCCGTTGAACCTTTACAACGACCTGCCCCGCAACCGGACGTTTCTGGCCCGGCTACGGTTTAGTTTTTGATTATTTTCCAATTGCCTCTAATTGGTATGCTGCACGAGGCTCATAATAATTGGTACGCCGTTGCTCGGCGGTGGCGGGGTGTTCAGAACGTAAACCGTCAGCTTGTAAGAGTCATTGGTGGTCAGTGCATTCGTGCTCACCGGAATAGTGACGGTGTTGGCCAGCATATTGGTTCCGTATTCTTTTTGAGTGATTGCATCCCATCCGACCACCACGGAATTATAAGGTGCCGGAAAGCTTGATATATCTGCAAATGTGATGCTGGTGACGCCATTGGACGGCGTAATCACAACCGAGCCGGCAGAATTCGTATATTTCGCATAACCGTAAGTCGTTCCTATACCAGGGATGACGGAGGTTGATTTCGTGAAAACACCCGCCTCATCACTTGGAACACCTGACAATCCGACCAGGACGCCGGCCAGCAAGATGCCCCCCGCTACGATAATGACTGAAGTTAAACTTTTTTTCATGATTTCTATTTTTCTAATGTGGTTGTTTTTAAGTGTTTGTAATAAATATTTCCTGCCTGCCCTGCTCGCATCGGCAGCCCTCGGGGAAACTAAAATAAAAAATGCTCCGTTTCCACCCCGCTTTGCATAATCTTTCAGGAAACGAATCGTGAAGGAACGGGCCGGCTCCAAAAAAACTCCGATCGCCCCGGTCATCGGCGCGGCGCTGGCCGTGCTTTGCGGATGGCTGCTTTGGGCGGCCAGGCCCGGCGGGCTTTGGACGGATGCCAGTTACGATTACCTGTTTTGCCTCGGTTCTCATGGAGTTCCCAACCGTGTGACCCTGATCCTCATGGACAATGGTTCATTTGACCGCCTGCATCAAGAAAGAACTCAACCCTGGGACCGCGCTCTGCACGCGCAACTCCTCAACCGCCTGGCCGATGACGGTGCTTCCCTCGTCGTGCTCGACTCGTTCTTCCACCAACTCCGCGATCCTCAAACCGACGACGACCTGGCGGCAGCCCTGCGGCGTCAGCGCAAGGTGGTTTTGATGGCCGAGCAAACCCAGCTTGAGCTGCCCGGCGTCAGCGGCGTCCAGCCGGTGCTGCCGGCGGATAAATTTCTGGCCGCCGCCGGTTCCAACAACTGGGGCGTCGCGTATCTCGACCCCGATGACATCGTGAAACGCGTCGTCCGCCGCCAATGGCCATATCCTTCGCCGCAAGCTTATCCCAGCCTGCCGTGGACCGCCGCCCAGGTCTCCGGCGCGAAACTCTCCGACACCCCCCACGAACGCTGGTTGCGCTATTACGGCCAGCCCGGGCCGTGGACCCGCCTCAGCTACCAGTTCGCGCTCACCCGGCCAAAAAACTATTTCCATAACCAGATCGTTTTCATCGGGCTTTGGCCGAAGACTCCCCTGCCCGATGGCGAACCGGACGAATTCGGCACGCCTTACACCCGCTGGACCAATGAATCTTCCGGCGGCGTCGAAATCCTCCTGACGCAATTCCTGAACCTGTTGAACGGCGATTCGCTCCTCCTCCCGCCCGCCGGTGTCGGGTTCGTTTTGCTGTTCTGCACCGGCACCCTGCTCGGCCTTGGGCTGAACCGGCTGCGCCTGCCGGATGCCTGTGGCGTTGCGATCGCGCTTTTCATCCTGGTTCCCCTGTCCGCGATTGCGTTGAGCTATTTCACTAACTATTGGTTCCCCTGGCTCATCATCAGCGGCGCCCAACTACCTTGCGCCATGGCCTGCACGCTGGTCGCAAAACTTTTGCCCGCGCAAAAACTTAAAAAGTCTCCCGCGATGGAGCCGGTGCCGGCCGTGCCCGGATATGTTTTGTTCCACCCGCCGTTCGGCGAAGGCGCTTACGGCAAGGTCTGGCTCGCCCGCGCCAAAACCGGCGAGTGGCATGCCGTCAAGGCCATCTACCGCGCCCGCCTCGGCGACAGTCACGAACCGTTCGACCGCGAATACCATGGCGTAAAAAAATACCAGCCCATTTCCGGACTGCATCCCGGTTTGCTGAAAATCGTCTTCGTCAGCGAAATCAAGCCGGACCATTTTTATTACATCATGGAACTGGGCGACTCCGTTGCTGACGGTTGGGAGACCAAATCCTCGCTCTACCTTCCCCGCGATCTTGCGCGCGAATGTTCCCATCAACCCGACAAGCGTCTGCCGCTGAAGGATTGTCTGCGCATCGGCATTTCCATCTGCGAAGGTCTCGAATTTTTGCACAGCCAGGGCGTGACCCATCGCGACCTCAAACCGCCGAACATCATCTTTGTGAACGGCCAGCCCCGCCTGGCCGATCCCGGGCTGATGACTGAAATCCGGTCGGACCAGCAGCCGCGCAGCATCGTCGGCACGCCCGGCTTCATGCCCCCGGAAGAACCCGGCACCGTCCGCGCCGACATCTATTCACTCGGAATGATGTTGTACGTCCTGGCCACCGGCCAGCCCCCCGCCAGATTCCCGGACCTCCCCTCCGCCTTGGTCACCACGAACGACTCCGCCCATTTCATGCATTTGAACATCATCATGCTCAAAGCCTGCCAGCCCAATCCCCGGCACCGTCACGCCTCCGCCCGCGAACTCTGCGACGACCTGCAAAAACTCCAGATCCGCTTGCTCGCCTAAAAAATCCGCTCATCCTCGTCCTCGTCCCTCGACCACCGATCAGGTTGGATTAGGTCGGATTCACTTGGATTTGGTTCGTACCGCAGGCGTCCCGCCACATCCTTTGGGCCTGAACACTGAACATGCTCTGTAGAAAAGATCGCCCGGTTGCAAACCACATTGCGAGCGATCCCGAAATCGCACTACGAATTCCTTCTCCCTCCCGAAGAGGGAGAAGGCTAGGATGAGGGAGCCTTGGTTTCGTCCAGACCTCAAATCAGATTATTCCGATGGTTTCTACACCGCACTCTGAACACTTGAAACTTTTCATAGCTCATATCGATCATCACTACGTGCCCGATGGCTTTATTTGGAGAACCCAAATCAATAAAACGTAATGTTTATAAGGAAACGGTGGCTTCGTTTGGTAAAATTCATGTATCCGCACATGCCAACTCCTCGCTAAACACCAGTCGCACAATACCTTCCGCGGCGTCCTGACCAAAATTTTTCTGTGACAATCATCATTTTACCTCCTACCTGCGGACTGCTGCGAAATTTGAGATCCGAAATTCGCACCTCGAAATCGTAATTTCCATGGTGGCCCGTCAGGTTAGGACCTGGGTGGAATGGCTCGGTTTAAGCCATTCCAGCCCAGCCCTTCCCGCGCCTCGCGCCTTTTCGACGCTATGTCAAAGAACACCTGTCCTCCATGGCCTTGGCGCAGGAGGAACCCGCAAATCCGTAATGCCATCGCCAATCGGCAATCACAACTCACCCGCTCGTCCACCCAGCTCGGATCTCAACTGCCTCGACGCACTTTAGCTGTCATTGTTTACTTTGTCAATATTTAAGTGGTCAGTGTTTACTTACTCCAAAGCCAGCCATGCCGCAGTCATGCGTCCGCGCCATCAATCTGAAAACCAGCCCCGTGAGGGGCGGCATATTTCGGTGTGGTAAGGAACTTTTATTTTAACAGAAGGCAACGGAGGCAACGAATCGGTTGGGATTTCTGGCGCTTATTCTCGTAGCCGCGGACGTCAGTCCGCGCCAACTGAATACCAGCCTCCCCAGCCCATTCCCGAGCTGGACAAATCACATTCCCGGCGCTAAAACTCCAAAAAATGCGGCCTTGATGGGCCGCAAAAGTTCAGCACAATATCGGTTAGACATCGTTTGCACGCCATGAATAATTTGACGCCAGAGTCCAGAGCATTCAGAGCAGTCAACCGCGAAATGTATGCGGGGTTCATTGGATTTGTTATCGGTTTTTTCCTCACGTTCGCTGTTCTAGCTTGGACGGTGGGATATTATGTCGCTCCTGATGCTCATTGGTGGCAGGTTTTTGGTGCCAGCCTGGACTCTTTGATGATTTCATTCTTCGGCGGTCTCTGTTTTGCGGTCGGGGCATATTCGCTCGTGCGCTGGTTTCATTTCCGTTCCGGGGTTTATCGCTGTTCGCATTGCGGTAAGCCACTCAGGACATCTCGCCGTCCATGCGATTGTCATGCGCCGCAGATTTATACTACTTGATTTTGTGGTGCCCAAGTGACCAACCCAGACACCGCGCTTGTCCCGCAGTCGCGGCATTATTCCGTTTGGCATCATTACGCGCTTTATGAAGACTCGGCACATTCTCATCCTGGCGGCCGGCTTGTTGGTTGTTGGCTGCGCGCCAACCAGGCCGGTCGTTGCCGCTCATCTGCCGTCGATGCTCCGACGGCCGCCGCAGATTTATTGATCATTTCAGCGACCTATGGCTCAGGCACGCACTATTCAGATGTTACCTGTCGGGTCAACGATTTGCTTCGTCAGCCGGAAGCAGAGTTTTTTGCCAGACCGGAGTGGTTATCAGCCGACCCGACGCCGGGATGGAATAAGGCGCTGGTGATTGTTTATGAGGTTAAAGGCCGGCGGCACACGTTTGCCACCGGTGAGGGCGGAAAAGTCAGCGCATCACTTCTTTTGAATACAGACAAATGACGACCAACCATTCGCCGGCTTGTCCCGTCATAGCTTCGGAGCGACGGCGGACCAGTCAAGCCGAAGCCAGGCGTCAATGTTTTCTACCCGTCGAGTTGAGCCCGTAGAATCCCCCCGTTCCCGCGGTCTATTGTTCAATAAGCCGTGATATTGCCCTCATGACTGATGGGAATGAACTGGCCCGCACCCATGTATTGCAGTTCAACAGCCGAGCCCGTCCCGCCAAGTAAATATCCATTCGTCCCCGTGCTGGTCGCAGATCTGGCCGCGAATTGCTGTGTATAAATATACCCGGCATTGCCGGTGGCCGTGATTTTAGTGCCGTCGGATGACACCGCCACCGACGACCAGTTGAAATTAGTTGTGATCAACGGCTGCCAGCTCACGCCTGAATCCTGGGAGGCGTATATGTGCCGCGGACCGCCGGTGGAACTGCCATCCGTGGCAAAAATTTTGGTTCCGTCAGCCGAACAGGCGATGGATGTCCAGGATTGGTCGCCGATATTTTGGGCCTTCCACGTCGCCCCGGAATCGTACGAAGTATAAATCGGTTCCAACGCCGATCCGTTGACTGCGGCTACGGCAATCCGGGTACAGTCGGTCGAACACGCCACAAACGGGCCGTTGTAACTGCCGACGCTCAGCGAAAGATTTGTGCGCAACAGCCACGAGGAGCCGTAGTTCGTGGAGGTGTAAATCCCTGGATTCGCCAATGCCACGAGTTTGCTGCCGTCGGCCGATGAGGCTACCGAATACCAATTGAGGCTGAAACCGATTCTTTGGATCCAGTCCACTCCGTAATCCGGCGAGGTATAAATATAACCGCTGCCAGGAACCACCACGAGCCGGCTGCCATCCGTCGACGATGCTACTCCCCGCCAGCTAGATGATTGTGAGATGCTTTGCGTCGCCCAAGTCACTCCGGAATTGGTGGAGGTGGCAATGCTGCCGTTCCCCACGGCGACCATTTTCGTCCCGTCAGTGGAGGCAGCCACGTAATATCCGGCTTGGAAGTTTGTGCGTTGCACCCACGTGTTCCCGGAATCCGAAGAGGTGTAGAGGGTGTCTTCCGCCGCCGCGATCAACTGGCTGCCATCACCCGAAGCATCGAGTGAACTCCAGGTGGCGAGCGGAAGATGGTTCGTCCAGGCCGTGTAACCGGCAAATTCACCCGCCGGCCCCTGGATGGCCTGCCCCGTGTTTTGCCCGACCTTCCAATTCCCACCAAAATCCGTGACCCGCACGATGTCACCGATGTTATTTGATACCGGCAAGGTGATAGTCACCTGGAAATTCGTCAGGAAAAAATTATTCGTGACGATGTACCCCATATTTCCCGCCGCCTGCTGGTTCGTCCCTGAAACCGTCTGCCATTGCAAGGTTCCCGGCACATTCGTCAGGCCCGCGCCATTGCCGCTGAAATTGGTGGCACTCACCGTGCCGGCAAAACTCGGACTGCCATTTAGAAACACCACGTTCGTGGATAGCTGGGTATCGGCGATGTTCCCGGCCAGATTGGTCGCGGCCACCCACATCGCGCTGCCGGCCTGGAGGGCAAATGGCACCGGCGTCAACTGCTGGCGCGGAACCAGTGTCGTGTAAGCGTTCGCGCCGTTGGTGCTGACCGCGAGTTCCAGCCAGTTGCTGCCGCCATAAGCGTTGCCAAAATCCACCGTGGTCAGGAACAGCCCGTTCGCGGCGTTCACCGCCACATTCGTCACCGGCCCCGCGATGGCTATGCCGTTCACGTTCGTGGCAAACAGGGTGAATTGGATATCGTAGTTGCCGTTCGCCGCCGAGCCCCCGTCACTCAACCGGCCCTGATAGGTGAACGCCGTCCCCTGCGCACCCGCCATCACTACCGTTCCAGGCAAAATTATGAATGCAATGATTGAATAAACGATGATCTTCATGTTTCGGATCCCTGCTTCGTGATTTGAAAAACGCCCGAATCTTTCAAATCGCCGTTTTGAAGTCAACAGGCAAAGGCAACTGGTACCGTGCCAATTTGGTAGGGACGGCGCGCTGCGCCGTCCGCGCCCGTATAGCGGGCGCAACGTGGAACGAGGGAAAGGGGCCAGACCTGACTGACGTATACTTTTATTCTGACCCGGGCGGCGTGGATGCAATAAAACGAAATTGTCCGGTCAGAGCCCCGGACTGCTCTGCATGATGCCGCCGTCGGCGAAAATAGTCGTCGCCGTCATATAACTTGCCCCGTCGCCGGCGAGAAATCCAACGAGGCTGGCGATCTCTTCCGGCTTCGCCATGCGACCGAGCGGAATGGCGTTGTTCAATCTTTGCAAGAGCGTCGGATCCTGCATCGTGCCAAGGTTGATCGGCGTCGCCACCGCGCCGGGGCCGACCCCGACGACGAGGATGTTGTGCGGCGCAAGTTCCACGCCCGCCGTGCGCGTCAACATCCGCATCCCGCCCTTGGAGAGACAATAAGCGGTGTTGCCCGGCATCGGCCAGTCTTCATGCACCGAGGTGATGTTGATGATGCGCCCGCCCCCGCCCTGCTTGATCATCTGCTGCGCCGCCAGCTGCGTGCCGAAGAACGCGCTCTTGAGATTGATGGCGAGCACTTTTTCATATTGCGCCTCGGTCGTGTCGAGGATGGAGGTGCGGGTCTCCACACCGGCGTTATTGACCATGATGTCCACGCGGCCAAATTCCTGCACCGCCGCGGCGATCAGATTTTGCAAGTCGGCCACCTGGCTCACGTCCGCCTTCACTCCGATGGCGCAATCGCCCAGATCGTGAAGTTGTTTTTCGAGCGCCTCCGTCGCTTCCGGATGCGCGACGTAATCGATGACGATGTTCGCCCCCTGCCGCGCCAGTTCCAAAACGATGGCCATGCCGATGCCGCTGTTGCCGCCGGTGACAATGGCGACTTTGCCTTTGAGATTCATGATGATTTTCCTCGATTAATGGTTGAACTAAATTTCAAACCGCCGCGTGCGGTTTCCGCGTGACGACGAAGGATAGCACGGACAGCGCCAGCGCGACAACCGCTGTTCCGCCAAAGATCACGTGCAGGTCCAAACCCGCCGTTTGCAACGGCCCGACGCCAAACGCGGCGATGCCATAGCCGACCTGGTAAAACGCGATCAGTCCGCCCGCCACCGACGCGGCGATGGTGGTCAATTCCTTCTGGCCGAAGCTGATCGTCAGCGGCAGCAGCGCGGAACAGCCCAGCCCCGCCAGCGCGAACGTCAAGACACCCATCAGAGGATTGGTTTTCGGCGCGTACGCGCTCGCAATCAGGGCCGCCAGCACCACGAGCGGCAAAATCCGGCAGACCATCTCTTCCGGCAGCCATTTTTCAATGACGGCAAACAGGATTCGTCCCGCCGTGACCATGCTCCAAAAAATCGTCAGCGCGAGCGCTGACATGGACGCGGACGCGCCAAAATGTTCTTTCAAATAAAGCGACGCCCAGTTTCCGTTCATCGTTTCACACACGCCATAGAGCAACGCGAAGGCGGCAAAAATCCAGAACCGCGCGGGAAATTTTCCTTTGGCCTTTTGTGGCCGGCCGGTCACAGGCGATTCACTTTCGTTCAGGGGTTGTTTGAGGCTGAATAAAAGCAGTCCCAGGATCAGCGCGCCGACGAGCACGGGCAAACCCCACCAGATGCCGAATCCTAAAAACAGCGCCACAAACACCGGCGCGAGCGCGGTTCCCAGACCCAGAAGCGCATTCAAAGTCAGCACGGCCCGGTCAACTTTTTGCGGAAAAAATGCGGCGACAAAAGTATTGAGCGCCGGCACGGTGAAACCAAAACCGATCCCCATGCACGTCGTGGCGGTCAGCAAAATCACATACGCCGGCAAATGATCTTTCATCACGAAGCGGCTGGCGACAAGTAGCGTCATCGCCAGCAGGTTCGCCAACAGTCCGAGCAGATAGATTTTTTTGGTGCCGAGCCGGTTGCGCAGCCCCGCGCCCGCCAGCGACGCGAGGATGGCCATGATTGCCTGCGGCAAAAACATGCCGCCATATTCCGTGCCCGATAGATTATAATCAGCCGGACTGGTGAACACCGCGCTCGCCGCCGGAAACGTGACCAGCCCGATGCCTTGCACCACGCCGGCGGCATACACGGTCACGATTTCACTGCGTTGCGCCATTTAGAGTGGTTTAAGATAAGTTGCAGCTATTGGTTTCCGATGTTTTTCTCCCTCACCCCGGCCCCTCCCGCTGGGAGAGGGTGAGATTTCCCCCAAAAAATTTCGCGCATTGAACCCATGAACCACCCAACGCGTTCCAGTGTCGAGACGCAGCGCACGCTTCTCCCTCTCCCCAAGGGAGAGGGCCGGGGTGAGGGGAAAGTTGTCATCCAAATTTTAGACCAGCGCAATTTGAAATGAGCGCCGCCTTCCCCCTCATCCTGACCTTCTCCCTCGGGGAGAAGGAACAGCAGTTGCACATTTCTACCTTCGCAAAACGATCCGAGCCGCTGACTAGGTTCATCGGGACGGAGAGCGCGTGGAAACATCTTATTATAAAATGCCTTATTTAAGGCGTTCCAGCAGGTGGTCACCGACGCGCAGTGCATTCGCGAAGGCTGTAAGCGAAGGATTCACCGCCCCGATGCTGGGAAAAAAGCTGGTGTCCACCACGTAAAGATTGTCGACTTCGTGCGCCTTGCAGTTCACATCAAGCACGGAAGTTTTGGGATCCGTGCCAAAACGGCAGGTGCCGGATTGATGGGCGACGCCCGCAACCGGAATATGTTTTCCCAGATACAGGTTATTCGGGAGGAGATGCGGGTGCATGTCCAGATGCTCCAGCATGGACTGCAATTTTTTCCGCAGCCGGTTGATCGGCTCCAGATTGGTGAATTCGTAATGCAGTTGGATTTCGTTTTTGGAATTCAGCGTCACGCGATTTTGCGGCAACCCAAGATCTTCACTCATGAGCCAGAAATCCACGGCGTGTTTTGCCATTTGATCCAGTGTCCAGCCCGGTGCCAATCCATACGAGTCCTCCTTGAACATCGGGCCTTTGGACTTGCCGATCATCTGGATGTTGCCGAGCGGAAATTCATAGTCGTCCGCGCGCAGGTAAAAATCATTTATCGTCAGGGTTTTTTGGAAAGCCGTTTCATTCGGGCGCAGGGACAGGGCGACGAGTGCGACGCCATTGTGAAACATGTAATGCCGCCCGACCATGTCCGAGCCGTTCGCCAGGCCGCGCGGATGCTTGTCGTTGGCGGACATTAACAGCAGCCGCGCCGTGTTCGCTGCCCCGCAGGACACCACGACCAGGTCGCCGGAAAATTCCTCCCGCTGCCCCTCGCGCTCGACGATGACCTTGGTGATTTCATTTCCACCCGCGCTGGTTTCCAGTTTTTGAACATGTGCATTCGTCAGCAAGGTCACGTTCGGATACTCCAACGCCGGACGGACGGCCATGACCTCGGCGTCCGACTTGGCGTGGACGAGACAGGGAAATCCGTCACAGGTATCACAACGGATGCACCTGCTGTGCGGCGCATCGGATTCATTGAGCAAAACTCCCGTCGGCGCGTACGACGGATGATAGCCCGCGCGTCTCAAATTGTCGGCGAGCTCCTGGATACGCGGTTCGTGGCTGATGGGCGGGGACGGATACGGCGCGCTCGCCGGCGGATCGGTCGGGTCATCGCCGCGCTGGCCGTGGACGTTATAAAGCTTTTCCGCCTGAGTGTAATAAGGCTCGAATTCGTCATACCCCACCGGCCAGTCCGGGGTCGGCCCATCGGCGGTTTTATGCGCGGTGAAATCTTCCTTCCGCAGGCGGAACAAGGCTGCGCCATACATTTTCGTCGCGCCGCCGACGAAATAATGCGAGCCCGGCTGAAACGGTTTGTTGTCGTTATCGTACCAGGTGTCTTTCGAGGTGTAGCGGTTTTTCACGAACACCTCCGTCGGGTCCCAGTTCTGTTTTTCGCGCGGCAGAAAACCGCCGCGCTCCAGGATGAGGATACGCTTGCCCGAGGGCGCGAGCTTGAGCGCCAGCGTGCCGCCGCCCGCGCCGCTGCCGATAATGATGATGTCGTAATGATTGAGGCTCATCCTCGTTCTATATTGCTCCTTCCGGCAATTTTGCAAATGAAATTTATTTGGTTCCCGCTTTTTTCGGTGGAGCGATGGTGTTGCAAAGCCTGTCCGGGGATACCACCCATTGCATTCCAGACTCGACAAACCGGCCGGCGATCTATAAAATTCATCTACCCGCATTGTCAGGCATCAATGCGGGTAGATGTTTTTTATCCGCCCTTTAAAATACTTATGGGTGGAAGCTCCTTTGCAAACTGAAGTTGTTGGCGCAAAGTTTAAATAAGACAACTCCGGTTGTTTAGTTCCTTTCCGGACATTCCACCGAAAACAGCGAAGAACCATTTATTTTCGCGGTCTCAGCAATTTTGCGATCAAACCCGTCCAGCCGGTTTGATGCGATGCCCCGAGGCCGCGTCCGTTGTCCCCGTGAAAATATTCGTGGAACAAAATATAGTCCTTGAAGTGCGGGTCGGTCGCGAGCTTGGGATGGTATTTCAACACCGGCCGCTGGCCGTCGTCGCCCTTCAAAAATAATTTCGCGAGGCGTCGCGTGAGTTCATCGGCCACCTCGTTGAGCGTGATGAATTTTCCCGAGCCGGCCGGGCACTCGACCTTGAAATCGTCGCCGAAATAATAATGAAATTTTTGCAGCGATTCGATGATCAGATAATTGAGCGGCATCCAGACCGGCCCGCGCCAGTTGGAATTGCCGCCAAACAAACCGCTGCGCGATTCCGCCGGCCAGTAGCCGACTTCGTAGGTCTGGCCGCCCGTCTCGTAGCGAAACGGATGCTGCTCGTGAAATTTTGAAAGCGAGCGTACCCCTTGCGCGGAAAGAAATTGCGCCTCGTCCAGCATCCGTTTCAAGAGCGCTTTCATGCGATGACCGCGCAGCAGCGAAAGCAGCTTGCGATCTCCCGACCCGCAAACTTTCCAGTCCGAGATCAGTCCCGCGAGTTGCGGGCGGTGATCCAGGTACCATTCCATCCGGGCGGTGAAGTCCGGCAGATTTTTCACGAGGCCCGGCTCCAAAACTTCCACCGCGAGCAACGGAATCAAGCCGACCGCCGACTGGATTTTTATCGGCACATTTTCGCCGTCCGGCAGATTCAAGTGGTCGTAATAAAATTGGTCCGCCTCGTCCCACAAACCCAGTGTGTCGTCGCCCTTGCCGTTGATCGCCGCGGCGATGCCCAGGAAATGCTCGAAAAATTTCGTGGCGATGTCTTCATAGACATGATCGTGCTGCGCGAGTTCGAGCGCGATGCGGAGCAGATTCAGGCAATACATCGCCATCCAGCTCGTGCCATCGGCCTGGCTCATAAAACCGCCCGTCGGCAGCGGCTGGCTGCGGTCGAACACCCCGATGTTGTCGAGGCCGAGAAAGCCGCCTTGAAAAATATTCCGCCCCTGTTCGTCCTTGCGGTTGACCCACCAGGTGAAATTCAAAAGCAATTTTTGAAACACGCGTTCCAGAAAAAACAGATCGCCGGCGTCCTCCGGATTTGTTTCCTGCCGTTGTCGGCGGTCGATTTGAAAAACGCGGAACGCTGCCCACGCATGCACGGGCGGATTCACGTCCCCGAATGCCCATTCGTAGGCGGGCAGCTGCCCGTTCGGGTGCATGTACCATTCGCGCATGAGCAGGACGAGTTGGGACTTCGCGAACTCGGCGTCAATCTCCACCAGCGCGATGCAATGAAACGCCCAGTCCCACGCCGCGAACCACGGATACTCCCACTTGTCGGGCATGGAGATCACATCGGCGTTGTTCAAATGTCTCCAATCCGAGTTGCGCCCGTGCTTACGCCCGGCGGGCGGCGGCGGCTGCGTCGGGTCGCCGTCCAGCCAGAGCGGCACGTCGTAGTGAAAAAATTGTTTGCTCCAGATCATGCCCGCGAAGGCCTGGCGCTGTACCAGTTTGGCATCCGCATCGCTGATGTTTTTTTGCAATTCGGCGTAAAATTCATCCGCCTCGTTCCGTCGCTGCGTAAAAATCGCGTCGAAATCAGCCCACGGTTTTCCGATGGAAACGGCGTCCGCTTTGGCGAGCCGCAAGCGCACGGTCGCCGATTGGCCGGCCGACACGTCCAATTCATAAACTGCGCCGGCTTTCGTGCCGGCTTGCGCGGTGTTCACTGCCGGTTTGTTTCCCGCAATGATATATTCGTGGAAGGCGTCCTTGAAAAAACCGGGCGCGTCCGGCTGGTTGTAAAACCGGCGCACGTTGGTCTCGTTGTCGCAAAAAAGCAGGTTCGGACTGCCATCGGGGTCGAGGCGGAAATTGCCGAGTTGCGCGTGTTCGATTTTGATACCGCCGTTGTCCGCCGACATTTTCGGTTTGTGCGCGTTCGGAATCCACGACCAGGTATTGCGAAAACTTAATTGCGGCAACAACGTCAGCTTCGCCGCTTCCGGTCCCCGGTTGTGAACCGTGATGAGCATCAATATTTCGTCCGGCCCGGCCTTCGCGTATTCCACGAAAACATCAAAGTAGCGGTCCGTATCGAACAAGCCGGTGTCGAGCAGTTCAAATTCCGGCTGATCCTCGCCGCGCCGCCGGTTTTCCTCGATGAGGTGCAGGTAGGGAAATTCCCCCTGCGGATATTTGTAGAGAAATTTGAGATAGGAATGCGTCGGCGTGGCGTCGAGATAATAGTAAAGTTCCTTCACGTCCTCGCCGTGATTGCCCTCGGAATTGGTGAGGCCGAAAAGCCGTTCCTTGAGGATCGGGTCCTTTCCATTCCACAACGCGACCGAGAGACAGAGATGCTGCATGTCATCGCTGAAACCCGCAAGGCCGTCCTCGCCCCAGCGATACGCGCGGCTGCGCGCATGGTCGTGCGGAAAATATTCCCACGCATTGCCGCCGGGTGAATAATCCTCGCGCACCGTGCCCCATTGCCGCTCGGAAAGATACGGCCCCCAGCGCCGCCAGTCATTGCCGTCGGCTTTTGTTTCCGAGAGACGTTTCTGTTCCGCGGTTGCTTTTGGAGATTGGGTCGGCGTCATGGATTAAGTCACCTCTTTATGTTCAATACTTTAAAAACTACACTAAAATCCAACAAATTTTGCGATTTTAAAATAGGGTAAAACCCGACCTGGGTTTCAGCTTTCAACGACCACAGCATCCACACCTCCGCAATCCGATTTATCAAAAAGTCCATCTGATATGTCATTCCATCCATTTATCGGCCGCACTGGTTTTAGTAAAGTAACTCCTCTACACTAACCCGGCCAAAATTTCCTCTATATATCACCGCGACTTATGAAAATGCGGAAAGTCAAACCTGCTCTCATTTGCCTGTTGGAATTCGTTTTTCTGACGTGTTTCACCATCCCGGCCTTCAGCCAGGCGGTCATTCACCAGGACAGCGAACACAAGCTGGTCACGTTATCCGACGGGCAAGGGCAGCTTGCGCTGCGATTGAATTACGACGGGCGTTGTGTTCTGGATCAAGTTATCGTCCGCGGGCGTGAAACCGTGGGTGATTCGGCCGTTTACACCGGCGTTCGCCAGGCCGGCCGATGGTTCACCACCACCAAAATCACCACACCGGTTGTTTCCGCGGGCAAAGACACGGTGACCGTGACCGGAATCCAATTTGGAAGTGCCGGCACTGAAATTCGCGAAACGTGGCGGTTCACGGTCAAGCAGGGTGAAATCATCTGGCGCATCACCCGGAAGTACGCATCCGACGAGGTTTTGGAAGATACGGCGTTCCCCGAATGGAATTTCAACGATCTGTCCACCTGGACCGGAGGCATGTTGGACAATGGTGGCGTCATCTGGAACAAGTATCTGGACACAACCAACGCAACCTACGGAGCGCATTTCGGTGCCGTCACGTTTTGGAATTCGTCATCCAACGACTGCCTGCAGATCATTCCGCGCCTGCCGAAAAATCAATTCGGTGCCGGTCGCTTTTCGCGTCAGACCGGCAACCTGTTCGCCTTCAATTATACGATCAGCCCCGGGGAACTTAAGACCAAATACAACTTGAAACGTTTCCTGGGAAACCGGCAGGACCTTTGGTCGCCGTTTCAGGTCCCCCCTTCCGAAGTCAACGTGGAGTTCACTTTGAAGGCGCTGGATTACGCCCGCACCTATGACCGGGGCACCTTTGCCGGAATAGACGGAAATCAGGTTCGCGATTTGTTGAATACCGTGGCGAGATATGGCGTGATCGACGAACGGCTGACCGGCGGCAACGGCTGGCGCTCGGGCTATATCTGCCTCCATGAACCTTTCTTCGCGGAAATCGGGCTGGCCTTGGACGAAGACGATTACATCACCAATTTCTCCAAATGCCTGGATTACGAGCGCGACCACGCCATCGGTGACGATGGACGGGTCAAATCCCGTTGGTGCTACACCGCCGGGGACGCGATGCGCGGCACCTTTGACCAATACGGTTTTTACGAAGCGCAATGGGGCTACTTGCTGGATTCCCAGCCGGACTACGTGATCAATGTCGCCGAACAATTTGATCTCACCGGCGACCGGACAAAAAAGCGTATGCGAAAAAGCGTTGAATTTCCTCATGCGCCGCGAAGTTTCCCACACCGGCCTCGTGTCCATGATGACGGATTCATGCGGCCAGCACAGGGGTAGTGACTGGATTGATATCATCTGGGCCGCTCACGAAAACGCCTTCGTCAACGCCAAATTTTATTATGCGTTGGAACACTGGGTGGCTTCCGAGGAGGCGCTCAACGATCCGGCCGGTGCCGCAACCTATCGCGAATTCGCGGCTCGATTGAAAACTACTTTCAACCTGCCGATCGCCGACGGTGGCTTTTGGGATCCAACCAACCAATGGTACGTCTATTGGCGTGACCAGGATGGTTCCATTCATGGCAATAACCTGGTGACGCCGGTCAACTTCGCCGCCATCGCCTACGGCATTTGCGATGACGCCGGCCGGCGCAAAGCTATTCTCGATCGGATGGAAACTGAGATGCAGAAAGAGCAGCTTTTTTCCTGGCCGCTTTGTTTCTTCACCTTTCAACCCGCAGAAGGTGCCAAGAGCAATTTCCCGTTTCCGCGTTATGAAAATGGTGATTTATTCCTATCCTGGAACGAACTGGCCATACGCGCTTATGCCGCGGATGATCCCGCCATCGCCCTCAAATATGTCAAAAATATTTTGGCGCGGTATGCGGCAGATGGCTTGTCCTTTCAACGTTATTTGCGGCAGACGCAACAAGGCTCCGGCAACGACATCCTGGCCGGAAACTGCATGGCGGTTGTCGGGTTGTATCGCGATATCTACGGCATCCAGCCCAAACCGGACCGGCTTTACCTTGAACCGCATTTGACGGATGAACTCAACGGCACCAAACTTCGTTATGAACTGCGCGGACAACCCTATCTGATTGATCTCAATACCCAAAGCTGCGCCATCACTGCGGGCAACTGCACGCTTCGCGATTCGCCTCCCTTCAGCATCAACGCCACCGCCAAGGGATTGGAATACTATCGGGGTGGAGATGCCGATTGGTCCATGTCCGCCTCCCGGCCGGACGGTCAGCCACTCACGCTTCAAATCGAGAACTGGACGGGGGCGCCAGCCGCGGCGCGCCGGTGGACGGAAATATCAGAACCGGACAAAACCAAAACCCGATACATCATCAAAAATTTGCCGTCCGGAACGACTTATGAACTGAAAATCAACGGTCAAACGCGTGAATCATTAAAAGTTGATAAGGCCGGTCAAATCAGGTTCACCTGCCCTCATGATGATTCAACGCCGCAGACGTATGAGCTGGTTTCGTCATTGAATAATAAATGACCGGGTTACGGACTTTTCAACTCATGCAAACAACGCACAATAAAATTGTGATGGCCGCCAACAGTTGGCTTATCAGTTTCATTTTCATCGGAACCGGCATTCATATTTTAATTAATTAAATCCCGCGCAAGCTTCGCGGTTTCCGAAGACTTGCGCGGGTTCGTCTGTCATGTTCTTCTTATAACCGCCTAACGCAACCACTTCAGTGCACTGGAATGGCGGTGGCGCTGCCGAATTGGAAGGTAGGACCGTCGAAAACATACCATGTTTGATTGGACGGCCGATAAACGGTGGGACTGGGATAGCTGGTGGTGCTTGGCGTATAAGATCCGCCCAGCATCGGAATGTCGCCGGCTTGCCCGAATTGGAAGGAATTGGTCGAGCCATCCGAGCTGTTTCGAACGAACCACGTGAAGCTGTTCGTATCAATGTAAACAAAATCCGGAATTCCATCTCCGTCGAAATCTCCTCCCACCAGTGGAATGCACCCGTTGGTGCCAAACGCGAGCGCGTCGGTAATCATATTTCCGTTATTCATATCCCGCACATACCATGATTTGTTGGACGGACGAAAAACCACCGCCGAGGGCGTCTGTTGTCCGGGCCACGTTGCGCCCATCATCGGAATATCGCCCCTTGCTCCGAATTGGAACGTATGGGTCGAACCTCCATTGCTATACCGGGCATGCCAGTTAAAGCTGTTCGTATCCACATAAATGAAATCCGGAATTGAATCGCCGTCGAAATCTCCCAGCAGCGGGATGCACCCATTGGTGCCAAATACAAGCGCGTCATAAATGAGTGCTCCATTAGCACCGTTCCGAACATACCATTTGAATGTGGATGGATCATACATGATAGTATCCAGCACCCCATCCTGATTGAAATCCGATCCGGCCAATCCACCCAGCAACGGTTTCATCGTTGCGCTTCCCAACTGGAATGAGTTGGTCAAGCCGTCCGCGCTATGCCGTATGTTCCATTTAGTGGTCGCAGTATCATAATAAACGGCATCCGGGATGCCGTCGTGGTCAAAATCGTCCACGCCCGCCGGAGCGGTCTGGCTGACATTGATTTTAGGCGTGCAACTGAGGGTTCCGCTGGCCGCGCTTGAAATTTCAAGCGGTTCGATGCAGACCTGCCGTGTGCCGGTGCCTGGAGTTGCCCATGTCCGATAGGTTACCCAGGGATTGTTGTTACCGTCCGTGACGATGCTAGGCGCGCCAATCGACCAGCCCGGGCTGGTACTGACTGACATGATTGGATTATTCGCGCCTTTGGTAAATGGCCCCGTCGGGCTGCTGCTATAGGCGTAGCCGATGGAGTAGCAACTTTCGCTGAAGTTTCCTCCGGCGTAGAGCATGAAATACTTTCCTGAGATTTTTTTTACGGCGGGCCCTTCACAGGTGGCATAACTACCGCAAGATTCCCAGCCGCTTCCCGGACTGACCAGTTCTATGGGGCTGCCGCTCTTGGCGGTATAGGAGCTAAGTTTTTGCACCCAGATGCTTTTGTCCGACTGGTCATCCTTGTAATAAAGATACATCGACCCGTCTGCATCTCGAAAAAAGTACGGGTCAATTCCATTCACGATGCTGAAACTCGTGATCGTCCAGGAGGTGCTGTTCGCGGCCGAAGCGTAGGCCAGGCCAATGCTCTCCACCGAAGTGGAAGTATTTATTACGGTATAATACATCCAAATTGTCCCGTTGGTGGGATCCTGGATCTGATGCCCCACCCAGAAATTGTAGCCGCTTAACGTAAGGATTGTCGTGGGCCCGCTCCAATGGACGAGGTCTTGTGAACTGCGATAAATCATCGAACCGCCGTTCCCGGTGACCATATTATATTGGCTGCAGAAGTAACTGATGCCGTGGGGGTCGTTGGCTATGCTCACCAGAGGATTGGAATAATTGGTCTGCGCCCGCGTTATTTGGGCCAGGCAAAGGGCGAGCACGCAGGTGCCGATAGATAACCGTCCTGCAATATGTGCGAGCTTCCGCAGTCCTGGCAGTTTGCTAAACAGGTTTTTCATATGTTATTGGTTTTCATCATTGGTTTTTTAGGTTCCACTTTACTTTTGCCAGCCCGCCGCTCCGAAGACGCCGTTAGCCGCCTGACCGGCAAAGCACAGATATATCCATCCACGGATCCATAAAAACTCCGGCGGAAATGTTTAAAAATGGCGCCTCAGATTTCCCTCCGGGTTTAGTTGGCGGGCAGGTAACTATAAACCCAGTCATGGTAATCATCCCAACGGCCCGTTTGCGAACTGACAAATTCAATGCGGACGGTGATTTTATTTTTCCCCCGGGTGTAACTTTTTGGCACCTCAAAATCGCTGTCAAACCAGCGGATATCCCGGTATGTCTTTTCGAAGTCCACGCTGTACCAGGGACGTTCGGTCACCAGTTGTCCGTCAATATAGACCCGTGCCTCCTGGCGGTTGTTGGCCTTGTCGCAACGGCGACGCAGGCGCACGCCCTCGTTTTTTGGCGAGATGGCAACCGTGAAAGTGCTGCTGCCCGTGAACGAAACGCCGTCATCCTTGATGGCGGCGGTTTTGCGCAATATGTTGTTAAATTCTCCATCGTACCACCACTTTCCTTTTACCGGTTGAACATCTCCCTCCGCGGCATAGGCATGTTTTCTTTCCGACCGCAAATTTCCGGCATCCACTTCATCCGTTTGAACCAGCTGCGGGTGGGCGGAGCCATACCAAAAAGCGACGCTTTCTTCCGTGCCGACCTGATATTTTCCTTCGTGACCCATCGGTGTATGGGGGCCATAGGTTTGGTGGCCGTATTTGATGCCGCTCGAAAAACAATACATGTCCGGCAAGAGGAAACGATAGATGCCGCCAGCCCCCCCTTTGGCGCTGATGGCGCCAAAGATGGGCTGGGTCAGATTTTGGAGTCCCCAACCCATATCGTGATCATCTTCAAAGCCCTCGCCAATGATCCACGGGGTTCTGCTCCCATCAAAATAGGTGCGCTCGTCTTCTTCCATACTGGTGTTCCAGCGACTGACTACATGACCGACCACCTGGCCGGAGCCGGTGGTTTCCAAATAGGTGTAGTCCTTGCCTTCGATCCGGGGATCTTCCCGATGGTAATGCGCGAACAAATAACCACAGCGCAATTGCGAGTACGGCATGACAGAGCCGCTCAGGCAATCAACAGTCGCCGCTGCGGTAACTTTCCCTTTACCATGGTTTTCCAATTGAACCACCGCCGACTTCCAAAACGGCATGGGGAAATAACAATAAGCCTGATTATTCGAATAACCCAGGAGAAGCGAAGCATACGAACTGCGCAGACTGGTCCGATACGCTCCAAAAAAACAGCCGAGCGGTGCCTCAATCTGCGGAGAAGACGCGCCGTCGAAAGTGATCTTGAGCCAGGTATCAAACAGGGCGCTCGCATCATTTGTCGGGTCAATATTAATATGCAAGGCAGCAATCGAACCAGCTTGGTTCAATTTCCATAATGTCGCCGTATGTCCCGGCTTAACCGTGCAGGCATTGGTTGATTCTTGGCTGTCAGGCACCGGTTGGGCATCACCGGTTGAGCGACTGTCGCCCCAGGCCTTGATCAGGGCGGGCATCATATTGCGGCCGGCATCGGGAGTCCACGACTCCAAGCCTGGATCTTCGGCAAACGACTGGTAGGTGTACTCATACCAATGCCAATGGCCCCCGTTACCGTTGGGCTTGTTGGTATAACTGCCGGTCCATGGTTCTGAAACCAGGCCCGAACCGCCGGGTTCGGCGCTCAAACATACTTTCAACCGTTTCTTGAAGAACATCGGGTGATAGAACATCCGAAAACGCTTTGCCCCGTTATAGGCCAGCGGCGGCTGAAAAATTCCCAGCGGATTATTGGTGCTGAAGAAAGTGGAGACATCCATGTCGATGCGCGGCGTGGTCTCGTCATCGAAATAATACCGGATATTGATGCCCTTATAAATGGGCCGGCCATACCAGATGTTCATATGCTGGCGATAAAGGCAGCCGGGACCCATGGCGTCAAAGATCACGCATTCGCCATTTGTCTCCATGTACAATGGAAAATATTCCCAATCATAATTATCACCCGCCCGGTCATAAGAGGAGAATTGATGCGTTTCCACGCCCTGTCGTAGAAATGGGAGCCAATCGGCGCGAAAAGCACCGGTTTCAATCATCCCGCCGTTATCGGGGGCGCTCTCACCAGCAAGTACAGGAGTTTCTGTCATGCCCGAAGACGTTGCCACAATGTACATAATGGCAGCCGCTAGCAAATAATTTGGAAAAAACCGGAGGGTTGCGATCACAATTGTATCAAATGCGGAAGTTGCGTTATAAAGTTATCTATGTTCCGATCCAAATCACAGTTTGACAACGGCTGCCTTTTGATAAGGAAGCAAACTCAACTCAAGGTCAATCCCTCCGGACGCCCGGCCTTTCTTTGACCGTTTTAAATATGATTATTTTGAGTTATTCTTGTGAAGCGCCGGCGGCAACACGGGGCAGGTCGTCCGAGCTATCGGCCGTATAGCCTCCGCTGAGGCCCAGTCCACTGGGGCTGGTATTCATTTGATTGGCACTTATCACTGATCCATGCCATTTATAATATTCCGCACGACCGTCAAGAAAGGACCATGTGGAACCATTGTTATGGCGGCTGCCCGGCAGATTCAACCATTGGTCTTTAAATAAGTTTGCCGTATCTATCGTGAAAAATGCCCCGTCGTCAAGGCTGCACTCGGCTTCATCGGCAAATACAATCTTGTCACTCGCCCGCCGGATTTGTGTAGGTTTATTATATGACAACATCGTTATACCTGCGTGACTGCCGATGGTCCAGGGGCCGCTGGCGCTGGAGTTGTCATTTCCACCCATCGAGAATTCAATGGAGTAGGTTCGTGTTTGCGGTACCGGGTGAGCCGGTGTGATGTTTGGGTACGTCCCGCTTGATGGCGCCTGGACCATAAACGTGTTCGCCGGACAGGCGTAGATGGCAGGTGACTTGTTATATTGGTAAAGCGCGGAGGCTTCGATGTTGGTCGTGTTCCAATCAGTTTGCGCATGACCCGCAATCCAATTTCCAACGGGATTACCATTGAAATTAAACGGCAGGACATCATTGAAATCCCCGATATACATGTTGTAGCAGAGCTCCAATTGCTTCAGGTTGCTCAGGCATTGTGTGGTCTTGGCCTTCGCCTTGGCCTTGGCCAGCGCCGGCAACAGCATCGCCGCCAGAATGGCGATAATGGCGATGACCACCAGCAGCTCGATGAGCGTGAAGCCGCGGCGGGCCGGTTTCACGCCCAACGTTGAGGGGACATGCCCCTGGCTTATCCGCATTGAAAAGCCGTCTTTGATATCTTTCGTTTTCATTGATAAATACATTAGTGCTTGTACGAATGATTTATTCGCCGGTTTACGGGTAAACCAAGCGGTAGAACACGCTGCCATTGGTCCGATTTATCGGCACCGTGACCTGGTTCGTTAACGCACCGCTGGGCGTGACACTGACCCAGTTGGTGCCGAGAAGGTTGTTGGTCTGGGCCACCAACCGCCAGCCAGTGTGGTCAAGGGGCCAGCTTAGCGATAATTGACTGCCCGTGGCCGAGAACGCGATGTTGGTCGGGCTCGCGTTGAAAACGATGTTTTTAAGGCCCCCCAGATAATCTGCCAGCACCTTGGTCGGGCTCAGGGCATAATTATAGAGAGCCACATCATCAATCTTGCCTTGGAATTGAAAGGCATAGTTGGTGGCTCCCAGTCCGGAAGAGCGCGCACCAATGCTCACAAAGGCGGCCTGTGGCAGCGCTGTGTTGGTAGTGGTGGCCGTGAGCAGCCCCAGGCCGGTCGCCAGATTTGTGACATCCGCCGAATCAACCCCGTTGATGTAAAGACGCGCCGCGCCGGTGGCGCCGTCAAAGACCCCCACCACGTGATACCACTGACCAACCACTGGAGCCACTGTCGAAGTGGGGCCATGGGTGGCCCCGGAAGCATCGCGCACAAAGAATCGGAAGTCCGTGGCAATGTCCAAATCAAACTGCTCACCGCCGCTGCCATAACCTTTGGCGATGATGGCGGCACCACCAACCTGGGTATTGGAACTGACAATCCAGGCCTCCACGGAAAGCTCGGCGTTGCTGCCCGTTGGCGTGGCAAAATTAATCGGGCTGGTTCCATTGCCGGTAATTTCCCCGGCATAGCTGTTGGTTTTCAATGAACTAAACTCGCCAAATATGGCGGCCGTGTCCGTGCTGGAAAGCAGACTGAAACCGGCGGATCCAAGAATGGTGTTGGTATAGGCGGCGTTATGCCCGCCCACATAGTCATACGCGAGGGTCCCTTTATTACCCGTACCATTGTCGGGGCCTTCATTCAAACGCCAGAAGGCGATCGGATTATTGCTCAAGACCATGGCCTGATAGAGGTTGGTTGGCGCGGCAATGCCAATCAGGCTGACCGGCCCGGCATTGGTGAGGCTGTACCCGTTGTATGCATTGGTGACCGTGCAACTGTACGAAGTGGAGACCGGCGTTGCGACAGCCGTATAACTGGCGTTGGTCGCGTTAAGGATGGGCGAGGCACCCTGATACCATTGATAGTAAAATGGGACGGTACCCGATGCTTGCACCGTCATAACATATGGAATCCCGGTGTACACCGTCACGCTCGGCGGGCCAAGACTTACATTGAGACCGGAAATGATATTAACTACGATTTTGGACGAGTTGATGGCACCAAAGGCGTTGGCAGCCTGCAAGTAGTAGCTGTCGCTGGTTTGAATGTTGCTAATGACCAGCGTGGCGTTGGTTTGCCCGGTAATGGCTATGTTGTTCGTGTCATACCATTGATAGGATGACACCGCCGGATTACCCGTTGCCGCCGCTGAAACCATTAATGTGCCGCCCTGACTAACGTTCGTGCTGGCCGGAGGCTGCTGGGTGATGGACGGATAAGTGTTCGTGCCAATCGGCACATGATATTCGTTGGCGAGGTATGTTTCCAGCGAAGTCACATCGTTGGTGGTAACCGACGAGCCAACGACGATGAGTTCGGCAAGGTCGCCGCTTAAGTGGTTCCCTCCGTCCGCTCGTGTACCGATGAAAACGGGCTGTTGCGTGTCGGCAATGGTTGTGCCTAGGTTGCCGCCGCCATTGGTGTTGCCATCCAAGCGGTGCGTCACAGTTGTTCCTTGCATCATGACGTCAAGGACATGCGGGAAACCAACGGTTGGCACCTTGGCTGCGGTGACGCTTTTGGTTTGATTGGCCACGCCATTGCCGCGAAGCAATGTGACAGTTGTTGAATTTGCATAATAATCATACGGAGCCGGCTGGCTTCCGGCGGTCTTCGAAACAATCATGCCGTTCGTCCCGCCGGCCAGAGTCGCATAATTCACCACCACAAAGACCGACAGGTTGTTGGTGATCTCAAGGGACGTAGCATCGCCGGCAAGCATATAGTCTCCGTTGGTGGCGGCAAAACGGATTACCGGATAGCCGTTGAAGGCATTGGTGGCAAGCTGCGGCTCGAGCAGGCCCGATGAATTCAAATTATTTCCATTGGGGGACAAGTCATTCCACTGGTTCACACCATTTGCGTCGGTAGTGATGCCGGTGTTGGCCTTGACCCAAAGAGCGGTGGCGGCTGGATAGATCCCAACCGAGGCCAACGCGGGTGACATCGTATCGTTGAAATTATCGTTCACGTTTTGAACACTCAACGTATAGCCGGTGCCAGGGGTCAAAATGGAAGTGTTGAGGATGACCTTATTTGGCGCGTCACCCAGCGTGGCGGAAAGAACGGTTGCGCCGTTGTTCAGGGAATAATTGCCGACCGTCGTGGCGGTGGCAGGGTCAACTCCAGTCGAAAAAATGACGAAGATGCTCGTTTCATTGTTCGTGGGATACCAGATCGGCACGCCCGCTGACGCCACGGTCAATATCGGCAATTGTATGGTCACCGTATCCACGGAACTGGTCACGGAACCCGAGCCGTTGCTGGCCACCACTTGATAGTTGGCGGCAAATTGTCCGCCGGCCACTTGTGAAGGGGCAAAGTTCGTCGCCACAAAGCTTAAAGTTTGTGCCGTGGCACCAAAGATGGCGGTGCCGTTGCTATACCACTGAAATGTCAATGGGGGGCGTCCCAGAGTCACCTGTGCAATCAAGGCAGTGGAACCATAGGGCACTGTCTGGTTGGCGGGCGGTTCGGTGTTGATGACTGGCAGACCAGGCGCCAGCGCATTGGTACAAATGCCGCCAAGCTGCACTTGAATGCCGACTGCGGACGTGCCATTGCCACTCAACACAAAATCAACGGAATTGGAGCCGGCAACCAATCCATTGGCACTGGTGAGCGTGAAAGGCACCGGAGTTGTCAAAGGATTGAGGGTTGCAGTATAAGTGTTCACAGTGCCATTGAGGATGACTTGAAAACTGTTTCCAGCACCTGTCCCGTAAGCCGGGATTATGCTTCCGGTCACTGTGGCGGTGGCAGGATCTCCCTGGTCGACGTAAAAGTGAGTTTGAAAATCATATGTTCCCGCAGTGTTGGCTCCCAAGCCGCTGTTTTGTTCCGGACCAATCCAGGCCGCAGTTGCTGCGTCCGGGGCGTAGGCTCCAAGCGAACTGTTCCAAACAATGGCATTGGGAATGGTCGAGTACGCATCTGCGGTTTGCTCGAGCAAATAATGCAGATCTACCGAGCCCGGGGCGGTGACGTCCAATGGGTTGCCATTGTTATCCACGCCCGAATTCCACAGGCTGTCAATGGAGGCGCCCACGGTAACTACACAGTTGATGGTATTGGTGCCGCCGGAGCTATTGGTGGCGTTGCACTGATAAGTGCCTGCCGTCGCAAAGGTCACATTGCTGATGACCAATGAATTGTTCGTTTGTCCCGGGACGGGCACGCCATTTTGAGTCCAGGTTAAAACCGGGGTCGGAGAACCAAAAACTGATGCGGGAATCGTCAAGGTTTGTCCATATGCCACCAAGGTGGTGGCCGGCGGTTGCAGGACAACCAACGGCGGCAGGCTGTTATTTAAGTTATTAAATGCCATCTGGCTTGCGTTGCGGTTGACACCGCTTATCCGAACTTCCTGGATGATACCCTGAAATCCTGCGCCGCCGCCGACGTTATTCCATATGTTGGCACGCGCACTACCGCTGATGCAGAAAACGGGATTACCAGCCTGCTTCGTCGTTTTCGTAAACGTGCCGATCACGTGGGCGTTGGTATTAGCAGGATCGAGCCGGGTCCAATACATGGTCAGCTGGTTCGCAGCATCTCCGTTGGTCGGCGCGGTCCCCGAAAAAGCCAGAGCCACATGATACCATCCGCCCACCAAGGCCGCATCCGGACCGGTCGTGGGAATATTTCCATCGAAGGTTGAATTTGGGGAGGCAGAGCTAATGTCTATATATTCAAAATGGCCGCCCGTAAAGCGAATCTGCCAGGCCCGGCCGTTCGGACTTGCGGCGGTGAAACCGCTGTCACTGGTAATCAATTGCATAATGTATGGCGGGTTGACCACACTGACCAGCGGGCAGATGACAGCTTCCCAGGTGTAAGCGCCGGTGGTTGGATTTGCGTAGTCAGTCATGTTTGTGTTCATGGGAGTGCAACCATCAACGCCACCGTTAAAATTGGTGGTTCCATCGGAATTAGTGATTACGTTGTAAGGTCCATACAAACAGGTATATTGCGTAAATTGGATGCCGCTGCCCAAAGCGGCAAACTCTGCTGGTTGAATGCTTGGAAATTGGGTTGGCGTGCCATCCGGGACATTAATCTGGCCGGGAGTCACAACCAGAGTCATCGGCGTTGTTTGCACATTGTTTGACTGCGAATCGGGGCATTGCATGTTATTGGTGCTGTACAGGTGCCATAGGTGCAACGTTCCGGCATCGGCTGTATATGGAATGGCAAGCCCGGCCCGGCCGGCCGGCACCATGGCCAGGGTGATGACGCCAATCATGATCAACAGTCGAACATTAATGGCCAGTGTTTGGAGTGTCTTTTGGGTTTTCATTAGAGATGGGTTGCGATCTGGGTTATATCAAAGGGCGAAAGAAAATTTATATTTCTGACTGGATGTGACAGTTATTTGTGGAGGCGGCATTTATGGTGGTAGAAACAACTTAACAGCACCTCCCGCATAGAGACAACTGACGTGGTGTGGATTCCATGGTTATTTTGTGGATTTTATGGCCAGCCGCATCCGCCTGAAAACTCGTAAAACATTGTAAATCCCGTCGTTTTTTAAATGTGAAATGTTTCTGGTGCGCAGAAAAAGGGTTGGACAGTCATTGACCGAACCTGCAATTTGTTCCAACAAATTTTTCCCCAGCCAGAAATTTATGGAGTCGGCCAAATCGATCAAAACCAATTACCGATATTTTCCTGTAGCCAAGCGCGACCGGGATTGGGGGTTATACATCACCACGGCCGGCGCCTCACAGATTGGACCTAACACATCGTATCCGCCATCGGGGCATCCGAAGCAATATTCCTTTGAGCCGACCGTAGGCCGGTCATTGTCGGAACATCAAATCATCTATATTTCCGGAGGCAGTGGCTGGTTCAAGGCGGCGGGCGTTCCCAAGCAACAAGTCGAATCCGGCCATGTCATCCTGCTTTTCCCCGGAGTACGCCATAGTTACGCGCCCTCTCCCGCCATAGGCTGGAACGAACATTGGGTGGGTTTCAATGGGGACGTGGCCGAACGGTTGATGCGCCACCGTTTTTTCAAACCGTCCCAACCGGTTTTCCGGATCAACGACGAGGAAAAAATTTTGACGCTGTTCAACGATATCATCGATACCTCCCATACGAATCGTCCGGCATCGCAGCAAATCCTGGCGGCCATCACCATCAATATCCTGGCCCTGATCTATTCGGACTTGCAATCCAACCGCACCCAGGACGAACCGGATTTGAAAGCGATCCAGGGTGCGATCGTCCGGATGCGGGAGTCCGCCGAAACCTCGCTGAACATTCCCGATTTGGCGCGCGAATTCAACGTCAACTACCGTTCGTTTCGACGCGCCTTCA
>Ga0210388_10000220_pt1 | contig 51992 bp, 36 predicted proteins | sample IncBWC19OmetaG_FD_155485 | JGI IMG/M metagenome (GOLD analysis project Ga0210388, IMG submission 155485) | Forest soil microbial communities from Barre Woods Harvard Forest LTER site, Petersham, Massachusetts, United States - Inc-BW-C-19-O ...
GCATCCCGCCAAAATCATGCTGGCAACCGCAAGGACGCACACCAGTAGAACGCGCAGTCCAGTCTTCTGCGTTCTCGCCCCGGAACAATTCGTCGTGAACATTAAGTTCTTCTTTTCCCCAGTGTCGGCGGCCAACACCAAGGCAGTGGCCGAGGGTGTGTCCCCACGAAGATACATATAAGCTACCGCTGCACGTTAGAGCGGCGTAACTGAACAAATGGCACAAAAAGGTTCAGGAGTGTAGGGCAGGTACCGACTGTCCTGAGGGCCAAAGACTCTATAGAAAGGTAGTCTCAAGTGGGCAGGTTAAGCAAGAAAAGTCTTTGCCTGAAAATGCGTACTTTCTTGCCACCGCATCTCGCAGGGAATAAGGTCGGACGGTCTGTTGGGCCTCCACTAGGAGTCTCCACGAGCTGTCAAATCGGTTTTGTCAAAGCCACCACATATCGGTGGGTGTGAATTGGCTCATCCTGCAATCAAGCAAGCAATTGGACGAAGAGCCTTGCCTACTTGTGGATGAAGGCGACGGCGGTAGAGCACCAGCCGCCGACACCGCCGCTGCCTTGGGTGGTCCAGATGAATTGGCGGGAGCCTGTGGAGGTGTTGTACTGGAACCCCCAGCCGTTGTTTTCGTCGGTGGGATTGGTTTGGTCGAGAGGACTGGGAACGGTGGCGGAGAAGTTACCCGGGGAGACGCCGACGATGGAGTTGGTGGTGACGGCGATCTGCATGATGACCAAACCGTTGGTGGTGGTGGGGGAGATAGTTGGTCCAACGATGTTGCCGGTAGATTGCTGGTTTCCGGTGGCGGACGGGCGGCCAGCGGCGGAATCATAGGGAGCAGAAGCGGCGCCGGTGACGTCGTAGAGGAAGAAGGTGGAACCACCGGTGGGGCTGCCGGTCATGGAGAAGGTCATGGTCAAAGAGGTGCTGGTGACGGCGTTAGCGGCGTAGAAGGTTTGCACGTCGCCAGAGACGAAGCCATCGTTGAGCACACCACCAATCTGGGTGTGGGAGTTGCCGTTGCTGTCGGAGATACCGGCGACATCGAAACCGGGGCCATCGATGGAGGCGGTGATGATGAGATTACCCGAGCTGGGGAACTGCAAGGGCACGGTGCTGCTTTGACCGGGAGGAACGGATTCCTCTTGCAAGTGGACGATGCGAATGCCCGAGGGAGGAGCGGTTCCGGAACTGGCAGAGAGGAGGGCGACAGCGACGGAGTTCCAGCTATCGGCAATGCTCATGGAGAAGGTGGGATTGATAGTGCCGTGAGAGGTCTGGACCTGGTACTGAGTGGCCTGTGGGATATTGCCGCCAGAGAGGCCGCGGGAGGCGCTCAAGAGGGACCAAGGAGCAGAGCCCTGGAACCATTGTTCGGTAAAGGTGGAACCGTCTTCTTCGGCGGCTTGATAGATCAAATCGCCGTCGTGGGAGGTAGAGAGGGAACCGGCGGAGACGGAAGCCAGGGAGTTGCTGGAGGCGGAGGAAGCATCGAGAGAACAGGTCAAGTTGAACCATTCGGAGGCATTGATCATGGAGACGTATTGGACTTGAGCACCGGAGAAAGAGATGGTGAGGACGTGGGCGCCTGGGGTGGGGGTGACGCAGTAGGTGGAGACGGTTTGGTTGCCGTTGCTGTTGGTTTTGAGGAGAGTGAGAGAGTCGCCTTTGTCATCGGTGACAGCAGCGGAAGCGCCCGTGTTGACGGAGTATTGGAAAGTGGCGAGGAGCACGTTACCGGGCAAAGTGCCAGTAGTGGGGAGGTTGGAGGTATAGCTTTGTGTGTCGATGAAGATGGTGTTGGCGGCGCTTTTAGACCAGATGAGAGTGGGGACGGCGGCACCACCGGAAGAAGAGGCAGAGGTAGAAGCGGTGGAGGAATTGGAATAGGAACTGAGATTATTGGCAGGATCAGAGGCGCGAACACGGTAGGAGTAAGAGGTGGAAGGAGAGAGACCGGTGTCATTGAAGGAAGTAGAAGGAGTGGAAGCGATCTGGGTAAAGCTGGAGCAGCCCGCGCCCTGGCAGCGTTCCACCAGATAGGCGGAAACCCCCAGAGTATCCGTGGATGCCGTCCAAGATAGGTCAATCTGCGAGGAGCCATTAGGGATTGCGGTCAAGCCTGACGGGGTAGTCGGAGGCGGAGAAGTGATTGCGATGACGGCAGATGTGGACTTGGCGGTATTGGCGATAGAACTTGCTTTCAGCGTGACGGACGCAGGAGACGGAGGAACGGATGGAGCATTGTAGGTAGCCGCTGTTGTGGTGAGGTTGGTAAGAGTGCCACAAGCGGCACCGGAGCATCCAGACCCAGAGAGCGACCAAGTGACGCCCTTGTTTTGCGAATCATTTTGGATGGTGGCAGTGAAGCCAGCGGACTGGGAGATCTGGACGGAAGCGGAAGCTGGGCTGACGGAAATGGAGATAGGAGGGGCGGCGGAGGTAATGGTAACGGAAGCGGAGGCAGATTTGGTGACATCAGACACCGAAGTAGCCGTGATCGTCACGACAGCAGGAGTCGGAACAGAAGACGGGGCGGTATAGGTGACTGACGAATTTGTGATATTGGAGAGCGTCCCGCACGCGGAGCCAGAACAGCCAGCACCAGCGAGGGACCAGGAGACGCCTTTGCTCGAGGTGTCGTTCTGAATCGTGGCGGCGAGGCTGAGTGTGCCGAGGACCTGAACGGTAGCGTTTGTGGGAGCGACGGAAACGGAGATGACTGGAGTCTGGACACCGCCGCCGCTGGGGACCAAAGCGACCGCCAAAAGAGTCGAGCTCATAGTCACCGGGAAACCCAACTGAACGGCCGCGGGAGTTGCTTGCGTTTTACTCGTAACGAGATTCCCATCGTAATTAGAAAGCTGGGTCCAGCCGGTAGCATTGGTGACTTGGCCGGAAACGACATAAGCCCAGAGGAATTCGTTCGGGTTGATGGTGGTGAGAGAGCCCGCAGTGGTACCTGCGGATTCGGTCACGGAGAGAACCTTGTCGACGGGAGAATTTGAATTAACTCCTTTTAATTCAGTAACGTATATTTCCGTATTGGTAGGTGCGCTGGAAGCAGAGCATGTGACAGTCGTGGAACCGCCCTTAACATTCATAGCTAGGTAGGCTCGAGCTGCAAAGTCCGGTGAGTCAGCTTCGGGCACGAGCAGAGTAAAGGTGTCTCCGGCTGCATCAGAGACCCCAACGAAGCTAATACCTGGGTTGAAGTCGCATCCGACTATAAGTGTGTCTCCGGCAAGCGGGGTAATACCGACCGACCACTGTTTCGAGCCATCATTCTTTGAGGCGTGCGTCGTGCCTACTGTCGTGATCGTCGGTTGAGCCACCACTGCGCTCACGGTGATAGTTGAGGTAGACGTCTTTGTAGTGTCGGCGACGGAAGTTGCCGTCAGTGTGATGTTGGAAGGATTTGGAACAGACGCTGGAGCTTTGTATGTGACCGAACTCGTGGTGACGTTGGTCAGGGTTCCGCAGCTGGAGCCCGAGCAACCAGCGCCGGAGAGCGTCCAAGAGACACCTCTGTTGAGGGAATCGTTCTGTAGCGTAGAAGTGAACGGGGTCGTTTGGTTGACTTGAACTGTGGCGGTGGCCGGAGACACGGAGACCGAGATTGGCGGTGCCGCGGCGACAGTGATGGTAGCGCCCGCAGACTTCGTAGAATCGGCCAGCGAAGTGGCAAGAAGTGTGACCGTGGCAGGGGCGGGGACTGCCGAAGGAGCGGCGTATGTCACCGAAGTGGTTGAGGCGTTGGTTAGGGTGCCGCACGTGACGCCGGAACAACCTGCGCCGGAGAGAGACCAGGTTACGCCTTTATTCAAAGCATCGTTCTGAAGCGAAGCGAGGAACGAAGAGGTTGTTCCGACTTGAACAGCAGACGTGGCCGGAGAAATGGAAACAGAAATAGAGGGCGCCGCTGCGACGCTGATGGTGGCACGAGCAGATTTCGTCGAGTCCGCCAAAGAAGTCGCAAGGAGAGTTACGGTGGCCGGAGCAGGGATTCCAGCAGGTGCAGTGTATGTGACGGAAGTAGTTGTGGGTTTGCTCAAAGTGCCGCAACTTGCACCGGAGCAGCCAGCACCGGAGAGAGCCCAAGTAACGCCTTTATTTAGGCTGTCGTTTTGAACCGTCGCTGTAAATGACGATGATTGAGTAACTTGGACAGTAGTCGAGGCCGGCGAGATCGAAAGGGAAATGGGTTGCGCCGTCGCGGCAGTGGCAACTGGATTCAGGGCCACTAAGATCAGTGTCCAGCTCATTGTGACGGGAAAGCTGGCGCTAAGAGTTCCCGGGGCCGCTTGTGTCATGCTGGTTACCAAGTTACCGTCATAGCCGGAGAGCGAAGTCCAGCCATTGGCATTTGTCACCGTGCCGGAAGTGATGTAGCCCCAGACGAACTCGTTAGCATTTGTGGTGGCAAGGGAACCGGCGGCCGAGCCTGTTGTCCCTGCGAGGGATTGAACTCGGTCAACGGGGGTAGATGCACTAACGCCTTTCAGTTCTGTGACATAGATTTCATTGTTTGGAGGACCGCTGGTGGCAGAGCAAGAGACTGTGGTGGAACCGCCCTTGACATTGGTTGCGAGATAGGCGCGAGCGCTAAATGTTGGTGAGTCAGCTTCAGGAGCAATCTGCGTAAAGGTGTCACCTGCGGTGTCAGAAACGCCAACGAAGGTGATGCCAGCATTGAAGTCACAGCCAACGAGGAGCGCGTCACCGGCGAGCGGAGTGACCCTTACTGACCACTGCGTGGAGGAGCTGTTGCTCGATGCCTTTGTGACACCGACATTTGAAATCTGTCCTTGGAGTACGCAGGCATTTGCGAGAAATAGAGCGACTAACGCTAGTAGTTTATTCAAGGTATCCCCTGTAAAATCAGTTAGTTAAATGCCAACCCTTAACAGACGCAGAGCTGCGTTTCGACGAGGCGGTGACTAGTGAACTGGGAATAAAGCCCCAGGACATTTTTAACGAGACAGAACGCGCCCGGGTCTAGAGTTGGCCGGGGTGGGAGCGCGTCTGACTTTAGGACAATTGAAAAAGACCCAAAGCGGGTCTCTTGGGTATGCAGAATAGACAGCAGCAGCTGAGCATCAGACTCGGTACTTCTGGAAAGCCGAGACGTAACACAAGCTGCCCTGGCGCTGTGCATTCGCACACCCCCCTCAGATAAAATCTCTCGGCAACAAACAATGCTGCTTGGAGGGGCTGGTAGGGGCTGGGGTCGAGCGATGCCAAGTCCTATTGCTTACAAAACGATAGGGGCTGAGCGACTACGCTGTCTAGCCTACCACGATTTCTTTTCAAAATATAAAACAAAGAAAAATTTGGCGCTGTACAGTTGTGTACAGATAGGGATCGCGGAGAGGCCTTCAGTTTGGCTCTTGTGGCGCGCCAAGCCATGACAACCAAGTGACCATTGCGAGATGGAAGGAGGAGATGCTTCCCGAGTAGTGGGGGCCAAGGGAGCATGAAAAGCGACTCGGAAATCGAGGTATGGCTCAGTACAGGACTGGTGCGAAAGGGTGCTAGTTAATTGAAAGATAAAAAGCGACAACAAATTGTTGGCAACTCGCGACAACCGCGAATCAATATGCGCGGATGAGCATTGCATTTCTTAGTTGAGAAAAGTTTTTCATAGGTTGGCAAGAGAAGAGATCACCTACTGTGTCGGCATCCAGCGAAACTCGGGATATCCGGAAAGGCATTCATTTAACTGATAAAGAACAAGTTGTGCTGGTCCCGCCCTACCTTGTTTGCCAATAAATTGGCAGGATTTGCGCTCCCAGCTTTGGAAGAGCGTGTGCACCGTACCAGTTGACTGGAACTGAGTCGGGGGCTCTCTAGATGGCGGCGGGTGGCACAAATCACATTGGCATTGTCTCTTCCGCGTCAGATCTTCTGCCACCGGAGAATGTGATTTTCGGGTGCTCTCGAGCAATGTCGTTGGTGCGCCAGAAGGCTGAGAAAGTGGCGACCACAAACGTCTCGGTATTAATCGAGGGAGACGGTGGAACGGGAAAGGAATTAATCGCAAGGTGGATTCACGCGCGGTCCCCACGGAATTCCGGTCCTTTTGTCAAAGTCAACTGCGCGGCCATCCCAGGTTCACTGCTAGAGAGTGAATTGTTCGGCTACGAAAAAGGCGCGTTCACTGGTGCCCACAATCGCAAACCAGGGCGCGTAGAACAAGCGGATCAGGGGACACTCTTCCTGGATGAGATCGCTGATTTGGATTTGAGCCTGCAAAGCAAACTACTTCATTTTCTTCAGGACGGCCACTTTTCACGCCTGGGAGACACATTGGAAAGAAGCGTGGATATCCGGCTGATCTGTGCAACCCACAGAAACCTGATGGAGGAGATCGAGTCCGGCAAGTTTCGATCCGATCTCTTTTACAGGATCAATGTAGTTCAAGTGCGGCTTCCGCGACTTCGCGAACGGAGGGAGGATTTGCCGGTGCTCGCGGAGTATTTCCGCGCGTTATACATGCAGCAGTTTGAAAAAAAATCCGAACCCTTGAGTCCGGAAGTAGTCGGTTACCTCTCGAAGCTGTCATGGCCGGGCAATTTGCGCGAGCTTTCTAATGGAATCGCGCGTTACGTGCTTATTGGCCCGGAGGCAACGCTAGCACCAGAGTGGCGTCATAAGCATTTGCCCGAAAATGGGACAATTCCGCTGAAGCGCCTTACGAAGGAAGCCGTCCGCGAGATGGAACGGACGGTGATCCTTGAAGCCTTGAAGGCCAATCAATGGAACCGCAGGAAAACGGCGGATGTCCTCAAGATTAGCTATCGGGCGCTCATCTATAAGATCCGAGACGCTGGGCTGTCGCAGCGCCAAGAGCAAGCCGCACCCTCGGCCGGATTAAACACTGCCTCTCGGCCGGGCCAAAAACGCTCCCCAGTGGATTGACGTTCACTCGCCGCGCGACTTTAAGTGCTATTTATTTCATTGTTTTCCGCATGATCAATCCCCCGGACTCTAAATCCAAGGGCTGAGCGAAGCTACACGCTTGGCCATGAGGACAGTAAAGGGTCGTATAAATACACCTGCCCTCTTTTTCGCCCCATGTCCAGTTACGCCACAGAGGAGGTCCCCAGTAGCCTGATTCCGCGTGGGGACGCGTACGGCCGCAATCTGGGTGCAGCCGCCGACAACGGGGGAAAGAGAAAATGTTCACGACGAATTGTTCCGGGGCGAGAACGCAGAAGACTGGACTGCGCGTTCTACTGGTGTGCGTCCTTGCGGTTGCCAGCATGATTTTGGCGGGATGCGCAGGGTTGGTTGAGTCTGCGAGTAGCACTAAACCTGGCGACACGGACCCCACGCCGGGTATCACCAGCTTAAGCCCCACTTCCGGAGCGATCGGATCGTCAGTGACGATTACGGGTGCGAATTTTGGAGCGACGCAGAGTACAAGCACGGTGACGTTTAACGGCACAGTGGCAACGGTAACGACTTGGAGCGCAACGAGCCTGGTAGTGACGGTGCCGACGGGAGCGACGACAGGGAATGTAGTGGTAACAGTAGGAGGAGTGGCGAGCATCGGTGTGAGCTTCGCGGTTACGGTTCCGCCGCCAAGCATCACGAGTCTGAGTCCAACGTCGGGAGTGCTGGGAGCTTCGGTGACGGTTACGGGCACGAACTTTGGAGCGACGCAAGGGACGAGCACAGTTAAGTTCAATGGGATTGCCGCGACTCCGACGAGTTGGAGCGCGACGAGCATCGTGACGCCGGTGCCGGCAGGAGCGACAACGGGGAACGTGGTGGTAACGGTAGGAGGAGTAGCGAGCAACGGTGTGAATTTTACGGTTAGCTCGCCCGGACCAAGCGTCACAGGGCTGAATCCGACATCGGGATTGGTTGGAGCGACGGTGACGGTTACGGGTGTGAACTTCGGAGCGACGCAAGGGACAAGCACGGTAAAGTTCAACGGGACGGCGGCAACAGCGACAAGCTGGAGCGCAACGAGCCTGGTTGTGACGGTGCCGACAGGAACGACGACGGGGAATGTGGTGGTAACGGTAGGAGGAGTAGCGAGCAATGGCGTGAATTTCACGGTCACGTCTGCGGGACCGAGCATTACAGGGCTGAATCCGACATCGGGATTGGTCGGAGCGACGGTGACGGTTACTGGTGTGAACTTTGGAGCGACGCAGGGCACGAGCACAGTTAAATTCAACGGGACGGCGGCGACAGCGACAAGCTGGAGCGCAACGAGCCTGGTTGTGAAGGTCCCGGCGGGAGCGACGACGGGGAATGTGGTGGTGACGGTTGGAGGAGTGGCGAGCAACGGCGTGAACTTCACGGTTACGGCTGCAGGACCGAGCATCACGAGCCTGAATCCGACATCGGGATTGGTCGGAGCGACGGTGACGGTTACTGGTGTGAACTTTGGAGCGACGCAGGGCACGAGCACAGTTAAATTCAACGGGACGGCGGTGACAGCGACAAGCTGGAGCGCAACGAGCCTGGTTGTGAAGGTCCCGACGGGAGCGACGACGGGGAATGTGGTGGTGACGGTTGGAGGAGTGGCGAGCAATGGCGTAAACTTCACGGTTACGGTTCCAGCGCCAAGCATCACGAGTCTGAGTCCAACGTCGGGAGTGCTGGGCGCTTCGGTGACGGTTACGGGCGCGAACTTTGGAGCGACGCAAGGGACGAGCACGGTAAAGTTCAACGGAATTACCGCGACGCCGACGAGTTGGAGTGCGACGAGCATCGTGACGCCGGTGCCAGCGGGAGCGACGACGGGGAACGTGGTGGTAACGGTAGGAGGAGTGGCGAGCAACGGTGTGAATTTTACGGTTAGCTCGCCCGGACCAAGCATCACAGGGCTGAATCCGACATCGGGATTGGTCGGAGCGACGGTGACGATTACGGGTGTGAACTTCGGAGCGACGCAAGGGACGAGCACGGTAAAGTTTAACGGGACGGGGACGACACCAACGAGTTGGACGGCGACAAGCATCGTTGCTCTTGTGCCGACGGGAGCGACGACGGGGAATGTGGTGGTAACGGTAGGAGGAGTAGCGAGCAACGGTGTGAATTTTACGGTCACGGTCCCAGCGCCTGGGATTACGAGCCTGAATCCGACGTCGGGATTGGTTGGAGCGACGGTGACGATCGCGGGTACGAATTTCGGGGCGACGCAGGGCACGAGCACGGTCAAATTCAACGGGACGGCAGCGACAGCGACGAGCTGGAGTGCGACGAGCCTTGTTGTGACAGTGCCGGCGGGAGCTACGACGGGGAATGTGGTGGTGACGGTAGGAGGAGTGGCGAGCGCCGGTGCGAGCTTCACAGTTACGCTTCCGCCGCCGAGCATCACGAGTCTGAATCCAACGACAGGTTTCTTGGGCACTTCGGTGACGATCACCGGCACGAACTTTGGAGCGACTCAGGGGACCAGCACAGTTAAATTCAACGGGACGGCAGCAACGCCGACGAGTTGGAGCGCGGCAAGCATCGTTGTGCATGCCCCAACGGGAGCGACGACAGGGAATGTCGTCGTGACGGTTGGAGGAGTGGCGAGCAACGGTGTGAACTTTACAGTTCAGGCCGACACGACTCCTCCAAGCGTGCCGACAGGTTTGACGGCTACAGCCGCATCCGGCTCACAAATCAATCTTTCCTGGAGCGCGTCCACTGACAATATCGGTGTAGCGGGCTACAAGGTGTTTCGCAACGGCACGCAAGTTGGAACGAGCACCTCCACCTCCTATTCGGACAGTGGTCTCGCGGCCTCTACGTTGTACAGTTACACCGTGTCGGCCTTCGACGCGGCTGGCAATAACTCCGCGCAGTCCAGCAGCGCCTCAGCGACGACTCTTAGCAGCTCCGCTTCCTGCGCGTCCGGTCTCCCCTGCGCGCTCGGGTGGTACGCGATCCCTAATACGGCGCTTCAACCTGTCATTCCAACATACGCCGAAGACTTGCTAAATAGCTCGGGAGACCCTGGCCAATCCTCGATCATGTCATCGTGGGGAGGAGCGCTGTTCGACTCCCAGCGGAATCTCTTCTGCGTCAAGGGTCAAGGCCACGTAGATGGCTACGGCAACGACATTGAGTGCTGGAACTTCGACGCTACGCCGATTGCACCCTTTTTGCTGAAAGACGCCTCGCACGGTTCGCAAGTAGCCAATGTTGGCTCGTCCCCAGAGCTGTATTCGGACGGCAGTCCATCCGCGCGTCATACCTACGACGGTTTTATCTATGAACCAACGCAGGACAAGTATTGGTTCATGGGAGCGTTCCGGTCCGAGAACGGGAACAGTTCAAACTATAACTACACGTTCGACCCGTGCACCGGGGTCTCGACTTTCTGTGCGACGCAACCAACTATCGCCTCCGGCTCGAATGGCTGGACGCAATATCTTCCAAGCAATGGCCCGCAGCCTGGGACCGATGGCAGCACGCCATTGTGGGCATACGACTCGGTATCGGATGCGATCTATGGCGTCCAGTCGAACAGCGCCGAGTTCTGGGAGTACAATCCAGCGAATAATACATGGACGGCTCTGGGACATAATGGAGGCTGCGGCAACAACAGCATGACCTCTGCCATAGATCCCGTGCATCGAATGTACTACTGCATCGGGGCTGGGCCCGGTGTTGGAGCATTCAGTTCCGTTAGCCTTAACTCTCCTTATACAGAAACGGACCTTGGCAGTTCGGCGTCCGGCAGTTGTTCGACCCTCATCAACGCAAACGCTCCAGGATTTGATTGGGATCCAATCCAACAATTGTTCGTCGGTTGGGCAGGCGGCAGCACCTATTACACTTACAATCCGGCAACGAACACTTGCACAGCCAACACAAACGGCTCTTTCACAGGTGGTCCGTCGACGATTGCTTCGAATGGGACATACAAACGGTTCGTCTACGCGCCTACTCTAGGCGGCTTTCTGCTCGTCAACGACATCAATAGCGATGTGTACTTCCTGCGCCTGGTGCCACCAGCCGGCGCGGCACTGACTGACTTTGCAAACCGCGTCTCCACGGCGGGAGTGACAAATAGCCAGGGATTCGACAGCAATGCGTTCTTGTCGATGACGGATGCAAAGAGGGACAATGCTCCGGTTCTAAACTGCAACGCTACGAACCTGACGCCACCTAACGCCTGTCCCCAGATTTACTACGACACCTCCAGCTACGCAAGCGGCACGGGATCGATGCGGCTCGATTGCACAGGTCAGAGCGGCGCTCAATGCTCTGGGTATTGGTATATGTACCTGACTCCGAGCATTGCAAACGGCACTAGCCCTGGATACGGACCGAACAGCGACATCTGGATTCAGATTCACCTTCGGGGAAACACCGAGCTGTACACGACGAATTGGGAGAGCCTGGTCGGTTCTACCTCCAAACATTTTATATTGCACCAGGCATACCCGGACTTTGGATCGTGTTCGAACGTGGAACTGACCAGCGTCCAGGCAGGCAGCAACCTGAATGGCGATAACCCGTTCCCTGGCTATTACAGCCAGTGCGGCGATTTGTCGTTCAGTGATTTCGCCACGACGGGTGCAAACCAAACAGGGGTTACCAATCACGTGAATTGCACGGAGGGCAGCCCGTGCGACCAACAGGGAGACTATTGGTGTCACTACGACACTTTCAGTGACTGCCTGACTTGGAGTTCCGTTCCAAATATTTGGATGGTTGAGACCATGCACTTCCACTTCGGAACGAGCGGTGGGTCGAATAGCACATTCGATGCATGGCTCAACAAACCGGGCCGGCCTATGCGGCGGTTCGAGCATCTCACCGGGCTCAACATGCAGACGGATGCGGGATGTCCCGGCACCTGGGCCACGGGAAACGATTGCTACTTCCAAGTGATTGACTTCATGCTCTACTTTACGGATAAAAATCAATCTGTCGCGCATCCGACGGCCTCAATGTGGATCGACGAAGTTATCGCGTCCACGAGTCAGATACCTCCACCTCAGGTGCCCACAGTGACGCCATAATCCGTCGGGGGAAAAACGGTCCAGAGCCAGAGGACAACGCTTCGGAACCGAGAAACCCTCCGCTCTTGTCGAAAATAACTACAAAATCTAATCATTAGTCGCGGGGCGAGAAGGATGCGCCCCGCGTAGTTTTTAGAGAGCCCCTCAGGAGATTGGCCATCAATCTCCTCGGCTCCTCAAAGCTTCTCCTCGCCGCGCGGATCAACTCTTGTGGCATACTCAGCTCGTAGAACGCATGAAAGCCCAATAAGCGCAGAGTTCAGAAGTCGGGAGGGGCGATGACCGACCAATCAAAAGGCAATGGTGTTCTCCCCCGAAATCGGATATCACGAACAGATCTACTAATTTCAAGTTTTCTCGTTTTGTTGATTGCATATGGTCTGGCTGAGAAGAGCAGCGGCAGCCCGAGACATTCCATCTTCACTCGCTCGCAAGAGGCTACAAGTTCCGTAGCTAGCCAGCTTCCCCAAAATCCAGGGTGGTATCAGATTCCAAATACGAAGCTAGCTGCAGTGTGTCCCGACTACCCGGACATTCAAGGAAACACGGGATGTGCGGCGGTGACTGCAGCCTGGAACGGAGGCATTGCAGACACGAAACGTAACCGCCTCGTGTTTGGGGGAGGCGGTCACTCGGACTATTTCGGAAACGAATTGTACGCGTTGAACCTAGCGAACAATCCGATCGATCTAGTTCGCTTATACGAACCGACGCGCAAACCTGACGTGAAGGAATGCCCGGACGCCTATTACGACGGGAACCCGAGCGCACGACATACTTACAATGGATTGGCGTACATGCCAGAGGTCGACAGATTATTTTTGTTCAGCGGTGCTAAATCAATTTGTGGATACGGTGGAAATGACACCTGGACGCTGGACCTCGAAACGCTCAAATGGAAACGACAAGATCCGACGGTAGGGGGACCTATCGGAGGCTGCGACGGCTGCGTGGCAGCGTATGATCCGAATACACACAAAGTCTTCGTAGAGAACAACTCGGCGCTATGGAGCTATGACTATTCCAAAAACACGTATCTGCGCTTGAATGAAAACGCTTCCACGGACTACCACTTGACAGGAGTAATAGATCCAGCTCGCAGGTTGTTTCTCGAATTCGGGGCTGGCCAGTTGAAGGCATTTAGCATTGCGGCAAAAAGCAAATATGCTATTCAAGCCTGGGACCCGCAAGTGAAAGGGTGCGAAGCTCTGCTGCATGCTCCTTACCCTGGTCTGGCATACGATCCTGCCCTAGATCGCATTGTAGGTTGGGCGGGCGGTGATTCGGTCTATCTCTTTGATCCTGATAAGAAACTCTGCACGCAAGTCACCTATCCTAATGGACCGGGACCCCAGCAAGGCAATGGTACACACGGACGCTTTCGCTACTTCCCGGAACTGGATGTGTTTGCGCTAGTCAATGATTGGAAGCAGAACGCATTTGTCTTAAGGCTACCTGCCAAGAGTTGATCCCCAGGCGCACGCTAGAGAAGGTTTCTTGACACCGGTTGGCCGATAAAGGTACAAAACAAACCAAAGGGTTGAGAGATGGCACGGAGGACCGAGTGGGTTTTGTACGGCAAAAGAGCAATGCTGTAGCGCGTTTTGTTGACGATAAACCTCTATGGATCAGTTGTTTAGTGATTTTTATTTTGTGCGCGGGAATCCGGGTCGCATTAATCATTGTGCAGCAACAGTACGAGAATTTTGAATACCCAGAGCCGATTAAGATTGCTCACTCCATTGCGAAGACCGGAGTCTTCGGAAACCCATTTCGGGTGCCGACTGGTCCGACCGCGCATACTCCGCCTTTCGTTCCCTTTCTTTTGAGCTTCGTCTATCGATACTTCAGCCCTGGGGAGCATACCGAACTGGTGCAGGAATTCTTGAGCACGGCCGTTTGCTCACTCCAATATGCATTACTACCTGTGGCCGCCGTTCTATTTGGGTGGCCAGCAAGAGTGGGAATTTTTGCCGGTTTATTCGGGGCGCTGATTCCGTTCCGGTTTTGGCTGGAAACAAAAGGGACTTTTGAACAAGTCTACGCGGCTCTAGCGTTATTGCTGGTAACGATGATGACAGCGAAGGCGTGGAGGTCGGGACGCTTAGGCATAGCTTCGGGTGTTTTGCAGGGCGCGGCGTGGGCTCTTGTCTTCCACATTTCGGCTTCATTTTTGCCGATTTGCGTCGCCATGATGGCGGTTTATGGAGTGGTCCTCTGGCCGCACAAATTTCCGGCTTACGCACGTTTTTCAGTGGCGATGGGCGTAACAATTCTCTTATTGCTTGTTCCGTGGACACTGAGAAATTACGAGCAGTTCGGAAAAATCTTTTTCATGAGAGACAATTTGGGCTTGGAGTTGGCTGTCAGCAATAGTGACGATGCAAGCCCATTATTTGACCAGAACATTCAGGCGCCTTCGTACCGTCATCCACATGGTTCCAGAACAGAAGCACTTAAGGTACTGGAAATGGGGGAGATAGCTTACAACCAGACGCGCATGCAGGAAGCCAAGGCCTGGATAAAGATGCATCCCGGCCGGTTTTTGCAATTGACGTTAGAGCGAGTCTTCTACTTCTGGTTTCCTCCGATGCAAAGGATGTGGCAGTCGGCGATCTATGCTTTGATCACCGTCCTGGGATTCGCAGGGACTTGGGCAGCTCTGCGAAGGAAACAAATGGCCGTCTGGCTCATTATTTCGATATGGCTGACGTTCCCGTTGATTTACTATGTGATTGAAAGCTATGCCCGATATCGATACCCAATGGATTGGACTTTCTTGCTGATGGGCTCGTATGGCTTGGTAGTCTGGCTGATGGGTGAAAGTTCGATTGATCAAAAACAATGGCTCGCCGGCAGGGCTTCCTAGCGTGAGGACTTCATACTTAACGAAGATCGCAGGCGCTGCTTTCGTAGCAGCGTTTCTGGTATTGAGCGCAGGCTATACTCGAATTACGAGGCGAGCGGTATCATCAGAGATCGCTCCCACCAAAAAAACCTCCGACCCTGCGAGCGCGGTGAACAATAGCCCAGCCGTTGAACCGAATGACGCTTTGAAGGACTTCCGGGCACGGTGCCAAGCGCCAGGAGTTATCCAGTGCGTGGATTTCGACGACGAGAAATGGTTTCAACAAGGAGTATATTTATCTTGGGCCTGGGATAAGGTCTACCGCGGTACACGGGATACCACGACGAAGACCAGCGGAGATTCCTCATTACGCTTTGAAATACCGGGACGTAGTCCTGCCAACAGCGCGGGGTCCTGGACAATGGAGTTCGGGAGAGGGTTTGCCGAAAATTCGAGTTTTTTCGTCCAGTATCGAATGCGTTTGAACGACGTAATGGTAAAAACGGATTGGGATAAGCTGGTGGGGAGCTCCTGGAAACAGTCAATCTTTCACAGCAAGGGGACGACTTGCGCGAGCATTGAAATAACGACCGGGCGGTACAGCTGGAACGGACCGAACGGATTTCCCGTGATGTACACGGAGTGTGGTGGAAGAGGCATGTCCACAAACAAGGGAGATCCGCCCAGCAAGTTCGAGCAGGGCGGTTACAATTGCTGGTATTCGCAGTTTAATGCGAAAGATTGCTTCTTTTATCCCGCCGATGTGTGGTTGACTTTTTACTATAGCGTTTCCATTGGGAATTGGGGCAAACCGAATAGCTACGTACAGGCGTGGGTAGCGCCACAAGGCAAGCCGCTGAAAAAATGGATCGACATGCCTAACTTCATCCTCAATAAGGACAGCGATTCTTCCAATTACAACTCGATCACGCTTTTGCCTTACATGACTGCCAAGAAAATGAGCGCAGACCACGCGCCGGGGTATATGTGGTTCGACGAACTGATCATCTCGACGCAGCCGATCCCTGCCCCCGCAGGGCAGACGCCCTAGTCCAATGGAGAATGCGCGAGCGGATAAAACAGAGTCGATTCCAGCGCGGTTGGTGCGCTGGATAGAAAACCGCAGTTCCGCCCAGATCTGTATCTCTCTTTATTTGGTAGCCCTGTGCTTCCGGTTGATGATTCTTTGGCTCACGGCTATGCATACGCCTTTGGAGAGCGACGCAAAGATATATTTCGACAAAGCGGTACTCCTGACAAAGGGGGCCGGCTACGTCCGCTACTGGCCGGACAGTGTGTTTCGTCCGACAGCCAACCACGTTCCGGGAACTAGCCTGTTCCTGGCCATAGGAGTTTTGTTATTCGGCAAGCACGAGATTGCCGGCCGGCTCATGGCAATACTGATTAGTAGTTTCTCTGCTCCTCTCCTGTATCGTTTTGCCCGCGGTATAGGGTCCGCGTTTCCAGCAGTGCTTGCTGGCCTGTGCTGCGCACTCTATCCGACATGGGCATTTTATTCCGTCAATACCCTTTCCGAACCATTTCTAATGCCACTGTTGCTACTGGCCCTGATAGCGACTCACAGAGCGTTCGAGTCGAGCAGTTTGGCTGTTTCTCTTGGCGCTGGGTTGGCTTGGGGTGCGGCAACACTTGTGCGTCCGGTGGTAGTGCCAATGACCGGGCTCGTTGCGCTATATTTTGTGGGGCGAGGGAAGTGGAAGCGCGGTTTTGTTCTGGGTTTTGGTTTTTTGGCAATCCTGACGCCGTGGTTGGTCCGCAACTATATGGTTTTTGGGCGGCTCCTGCTCGCCAACCAAGGAGGAGAAGTATTTCTGGGCTCAAATAATCCATATATATTGCAGACTCCAAAGAATTACGGGATGTGGATCGCTCCGCGAGAGATTCCGGAATATAGGGAAAAACTCGATGGCGTGCGCGATGAGATCACAGAAAATACGGTCGAGAAAAATTTGGCAATGGATTATCTTCACCGGAATCCAAAGGACATTCCGCGCCTCGTTTACTACAAGCTGGAGCGCTGGCTCACACCGATTACGGACACCGGAGGCGGTGTGCGTATCCTAGTTTTGGCCTCTTATGGCATGTTATTGATTTTGCTTTTCGTCGGGTTGTTTCGAGGCGTCTACCGGAGTTCCATAGATCTGCATCTGGTCCTGATTTGGACATTTGTTCTCATAGGCATCACAGTGGTTTACTGGGGCATATTAACGCGAGGCAGACTGCTCTTGGAGTTAGTATGGCTTCCATGGGCCTGCCTTACGGTCTGGGACATAGCCAAGCGAATGCTGCGGCTGGATTCAGCGGCGGGAAGTCGTTAACGAGTTAGTGCACACTGACCTGTTCGTCCAGAGCTGAAGGCGCATTTCTCCAATCCTGTCGGTCGAGATAAATCCGGCACCAGGTTTCGAGAGCGATGAGAGCAAAAACGTGATCGGTGTGATCGGCTTTTTCCTCTAGATGTGACTGGAGAATCGCTTGAATAGCCGGCCAATGGAAAATTCCTCGGCGGCGCACTTGTTCTTCAGAGAGCAGTTCCTGAATCAATGGCTGCAAATCCCGCCGCAGCCAGGAACCGACCGGGGCACCAAAGCCGCGCTTTTTTCTCTCGATGACTTCACGAGGCAGCCAAGGCGCCAAGGCTTTTTTCAGAAGGTATTTCATGGTCATGCCGCGCACCTTGAGAGTGGAAGGCATACGACTGGCGAGCTCCACTAATTCGTGATCAACCAGGGGGGCTCGGCATTCAATGGAAGCGGCCATGCTCATACGATCCGTTAGCGCTAACAGGTCGTCCGGAAGAGATGTTTTCAAGTCCGCATAAGTAATACGAGACAAACTGTCTGCTCCTTTGCAATGCTCAAAATATTTCTGCAGCGTTTCCGCTGCTTCGCTGCCATTTGTTGAATCGCCGATTGAATTTAGCAGAAGATCTCTCTGGACTTGCGGCGAAAACAGAGTCACGTAGCTCATATAACGCTCTGCGGGATCTTGCTCCGCAGTTTTCACAAAAGCCGCTGCATAGCGTGCATAGTCTTTCCAAGCGGTGCCGCGATCCTGGGGAACTCGTTTGAGCAAAGCAGGCAGGAGCGATTTTCTTACAGGGCCGGGCAAAAGTTTGTACCAGCGCCGCAAACTGTCTCCCAGATATCGCCGATAGCCGCCGAACAATTCATCGCCGCCAACACCCGACAGAATCACGGTAACGCTTTGCCGGGCGAGGCGGGAGACCAAATAGGTTGTCAGACAGGCCGAGTCCGCAATCGGCTCATCGAGGTGCCAGATGAGCTTCGGCAACAACTCAGTGACATCCGGACGCACGATAATCTCGTGATGATCCGTGCCGAACGCCTCAGCGACGATTTTTGCATACGGCAATTCGTTGTAGTAGCTATGCTCGCCTTCGTAGCCGATGGAGTAGGTTTTTACCGCTTGTCCTGTTAACCGGGACATGGCCGCGACGATTGCGCTGGAATCAATACCGCCGCTTAAAAATGCGCCGAGAGGGACGTCACTAATCAGCTGGGCCTTTACGGTCTCCAGCAATTTTTCCCGAAGCCGCTCAATCCATTCCTGTTCGGAATGAGTTTCAATCTGCCCGAAAGGCACATCCCAGTATTCGTGGTCTTCGATGCGATCCTTTTCGACGACGAGATAGTGTCCAGGCAGAATTTTCTCGATGCCTTCGAGCATGGTCAGAGGGGCCGGCACGTAGCCGAGGGCGAGGTATTCGTGGAGCGCGGTGGGGTTTAATCGTCGGGGAACATCTTCGACTTCCAGGATGGATTTCAGTTCTGAGGCGAACAGAAGCCTGCCAGGCTCACGCCTAACGTAGAGCGGCTTTTCGCCGATGCGATCACGGCCAAGGATCAGGCGCTCGCGTTTTGCATCCCAGAGGGCGACGCCGAACATTCCGCGCAAGCGTTTGAAAAAACCGGGACCTTCCTCTTCATAAAGATGAACGATAACTTCTGTGTCGCTTCGCGTACGGAAACGGTGGCCTTTGCGCTCGAGTTCGTCCCGCAGACCTTGGAAGTTATAAATCTCGCCGTTTAAGACCAGCCAGATGGTTTCATCTTCATTGGCAATGGGTTGGTGGCCGCCCGCGACGTCAATAATGCTTAGCCGCCGCATTCCCAGGCCTACGCTGCGGCCTACAAAGTGCCCCTTGTCATCGGGTCCGCGATGCTCGATCACACGGCCCATTCGGTCGAGAAGCGAGCCAAATGGGGCCCCCGGCGTCGAAAAGTTTGTCACTCCATAAATTCCGCACATGGTTAGTTAGCTTCTCTTCCTAAAGAACCCGGGCAAGAAAATCGTTTAACGGGCAAAACTTTGTACTTTTTCAGCGGCTATTGCCGAAGAGCCGGCCGTAACTTCATTCAAACACCCGGCAAGCTGCGCGGCCTGATTGCGCCGCGCGAATCTCTGGACCTTTTGCGGATCGGGCAACTGGTGCTTTGCTACACGAATGGCATCGAGAAATTCAGGCAAACTTCGGTAAATTTCTTCTTCGTCCGCAATGTTCACAATAGTTGCCCCGCCGGTCTCTCGGAGCAGCGCTGCCGTATCGCCCGTTTGACTGGTCAATGCCAGAATGGGCCTGCCAATGCGAAGATACTCGTAAGCTTTTGCAGGGATTTGATGATCACAATTTGCGGCCTGGAAAAGCAGCAGACCATCGGAGGCCGCACACTCCTGCAGCGACTGCAAATAGGTGACGTACGGCTGCAGCTCCACTATTTCAGCTATTCCCAGCTCCTGGATGATCTGTTTGTATAGTTCTTCCGAGCCTGGAGCGCGGAATGAAATGCGGAGATTGCTCTTATCGAGTCGTTTCTCCGAATTCAAACGTGCGACCGCGCGGAAAAAGGGGCGTGGATCCCTCTCCTGTGGATACATGATTCCGGTGTGTAGCAGACGCACTGGCCGGTCAGATGGAATGGGTTCAGGTTGAGTAAGGGTCAGTTCGCTGAAATCTGCTTCGTCGTAGCCGTTGGAAATTACGACGCACTTTTCCGGCGCCAGATCGGGGTATCGCTCCAGATACATTTGGCGCGTCGAGTTCGCGGTGAAGATGATCCGCGACGCATGACGCACCGCTTCCTGTTCGATCCACCGGCGAACTCCGCGTTCACGTTTGTCAGGCGGATAGTTGTCTTCGGTCATAGAATCGCGCAAGTCCACAATCCACGGCTTCCCCGTTAATCGGTGAAGAACGAAACCGATCAAGATCGCTGACGAAACAGGAAAGGTCGAGAAAATAATCTCGATGCGGTGTCTCCGTATGGCGCGCAGGCCCAAGGGTATGGCGCCAAAGAGCCACGTCACCCAGCGGTCGGGCAACGCCATCCAGTCGAAGTAAGCACCGCGAAAGCTTAGATGTTTTTTGGTATCGAGCGCGAACGCCCGGATCACAGGTACGCCTTCGAAGTCGGAAGCATTCCTTTTCGAATCGAGGGATTCGTAGTTACGCTGGTGGAGCGTCAGGACAGAGGCTTGCCATCCGAATTCCGGCAGATAGCGACAGAATTTCAATGAGCGGAGCAATCCGCTCGATCCCGCGCATGGCGGAAAGTGGTAGGCGACGATGAGAGCGCGTTTCATGAGCAGCGATCTGTGCAGACTACGTCATCATCTTTAATTCCATACTTTGATCGTGCACCGAATCTGGGAATTCCCCCCGTGCGCAGATCAGCGAATCGCGGCCGGCGTCCACCCAGATTTCTGCGGGTCCGGGGTGACTCAGAAAGCCTAGTGGGCTGGCAGACCGCCCATAAGCGCCCGATTGAAAAATGCCGAATAGATCGCCAACTTCCGCGCGCGGCAGGTTTACGCTGCGCGCGAGTGTATCGAGAGGAGTACATAACGGTCCAACTATGTCGACCACTTCTTCCGCCGGCGCTTCCATTTTGTTCAGCAGCGCGACAGGGTAGTTTCGCTTGATGGTCTGGCCGAGGTTGCCGGAGGCTGCGAGGTGATGGTTCATCCCGCCATCGACGATCAAGAATTTCTTGCCTCGAGAGACTTTAATGTCATTCACGCGGGCAAAATAGATGCCAGACTCACCTACCAGGAATCGCCCGGGTTCGACTAGAAACTGAGTGCCTCGAAACGCTTCTTCGTTTTCGATCTCCGAGAAAACGCCGCTGAGTCCATCATGAACTTGAACCAGATCCAATTCTTTTTCGTTTGCAAAATAGGGAATTCCGAGGCCGCCACCAAGGTCTACTCGATGAAGTGGTCGCTCTGAACGCTTTGCCACGCGGCGGGCGACTTCCAATCCATGGCGATACTGGGCGATCAGTACATTCGCATCAAGTATCTGCGTTCCGAGGAAGACATGGATTCCTGAGAGCTCAATGGCGCTGTCGGCGAGCACGGCGTCTACTGCTTCGTCAAGAATTTCCTCATCGATTCCAAATGGCGCGGGGCGTCCACCCATACGCATTGCGCCGCCTTCGGCTTCGCCAGCCGGATTTACACGAATGGCCACACTTGTGCGCACGCCGAGTTTGCGACAAATGGTTCCGAGGCGCTTTGCTTCGAGAAGAGACTCAATATGGATTTCGCCAACGCCGTGCGAAACAGCCAATTGCAATTCCGCTTCGGTTTTTCCGGGCCCGGCAAAAAGCATGCGTTGCGGCGTGCATCCCGCTTGCATCCCGAGATGAAACTCGCCCGCCGATGCGATTTCGAGACCGCAACCTCGTGCAACGAAGTGTTTCAGAACTGCCAGGTTCGGGTTCGCCTTCACGGAATAGCTGATTTCAAATTTCGGGGGCAATGCTGCACGCAGCGCATCTAGCTTTGCGTCGATAACTTTTCTGTCGTAGACAAAGGAAGGAGTTCCGTATTTTTCAGCGAGAAAGCTAATCGGTATTCCGCCGGCCAATAGTTCGCCATTCCCGACGCTAAAATGTTTTTTCGCCAGAATTTGAGCTGGATCACTCATCACAGTCCTTCGCGACGCCGCAGAGCAGGATAGTCCACCTTACCACTGCTAGTTTTTGGCAGTTCGCTGAGTACCTCAATGAATTTTGGAATCATATAGCGGGGCATCTTCTCGCCGCAGGTCGCTAGCAACGCTTCCGTGTCCAGAGCATCTCCGTCTCGTGGCACCACAAAAGCCTTGATCGATTGGCCGAGCACCTCGTCGGGGAGGCCGATCACGGCGGCACCGCGCACCTTTCCCGTTTGATAGAGTACTTCTTCCACTTCGGTGGGGCTAATTCGGACGCCGGAAGATTTAATCAAGGTATCTCGTCGTCCGACGAAATACAGAAAACCTTCCTCGTCCATCTTCACCAGGTCTCCGGAGTAGCACACTCGTTCGCAATCGCCCATTTCCGGGGGCAGAAGAGGATTCGGCCGGAGGGCGCGCGCTGTATCTTCGGGTCGGTTCCAATAACCCATGGAAACAGTTGGACCACGATGCACGAGTTCGCCGGGTTCGCCAGGTTTGCAAAGTTCGCCTTTCTCGTTGAGCAGCAAGATCTCTGTGTCAGGAATCGCCCTACCCATGGAAGTTGGCCGCCGATCGAGTTCTTCCGGCGGGAGGTACGTCGAGCGGAACGCTTCGGTTAGTCCGTACATCAAAAAGACTTTGGTCGTGGTCAACGCATGGCGAAGAACTTTAAGTACTGCTTGCGGCATCGCTCCGCCCGTGTTGGTAATGTAACGCAAATCAGGGAGAGGCTGCTTTTCGAGTGTGGAGGTGGGCTGGGCCAGTAGACTCCAGAGTGTCGGGACGCCAGCCAGTCCGGTGATTTTTTCCTTCAACAATGTCTGTACAATCTCGCGTGCAAAAACGAAGTTGATTAGTACGAGAGTCCCGCCCTTTTCGAACGCGGTCATAAGCTGGTTCATGCCAGCGTCGAAGCTGAAAGGTAACACCGCGAGGATGCGTTCTTTTTCCGTTATCCCTAGATAGGTCGAAACGATTCGGCTCCCGGCGACGACGTTGGCATGACTCAGCATCACACCCTTCGGCTTGCCGGTCGATCCGGAGGTATAAAGAATCGCGGCAAGGTCTTTCTCGATGCTGGATTCGGTCCACACCCGAGGCGGTTCGGTGGCACAGAATTCCTCAAAACGGTGGACGGGAAGGCGTGTCTCGGGCAGAACGCCCTCGCCCACGACAACGACAAATTCTAAGGAGGGGATTTGCGGAATGACCTCCGCGAGCGAAGCCAATTTAGCCGCAGTGGTAATCAGAGCCTTCATTCCGCAATCGCACGCCACGTGCATTACTTGATCGGCACGAAGCAAGGCATTGATTGGCACGTAGACGCCCTCAGCCTGAGAAACTCCGAAGATCGAGATGACTTGGGGCACTGAGGCTTCCAGATAAATTCCTACTCGCTCGCCACGCTTGAGTCCGGCTTTCTTGAGACCGGTCGCGAGTCCGGCGGTACGGCGGCCAACCTCACCATAGCTGAGACGTTGATCACCATGAACCAGAGCTTCTTTGTCTGGAGCACGCTGGACACTTTCGCGGAGCAAATGCCAAATCAGAAAGTCCATTCTTCCCTCGATAGATTTGATTGTTTCAGCACTCTTACGCCCTGCTCATTCTTTCGCTAGGTTCAAGCGCCTTTTGGGGTTTCGTCGTCGAACCCACCAGGGACTGCAAAGACCGCTTAACAGCCCGACCGCCGACGTGCCGGGCAATCGCCAGCGCACCGCGGACCGTCCTCGGATTCATCGCCAGGATTCCCCACCGTTCCCTCCGATGCGACATCCAATCTTTTTTGTAGCTGTCGTCTCCGGTGAGATAGTCGATTTCCAGGACTTTGTCCGCGTCGATGGCGCTTTGCATCAACGTAGCAGTCAATACGGTGCCAACGGACAAATCAGCGAACCGCTCGTCGTAGGCGAGCTTGTAAATGAGCGCTTTGCCATTCCGTACGATCCAAAATTGTGCCGCCGCGGGCTCCCCGTCGACAAATATCAAGCCAAGCCGAAGCGCTCCCAACGCGGCGCAGGTCCGGATCAACTCCGGTACGAAATGGGGATATGGTTCAGGTTGCTTCCAGCTTGCCAGGTAAATTTTATTGTAGGCTTCGATCGCGGCTTCGAGTCCGTTGCCTCCGGTGACAATCTCAATTTTGGCGCGCCCGGACTTTTCCAATTTCTTCTTCTTGCGATTGAGAGTGTTCTTCAAAACCGAGGGAAGAGAGTCGACATATTGCGCGTAACTACGGCCATTCACTTTCAGGTACCAATTGCCGAAGCAAAAATACGTTTGTACAACAAATCCGGCTGACTTTATCCCTTGCACGAGTGCGGCGAAGGCAGCCGAGTCAAAATCGAGCGGCTTCAGTTCAATCTCGTCCCACGTGGGAGAGTCTTTCGCAATAGTAGTCGCTAAATCTTCCGCAGCCTGTCGTGTGCCTAGCCCGTCCCATACCGGGCTGAAAAGCGAGCTGTAATAGCTCGAGAGTGAAGACAGTTTTCTGGATTTCCAAAATCCAGAATCGGCAGCCCTGTGTAACGCTGCCAAAAAGGACTGATGTTTTTGATCTCCACTCATCGAATTGACACTGTAGATTCTGATTCGGTCGCCGGAATCAAGAGCATGGCTCGCAAACGTCTTGAACCACGGGAGGCTGCTGAAAAAGCAATCCTCTCCCGCGGCTTCGAAAAGCACGCGCGCACCCTCCGGCAGTTCTTCGAAACTTGAAAATAAGTGAGCATCCGTCATTCTGAGTCAGCTCTTCCTTCGGACAAATTCCGCAACAGCGTCGAGCGATTGAAAGTTTTCCGGCAATAGATCTTCGTCCGAGACTTTGATTGAGAATTCCGTCTCGAGGAAATTCACAAGATCCAGAATGCCAAGGGAATCCACTAAGCCGGATTCCAGCCATTTCTCATCTGGATGGAAACCGTTCTTGCGCGCGAGAGGAAAATGCTTGAGGATAAATTCCTTGATTTTGTCTTCCACTGTTTGGGGCTGCGTCATTTCTTCTCCAGTCGTTTACCTATCTCGTTCGCCGCGCATCAGGTACCAGCCTTCCTGGAAATCCGCGAGTGAAAGTGTCCCTCCCGAGGGCACGCAGACTACGACAGGGGACTCTTCTCGGGGGCGAAAGCCAGCCCGGTGAAAAATAGCGTTCCAAGGATGTTTGTCGCCGGCGTTCATGCTGACGGTAGTTGCCCGATGATGCCGGAGCCGTTCCACTGCCGCCGCCAGCAAGCGCGCGATCACGGCCGGTTCCTCGATGGAAGATAAGTCCACTATGCTTGTATCTTCCTCGTCCCTAGTGAAAACGACCCAACCAACTAAAGCACCCGCCCGCCGGGCTGTGATGATTTCGTGCTTCTTGCCTGGATACGACTGATAACGCCAGTTCAAAAATTCAGAGGTGCGGAGAGTGCGAGCCCCCGGTTGTGCCCGGAGTTTCTCGTCGAATTCGCTGAATTCCGCTCCAAGGTGGCCGTCGTGCAGCGCAATGGCGCAAGCGCTCTTACCACCCTTCCACCCTCGGAGGGCCAGAGCCGAATCGGCAAGGGACGTGAGTCCGCGCGCAAGTGGATGGGACCCGATAATCGGTTCAAGTTTTCCCTCGGTTCGCAATGGTTTGGCCCACCTCACCAGCGTTCCATGTTGGGTAACGCCGAGACGCTTGTACACCGCCATCATGCTCTTGCTCGGAAAGTCATAGCAGAAGGCGAACGGAGGCTGGCCGGCATCCTCCAGACACGCGCGCTGTAACTGTAGCGCTGGCCCCAAGCTTCGATATTCGGGGTCCAGGCAAAAATCTCCAAACACAAGCCCTACTTTCTCATTTCCTCCGAAACAGACTCTTCGCGGGAAACCTGCTGCGCAACCAACGATGGCTCCTTTTTCGGAATCGCACGCAACCCAAGCCCGCGCCGCCCCGAACGGTGAGTTCACGTAAAGCCAGTCGAATCTGCGCTCATCAAACTCGGGGTGAAGCAGACGCCGAAGGGCGGCGATGACTTCTATCCGGTCGGAGTTGACATCTAAGCGGCGCAGACTGACAGGCATTTTCTCGACTCATTCAAAATTCTCGATCCAAACTTCCTTTTCCTCTGGAACCTAAGAAATGTCGCTGCGCAATTCTCTCGTGTGTCGACGTGAGTGAAGGAGCGACCGTTTGCTGTTGTATCAATCCTGCTAAGATCCAGTTGAGGGTCTATCCCCAGCTGCAAATTTGAATTTGCCGAGATGTTGGTCATTCTACGGGATCAGCTTGAATCGTCGATTCCATCATCAACAATAGGCTCGACTTCCGTCTACCTGAGTTTCAGACAGAATGCCTCGCTATACACCCCCGCAAGCGAGTTGCCAGAAGAGCGGCCACGGGACCTTACGATTTGCCTGTTTTAATGATGGTTTGGGGGAGAATTGAACCACTGGCCTGGGGAGTCTTGGCGACACGACCAGTTTTAGAGGTGCGTGGGGCAAAATTAGGAAAACATTTTCTTCACTGCGCAAGAGCGTCGGTCTCCAAAGTTCATACATCTTCCGTCGCTTTAGGTATCGCTAAATCACACTATTTAAAGTTGTTACGCGGCAATAGAGATCTATTAAGGGATAAGATCGTGAGAGATTCTCGATAGTCTTGTCTCAGCAAATTCTCTCACCCGGAACAAAATGTTGGCAAAGGTCGTGTCTTTCCATAAAGAAGCTAGTTGCAAAGACTTTGACTAGGTCACGCTTTCCTTCGTACAAGTCATTTGTTTTCATCTATATGCGTGTATGGATAGTTGTGTGAGTGGACTTGTCGTGTGATTTGGTCCATGAAGTGCGCTTCAACGAGCGAACTTACTGGGTCGACGCTCGAGACTCTCTCGGCTGTCGTCCTCTCAAAGCCGCAATTAGCCGAGAAGTGGCCCCTCGAAGGCGTGGATTCCAAATAAGCGGCACTTCGTAGATTTCGGAGAATGATCAGCTAAATCGGAGAAAGAAAAGCCTGGAATGTTGAAAATTGGCGGCCAGAAGGTTCCCACCTCGCTCTTACTTTTAGTGCTGATGGACTGCGCTCTGATTGCCCTTGGTCTGATCTTGGCGACGTTCATGCGGTTTTCTGCAGAAGGCTTCAGAGCCTCTCTGATTTACTTGGAGAGCTGGCGAAGTTTGTTTCGGTTCTTGCTAGTCCTGCTTGTATGTGAAGTCTCCCTCTACTTCCACGATCTATACGATTTTCGACTCATGACGACCCGGAATGAGATTCTGGTTCGGTTGTTGCAGTCCTTCGGTGTTGCGTGCTTGGCTCTCTCAGTCGGTTACTACATCGCACCGGACCTCGGGTTCGGTAGGGGAATTGCCGCATTGGCGGCCCCCCTGATTATTGCCCTAACGCTGGGCTGGCGCCTCGTGTGGGCTAGAAATGCCCGCAAGACAGGCGCTTCGGGACGACTGCTGATTATGGGTACCGGACCTACGGGAATCTCCTTAGCCCGCGATATCTTGTCGCGACCGGAACTAAAACTGAAAGTTATAGGTTTCCTGGATGAGAAGGGCGAAAACATCGGGAAGTCGTTGGTAAACCCTGGAATTATAGGCGCGGCGCAGGATGTTCAGGCAATCGTTCAGAAGGAGAAGGCTGACCACGTGGTTATTTCATTGATGGAGCGCCGGGGAACGATGCCAGTGCGCCAGCTCCTGCACCTGAAATTTGCCGGAGTTCATGTGGAAGATGCGCATAGCTTTTATGAGCGAATGGCCGGCCGAATCATTCTGGAACGACTTTCTCCTAGCTGGTTGATTTTGTCGGATGGGTTCCGCAAATCGGCGATGCTCGTTTGGGCCAAGCGGGTAGTGGACGTGATTGTATCCACGATCGCGTTAATCCTTTGTCTGATTCTATTCGTTATTGTCGGTGCCGCAATCTGGTTGGAATCCGGTTCACCGATCGTCTTCGTGCAAGAACGGACGGGCTTAAAGGGACGTTCCTTTCGAATTCTTAAGTTTCGTTCGATGTATAACAACGCCGAAGAAAAAGGCCCACAGTGGGCAGCCGACGGCGACCATCGAATAACGCGAGTAGGAAGATGGATCCGCAAGTATCGTATCGATGAGCTGCCGCAGTTTTGGAATGTACTTCGCGGAGAAATGAGCATCGTCGGACCCCGCCCTGAAAGACCCGAATTTGTTTCCTTGTTAGAACAGGAAATTCCGTTTTATGGTCTGCGCCACTCTGTGCGGCCTGGAATTACGGGCTGGGCACAGGTGAAATACCAATATGGTGCTAGCGTCGAAGAGACTAAGACCAAGCTGGAACACGATCTCTTCTATATCAAACACCTCTCGATCATTCTGGACTTCGTGGTACTGTTCGAAACCGCAAAGGTCATGCTTTCCGGCCGCGGTGCAAAATAAGGAGAACCTGGTGGTAGACGAGGGGCCGTTTGATTCGGCGCGGGAGGCTTTCGTGAGAGGCAGATCGATTGGAGACCTAGAGAATCCACCCTCTGGTCTAATCGACAATCTTCTCCTGATGAGTTGGGTCTTCATTTTCACTTTCATTCTGTGGGTGTTCAAGTTCTTAAAGGGAATCGAGTCGCGCAGAAGAGTAACCCCAGGCGATGGTGTAAAGCGCTGATAATAAATACGTTAGATAAATATCGGACAGTTGTATCAATTGTGAATGTTTTTTCTCCAAATAAGCAGTTGGTTTCCAGTGCTCAGATTACCCTTTCTGATACACGACCTAAACTGTTTGAAACGTGCAGCTTAGGTCGTACATAGATTGGCATGGCCCTTGCTCATTGGCTTAGTACTCTCGGAGACGGTTCATTCTTGAGGAGGCAGTTGTGCGAAAGCGGTTCACGACTTTTTCTTGTTTAGCTTTGTGTGGCCTGCTCGCCCTTGCGGGAGTTGCGACTGAGTTTGCTTATGCAGGTCAAGACCCTGGGACCAAGAGCACTCCTGACAACGCCAAGGGTGGCAAAGACGCAGGCAAGAACAGCTCCGCTCCAACCGCTGATCCTGCTGTTCTTGCCCAGTCGCTCAACGGATATCGAGTAGGTGCTGAGGATGAACTGGCAATTGCAGTCTGGCATGAGCCGGAGCTCTCGCAGAACGTGACGGTGCGACCCGATGGCATGATAACGCTTCCTTTACTTAATGACATTAAAGTGATTGGGCTGACCACAGAAGAGATGCAAGTTATGCTCACTGAAAAATTAAAGTCAGTAGTAAATGATCCGCAGGTGACGGTGAGCGTAAAGGCCGTGAGGAGCCGAAAGGTTTTTCTTGTGGGCAACGTCGCAAAGCAGGGCGTTTATCCGCTGGATGCTAACAAAACCGTGATGGAGTTGCTGGTCGAGGCGGGAGGACTGGGGCCCTTTGCAAAGAAAGGTTCCATCTACGTCTTGCGAACGGAAAATGGGAAACAAATCCGAATACCCTTTGAATATAAGAAAGCACTCTCCGGAAAAGGCGGCCTCCTCGAGCTGAAGCCGGGCGACATGGTTGTTGTCCCTTAGAGTCGGGCCGAGCACAGAGAAACGGGAATGCTGAGGGCAAAGAAGGACGGCGGTATGGAAATATATCAAGGTTGGTTGGTACGACATGCATGTTTGACCGTAGCAATTCTTGGACTTTGCACGCCTCTCTGCGCGCAAGAATCGTCCTCTTCCACTTCGACACCTCCTCCGGATCAAACGCAACAGCAACAACAGCAGGAGCAACAGCAGCAGCAGCAAGAGCAACAACAGCAACAGAGTTCAGGTCAACCCACCGATGAAACCAAGGGCACGGATACTATCGCCAACCCACCACCGCCAAGTATGATTCCAAACCCAACCTCTCCCATTGATACGGAGATTCATTCAGCGGGTAGAGCGGTACCTTGGATGGGATCAACTTCGCCTCTGCGGTGGGGGGATTTCTCCGTTGCCGCATTTACGCTAAATTACGTGAATGATAATTTTAGGCCTGAAGGAAGTACAGACACCAGCACCCTCAATCTAGCCGTCTTTCGCACCACCATCGGGTTCGATAGGTTCTTCGGCAGGCAACACTTAGTTATACAGATCAATCCGCAGGTTGCCATTCTTAACGGCCAGCTCGGCGCAAATGCCGGTCTGAACAACAATTTTACGTTAGCGTTCGTTTTTCAGCTTACACCGAAGCTAACCATGACTCTGAAGAACGGCTTTGACCTAGTGCACTCGCGCCAGCTCTTCCCAATGGACGTCCTCAATGTGGACGCCCTAGCGGGAAATGCACTCGCGAACGACTTTCTGCAAAATGCTGGCAGTTTTTGGAGGGACTCTGTAAGTGCGGCCTTTAATTACAGCATTACGCCCAGGCTCCTTCTCACGGTCGCTCCCTCTTACAGCTATGCGCAAACTACGGACACCCAAGAGAACTATATTGCAAACGGTAGCACGATAGCGAACTCGGTTGCACTTACCTATGCCCTGACTCCCAGGCAAAACATTGGGGTCCTCCAGACCACACAGCTTCTCCGCGCGGTGGGCGTTCCTAATGCATCCAATACATACTTCAATACCCTAGGTGTTTTCTACGGATATCAGATTGCCAAAACTTGGTGGGTGCAAGGAAGAATTGGCTTCGATGCAGCCAGCTATCCGAACAACTATCCTAGTGAGCTGACAGTTGGCGGTGGAGGAAGCCTGATCAAGGGCTTCACGAATTCTAATTTGGCCGTAACTTACTCCAGGGGACAAATGGAGGAGAACTTCATATCAGCTGCCATTAGCAACCGTGTGGACGTGACCTATGGTTTGCAGCTTACTAAGCGCTTCGGGTGGTACAACGGGGCGGGGTATTACCATGATTCGGGGATTCAGCCGCAGAATAAGGGAGAATACGTAACTTCAAAGCTCCAGTATATGCTGTCCAAGGGTTTTTCTCTTTTTGCGAATTACACATATATAGATCAACAGGCGGGCACAGAGCAGCTGCTCTCCGGCATCACGCATACCTTCTCGGCAGGAATAGGCTGGCTACCAACGATGAACGCTCCCGGCCACTAAGTGTCGCGTTAGTTTTATCAACCATTAGCTTTTGGGATTTCATTGATGCTTGAGGCGAGGTTCGTGTGCCTAAACTCGGTTTGGAGCAAAACTGGGCTAAACGTAAGCTTAGGCTACTCTTAGGCTTATGCGACGGCCTCCTCATTCAGGTTCCCGTACGTGGAAACCAGACGATACCCTGCAGCCGATGGCCACATTTTCGGACATGCCCCAGCGTGACCGGGGAAGGGTACGGGGACGCTATGGCAATTCTTTTCCCTGTTTCTGGCCTTTGGGGCGCATCTTCATGGGCGCTCACCTGGTGCCACTTATGTTCCCGTAAGCTATTGAAATAACATGAGATAAATGCGAGCAAGGATTGGTCCGGGGCATCTTCTGGCAACAAAAGTGCTTTTACCTATTGCAGCAATTTGTTGGCGGCATAGCATAGATGGCAGGAGGCAAGAACAACTTGGGTGAAACTGGCAGCTCCCGCATTTCAAACCTCGGTATTCCGGCGAATTTGCAACTCGGCGAGTACCTGGGGATCGCACGTCGTCGCAAGTGGTACATCATCCTTACCACGCTAGGGATGTTCATAGCGACGGCGGTGTTTGTCTCACGCCTCCCAGACATCTATCGGGCCGAAACGGTCATTCTGGTTGATTCCGCACAGGTTCCCGACAAGTACGTGCCTACCATAAACACAGGGGACATCGCAGGCCGCCTGACCACTTTACAGCAACAGGTACTCTCGCCGACTCGTTTGCGAAAACTAGTAGAATCTCAATCTTTGTTTCCGGATCCCGACAAGAAGAAAACGGAAGAACAGGTGATTGGCTCGGTGCAGAAAGCCATCACGGTAGAAGTCGTCAATCAAGGCGCAGGAAAAATGAGCGCTTTTCGGATTGCCTACAGCGGGCGCAGACGAAACGAAGTGGCGCGTGTCGCGAATCAACTAGCGCAGATGTTTATCGAAGAAAATCTGAACTCGCGAATTGACCAGACGAAAGACACCGCTCAATTCCTGGAGGATGAGCTTCAGGAGACCAAGAAACAATTGGACGATAAGGACGCACAACTTCGTACCATTAAGACGCGCAATCTCGACGAATTGCCTGAATCGAAGCCGTATCACTTGGAGACTCTCGCGAATCTGCGCACACAACTCCAAACGATTCAGAACAAGATTCAACAGGATCAGCAGGAAAAGAATGTCTTACAGTCGATGTTGCTATCGGGTGCCGAAGCGCCGACGGTAGAAGTGGGTGATGGCATAGACGGCGGAGGCGCAACTCTAAATCCGAATCAGACGGAAATCCAGAAGTTGCAAACACGACTTTCCGAGCTCAAATTGCGCTACGGACCAGGACACCCCGATGTACGCAAGGTCCAAGCCGAAATCAACCGCTTGACAGAAAAGGGGGCGGCCGAGGCCCAGAACAATACCGCGACGCCTGCGGTGCAGCCTCAGGTCACGGTTCAACAAAACCAGAAACACAGGAACCCGGTCCTCGAAGCGCAGATCGAAGGGTTGGACCAAGAAATCAAGACCCAATCCAAGTTACTGCCGGCCATTGAGTCGCAAATGAACTTTCACGAGTCGAAGCTTCAACAGATGCCGGTGTTTGAACAGGAGATTTCGCGGCTACAGCAGGATACCGACATTCTGAAAGCTCAATACACCAGACTGCTGGACCAGGAAAAGGCTGCGGAGATTTCTCATGCTCTTGAGGTCCGACAGAAGGGCGAGAAATTCGAAGTCCTTGATGCTGCCACGACGCCCAGCGGCCCTTCCTCACCGAATCGGAGGTTGATCAGTATTGCCGGATTGTTCGGAGGCTTGCTTGCCGGGATCGCGCTTGCGGCGGCCGCGGAAATGAACGACGAGTCGGTGCGAACCGAAGACGAAGCAGCACAGATCTTCGGTAAGGCGGTCATGACGGGGATTCCGAGAATAGTATCCATGAAAGAGCGGCGCGATTCGCGGGTGAAGGCCGCTGGGCTTATTGCGGGAACCGTGTTCGGTTCGATCGCGATTGGTTTCCTCCTAGCCCTTGTTTCGGGAAGGTTTTTGTAAATGTATCTTTCTTACTACCAGCTCAAAGACGAGCCGTTCCGGCTCACGCCGGATCCGCGCTTCCTGCATCTCTCCGAACCACACCAAGCGGCGTTGACCGCGGTACTCGAGGGGATTTTCTACCGCAAAGGGCTGGTAATGATAACCGGCCCGATCGGAACTGGAAAAACGACCCTCGTTCATGCCGCGCTGCAACTGCTGACAAGCAAAAAGATGCCCATCAAGAGCGCGTTGCTCTTCAATCCCACGCTAACGCGGGATGAATTCATGGAAATGATGCTTGAAGAGTTCGAGGTGGAGTGCACCTCGCTGAGCAAACCCAAGCGGCTGATGGCACTTCATCAAATGTTGCTGGATACACAGCGATCCGGAGGGACTTCAGTCCTTTTCATAGACGAAGCGCATCTTCTCAGTTCCGAGCTCCTCGAGGAGATCCGTCTTCTGGGCAATGCGGATACTCACCAGGAAAAGCTGCTGCAAATTGTATTGAGCGGACAGCCTGAGCTCGCAACGATGATGAATCGCCGGGAGCTGAGCGCTCTACAGCAGCGAATTGCGAGCCGTGCGCAACTTCGGCCTTTGAGCCTTGCCGAAACGCGCGTGTACATTGCCGAACGATTGCACTCCGCAGGCCTTGATGGTCCTGCACCGTTTGCGGTTCCGGCTGTCGAGTCCATTTACAAAGCCTCGCAAGGCGTCCCGCGTTTGATCAACTTGGTTTGCGACGCGTGCCTGGTGCTGGGATTTAAGACTCAACGGCGAACGATTCAGCCGGACATCGTCGACGATGTGGCAATCTCGCTGAATCTAAATCAACCCGAACCCGTTGCCGAGGAAAAGAGTACTCCGGCCGAGAAAATTTTGGCGGTTCCGGCGCCGAAGAGCGTTCCGAGCGAGACAGTTCCGCCAGTCGTGTTCCAGAAGACAGCTGTCGATCTATTGATTGAAGCCATGAAACACAATCGCGCAACCGCGCGGGAGTAACCACGGAATGAGCAAGTACTTTGAAGCGACTTTAAAAGCCAGAAACGGGGCGCGCCCTGACGAGATATTGAAAACTGCACTTCAGGAGGAACCCGTCGAAGAGGCGGTTGCCACTCCTGCTGGAGAGGCATTGCCTGAGGTTCCGGTTGCGGTTCCCGTCCAAGAGGAACCACGGAAGTTGACGGTGGTTGCTCCCGTCCGGGAGAAAGTCAGAGAGGCAATACCTGCAGCTGCTACTGACAAGGGCACCCTTCCCGTGGTCGAACACGTAAGTGACTTGGGAGATTCGCGGCTCTCGGAATGTCGTAAGTTCTCACTTCCCCTGCAAAATATAGCGCACGTGCAATTTACGAATAGTGATGCGATGCAGCCCGCCGAAGAGTCTTACCGCGCTCTTCGCACACGTTTGTTAAGACTGCGATCTGCGCATGGCCTCCGGTCAGTCGTCATAACCAGTGCTGTACAGGGAGAAGGGAAGACGCTCACGTCCCTGAACTTGGCGCTTTGTTGCGCACAACTCCACGAAATGCGGGTTCTTCTTGTGGATGCTGACATTCGAAGTTTCGGCTTGAGCCGCGCGGTGGGTGCGCCGCAAGGATTCGGACTTGCGGACATTCTTTCCGGCAAATGCACCCCCGAGCAGGCAGTCCTGGCGACGGATCATCCCAATCTTTTTGTTTTGAGCAGTGGTGCCTCGACCACGCCCGCCGCTGAGCTATTTGCTGGCCGCAGGTGGCAGGAGTTCATTGGCTGGTGTAACGAGACATTCAAATTGGCACTCGTGGACTCTCCGCCGGTGCTGAATCTTTCCGACGTGGAGTTGATCACAGCGGGATGTGACGGCGTTCTTGTGGTCGTCAGGGCGCACCAGACAAAGCGGCAAATTCTTGAAAAGTGTGCGGGACAGATCGATTCCAAGAAATTACTCGGAATCATTTACAACGGAACGGCTGTTGGGACGCAATACGGCTACGGCTATCGCTCTTACGGTAGTGGGAACAATGAATAATTCCAGGAACACGCCGGGTATTTTCTACTCGCGGCAGAAACTGGTATAAGCGCGAACCATTCTTATGTTTCCAAATCTAAAACTCCAGATCTTCCGACGCGGCAGCCATCAGAACAGACTTGCGAAGGCTGTTGGCATTGACGAAACTGTTTTAAGCAAGATCATACATGGTTACCGGACTCCCACAGCATCGCAGAGAGTAGTTCTTGCCAATTATCTTGGAGCTGACGAAGCTTGGCTGTTTGAAAGATACGAAGCCGTTCCCACGCAATCAATTTTGGACTCCGGCGGGCTGTCCGTCGATAAAAAGGCGGAGAAGAATGGCGATCTATGAATCACAGGGCGCCATCCATCTTCTCTCGCCTGCCGAACCGAGTTCTTTGCCTCTGAGAATCATGGCTCTGGATGTCCGGGACGCTCCGGCATGGGATCAATTCGTCAGCTCGCGTCCAAACGGAACTTTCTTCCACCAACTTGGATGGAAAAGAGTCATGGAGAAGACGTACGGCTACAAACCTTACTATTTCTGCGCCAAGCGGGGGGATAGGATTACTGGAATTGCCCCTTCATTCCTGATATCGAATTGGATGATGGGTCGATGTTTGATTTCACTTCCGTTTGCGGTCTATGGCGGAGTTTGTGCGGAAGATCAGGAAAGCGAGCAGGCGCTCATTGCTCAGCTCGAGAGTTTGGCAAATGATCTTGGTGTCGCGCACCTCGAATTGCGCAATCGCACCGGTGAGATTCGCCCTGACTATCATAGAAATCCCCGCTATTCGACATTTACGTTGCCGCTCGTGCACGACACGGATGCCATCTACAAGGCTTTTCCTAAAGATATTCGCTACATGCTCCGCAAAGGCGAAAAAGCAGGCCTTCACGCAAAGCAAGGTTTCGAGCAACTCGATTCTTTCTATGCGTTGATGACGATCAATCTTCGCAGGCTCGGCACACCGGCGTTTCCCAAGCAGCTGTTTGAGAACTTGATCTCCGAATATCCCGGCCAAATCGATCTTACAGTTGTCTATTCGGCCGGTCAGCCAGTGTGTGGAGGGATGTCGTTCTTTTTTCGCGACTGGATGCAACCCTACTACATCGGTTCGAAAGAGGAAGCGAAGGGACTGGCTGCCAACAATTTCTTGTGGTGGGAATTGATGAAGCTCGGCGCGAACAGGGGCCATTCCATTTTCGATTTTGGACGTAGTAAAAAGAATTCAGGTAACTACGACTTCAAGAAAAAATGGAACCCGCTCATTGAAGACCTGCCTTATCAAGTGCGCCTGATCCGTAGGAAAGAAGCTCCGGATTTCTCTCCCATGAATCCAAAATTTGAAGCGGCAACGAACCTATGGAAAAAAATGCCCTTGGGACTGACACGTGCCATTGGTCCGCATGTCGTAAGGTGGTTTCCATAAACGAAAGTCGGTCGCAATATCTTCGCGCCAAGCGAGTTTGTTCGCAATAAACCAATAATGTCGACCCGAGTTCAAGACCCGATGTATTCGCAGCCTCTGCAAATGGCAGGTTCAGCCGTGCTGAGCAGCATAGGCGCGCTTCGAATTATGCATGTGGTCAACTACCTTCGCCGCGGAGGAATGGAATTCGGCATCCTCAAGATCATGGCTGGGTTAGGGACTGAAAAATTCGAACATCGCTTTTGTACGACACGGAAATTCGACGATGATTTCGTCCGTGCCTACAGACTCGAGCGCATTCTTGATGTCGCCGCCGGAACGGGGACAGGTTTGCAGTTTCCCCTTTTCCGCTTGAAGAAGATATTTGAACACTACCGTCCGCATATCGTTCATACCCGCAACTGGGGAGCGCTTGAGGCTGTACCCGCCGCTCGACTCGCTCGCGTGCCTGTGGTAATCCACAGTGAGCATGGCTATGAAGTGGATAACCTAGCCGGACTTCCCATGCGTCGGCGGCTTTTTCGAAAAATGGCTTACAGCATGACTGACGTCATTTTTACGGTGACGGGGGAGCTGCGTGACTATCACGCTCGGCAGAGTTGGACCAATCCGGAACGCATTCGAGTGGTCTACAACGGCGTTGATACCATTCGCTTCGCCCCTAATGCACAGACTCGGGCACGCGTTCGCAGGGATTTGGGGATTGCTGAAACGACGTGCCTGATTGGAAGTGTTGGACGCATGGTGCCCATCAAGGACTTCGGCACGCTTTTACGCGCGGCTGACCAACTTCTTGCTCGGGGTGCTGACGTTTCGGTTCTTCTGGCGGGCTCGGGGCCTGAACTCGATTCTCTGCAGCGCCAAGCGAGCGCCCTCGAAAGTCTTCGAGGCCGTATCCACTTTTTAGGCGCTTCCGACCAGGTTCCCGACATTCTTAACGCCCTGGACGTATTCGTCCTGCCTTCTCTCGGCGAGGGAATGTCAAACACGATTCTCGAAGCCATGGCGTCAGGACTGCCAGTCGTCGTTACGGATGTGGGTGGAAATCCCGAAGTTGTCGGAGACCAGAGTTCCGGTTTGCTTTTTAAGCCCGGAGACGCCGAGAGTCTTGCTCAAGCGCTGGATCCTCTGATTAAGCACCCAGCAGTACGCCTGACATTGGGCTTCTCGGCGCGTGAGCGGACTCTTTCAAAGTTCAGCCTGAGAGCCATGATGGAGCAGTACCAAGACTTGTACTTAACAGCCGCTAAGCAACGCGGCGTTCGCATCGGCGACATCTGATTCTGGATCCTGTATGGCGAATAACAAACTCAGACTGGCGATTCTGACCGGAAGTGACTCGGAAGCGACGCGCCTCGCCATTGAAAGCCTCACTGCGTTGCCTAATGCGGAGGTGTGCGGGATATTGCTGGATACTGAGCAGCCTTCCTTTCGCCGGCGAATGAGAAATCTACGGAGAAATATTCGGCGAGAGGGTGTGTCGTATGCTTGGTTTCGAATTGGAGAAGCGATTTACGATCGCGTCGAGACTTGGGCCGCGCGTATCGCTTCCCCAGAGGAGGCGGACAGATTACTCCGGGAATCTTTCCCAGCCCGAGCATTTTCGCTTGCAGACTTCACTCGCATGCACGGCATCCCCGTAATAGACGTCGGAAATATAAATAGCCAAACCGCAGCGGATAGTTTGCGCAAGCTGAGGGCAGATTTGGGAGTCGTTCTCGGAACGCGCATCTTGAAGCGCTCGACATTCTCGGTTCCAGTAATGGGTTCTATAAATCTGCACAAGGGGAAAGTGCCAGAGTACCGGGGCCAGCCAGCCGGATTTTGGGAGATTTATGACGAGGAATCCAGCGCCGGTGTCACGGTCCATTTTGTGGACGATGGTTTAGACACGGGCGATATTGTTGGCGAGGCAACTGTCGCGATTCATCTGAAGGATTCGCCCGAAACACTGCGGCGCAAGCTTGATCTGTGCGGTGCGGAGATCCTTCCCAAATGCGTTTCTCAAATTGCTGAAGGGACGTTCATTCGCCAGCCACAACCCAAATCCAGTCACAAGCCTCGCACCTCCCCGACAAGAAAAGATCGCAAGGCGGTGGAAGCGCGACTCCATGATGCTGCGCAGCAACAATCACAATGGCTGCACGTCGTGAAGACACTTGCGTACCTGATGATTTATCACTTCGGGGTTTTTCGGCTCGTCCGTTTTTGGCATCGACGCGCTGCCCGCGGGCGCGGCTGTATCCTGCTCTATCATCGCGTCAATAATCTGACGCGGGATTCTCTGACGACCAGCATAGAGCGTTTCGCCGAACATCTGGCCACTGTCAAGAAGCACTACCCAGTACTCACGACGAAGGATTTGGTAGAACGATTGAAGGCCAACGAGCGCCTCACAGCATCTCCTGTTGCCATTCATTTCGATGATTGTTACCGGGACGTGTTTACAAATGCTGCCCAAATACTTGCTCGCGTGAGTCTGCCCGCGTGCGCCTTCGTCTCTTCTGGATTTGTAGACACGAACCGCATCTTTCCTCACGATTTGGATAAGTGCCCCTTTAAACTTGAGAATTTAGAGTCCCGCGAAGTCCTCGGACTGACGGAGAGAGGTTTTGAGATTGGGGCGCATACCGTCAATCATGTGGATTTGGGACAGGTTAGCCTTGATGTGGCTGTCAAAGAATTGCAGCAGAGCAAACGTGAATTAGAGGCCATTCTTGGACAGCCTGTAAATCTGGTTTCTTATCCTTACGGGAGAAAGTGGAACATTCGGCCGGAAGTAGTAGATGTCGTCAAGCGTTCCGGCTATGACGCGATGTTTTCGGCCTACGGCGGGTACGTGGAGGGGCGTGCAGACCTGTTTGACATCCGGCGCATCGGCGTCTCCGGACAGCACAGGCCTCTTGATCTTTTGATGGACATCGAGGGACTTTCCCTGGGTGCCTGGAAGTTTCGCCTGACAAACCCCGATGCGCGGCCAAGCGAGGTGCGCTAGTCATATGTGCGGCATTTGCGGCATTTTCGAATACGAGCGTCGCAGCAACATTGACGACGCTACCGTACACAAGATGAATCAGACCATGATTCACCGCGGGCCTGACGACGGTGGTGTTTTCGTCGGTCCGGGAATCGGCTTGGGACACCGGCGGCTGAGCATTATCGATCTCGCCGGCGGTCACCAACCCATGTCGAATGAAGACGGCACCGTGTGGGTGCTGCTCAACGGCGAAATCTACAATTATCCCGAGCTTCGAGCGGAACTGTTGAGGCGCGGGCACATCTTTGCGACGAAATCCGACACGGAAGCGATCGTCCATCTCTACGAGGATTATGGCGAAGGCTGCTTCGCGAAGTTGAGCGGAATGTTTTCGATTGCCATCTGGGATTCGCGCAGCCGCAAGCTGGTCCTGGCCCGCGACCGAGTTGGGAAAAAGCCGCTGTTCTACGCCGCTGATGAAAAGCGCATTCTATTCGGCTCAGAATTAAAAGCTCTCCTCGCAGGCGACTCACTTTCTCGCGAAATAGATACCCACGCGCTCTCGGATTATTTTTCGTTCGGCTATATTCCGGCTCCCAAGACGATCTACCGCGTAGTGCGTAAAGTCATGCCCGGCCATTACCTTGTGGCTTCGGCTGGGGGTGTCAAGGAAACCGAGTATTGGGACCTGTCTTTCGGCAAGGTCGAATCGCGCAGCTTGCCGGAGTGGGGAGAAATGCTCCGCCACGAATTAAGCGAGGCCACCCGCGTTCGTTTGATGAGCGATGTTCCGCTCGGCGCGTTCTTGAGCGGGGGAATCGATTCCTCATCCGTCGTAGCGATGATGAGCCGCTTGATGGACCGCCCGGTTACCACCTGTTCCATCGGATTTCAGGAAAAAAAGTACGACGAATCTGAATATGCACAACAGGTTTCTAAACTTTTTTCTACCGACCATTACGAAGAAACTGTTTTTCCGAACGCGATCGAGATCGTGGACAAGCTGGCATGGCACTTCGATGAGCCCTTCGCGGATTCTTCCGCGATTCCGACCTATTACGTTTCGAAAATAGCGAGGAGCCATGTTACCGTCGCGCTCGGAGGAGACGGCGGCGATGAGAGCTTCGCAGGCTATCGCCGCTACAAGCTCGATCACTATGAGAATAGGTTGAGGAGTTTTGTGCCACCGGCCATCCGCCGAAACGTCTTCGGCCCGCTTGGCCGCTTCTATCCTGCCCTGGCTTGGGCTCCACGCGTCTTTCGTGGCAAATCCACTTTTCAGAGCTTGTCTCGCGCGCCTTTAGAAGGTTACTTCAATTCCATTTCCTACTTCCGGCCCGCCGACAAGGGTGAGCTATTCACCTCAGATTTCCAAACTCGGCTCGCTGGGTACGATTCGATCGAAGTTTTCCGACATTACTACGATCGCGCCGATACCGACGACTTGCTCTCCAAGATTCAGTACGTTGACATAAAAACGTATCTTACGGATGACATTTTGACCAAGGTAGACCGTGCGAGCATGGCCGTCTCCCTGGAGGTGCGGGCGCCTATGCTCGACCACAGATTCCTGGAGCTCGCTGCTTCCATTCCCAGTTCGCTAAAGCTGCACGACGGCACCGGCAAGTACATCCTGAAAAAGGCGTTGGAACCGGTTCTGCCAGCCAACATCTTATACAGGCAGAAGCAGGGATTCGCTGTTCCCCTTGATCTCTGGTTTAGGCGCGAACTAAAAGAGATGGCGCATCGCATCATCCTCGAAACGGAGGATGGCATCCTGGATAATCGTTTCTTAAAGAAAATTTGGGATCAGCACCAGCGCGGCACTTACGATCGCTCCGCACTTCTCTGGAGCACACTGATGTTCCGCAAGTGGCAGCAAACATTCTGTGACTAAGGCCAAACAATGAGCGGCATCTGCGGGATCTGCGAACCGGGTCGCGAAATCGGCACTGGCTTCCTAGCGCCAATGCTGGAGGCTCTCGTGCTTCCCGGCGAAATGGAGAGCGATACGCTTGTCGGCCGCTCGACCGCTCTTGGCGTTGCCAGACGATGGAAATTCCAGAGCGTGGCCTCCTTGCCAGGTATTAAGGTCGCCGCCGACGCTGACCTCCTCGACGTGGTATTGCTTCAGCAGAGCATTTCACTTTCGGCCGCGTCCGCCAAATCCAACGCGGAGATGATCGCTCAGGCTTACGCGCAGCGAGGAATGGATTTCCTCGGCCTGCTGCGTGGGGCCTTTTCTCTGGCCTTATGGGACGAAAAACAGCAACGGTTGATTCTTGCCATTGACCGCCTCGGCCTTCGCAGTCTTTTTTGGCGTAGGGAGGGAGAACGCCTGCTCTTTGCCTCGCGCATCAGCAGCCTCCGAGCTGTTCAGGCGGATGCAATTTCTGTCAATCCACAAGCCCTCCTCAACTATCTGTTGTTCGCTGCAGTTCCGGCCCCGTTAGCGATTGACGCGGGGACGGAGAAGCTTCGTCCCGGCACCTTTTTGATATTTGAGTCCGGTCGAGTGCAAGAAAAACAATACTGGGATCTGGAGTATCCCGAAACGGGCTTTAAGAGCGAGTCAGAATGGGCGGCCGAGCTGCGTCAAGGAATGCGATCCGCGGTCCTTCGCCATCTTCAAGATCGGGAGGCGTCAAATACGGGCTGCTTCCTCAGCGGCGGGACGGATAGCAGTTCCGTTGTCGCTTTTTCAAGCGAGAAGCATAAACCCACTCAATCCTTTTCGATCGCTTTTGAAGAAACTGGTTTCAGCGAGATTGAATATGCTCGTATAACCTCCAAAAGTTTTGGGACAAAGCACCATGAGAAATTTCTTAAGCCGCTCGACGCGGTCGAAGCCTTGGACCGCATTGTTGCTCTCTACGACGAGCCGTTCGCTAATTCCTCGGCAATCGGATCTTACTATTGTGCGGTATTGGCCAAGGAGAATGGCGTCGACACGCTGCTTGCCGGAGATGGCGGCGATGAACTCTTTGGTGGGAACGAGCGCTACGCCACGGACAAACGTTTTGCTCTTTATCACTCGCTGCCAGCCTGGCTTCGTCGTGGCGTAGTCGAGCCGCTCGTGAGTCTTCTTCCGAATAATGACAGCAAGCTAAGCCTGCCTCGGCGTTACGTTCGCCGTGCAAATATACTGAATCCTCGCCGGATTCTTTCTTATGGTTTTTTCTTGAGCTTGCCTCCCGAAGAAATATTCGAAGACGGCTTCCTTCAACAAGTGGGCCGCGACAATTGGTTAGCGCTTCCCGAAGGACATTTCCAGCGTGCGAAAGCGAGCAGCGAACTCAATCGCATCCTTTATCTCGACGTGAAGATGACTCTGGCTGACAACGACATTCGCAAGGTATCCGGCACTGCAGAAATCGCCGGCGTTAATGTTCGTTATCCGCTGCTCGACGAGAGGCTCGCGGAACTTTCCGGCCGTATCCCCGCTGGCCTCAAACTCAAGGGTTTCAAGAAACGCTATCTTTTCAAACAGGCCATGAAGGGGATTCTGCCGGAGCAGGTGCTTCACAAAAAGAAACACGGTTTTGGTGTACCGCTAGCGCAATGGTTACTGCAAGAGCCGAGGATGAGGGAATTGCTGCTAGACCTAATGCACGATCCCCGCACACGCCAGCGCGGCTATTTTCGCGCCGGTTTCTTCGATCAATTGATGTCTCTCCATGAGAAACAGCCCAACTACTACGGTGAAATCGTCTGGTACATCCTGGCACTTGAGTTGTGGCATCGTCGGCATCTTGAACACCGGATCGAAAAGGTTCATGCATCCTAAAGCCCAACCCGAATTTGCCGCGGCTGAAGATCGCGCCGACCAGCGCGCGGTATCGCCGCCTTTGAGCTTAAAGGAGAAGTGCCGTAGGGCCGTGGCGAGCGGCCTTTACCACACCGGGCTGCTCTCCGTCATGCGGCATTTTGAATCCGAACATGAGTTATCGAATGTGGAGGGCTCGCGCCTCCCTCGTTTGCGCCGCTCCGGCGCCTCAAAATTTGGCATTCTCTGTTACCACCGTGTTGGTACCAGTGGTGTTCCCGTTTTCTCACGCCTCGACCCTCGCGTTTTCGCGGCCCAGATGCGCTATCTCAGAAAACATTACCGCATCGTCCCCCTTGGCCAACTCTGCCGAGAACTCAAAGACGGCAGCTCCGTTAAGCCAACTCTTGCCTTAACATTCGATGACGGTTATCGAGATCTCTACACTCACGCATTTCCAGTGCTGCAGAAATACGAGATTCCTGCGACCATTTATTTGATCGGGAAGTGTATGGAGACTGGTGAAGCACCCTGGTATGACCGGATCTTCGTCGCGCTCGAAACTGCGTCGAGTCCAGTCCTGGAAGTGGTGTTGAACGAACCCAGGAAATTTAGTTTGTCCAACCGGGAGACGCGCGCGGCAGCGGCCTGGGAAATTGTCTGTTATTTGCGATCGATACCCGACGTCCAGCGCCGTCAATGGTGTGCGTCGTTCGAGGCGCGGACGCCAGTGCCATCTGCGGAGTTGCAAGGCCGGATGCTGAATTGGGAGCAGGTGCACGCCATGCAGAAGGGCGGCGTATTTTTTGGAGCGCACACGATGACGCACCCCTCCGTGAGCCGGCTGGAATCGGACGCGCTCGAAATTGAGTTGGTGCAGTCAAAAGCGTGCTTGGAAGAAGGACTGCAAGCCCCCATTGAGGATTTTGCCTATCCTTTTGGCAAGCCATCGGACTGCAGCATGGCGGCTGAGGAATTGCTCTCCCGCTCAGGTTATCGCTCCGCGGTGACCACGACCGCAGGCTGTAATACAGTGGGCATAAATGCGTATCGCCTGCTGCGGATGCAAATTGGCGACGACCGTTCGATTTCTTCGTATAGCTTCGATCTGGCTCGGATGCTCTTGGACGGCGATGCTGCCTCGCACGGAAAAATCGATGCAATTCCGACGGGTAAGAATTCGGCGGTTCTGCAGTCCGAGAGCACCATCGGTTTGTAAAGAATATGCGCGACTTCATCGTTTTGGCATTCATTCTCGGTTCAGCGCCGGTCTGCTTTGTGAACCCCTATTTCGGCGTGATGATGTGGTATTGGGTGACCTATTTCAATCCTCATCGCTTTACTTGGTCGTTTGCTTATGATTTTCCTGTGGCGGTAGTTGTAGCGGTTCCCACGCTCGCAGGCACTGTATTCGCCCAGAAATCGATCCGTTCGCTTGCAGTCCGGGAAAGCATCTTGCTGCTGCTTTTGTGGGGTTGGTTTGGTTTTGCGTACGTCCATGCTATGGGCGTTCCGTTGTTTGAAGCCAACATGCCGGCTGCGGGATACGAGATGGGGCACGTGAGCAAGATTCTTCTGATGACTTTTGTGATGATTCTCATAATCACCACACGTGAGAGACTCCGTGGTGTGATCCTTGTAACGGCCGCTTCTTTAGGCCTCCTTGCCGTGAAAGCGGCTGTCTTTGGTGTTCGTACGGCAGGTGAAGCGCGCGTGTGGGGCCCACCGGATTCCTTCCTCGCCGACAACAATGCTTTTGGCTTGGCTCTGAACATGTGCCTCCCGCTCTTGTTCTTCTTGGCGCGTGACGAGAAAAAACGCTGGGTGAAAATATCTCTTCAGATCATGTTCCTCTGCACGATCTTGGTTGTCTTGTTGACGTATTCCCGCGGGGCCCTTCTAGGAATAGTGGTTGTTCTCACAGCGATCATGTTGAAAACGCGTCACAAGATCGTTGGCAGCTTTCTGATGGTGGTTGCAGCTCTGGGAGTGCTGACATTTGCGCCAGAAGCATGGATGAGCCGTATGGGCCGCTTCGCCCACGGCGATCTGGACTCCTCCGCGGAAGAACGAATCGTTACCTGGGGCACTGCATGGAATTTTTCCCACGATTATCCCCTCACCGGCGGTTCCTTTGATGTCCTACCTAACGTCGCTGTCTTCCAACGTTACCAGCCGCGGCCACTGCCTTTGGGTTTTCTGTCCAGCGCTCCGCACAGCATCTATTTCCAACTTCTTGCCGACCAGGGATTCGTCGGACTGGGTCTTTTTCTCTTGCTGGTGTTATCTTGTTTTTGGAGCTTATGGAGTATCAGGCGACAAGCCCGTCATATTCCTTCCGCCCATTATCTAGTTGCTTACACGGACATGATCGAAGTGTCGATCTTGGGGTTTATGGTTAGTGGTGCGTTCCTGGGATTCGTCTATCTCGATGTTATCTACCAGATGATTGGCACGACCGTTGTGTTGAAAGTGCTCTTCCGCAAGGAATTAGCGGCGCTTTTCGTACCAGTAAATCACGAGGAGTCATTTGGTGTTATGGCTATCCCGGAGGAAGCTGCCACACCGGCATAATTCCGGACGATGGGTCTCTATTGGGGAGATGTATGCAGATGTTAAAGATCTTGCAGCAAGTTTTTAAGACGCGCCGTCGTTTCCTCTTGCTGGCGTTGGTGAGTCTGTTGCTGTTGCCTCTTGGCGTGAGCGCACAGACCTACAACTGGAGCATCGAACCCATTGACGATGCTGGCGGCGATACTGCCATAACCGCCGACAAAGACGGCAATCTTCACGTGGCTTACTACCATGCGGAAGGCGGCGAGTTGAGATATGCATTTCGCTCTGCTGATGATCCCCATTGGTACAAGATGACTCTCGATCATTCGCTTGGTATTTTTTCTACTCAGATTGCCGTGGATTCGCAGGGCAATCCTCACATTTGCTACACCCCGCGCGCTTTCAAGTATGCCCATTTTGACGGAAAGAAATGGTCCACTCAGGAAGTGGATAAAAATGGCGGCCTGATTTCGTATACCTGTTCGATAAAAATAAATGCGGAGGACGCGCCTAACGTAGTTTGGTACGTCGAGAGTGGGGTGTTCTTGCGCTATGCCGAGCTGAAAGATGGTGCTTGGATGGCGCATACACTTGACTATGAAGGTCTGCCGGGGAAGTGGAACACTCTGGCGTTGGATGACAAGGGCTATGCTCACATTGCATACATTGATTTTCCCGCCGGTCAGTTGAGATACGTCGCATATGATGGAAAAGCTTGGTCGCGCACTATTATCGACGAGCCCGGAACGCCTCCGAACGAACTCGCAGAGCGCGGCTTTGGTGTTTCAATGATTTTCGATTCAAACAAAACCCCGCTCATCTCGTACTATGATGAGCAAACGCTGAAACTTGCGCGGTTCATAGATGGAAAATGGCGAAAAGAAGTGGTTGAGGCCCTACCGTCTTTTGGACACTGGGCCTGGAAAAATTTTCGTTCCTCCATTGTCCTCGATAGCAAAGGGACGCCGCACATTGGATTCGAAAGCCTGAAAGGCCTGGAACACGCCTGGTGGGATGGCAAAGCGTGGCAAACACAGCTCCTTTTGAAAACCAGAGGCGACGGTTTTTTCGACAATTGTATGACGATAGATAAGAACGATAATCTCTTCATCAGTTACAAGGATCCCGGAGATGGCTCCGTAAAGCTCCTTATCGGCAAGCTGGCACAAGTCCAACAGGCCGCTAAAGTAGAAAAAGATGAACCTGGGAAGTGACACTCGTTCAACCAGAGTCGGCCTCGGGACGATCGTCCGCCGGTTATTTTAAGAAAGAATGAAACTTGAGTCAAAAGCTTTTCGAAGTCCTATTCTGGATTTTTGCCGGGCTTGTGGCCTACGTCTATCTTGGATATTATCTTCTCTTGTTTATTTTGGCCCGGCTATTTCCAACGGCTGGTCTCTCCGACAACTGCTTTCTTCCCAAAGTGTCCCTGCTGATTTCCGTTTACAACGAGCGGAGTGTCATTCGTCACAAGCTTGAAAATTCTCTGGCCTTGGATTATCCGCAAAATAGCGTGGAAATTCTCGTTGTATCCGATGCCTCGGATGATGGCTCCGACGAAATCATATCTGAGCTTGCCCTGCGGGGCGTTCATCTAGTCCGGCAACCACAGCGGCTGGGCAAGAGCGCCGGCCTGAATCTCGGTGTGTCTCGCGCCGTCGGCGAGATTCTCGTCTTTTCTGACGCCAATGCCATATATCAGCCGGATGCCATTCGCCAACTCGTTTGTCACTTCGCCGATTCCAGAATCGGTTACGTCGTCGGTAACGCTCGGTATGTTGAGAGAGCCGGCGCCGAGCCCTCGGCAGAATCCGAGGGTCTTTACTGGAAGCTGGAGACCTGGCTCAAAGAGAAAGAGTCAGATTTCGGTTCCGTCGTTGGAGGCGATGGCGCCATTTATGCTATTCGTCGGGAACTCTTTACTCCTCTCCTTCCGACGGACATCAATGATTTTCTGAATCCACTGCAGATTATTGCCCGCGGATACCGCGGGGTATACGAACCGCGAGCGGTGTGTTACGAGGAAGCTGGTGACAGTTTCGAGAAAGAATTTGGCCGCAAGGTGCGCATTATCAGCCGCGCTTTCCATGCCATTCGCCGAGCTCCCGCCATCCTGCTTCCTTGGACGCAGCCGCGTCACTGGTTTGCGTTGATATCCCATAAGTTGCTGCGCTGGTTTGCGCCCGTTTTTCTCATTTTGTTGCTTCTGACGAATCTATTTCTGTGGCGCTCCGCCTTTTACCGGGTAGCGTTCTTGCTCCAATTAGTGTTTTATTTTCTGGCGGCGGCAGGATGGGTTGTTCAGAAGTGGAAGAAGCCGCCAAAGATTCTGTACTTGCCTTATTATTTCTGTCTGGTGAATCTAGCCTCCCTTTTCGGAGTTCTTAGGTCTTTTCGTGGGTCGCTTTCTCCCACTTGGCAGACGATTCGCCAGGAGGCGCAGACCGCTCCGGAATCCACTGCTCATTTGCCTAAGCGAGAGTCCTGAATCGTGCCCTTCCGAGTTCTTCACGTCTTGGATCATTCCTGGCCTGTGCTGGATGGCTACGCCCAGCGCAGCCGCAGTATCGTCACGGCTCAATCTGAACTTGGCATGCATCTTTGCGTGCTCACAGGTCCATTACACCAGGTGGATGATCCATCGGCACCAGCCGAATCAATTTTCGAAGGAATTCGCTACATCAGAACATCGGAACGGAACGGATTGGCCGGCCTGGCCATTCAAAAGCGATTCCCTATACTCCGCGAACTGGCCGTGATCTCGCGTTTGCGAAAAAAAGTCGTATCCATCCTACAGAACGAGACCTTTGACATTGTGCATGCCCACTCTCCGGCTCTCTGCGGCTTGGCTGCTAGCCTCGCGGCACGGGCATGCAACGTGCCCTTTGTTTATGAAATCAGAGCATTTTGGGAAGACGGAGCTGTTGACCAGAACAGGGATACGGAAACTTCGTTACGCTACCGGGTCTCGAAAAATCTGGAAACCAATGTCGTGCATCGCGCGAATGCTGTCGTGGGAATTGCCAAGCCCATTCTTGATGACCTTGAGGGACGCGGTGTGGCGCCCGCGAAGCTTTTCCACGTCCCGAATGGCGTTGACGTTGCGCGTTTTTCTTCGCGACCTCGGGACGCTTCCCTCGCCGCGGAACTTGACGTGGACGGTGTCCGCACACTCGGCTTTCTCGGTACTCTATTCCTTTGGGAAGGCATCGCCTGGTTGGTCGGCGCAGCGGCAGAGCTGCATAAAAGGGGCGTCGCTTTCAAGTTACTGATCGTAGGGGATGGCCCGGATGCGGAGAATGTAAAGAGTGCGATCCAGAAGGCTGGCGCCCAAACCTACATCTCTTTCCTCGGCCGCGTCCCGAACGATCAGGTAGAGCGATACTACTCACTGATGGATGTCATGCTGTACCCGCGTCGCAGCATTCGCCTCACCGAACTGGTCACGCCACTCAAACCACTTGAGGCCATGGCGTTGGGGAAGCCGGTTCTCGGCAGCGGAGTTGGCGGAATCCGCGAACTTGTCGAGCCAGAGGTGACAGGTCTGCTTTTCGAACCGGGAAACATTGATAGCTTCTGCCACGAAGCAACACGCCTTTTAAAGGACGAAGAACTGGGGCGCCGGCTTAGTAGTCAGGCTCGACAAATGATTGTCGAGGAAAAGGATTGGAAGACAATTGTGCAGCGCTATCAGCGAGTCTATGAATTTGCGAGATCTCACCACGTCAAATCATGATTTGAATCTGATTGATTTGCGTCCAGTTGGGACGTGATCCTGGGACAAGTTTTCGGAAATTTCTTGTTCCCAGCCAATGAACTACTACCGCCGCGGGTTGTTGCATTGCTTCATCTTGTTTCAGACGTCGCGTGTTTAATAGTGTTACAGAGCACTTCTTCCACCTCTTCTGCAACGGTTTCCCATGTTCGAGCGCTTGCCTCTCGCGAAATCGCTTGGCGGTCCCATTCTTTGCCCAACGACCTCACGATCCCCGCGGCAACGTCCTCGCTGGTTTGTTCCACCAGCGTTCCCAAGTCTGGTGAGTGCAGAATCTCTGGAATCCCGCCAACTCGCGTCGCGACCACCGGTGTACCGCACGCCAGCGACTCCGTTACAACGTTTGGCCAGCCCTCCCGCGAACTAGCCAGGCAACTCAGCGAAGCGGCGCCAAACCAAAACGGCAATTCTTCGTTGGGCCGCTTCCCAAGCAACTGCACACGTTCTTGAAGGCCGAGACTCTTGATTAGTCTTTCCAATTCCGATCGATATGGTCCCTCACCAATAATGTATAGCCGAAGGGAAGGAAATTGCTTGCCGATCAAGGCCACTGCGCGGATGGTCAGTTGATGCCCTTTCGCCTCGATCAATGATCCGACGGAAACCAGAAGTGGACCGCCCTCAGGTAAGCTCAATCGCTGCCTTGCTTCCCCAGCGGGAATCGGCCGAAAACGCGCCGTGTCCACCGCGTTTGAGATCAGATGAATCTTATCCTTGGGAAGACCTAGGTCGGCCATTACGTCCCGCAATGCTGCGGAAACGGCGATTACGCCATCGGCGTGACGAAGAGTCCAGCGGATCATCGGCCGGATCAGAGGGAAGGACGGGAACAAATTGATGTCCGTTCCCCGCGCGGAAACGGTCACCGGCACACCTAGGTATTTTCCGAGAAGCACTGCGGCGAACCCGTCGGGATAGACAAAATGCGCGTCGATACAATCAATATTCGCTTGCCGGTTTAACTCCGCAACCCGGCGCAAACTCCCCAGAAACATCGAGAGCCCATGCAGGGGCATCGAGATTTTCGGTAGCAAGAGATAGCGCGGATGATGCACCGTCAAGCCGCCCACAACTTCTTGCTCGGGCAACTGGCCCGCAGTCCGCCATCTCTTTGTTTTCAACCACCTCGGAAAATACGGAACTGGCGAGACCACCAATACTTCATTTCCATGCCGGCGTGCCAGGTGGCTGGACCTCTGGTAGACAAAAATCGCATGCGTGGGGTCGATCGAGTTTGGGAAGAGGCTCGTAAAGGTCAAAATTCTCAATCGAGAATCCTCGGCAATTCTCCGGCGCTCTCAGTTCCCGGGGGACAAGACTCTTCCACAGTTTGGCCGCATTCTTGCCCCCCAATGCTGCGGTCTCATGAACCGTCCAAAGCAAGAATATAAATGTCTTATTATCAATGATTTACAGGAAGAATATACTCCCCAATCTCACGCCTTGGCAACCGCCGTGCTCTGTATAACCCGGGTATGTGTTTTCCAATTCACCCTGCACCGCGCAAGAATAATGCAAATCGCCCCCGTCGCAAAGTAACATGATAGAACTAATGAAGAATGCCCTCACGATCGATCTGGAAGATTACTATCATGTGAGCGCGTTTAACGATTCCGTGGCTCAGTCCACCTGGAGTTCGCAGCAGAGTCGCGTCGCGCAAAACACCGATCTGCTGCTGAATTCACTGGATGAAGCCGGTTGCAAGGCCACTTTCTTTACCCTCGGCTGGGTCGCGGAGCATAACCCGGAGGTCGTGAAAGAGGTAGCCAAACGCGGACATGAAATCGCCTGCCATAGCTTGCGGCACCGCACCGTCTACGAAATGTCTCCCGAAGAATTCCGCGACGACACCCGCCGGGCAAAAGAGCTTCTTGAGGACCTTAGCGGCGCCGCCATTCGCGGATATCGCGCTCCCAGTTTTTCTATCAACCAAGATTCTCTCTGGGCCTTGACGATTCTTGCAGAATTGGGTTTCTCCTACGACTCCAGTATCTTCCCGGTGAACCATCCAAACTACGGCATGCCGCGCGCTTCCAGAGACCCGTTTCGCGTTGAGACCCCGGCCGGTTCTATCGTCGAATTTCCCATGACGACTCTTGAATTTGCAGGAAGGCGCTCCCCGTTTTGTGGCGGCGCCTATTTCCGCCTTCTACCCTACTGGTACACGCGTTGGGGCATTCGCTTCTTAAATAAACAAGAAAATCGGCCCGTGTGTGTATATCTCCACCCATGGGAATTAGATCCTGATCAGCCCCGCATGTCTGCTAGCCTCACTTCTCGCCTGAGGCACTATTTCGGTTTGAAGAACACACCTGCCAAGTTTCGCAAGCTCATCCACGATTTTGAATTTTGTCCTTTGGGCGTTTTGGCCGACGCTATCTAGATCCAGTATTCGTTCCCGCATCTCCATCTGTGGGGATGCCATCTTGGTAGGGTTGTGTCGGCGCTTGAATTGGCAACAACAAGTAGGAAATAAGCTGAATCGGGCTGCAGTATTAGTCGTACGGTTGGTGTCTAATCCTTGGCGACTGCTTGCGAGCGCCACATGCCCCTAGACAGCTTTTCGTAATACAACTCTCGCTGATCCTGATCGAAGCAAATGAACCAATACCCGATCGCC
>Ga0210388_10000221_pt1 | contig 51867 bp, 48 predicted proteins | sample IncBWC19OmetaG_FD_155485 | JGI IMG/M metagenome (GOLD analysis project Ga0210388, IMG submission 155485) | Forest soil microbial communities from Barre Woods Harvard Forest LTER site, Petersham, Massachusetts, United States - Inc-BW-C-19-O ...
GACGGCGCGCGAGTACGGCGTGCAGGTGACCGGCATCACGCTGTCTGAGAAGCAGGCGCAGCGGGCACGCGAGCGCGTCGCCGAAGCGGGCCTCTCCGACCAGGTCGAGATCCGCCTGCAGGACTACCGCCAACTCGCGCACGGCACCTTCGACGCGATCGCCAGCATCGGCATGTCCGAGCACGTGGGGGAGAGCCAGATCGACGTGTACGCCCGCACGCTGTTCGCGCTGCTGCGCCCCGGCGGCAAACTGCTCAACCACGCGATCTCGGCGCTCGACCCCGACGCCACGCCGCTCGACGACCTGTTCTCGACGCGCTACGTATTTCCCGACGGGGAGCCGCTGCCGCTCTCGCGCGTGCAACTGGCGCTCGAGCGCGCGGGCTTCTGGACGGGCCACGTGGAGGGCTTTCGTGAGGACTACGCGACGACGCTCCAGCACTGGGCGCGGCGCCTTGACGAGCGCCTCGACGAGGCCGAGCGGCTGGCCGGCGTCGAGCGCACGCGCGTCTGGCGGCTGTACCTGCGCTCCGCCGGCCACGGCTTCGAAACGGGTGACCTCGCCGTTTACCAGGTACGCGCCCGCCGGCCGCTGTAGAATGGCCGAACCTTGCGGATGTAGCTCAGCTGGCTAGAGCGTCGCCTTGCCATGGCGAAGGTCGAGGGTTCGAATCCCTTCATCCGCTTTCAGGTGGGCTTGTGCGCCAGGAAAAGGTAGCGGTTGAGACTGAGGAAGTAGTTGGGGCCGAGTTCGGTTAGGTCTTGTGCCCATGCTTTGGCTTCGGCCTCGCTCACGCCGTTGCGATCGGGTACGAACTTGGCGATCAGCTCAAGCATTCCGGCGCTGTAGGTGTTGGGGTCATAGCCGGCGTTGAACAACGGCACGATTTGGCGGTCGGTGACTTCCAGTCCAGCATCGCGCAGCAGCCGTGTGAGCGTACGCGGCAGGTGAGGGTGAACGAGGTGCTCCTCCCACGCGGCGAGCACCCGGTCCATGCGCTCGTTGTCGCTCGAAGCCCATACGATCGAGTCCCAGTCGGTGTCAAGCACGAGCGCCCGGCCTCCCGGGCGCAGCACCCGGCCCAGCTCGAGCAGCGCGGCGGGAACATCATCGACGTACTCGTAGACCTGTGTGCAGACTGCGACGTCGAAGCTCGCGTCCGCATAGGGGAGCGTGTTCGCGCCGGCTTCTTGATACTCGATCGGGCCGCTGCCGGCTGGTGGTCTGCGCGCCCTGGCGAGGGCAAGCATGTTCTCGCTGACGTCCACCCCGCAGATCCGTCCGCCGGTCCCGACAGCAGCGGCCATTTCGCACGCGAGTAGACCAGGACCCGAGCCGATGTCGATCGCGCGCTCGCCGGGCTGGAGCGCGAGTGCCCGCAGGATCGTTTGGCGCTGTTCGATGACATCGGGCGTGGAGTAGATCCTCTCTACGCGCCGGGAGGCGTCCTCGTCGAATTGCAGTGTGGCGCTCATAGTTCGCCTTCGAGTGAAGTGCCGCTCGGCCCCGATGGCGGACCGTCTTGATCGGGTGCCTGCCTCATGTCGATGCCACTACGCGTGCTCGTCTGGGGATCATGTGGGGTCTGTGACCTCTATCCCCAAGGTTCGCGCCGCGCCAACGAACTGCATGTGCGTCAATGTAGCGCCTAGTCGAAGCTGCGGCCGCGAGTGCGTGCTTTGGGATGGGAAGGCCCGTCACAAGCCAGGCAGAGGACGGCTCTCACGTCTCGGATGCTTGCACGGCGATGCCTGCTACGACTTCTCCTCGAGCCCGACAGCCCTAAGGGCTTCGTCCAGCTCCTGGTAGAGGCAGATCCGGAATATGCGCGCGTCGCGAACCGTGAAAACGAATGCGCTGCGGGCAGTCACCTCAATGCCGTCGCGCCCCCGCTGGCGCGCGACATTCGAGACGACCACGCTGTCGTCAACGGCGGTTACGCCATCGATGTCGATCGCGATCTCGTCGAACACCTCGAAGTATTCGGTGTAGAAGCCGAGCGCAGTGTCGAAGCCTTTGTAAACGCCCGCCTGAAACCCATGCGAAGCGGACCAGTCCAGCTCGACGTCCGGATCGGTGAGTGCCCGAAGCAGCTCGACATCGCGACGGCTGTACGCGTCGAGCGACCGCGTGACGATCTCAATGTTCGCCTGGGGCATCGCCACGCAGCCGGGCCGAGGCCGGCGGCTCCTCACCGACTCTCGAGATTCAGCGCGACGGCCTCACGAATGAGGTCCTTCAGCGCGCCCGCGTCGATCTTGTCATTTTCCTTGATGTCGATTGCGCGCCTGACTTTCCCGTCGAGGCTCGAGTTGAACAGTCGCGAAGGATCCTTCAAAGCGTCGAGCGCCCGAACCCTGTCGTCGATCAGCCTGGAGGCATCTGTCTCGTTACTTGCCATTCGATGTCGCCGCGCGGTTGACGCGGACCGCTTCACCATCATTCAGCGGAGTCCGGGCCGTCGTTCTTCTGCTTGTAACGCTCGCGCTCGTGCGCCCAGCGCTGCGCCTCGGCGTCAGCGTCCGTCGCCAGGTCTCCTGGCTCCTCACCGATGTAGTCCCTCGTCGGCAGGCGGTTGAGCTTGTCGGACGCTTCGATCACACCGCTATCCGACAGATTCGAGGGAGCCTCACCGCGGAACATCGGTCCGACGTCCACTCGAGGTGCATCGTCCTCGCGCTGCTTGATCAGGCGCCTGATGCGCTCCAACACCCACCGACGGTACCACGGTCAACGAGGACGATGGCGCTCCCTAAAGCAGCTTCCCGACACTGTGGATCGCGGCTCCGCCGAGCACCAGCTCGAGAATGATGCCGGCTGCCACGACGACGAGGGCCGCGGCCACGACGAGGATGTCTTCGAGCAGGACTCCCAGCGAGAGCAGCACGACGCCCAGCGACGGCAAGGTGTCAAGCCCGGTGAACGGAGGGGCCACGAAGGCTCCGACGGACCCCACGATCACGAGCAGCCCAAACGCGATGTTGCTCACACGGTGACCGAAGGCGAAGCGCAGGCGAGGTCGCGATACGCGCTCGAGCCCACGTATCACCTTGATCAGGGCCGTTATGAACCGCCTCTGCTTGTTTCCCGCCAGCTCCAGCCTGCGCCAGCGCTCGGGCAGCCAGATGTTCTCGCGGCCGGCGATCAGCTCGAGCGCGACAAGCACAGCGATGATCTCGAACACGTGCGTCGCGCCGCCGGTCGGCAGCGGCAGCGCGGGGACGCCGAGCAGGACGATGAACAGGATCGCAAAGCTCCGCGCGCCGAACAGCTCAATGAGGCTGCCAACGGTCTTCTCGCCATCGCCGGTGAGCCAGCTTTGAAGCTCGTCGCTGACCTTCTGTGGTTGCCGGCTGATGGTGACTGCCGCCCGGTCATGCCTCGACGAGGCCGTTGCGGATCGCGTAGCGGGTCAGCTCGACGCGGTCGCGCATGCCGAGCTTCTCGAGGATGTTCGTGCGGTGGCGGTCGACGGTCTTTTCGCTGATCACGAGTGCCTCTGCGATCTGACGGTTGGTGTAGCTCTCCGCCACGAGCTTGATGACTTCGGTCTCGCGTGCGGTCAGCGGGTCGCGTGGCTCCTCGCCGTCGTGCGCGCGCCGAAGGTAGTCGTTGACCAGCGCGGTGACTGCGCCGGCGTAGAGAAACGGCTCGCCCCGGATGGTGGCTCGGCAGGCCTCCACGAGGTCGCGGTCCGCGGCCCGCTTGACGACGTACCCCGATGCGCCCGCTCTGAGTGCCTCATACAGGTATTGCTCGCTCTCGTGCATCGACAGGATCAGGATCCGCAGATCAGGACGTCGTTGCTGAAGTTCTCTTGCCGCTTGCAGCCCGGTCATTCGCGGCATCGAGATGTCGAGTATGGCCAGTTCGACGTCGTCGCCCAAAGCGAGCTTGACGGCCTCCGCTCCGTCGTCGGCTTCGGCGACCACTTCCAGGTCGGGCTGCGCGTCGAGGATCAGGCGCAGCCCGCGACGCACCAGCGCGTGATCATCGGCGAGGAGGATCCTCGTTTTCAGGCGTTGCACAGCGCACCGTTCAGCGGCAGCTCGAGGCACAGTTCGGTACCCGTTCCATCGACCGGCGCGTCGATTCTGAGGTCCGCTCCGATCAGTCCGGCTCGCTCCTGCATTCCACGAATCCCGCTTCCTTCGCTCACGCGCCCGTTCGGCAGGCCGCGGCCGTGGTCTCTAACGGTGAGGGTCAACCGATCGTCTCCGCTTGCGAGCGTCAGCTTCACTCTGTCGGATTGCGCGTGGCGTGCCACGTTCGTCAACGCCTCCTGGGCAATGCGATACAGGACGAGCTCCGCTTCGCTGCTGAGTTGCGGCACCGGCGTTTGAATCTCGCGCTCGACCTGCAGCCCGGCGCGCCGGCCGAATCCGTCGCCGAGCGCCGCCAGCGCGCTGGGGAGACCGAGGTCGTTGAGCGCCTCGGGGCGCAGGTCGGTGGCGATGCGCCTGACGTCCTCGAGGCTCGCGCGTGCCGCGTCCTGTGCTTCGCCGAGTTCCGTGCTCAAGCTCTCCGGCATGCGCTGCTCGAGCCGGCTCAGCTGGAGCAGCACTGCCGTCAATGTCTGCCCAACCTCGTCATGCAGCTCCTGAGCGATGCGCAGCCGCTCGGACTCGTGTGCGGCGAGAACTCGCGCCGTTGCCTCGCGCCGCTCGAGCTCCAGCCGCTCGAGCATCTCGTTGAACGTCACCGCGAGCTCGCCGATCTCCGACGTCGGCCGCGCGTCGGGAATCCGCTGTCCGGGCCTGCCCAGGTCCACCCGCCGGGCGAGCACTGTCAACGCTTGCAGCGGTGCGAGGTAGCGGTGCACCACGATCGCGTTGATGAGCGTGACCAGTCCAACCGCGATCACGACGATGATCGCCTCATCCAGCGCGAAAGATGAGAACTTGTGTGGCGCGAGAACCAGGACCGTCAGCGCGCACGCCGCGATCAGCAGCACGGCATTCGTGACGATCAACCGTTGACGGAGCGACCGGTAGCGCGTGCGTTCAGCGTGGCCCCGCGGACGACCCGCGGAGGATGCAGTCATAAAGGCATTCTTGCGCGTAAACGTCTCAGCGCCCGCGGTGAGGGGTTGGTCGGCGTCAGACCGCGGCCGACGGCAGCTTCCGCGGGATCGGTCGCTCGACGTCGAGTCGGCGCGTCGCGCGGGGGAATCCGGACGCCTCCCCGGGCAGCAGCTCCAGCGTTCGCAACATCTCGCATTCACGGGAGGACAGCTCGCGTGTGGACATCCGCAGCATCCGTGAGATCTCCGACCTCGGGATGCCCGCCATCAGCATGCCGAAAATCGGCTGCGCGGTGGCGTCAAGCCTCCGCCGCAGCATGTCCGCCATCGGCTGGGATGGCCGCGGTATCAGGCGCCTTCCGCGCGCGACCGACCGGACAGCGTCACATAGCTCTGAACCGAGCGCGCCCTTGTTGAGCACGCCGTCGGCGCCCGCCACCACACAGCAGGCCGCGAGATGGTCGTTGGCAAACGCTGAGAAGACGATCACGCGGGGCGGCTTCGGCAGTTGCTTCAGGTGTCGGCAAACCCACAGACCATTTCGCCCACCGAGGTGGTAGTCGACGATCGCGACATCGATGTTCGCGCGCTCGGCCTGCGCCCGGGCGCTCTCAGCGTCGGCACACACCAACTCGACGCCGAAGTCTCGCTGTCCCTCGAGCAGCTGTATCAGCCCCAGCCGAACGGCAGGGTGATCGTCGACGACCATCAGCTGGATCTGGCGGGGCTGCGAGCCCGCCATACCGCTGTGATCGTCGCTGTCACGTCCAAATCGTTGCGTTGCCGTCGGCATGGCTGCTCCTTGGTGGTTGTTCATGCCGATCAGCGTCGCATTCGGGTGACGCTCTCGGAATGGGGTCGCGACCCCATCTCGTTCAGGCGGCGTAGAAGATGGTGCCGATGACCGCATACAGGGCAATCAGCTGGACGCCCTCAAACCACGTTGACTCTCCGTCGGAGACGAGCACAGGTGCGAGGAGGCCGACCGCCAAGAGTGCCGCGATCTCAAAGGCGTTGAAGACCAGCGACATCGGCGCCGGGCCGATCACAAACGAAAGGAGAACGAGCACGGGAGCCACGAACAGCCCGATCTGGGCACTCGAGCCGATCGCGATATTGACGGCGAGGTCCATTCTGTTCTTGGTCGCGGCGACGACCGCCACGTAGTGCTCGGATGCGTTGCCGACGACGGCCACGACGAACGCCCCCACGAAGAACTGGGAGACGCCGATGTCGCTCGCAGCGTGCTCGATCGAACCCACCAGAACGTCGCTGAGGCCAGCGACGACAGCACCCACACCGGCGAGCGTTCCCACCGATCGGCGTAGCGACCACGCGTCGGTGCGATTGTCTTCAGTGTCTGAGGGGTTGAACAGGCCACGGTGAGTCCTGAGCGAGAAGAACAGGCCGGCGGCGTAGGTTGCTATGAGGACGAAGGCGACGACGAGCGAAACGTGCTCGACGTCGCGCCCGAAGCCGTGGCGCACCTCACCGACGGTGGGCAGGGTCACGTGGTGGGCGAGAGCGAGAACAGAGGGGAGTACCAGCGCGGCGATCGTGAGCAGCAGCATTCCGGTCTGCGTCTGGGCGGCGGTGCGGTCGAACGTCTGCTTCGTGCGGTGCCAGCCGCCGGCGAGCATCGACGCCCCGAGTACGAGCAGCGCGTTGCCGATGATCGATCCCACGAGCGATGCCTTGACGACCTCCTGCAGGCCGTCGCTAAGCGCAAACACCGCGATGATCAGCTCCGGCGCGTTGCCGAATGTCACGTTCACAAGACCGCCGATGCCGGCCCCCGTGCGGGCTGCGAGCTGCTCTGTCGCGTCACCCATCAGCGCCGCCGCGGGCACGATGCCGAGCGCCGAGGTCACGAACACCAGAGCTGGACTCGCACCCGCCAGCTTCAGGCCGAACGCCGCGGGGATGAACGCACCCAAGCCGTAGACAGGCCTCATCCGCACGAAAGGCTATATGGCTGCGCGCTCGCCGAGCTCGATCGCGCAGCTGACAGCGCGATCGCTGTTCAGCCGCCGTCGCTGCCGGCGGCGAGCATGCGTTGTGCCCGGGCTCCCGTGCTCAGCAAGTCGGCGTGTGTGCGCGAGCCGTTGTGCGAGGAGGGCTGCGGCGCAGATGGGGGCTGGAGGTCGTCTGTAGCCTGGGGGCGATCGCCGGCGCGCCAGTTCTCGAGCAGGGCGCCGGCGTCCTCGACGCTGAGCGGCCGCGCGAACAGGAAGCCCTGGCCACTGTCGCAGCGCTCGTCCTGCAGCAGCTCGAGCTGGTGCTCGAGCTCGATGCCCTCGGCGAGCGTCTCGATTGAGAGCGCCTTGCCGAGCTGCACCAGCGTGCGCAGCAGCGTCTCGCCTTCGGGGTTCTCGCTCACCTGCGAGATGAACGAGCGGTCGATCTTGAGCGCGTCGACGGGGAACTGTTTGAGATGGGCGAACGACGAGTAGCCGGTGCCGAAGTCGTCGATCGCGATGCGCACGCCTAGATCCTTGACGGCGTGCAGCCGGCGGGCTGTCTGCTCGGGGTTGCGCATCAGCGCCGTCTCGGTGATCTCGAGCGTCAGCGCGCTGGGTTTCAGCCCGCTGCTCGCGAGCGCGCGGCTGACGTCGGCAATGAAGTCGTCGGTCTCGAGCTGGCGCGCCGACACGTTCACGGCGACGCTGACCAGATGTCCGCGCGCGTGCCAGGCAGCGGCCTGACGGCTGGCAGTCTCGAGCACCCATCTGCCGACATCCACGATCAGGCCGGTCTCCTCGAGCAGCGGGATGAAGTCGTTTGGCTGGACCACGCCGCGCACGCCGCTGCGCCAGCGGATCAATGCCTCGACACCCGTCGGCACCATGCCATGCAGGTCGAACGTCGGCTGGTAGAGCAGGAAGAACTCGTCGTGCTCGAGCGCGCTGCGCAGATCCATCTCGAGCTCCATGCGGCTTTGCACGATGTCCTGCATTCCCGACTCGAACACCACGTGGCGGTTCTTGCCGTCCCACTTGGCGCGGTGCATCGCGATGTCGGCGTCGCGCAGGAACTCGTCGACGGACCCGCGCTCTCCGGTGGCGACGCCGATGCTGGCGGTCACGGTGATGCCGGCGTAGTCGCTGCCGGCGAGGATGAACGGCGCCTTCAGCGCTTGGCGCAATCGCTCGGCTATCAACTCGGCGTTGGCTGTGTCGCCGAACTGTTCGGCGAGCACGACGAACTCGTCGCCGCCGACGCGCCCGAGCGTGGCGGCATTGCGTACGACGCCGTCGAGCCTCGCGGCGATCGCCTGCAGCAGCTCGTCGCCGATGGCGTGTCCGAGCGTGTCGTTGATACCGGTGAAGTTGTCGAGGTCGATCAGCAGCGCCGCGACGGGGGTGCCAAGCCGGCGTGCGCGGACGAGCATCTGCTCGCCGCGGTCGAGGATCAGCGTGCGGTTCGGCAGACCGGTCAGCGCGTCGTGGGTCGTCATGAACATGAGCTCCTCGTCGCGTCGTGTGAGCTCATCTGTGATCCGTGCGCGCTCCTGCTCGAATGCCTCGCACATGCGGACCAGCGTCACGTCAAGCGTTCGCTGCACCATCGACGCGGCTGCTGCGAGTGCGGTCAGCGAGACGTGCAGCTCCTCGGCGCTCTCGTTCAGCACCTCGATGACGGCGTCGCGCCAGCGCAGGCAGCGCTTGGTGACCTCGTTCAACGGCGCCGTGTTCTGCGCTGCGAGCTGGCCGTAGGTGTGCCATGCCTCACGCCCCGTCTCGAGCCCGGCCTCGGGCTTGCCGCCGGCCATCCACTGCGCGACCGCGGCCGTCGAGCCCCTGCCGATGCGTTCGAAGTTCTCTGCGATCGCGGGGACCAGCGTGTCGGCCCCACGGGCGCGCCCGCGCTCGGCCGCGCGCTGCACGACGTCCTCGACGCGTGCGGCGAGCGCCTCGCCGAGCAGGCGGACCTCTTTGTCGGGCTCGTCGGGCGTGTTTGCCTTCGGTTTCCGTGGTGCAGGCATCATCGTGGTGAGGCTGAGAGCTGATCGATCATTCAGATGGAGGCGTCGGCGGTTAAGGACTCCATCTTTAGAATGGCTCGTTTCCAATAGACAACTGGTTTTTGAGTGCTACAGAGGATTTACGGGCAGATAGCGCCCGCCGTCGCCGCGGACGAGCAAGCCCCTCAGCTCGAGCTCGCTGAGCGCCAGTAGCGCTGCCGAGAGCTCGATTCCGGCGCGGGTGAGGCCGTCCGGCGTGTCGCAGCCGGCGCCCACGCGCTCGAGTACGGCCCGCAGGTCCGGTGGCAGATCGTTCTGCGGGGCCGCGCCGACGGCGGCCGCGGCGTGCTTGCGCGCTCGCGTTGCGTCGGCGGCGTACAGCAGGTCGAGCACGTCGCGAGCGCCGCGGACGAGGCTGGCGCCGGTCATCAGCAGCTCGTTGGTGCCGCGCGAGAGGGGGGAGGTGACGCGGCCGGGGATCGCCGCGACGGTGCGTCCGAGTGCCTGTGCGTGGCGCGCCGCGGCGAGCCCGCCCGGACCAGCGTCGGCCTCCACCGCGACGGCCACGCGCGGCAGTTCGGCGAGGATCCGTTCACTCGCCAGAAGCCCCCAGCGGCGCCCCGGGCAGTCGGGCGGCAGCTCTGAGACGGCGCAGCCGGTGCGCGTCAGGCGTTCGTAAAGCGCTCGTCGACGCGATGAGCACGACACGCGCAGGCCGCCGCCGAGCACGGCGATGCTGCGACCACCCGCGTCGAGTGCGCCGGCGTGCGCCGCCACGGCGATGCCGTCGGTCAGGCTCGCCGCGACGGTGACGCCGCTCGCCGCCAGCCCGCGCGCGAGGCTCCTGGCCATCTGGATTCCGTAGTCGCTGGCGTTGCTGCTGCCGAGGATCGTGACCACCGGCGCCGCAGCGAGCGCGGACAGCCGCGCCGTCCCGCCCTCCACGTGCAGCATTGGCGGCGCGGCGGGGTCATCCAACGCGCGCGGGTAGCCACGTCGGTGGCGGCAGATGGATTGCAGCCGCGCGTCGTCCGCGAGCTCCTCTGCGCGAAACGTCTCGTAACGGGCGCGCAGCTCCGGCTTGCGCCTGCCGGCGAGCGCTTCGAGCAGCTGTTCGTCGGGGAGCGCCAGCAGCTCGAGCAGGCGAGCGCGGTCGCGCGCGCAGCACTCCATCGGGCCACTGAGGCTTGACAATAGCCAAGCACGACGCAGGCAGCGACCGCACGCGCCCGCGGGCGTAGCCGTCGCGGCCGGCGGGCTCATGCCGCCCGGTTGCCCGCCACGCTGGCGTCGGGTCGCAGCGCGAGCGCCGCGCCGAGGTCGCATGCGCGCACGCGCGCGGTGGCATCGAGATCGGCGATCGTGCGCGCGACGCGCAGCACGCGATGCTCGCCGCGCGCGCTGAGCAGCCCCGCTGCGCGAGCGTCGTGCAGCATCCGTTCGCTGCGCGCGTCGAGCTTCACATGCCGGCTCAGCATGCGCCCGTCCATGCGCGCGTTGACGGTCACACCGTCGGGTGCGAGTCGCGCCGCCTGCAGCTCGCGGGCGCGCGCGACCTGCTCGCGCGCTTGGGCGCTCGTCGTCAGCGCACGTGCCGGCCGATCGCGCACTTCCAGATGCAATGCGGTGGCCAGGTCGATGCGATCGAGCATCGGCCCGCTCAGCCGGCGGCGATGGCGGGCCAGCTCGGCTTCGCTGCACCCGCATCGGTCTCCCTCACTAGCGAAACCGCACGGGCAGGGGTTGGTGGCGGCGACGAGCATGAAGCGCGTCGGATAGAGCGCCGAATGGTGTGCCCGGGCGATCGCGACGCGACCATCCTCGAGCGGTTGGCGCAGCGCCTCGAGCGTGGAGCGCGAGAACTCCGACAGCTCGTCGAGGAACAGCACGCCGTTGTGGGCCAGCACGACCTCCCCGATCGAGCCGCGGGTGGCCCCGCCGACGAGCCCGGCGGCGGTGATCGAGTGATGCGGTGCGCGAAACGGGCAGCGCATCGCCAGCGCATCGACACGGACACCGCTCAGGCTGTGGATGCGCGTCACCTCGACGGCTTCGGCGTGGCTCAGCGGTGGCAGGATCGAGGCGATCCGCCGCGCGAGCATCGTCTTGCCCGTCCCCGGCGCTCCGCTCAGCAGCACGTTGTGGGCGCCCGCGGCGGCGATCACCATCGCTTTGACGGCGTGATGCTGACCGTGCACGTCACCGAGGTCGCCTCTATCCATGCTGTCCGTCTGCGCGTCGATCGCGGGGCTTTTACGTCGAGCGCCCGCGGCCGGCGCGTGCAGGGCGTCGCCGCGGCCGCCGTTCAGTACGCGCGCGGTGCTTCGCAGATGCTCGACCGCGGGCACGTCGAGACCGTCGATCAGCATCGCCTCCCGCGCGCACGCAGGCGCGAGCGCGAGCGCGCGCATGCCCGCGCGCCGTGCAGCGTGCGCGACGGCGAGCGCACCGTGAACGGGGCGCACGCTGCCGTCGAGTCCCAGCTCACCGAACAGCGCAACGCGCTCCAGCTCCTCGCGCGGCAGCTGTCCGCTGGCGGCGAGCACGGCGCACGCGAGTGCCAGGTCGAGTCCGGCGCCGGCCTTGCGCACATCTCCCGGAGCGAGATTTGCGGTGATGCGCCTCGCTGGGAACTCATAACCGGAGTTGAGGATCGCCGCTCGGATCCGCTCGCGGGCCTCGCGCACGGCCGTGTCGGCGAGGCCCACGATCGTGAACGCGGGCAGTCCCGCGCGCACGTCCACCTCGACCGTCACGTGTCTTGTATGTAGGTGCTCGATCGTGAACGCGTGGGCCCGTGCCAGCATCGCCTTGTCTCTCCTCGCTTCGATCTGGGGGAGGGAGGCAGGCAAGCTAGAGCGCGCTTGGGATGGCACGCTGAATTGACCGTCAGTGAAAGCTTCCCGCGACGCGGTGACGTGTCAGAGCCCGAGTTTGCGAACGCCTGCCTCGTCGAAGCCGAGGTGGTGACCGACCTCGTGCCGCACAGTCTGTGTGACGTGTGCCCGCAGGCGGTTGGGATCGTCCCCGAAGTCGCGCACGAGCGTGTCGCGAAAGATCAGAATCTCGTCTGGCATGCCGCCGCCGCCGAAGTAAGCGCTACCGCCCCGCCTCGAGCCGACGTACATGCCGTACGCGTGGTTCTCGGCGCCGCGGTCGGACACGACGACGGCGACGTGCTCGAGCGCCCGTTGGAACTCGCTCGGGAGCTCGTCGAGCGCCGAGCTGACGAGTGCCTCGAACTCCTGCTCGCTGTAGTGCCGGCGTTTGCTCATGGCGCGGTGATCGTGCCGAGCGTAGCTGACACAAGCAGGGCGGTCAGGCGATCGGGACCGCGAAGTCACAGTCGGGGCCGCTGGTTGCGGTGACGGGAGTGCTCGGGTGAACGTGATCCTGACGCCCAGCTCGCGGCGAGCGGTGTGCTCGACCTCGGCTGCCGCCCAGTAGCGATCGATGCGTGCGGCGGCGTCCGCCGGCTCGAGCTCGAGGATCGCGGTGATCTCGGCGAGCGGGACCTGCAGCTGGCGCAACGCCGCCACCAGACGCGCCCGCTCGAGCTGTGCCGCCTCGTAGTAGCGGTAGCCCGAATCGGCGTCAACACGCGCGGGACGCAAGCAGCCCGAGCCTGTCGTACAGGCGCAGCGCCTTCGGCGACAGCCGCGAGCGCCTCGCGAACTCTCCGATGCTCATCAGATCCACTGGTCGCTCCCTCGTTTGACCGGACAGTGCCCTCAGTGTGCGGCCTCCCCAAGGTGTAGGCCCACGGAGCGATTCTTCGCGATCTCGTAGTTCCGTCCCCGCACATGTGCGGGGACGCCGGCGGGCGCATGCGCCCGCCGAGACACGCCGCATGCGGCGTGTCAGCAGGGCCGCATGCGGCCCTGCACGGGACGTGCATGCACGTCCCGAACAGCTAAAGACGCTCGCAGGGGCCAGGCGCGCGACGTGGTCGGACGTGTGAACAGCTAAAGACGCTCGCAGGGGCCAGGCGCGCGACGTGGTCGGACGTGTGAACAGCTAAAGACGCGCGCAGGTGGCGGCGGACGGGACGTGGATGCACGTCCCGAACAGCTAGATGCGGCTGCGCGCGCCTACAGCCCGTCGGGGTGACGTTCGACGAAGCCGCCGCCGTCGTCCCCGGCGCCGCCCCAACGCGAGCCGTCTTCGGCGAGGGCGACGGTGTCGAAGCGTTTGCCGTCGATGACCATGTAGGCGTGTTCGGCGTTGGCGTAGATCGTGATGTACCTGCCGGGCCCGGGTTCGCCGTAGGACTCGAGTCCGGTGGAGTCCTCGGGGGAGCTGAGCAGGCCGCCGCCGTGCAGCGCGTAGGAAACCGAGCCCGAGCAGTCATAGCCCTCTGACTCGAACGAGCCGTGGCCGCCGCCCCACACGTACGGCCGTGTCGCGATTTCGTCGGCCGCGGCGATCACGCGCGCGACGACGCCTTCGGCTTCGCCGCCGCCGGCGCTCGTGGCGCCCGCGGAGCCGGCGTCTGTGCTTGCGCCGGGGGTGCTCGGTGCGGCCAGCGCGGAGGCGGGCGGCGTGAGCGTGGCGGCGGTCTGTACGCCGATCACCGCCCACGTCGCGGGTCCGACGACGCCGTCGACCGGGAGGCCGTGGCGGGCCTGCAGGCGGCGTACCGCGGCCTCGGTTTCGGGGCCGAATTCACCGTCGACGGGGAGTTTCAGCGCCCGCTGCAGCCACTCGACGGCGGTGGCGCCGGTCGCGGTTTCCGGCTGGGTTGCACCGGTGGTGCCGCCGCTGCCGGGGGCCAGCCCGACGTTGCTGGTCGCGGCGATCGTGGCGACGTGGCTGTGGCTGGGCGCCCGCTTCGGCTTCGGCAGCGCCGAGGCGGGTGGCGTGAGCGTTTCTTTGTGTGAAACGCCGACCAGGCCCCACGTTGCCGGCCCGACGATGCCATCGACGGTCAGCCCGTGGCGCGCCTGCAGGCGGCGCACGGCGGCCTCGGTTTCGGGGCCGAAGTCGCCGTCGGCGCTGACGTGCAGCGCGCTCTGCAGCTCCTTGACCGCGCCTGTGGCTGTTTCTTCGGCGTGCTTTTCTTCCGCGTGCTGTTCGAACGCGACGGTCTTGGCTTCGGCTTCCGCTTCGGCAGGTTCGATTTCGGCTGTCGCTTCGGAGCCGCCGGTGGTGGCGCTCGCCGGGCGCGTGACGCCTTCGGTGCTCGCCGCGGCGCCGCTCGCGGCGTCCTGTGTCGATGCCGGCGCGGCGGTCGTGCCGACGGGCAGCGACGCGGTTCCCGGGAGCGTGCTGCTGACATCTGCGATGAACGCGGCGCCGGCGCTCTGGCTGCGCAGCGCGGCGCCGGTCAGCGGACCGACGACGCCGTCCGCGGTGAGGCCCCTGGCGGCCTGGAAGCTGTGCACGGCGGCTTCCGTTTCCGGCCCGAAGATGCCGTCGACTTTGATCGAGCCGAGCGCCTTCTGCAGCAGCTGCACCTGCCGGCCTTCGCTGCCGGCGCTGAGAACGATGACGTGTTCGGTGCTGGTCGTCGGTCCCGGGCTCGTCGCCGGGGTGCTCGCCGCCTGGCCGCTTGCGAGGGTCGCCGTGGGGCCGACCGTCAGCGCGGCGAGCGCGCCGAGCGACATGCGTTTGGCGCGCGAGCCGCCGGGCACGAAACGCAGCTCCCGAGCGCGACGGCGGGCGCGGGAACGGCCGAGCGACAGCTGCCACGGCTCCTCGTCGGCGAGGTCACGCGGCTGGCGCAGCGCTCCCCGCGCGTCGAGCAGCATCGAAAGCGACGAGCTCGGGTGCGCGCCTCGGCGCGCTCGCGCGCCGGTGGTGCGCCCGCGACGGGCCAGCGAGCGCTCCAGCGATGCGCTCCAATGGTCGACAACAGCAAGATCACGCGGGTAACCCGGCATCCGAGGCGTCCTTTCTCAAATTCCATTGCATGGCGCCTACGGGGTTAGCTGACGGGCTCGCGTAAGTGTCTACGCTACGCCACACTGTGTGGCGATTCGCCCCCGCAGCCTGTCGGCTGCTCTGGGTCCCCCGCTCCTGCACCCCTTGGGGCCCAGGACTCGGCACGAACGGGCGGCAAACTAACACATCTCGTTGCAAGATGCGTTACAGGAGAAGGTCTGCAAGCGTTCTTGCCGACGGAAGTCTTCGCGTGCGAGCGCGGGCGCTGGTAAGTTCGCTGTCCGATGCGTAACAACGGACTGAACCTCCGCGTGTTGTTGGGGCTGGCGCTGATCGTCGCCATCGCCGGTGGGGTGGCGGTCGCCGCGATCGGCGGTCAAGGCGGTGAACAGGCCAAGCACGCGCAGGCGCTCGCTCAGCACTTCGAGGCCGCCGCGGTGCTCGAACCGGCAAAGCCCGCGCCGGCGCTCGAGCTTCACAACTATCTCGGCCAGCCAGTCAACATCGACTCCTATCGAGGCAAAGCCGTGCTCGTTACGTTCCTGTACACCAACTGCCCGGACATCTGCCCGCTGATCACCTCGAACCTGCGCGTTGCCTTGAACGAGCTTGGCCCCGAGCGCGCCTCGAAGGTGCAGGTCATCGCGGTGTCCGTCGACCCGCGCGGTGACACGCCGAAGGCCGTCGCGGCGTTCCTCGCGCGCCACGGCATGACCGGGCGTATGCAGTACCTGATCGGCTCGCGCAAGGAACTCGCGCACGTGTGGCAGGCGTGGGGGGTCGGCTCCGAACGCGACGCCCAGCAGCCGCAGTTCATCAACCACACGGGGATCATCTACGGGGTCACCGCGTCGGGTAAGCGGCTGACCGTCTACGCGTCGAGCTTCCAGCCCTCGGAAATCGCACACGACGTGCCCGAGCTCGCCGAGCTCTGAGCGCCAGCGCATGCCACGGCGACGAGTGCTCGCTTGGACGCTGGGACTGGGCGCGGTGGTCGTCGTCGCGGCGGTGTTCGGCTTTGCCTCCTCGCACACCGCCACGGGGCGCGCCGCGCCGGCGCTGCCCCATGAATCGCTGTCGGGCGGCCCCGTCACGCTGACGAGCCTCGTGGCGGGGACGCGCGGGCGCGCGGCGGCGGTCGTGTTCTGGGCGAGCTGGTGCCCGCCGTGCGCGCAGGAGGCGCCCGAACTCGAGCGCTTCGCGCGCAGCGCCGCCGGGCGCGGGCGGATCGTCGGCGTCGACTGGAGCGACCCGGAGCTTCACGAAGCACGCGCGTTCATCCGCCGTTACCGGTGGACATTCCCGACGCTGCGCGACGCCGAAGGCGCCGTCGGCAGCTCCTACCATCTGCGCAACCTGCCGACGACGTTCATCATCGACGCGCACTCGCGCATCCGCGCGACACTGGTCGGCCCGCAGAGCGCGGCCTCGCTGACGAGCGCGCTGGAAAGCGTCGAACGCAGCTGAACGGCCGCGGCCGCGGCGGCGGCCGGGCGCCGCTCGTCACAACCGCGGCGGCCGGCTCGAAGATCCATACGATGGGCGAGAACCACGATGGACCCGATGACGCGCCGCTGCTGGCGGGCGACGCACACGACTTCGGGTGCTTCTACGCGCTGCACGAGGATTACGTGCTGACGCTGTTCCTCGCGCGCGGCGCCGACGCGGAGCTGGCGGCGGACCTCGCCGCGGAGACGTTCGCCCGCGCGCTCGTCGCACGCCGCAGCTTCGACCCCGCCCGCGGAGCGCCGCGCGCGTGGCTGACCGGGATCGCGCGGCACGTGCTCGCCGACAGCTTCAGGCGCGGGAGGGTGCAGGACAGCGCGCGGCGCAAGCTCGGCCTCGAGCGCCTGCAGATCGACGACGCCGCGATCGCGCGGATCGAGGAGCTCGCCGAGGATCGCGCGCTCAGCGCGCTGGAGGCACTGCCGGAGGACCAGCGCGCCGCGGTGCGCGGACGGGTGCTCGAGGAAACCGACTACAGCGAGCTTGCAAGCGCGCTCGGCTGCTCGCCGAGCGTCGTGCGCCAGCGCGTCAGCCGGGGCCTGCGGGCACTGCGAGAGCGACTGAAGGAGAGCGCATGAGGCTTCCCGAGCTGCAACGCATTCTGATCGAGGGTGCGCGCCGCCAGGAACGGCCGGCGGGGGGCACGCGGCGCCGGTCGCGCGGGTCGCGCCTCGGCGGCCGCCGGGCGCTGATGGTGGCGCTCGCGCTGGTGCTCGTCGGTGGCGCCACCGCCGGAGCGGTGATCAGCTCGAGCCGCTCACGGCCACTGAGCGGGACGCTCCCGCTCGGGCCGGCCAACGCCGGGCCCAGCCACTACCGGATCAGCGTCTTCCCCTACATGGCCGTCGGCTGGAGCGGCTGGTGCTCGAGCGTCGTCTTCAACAGCGACCGCAGCCGCGAAGCGACCGACTACGGTTGCAACGCCGTCGAGTCGAGCGGACCGCTCGTCGCTGGCGGCGACCAGTTCGGCGACCCCGCCGGCGCATACTCCTACGGCATCGTCTCCGACGCCGTCGCCTACCTGCGCCTCTCGAACGGCGCGACGCTCACGCCCGTGAGCAGCCCGCGGCTGCCACCGGGCACGCGCGCGTACTTCACCGTCGCGCGACAGTCCAACGAGCCGCCTCTGTTCAGGCCCGTGAGGCTGTTCAACGCCGCCGGCGCGCAGCTCGCGCAGCCTGTGATCTCCCGCGAAGGCGCCGTCGAGCACCTGCCCCAGCTCGCCGTAGACCCCTACCGCCCGGGCAGCGCACGCTGCGCTCTGCACATCGCGCCCGCCGCGCACCTGGTCGCCTCCGGGGAGACGGTCACGCCACCGGTCGCGTGGCCTCGCCACCAGAAGGGCGCGTTCCTCGCGTGCGCCAACGCGATGTTCGAGCTGAATGGGACACGGCTCGGCGTCGCGGTGTTGGTCAACGCCGGTGACCCAGCGCAGCCGGCGCCGCCGCTACCAGAGCTGCAGCCCGACCCGGCGCACCGCGGCGTGCTCACCGGGCACGAACTCGGCAACATCGGCTTTCGCCAAGGCTCCGGCGTCGCCGACTTCGGCGGCGGGCAGGCGTTCAACACGCCGACGCGCCACCAGCAGTTCGCCGATCACGACGTCAGCGCGCGGCGGGTGGGGGAGGGGTGGATCGTCGTCGAGGGCGGCACCTCCGCGCAGCGGGCGCTGCTGCTCGCGCACCTCTCGACCGAGGCGTAGCGCCGGCGCTTTCTCCGTAGGGCGTTCACGATCAGGCGCCCCCGCTGAACATCAGGTCACGCTTCCCCGAACGACTTCTCAACGATCGCTCCCAGGTTCGGCTGCGGCTATCGATCAGGTGCTGTCCTACGTCGCTCCTCTTCGACGTCGGCTGCAAAGTCGATCAGGCTGACATCGAGCGCGGTGGCGACGTCCAGAACCGTTGCCCACGCTGGCGCTGACCGGGCCAGCTCGATTCGTGCAAGCGCGCCTGCCGTGATCCCTGCCCGGTAGCCGAGCTGTTCCTGGGACTCGCCGCGTCGCTCGCGCAATCGCCGCACGACGGTCCCCAGGGCGGGATCGCGTTTGTTGGGCCGTACCATACGCGAAACATGGCACGCAGTGCATTGTCAAGTCCATGGTCCTGACTATCAGTGCTTTACAACCGAGAGTTTGCTATGGTCGCTGCAGCGCTATCCCCACAGATACGCGCGCGCCGGCGTCGTGCACGGCGCCGGCGTCCTAAGCAGCAGCTCTCTCGCATCACTCACTGCCAGCGGCGGCCTCGGCCGTGCTAGAGCAGACGTGCCTGCGGCGCGGCACAGATACACGCTCGAGATCCCACTCGTTTGCCGTTGCTTTTGCCCACTACTCTGGGAATGTCTCCCCGATAGGGGCGTGGCTGGCAATCGAAAGCGGCGCGGCTGGGGGCAGCCATGCTGGCCCTGCGACTACGATCGGCTCAAGCCGGGCGATCACGTGCGTGGCTCTGGTTCTCGGGGTTGAAACTTCTCGCATCGCAGGGCTTTTGCAGAGGCGACGACCGGAATCGAACCGGTGTAGACGGCTTTGCAGGCCGCTGCGTAGCCACTCCGCCACGTCGCCAGAAGGCCTAACAGCGTACCGGGCGGCGGCGTGTGTTCTCCGATATCGACGCAAGCCTCGGGGACGAGCTGACCGGCCGACGGACCAGGCCATCGCATGCGGCCGGATCTTCGTTATGAACTTCTTCTCGCGCCGTTAGGGCGGCTTTCGACGATCGTTAGCGTTCGCACAGCCCGCCGTCACACGATGGACCTCCCCGAACGAACTTAGAGGTGATCGCGTGAAACGGCTGTTTGCACCAATGTTGATGGCGGCGCTCGTCGGAGCAGTCGTCGCAGGCGGAGCTGTATTGCTGTTCGGCGCCGGCGGCGGCCGCAGTTCGACGACTACGACGAGAACCGCGTCCACCGCGGCGACCCCGACCGGCGCTCGCCGCGTTGTGGACTCGACGGCACCCACCGCCACCCAGATCTACAAGCGCGACTCCACCGGAGTCGTGGCGATCAAGGCGATCACCGCCACCGGCGAGGACGAGGGTACGGGCATCGTGCTCAACGAAAAAGGTCTGATCCTCACGAACGATCACGTGATCGCGGGCGCCACGAGCATCACCATCGAGGCCAACGGATCCTCGAGCATGACCCGGACCGCGAAGGTCGTGGGCGAAGAAGCCAACAAGGACCTCGCGCTGATCAGCGTCAACCCGTCCGGCCTCGGACTGAAAGCACTGACGCTCGCGAGTTCGAGCCCGGTCCAGGTGGGCGACTCCGTCTACGCGATCGGCAACCCGTACGGCCTGGAAGAGACCCTCACGCGCGGGATTGTCTCGGCGCTCGGACGCGAAATATCTGCGCCGGACGGTTCCAAGATCACCGGTGCGATTCAGACGGACGCGGCGCTCAATCCCGGCAACTCGGGCGGCCCGTTGCTCAATGAAGAAGGCGACGTGATCGGGGTCAACTCCCAGATCGCCAGCGACGCCGCCTCGGTCGCGGGCTCGCAGCCAGGCAGCACCGGCGTAGGTTTCGCGATCTCCTCGGATATCGTCGCGGAAGTCGTCAAGACGATTGAGGCAGGCCAGGGCGTCACGTACGCGTCTGTCCAACAGAGCGCCGCCCAATCAGAGGTCAGCCCGTACGGTCGACGCGGCGCTGCCGGCGAAGAAGCCGAAGAAGTCAGCCCGTTCGGGCGAGGAGGCGCCGCCGGCGAAGAATCCGAAGCCGCCCGCGCAGCGACCGAATCGAGCCAGGGCAGCGAAGCTTCGGGTGCTGAAGGCACCGAAGGCGGGGTCATCATCGTCCCGTAAGGGCGCATCAGACCCGGGCGCCTCCGGGAGGAGCTCCAACCGGCGCCCGGGTCTCATGCGCCTCGATCGGAGGCCTGAATCGCTGTGTGGGCCTCTCGATCGAGTCGGTCGTCGTTGATACCCTTCCGATCCCAGGGCGATTAGCTCAGCTGGGAGAGCGCCGCCTCGACAAGGCGGAGGTCACTGGTTCGAGCCCAGTATCGCCCACTACCGAAAAGCCCTGCTAACGCAGGGCTTTTTGCGTTGCGGAGGGGCGCGAAGGCGAGGGTCAAAACACCACAGACCTCGCAGGAGACCTCGTGGCGGCGATGCGCGGCCGGAAGCGCCCAATAATTGGCCGCTAAGCCCTCGGCCCACAGAGGTGGCCGGGGCCCGGGCGTCCCATGGCATGACGCGCCACAGGCTGCCACGCTGCTGCCACATTTTGGGTCCAAAAGCGCCTCCCAGAGCTAGCCGCCGCCGGGTCCTTCCACTGATCCGTCCGGGGCGTCTGCTGAAATTTAAGAACCCATCACACTGGGCGGGTCGCTAAGGCTGGCGACCCAAACTTGAAACGGAAATCTAAACCAACGATCGGATAGACGAAGTGGTCAGGACAATCGCAATCCACTACTGCCTCAAGAGTCCTGGCGGTGACTACGATGCCGTGACGGACTACATCAGGGGCTTTGACGGCTACTCGCACGTTCATGAGTCCCTCTGGTTCGCCCGCACGTCCCAGAGCGTGAGCACTGTGCGTGATGAGCTGAACCAGATCGTCCGAGTGGGCGACAAAGTGCTGGTGTTGGACGTAACCGGCGATTTCTGGGCGACCAACTTCACGGGTCGCACCACGGAATGGATGCACAAAGAAATGGGCACGGCCGTCGCGGCGTAGCAACGAACGAGGACAAGAAGATGCCTAACGAGATCATCATCGCCGGAGCGGTTGCCGTCGGCGCGGCCCTGCTCTTTGCGGCGCTGCTGGCTCAGTGGTTGAACGCGCAGGCTATGGCCGTGGTGATCCCGGCCAAAGGTCCCTGCGGGTTCATGCCGCCGCCTGCCTGACGGCCTCCACAGCCAACCGCGTTGGCTACCCCGCTCCGCGTCGACGGGTCAGCCGCTGCATGCTTACTGGCGCTAGGGCTACGACTGCTCGTGCTCCTCCTGGAGTTGGGCGTGTTCCAATCTCTCGTTGGCCACCCGGATACGGATGGTGTTCGCGGTGTGCTGCGAAGCTTCTACGTAATACCGTTTATCGGCGGCTTTGAACAGAAGACGTACGGCTGTACCGGGAGGCAGATTGTACGTCTCATCGACCATCCTAAAGTGGATTAGCTCGCCTAGGAAGACGTGGCTCCCGTATTCCGTGTATCTGTCGTTCCACGCCTTTTTCAGCATCATCTCGTCCAGCACCTCTTCAAGCTCCTCGTCGGAATAGGCCTCGTATGGTCCGTTGTAAACAGCGCCTGAACGAAGGTCGCTCTCCGCGATGCGTAGGTCCGCATAGCGGGGGAGCTTGGCCGTAATAGCCGCGTGCCGGAACCCTTTTAGGTCCCCGAACCCAAAGAGGTCGATGAGACTCTGGAAGACCTCCTTTGTCTCTGTTGCTTTGCCTAGCGACATCGCCTGTAGCCGACTGAGGGGCTCGGGCAGCGCGCCCTTATCGATCTCAGGCACACAGACGGGGATGATCCGGCCCTGACCCTCCTCCATCTTCGCCCACGACGCTCCGACCTCGAACCAAATCCAGGGGCGATTCAGCGAGACTGGCGTTATGAGAACGATGACCGCCGTCGCCTTGCGAAGCTGGCCATTGATGTTGTCGAGCCAGTCGGCGCCGGGCGCGACCGTACCAGGAACGCTGGAGGCAAAGACATCGACGCCTTTGGCAAAGATCCGCATGATTTCGTCGCGGATCACACGGACGATAGGCTCGTCCGTGGCCGCGTGGCTCAGAAAGACGGTCGGCTTGTTGATCGCGAGCGAGTCGGGCACGACGACGTAATTCTAGGTCCGCGATCGGTCGACGAGCCTGGTGGGTGACTACTACGGCGCGCTCGCGAATCCGGACAAAGGGCGGGATGCCCCACGCACAGACGCGATCTCTGCAACGTTGCCGGTGGGCGCTGCCGCCAGGACGCGCGCGCTGCTTTGCGGCCTCATCCTCCTGCGCGACTAGCCCCTTTCGATGATGGGCTCGTCCCCTGTAAAGAACCGTTCGCTGTTGAACAGCATCGTGTGCCCGCAGACCTGGCACTCGACCCGCACCATGAACAGGACGTTGCCGCTCGGTTCCTTTTCCACGCTGCCGTCAGCCTTTGGTGCCTGGCCGATAGGAGCACCACAGGACGCTTATCACCGTGCAGCCCAGTCTCGGACCCGCAGACGGTGCAGCTATTGAGACCTAGCTGGTTGAGCTTCCCGGCGATCTCATTGAACGCCTCATCTCTATAGAGCATGACTGCATTCTCCACCTGCCGCCGGACGCAAGCGACTACTTTTTGCAGGGTCGCCCCGCGCCGGTCTTCTGTATTGCGGGCGGTTGCTCGGCCTTTTCGAGCCCGCGGACCCGTTCCCGGAGCTGGCGATCGACGGAACGTAGGTGTTCTTCCTCTCGCTGCAGGCGCAGAACCCGCTGGCCGATCGACGTCGAGCTCGATCCGGTCGCGATCGCCAGTCGTGCGCTGCCGGCGACGGCGTCGAGGCGGAGCGCTGAGCCTTCGCGAGCTACTGAGGTCGATGCGAGCCTCCTGACGGCGGCCTGCCGCGAGCCCGAGCACGGGCTTTCGACGCTACGACTGAGAAACACGAGCACCTGTGCAACAAGCAGCACGAGCGACACAAGCAGGGCAATGAAGCCAACGTTGAGAAGTTTGAGACGTTTGGAGTTCTGTGGCGCGTCTTCGTTGAGGATTTCGGTGAGCAGTTCGATCTCCTCAGACTCCATCTTTGCGAGCGATTCGTCCTTGAGCGATTTGCGCAGGAAGTCGGGGTCGATTTCCTGCGACTCGATCGGCCGCAGGACGAGGACGGCGAGCACGCCGGCGACGGCGACGGCGACGGCGGCCCCGCCCAGCAGGCCGGCAGCCCACGGTCGATCCGTGCCGCCGAGGGCTTCGGCTCCTTCGAAGACGTTCTGCGCCTGAGCGCCAGCGAGCGCCGCTATGACGCCGGCGAAGCCAAGCAGCCACCCGGCCCGCGCGTGATAGGCAAGACGACGTTCGTCTTGGTACTTGATCCACCATCGCCCGCGCTGGAGCGCTGAGGTCCGTATGGGATCGTCCCGAATGATTACCGGCTCTGACTCATTGGCCTCCTCGCCTTTTGCCGGCGCGGAATCTGCGGCGGAGTCGTTGCTCTCCTCAGCCATGTGCCTAGTCTTGCCGACCAGGCGGCAGGACGCAAGGGTTTCGACGCTTACAACGCCGAAAACGAGCCAGTGCTGACCTCCGCCTTAGGCAGGCGGGTCACGCTGCCGGCGGGCGCTGCCGCCTGGGCGATAGCAGCGTCAAGGCCAGCGATCAACTCGGCGTCGTGACCCTCGAACAAGTGGCCGTAGCGGTCCATCGTCGTCGTGATGCTGGCGTGGCCCAACCGCTCCATGATCTGCTTCGGGTTCGCGCCCTGGGCGATGAGCATGCTCGCCGCTGAATGACGCAAATCGTGGAACCTCAGGCCGTGTAGTTCCGCCGGGAGCGCAGGCTGGCGGCGCTCCTTTGTGTCCTTGTTGTTGGGGTCGCCCTTGATCGTCGGATACCAGACGCGGCGCATGAACAGCCCGTGCCGCCACACGCCACCTGAGCCGGACCGGCTTTGACGGAGAGCGTGGTTTAGTAGGTTTTCTTTCTCATGATGTGGTGGTCAGGCTCTGCTTTTCGCAGCGTAGAGTTCTTCGATCTCTCGGGGTGGCCGGTCGTCGAGGTTTTTGTGCGGGCGGCTGTTGTTGAACCAGGCGATGTACTCGACGATCGCGAGCTCCATCTGGCTGCGGCTGCGCCAACACGCGGTCTGCGATGAGCTCCGTCTTGAAGCTGTCGACGAAGCTCTTGGCCATGTTGTTGTCGTAGGCATCGCCGGTGCTACCGACGATGCGAGCACGTTGTGATCGGCGAGCTTTTGGTGTAGTCACCGGACACGTATTGACCGCCTGTCGGAGTGGTGAATGAGCCGGACCTCCTCGACCCGCTGTCGTGTGCTGAGCGCCATCCGCAGCGCGTCAAGCACCAGCGTGGTGCGCATGTGGCCGGCGAACTGCCAGCCCACGACCATCCGGCTGTAGACGTCGATCACGAAGCTGAAGAACGCCACGCCCTCCCAGCAGCGTCGCGCCCCGCACGCATGGGCACGCCTCGTCCTACGCGACGTTGAGTCGTCTAGGGCGTCACCCGGTGCGTCAGATGCGCGCCCTCGCGCACGCCTGACCCTCGGCGCGCACGGACACGAGAGCGTTCGCAGCCGCGTGCGCGTGGAGTTGTCGCGCCCTCTATTGCTCGTACACCTGCTGTTCGTCGTCCATAGGAGGAGCGTGAGCGGCACACGCCGACGTGCTCGTATCGGTAGGAGGGCGGGAGCGGGGCGTATTCTGATGTCGTGCCTGGGATGGTCGAGGGGCGTATGCTCGTTTGTTCTGTATGGTCTGCGCGCTCGTCACCGGAGCCTCTGGTTACGTAGGTAGCCGGCTGGTGCGCGAACTGCAAGTGCGCGGCGAGTCGGTGGGGTGCGTGGTGCGCGACCCGAGCCGGGTCAACTTCGAGCAAGTCACCGTACACCGCGCCGACATGCTCGACCCAAGCTCCCTGAGCGCCATCGGTGATGGTTACACAACGGCCTACTATCTTGTTCACTCGATGGGTCGCGGGGGTGACGGCGACTACGAGAAGCGCGACGTAGAAGCAGCCGCCAACTTTGCCCGCTTCGCGCTCGACGCCGGCATTGAGCAGGTCATCTATCTCGGCGGTCTCGGCGATCGTCCCGCGTCCCAGCATCTGCGTTCGCGTCTACGCGTCGGAGAGATCCTGAGCGATGTGGGACCACCGTTGACGTGGTTTCGTGCCGGCATGGTGGTGGGCGCCGGCTCAGAGAGTTACCGAACGCTGCGCTCGCTGGTCGAACGCCTGCCGGTGATGCTCGCTCCGGCGTGGCTGTCCACACCCACCCAGGCGATCGGTATCGGCGATGTGTTGGACTATCTCATCCAGGCTCCTCGCATTCCGCAGACGCGCTCCCGCGAAATCCAGATCGGGTCAGCGGAGATACTCACATACGGGCAGATGCTCGATGAAATGGCCGACTCGCTTGGACTGCGCCGTCGCCCACGGATCCCGGTACCGCTGCTGACGCCGTGGCTCTCCTCGCATTGGATCGGACTCATCACGCCTGTTGACGCGGGTGTCGCGAGACCGTTGATCGAGGGGCTCTCCACCGATACGACCGTCACCGATCCGTCGGGGATGGCGTTGTTTGATTTTCTGCCCAGATCGTTCGCGCAAGCATTGAACGAGGCCATCGCCGAGGAGAGCGCACCCGGTCGAACGGCGCCTGCGCGATAGCGACCCCAAACAAGGTGACAGAGCTTCCATGCGCGGCAGTCGCTTGCCGTTATACCCTGATCACGGCGGGGTAGTCTTCCCCGGTTGGAGTGAGGGTGACTACGCGATTGCGGTCAACCCCTGCTGCCGATGCAGCATATGACGGTCGCTTGTCTTTCGATCTCAGCCTGCCCGGCTGACTAGCAACACTTGGCCTCCGCCCTCAGTCATCGAATGCGATTCGAGGACCGGCGATGCCGGCGCTGGAGTCAAGAAAGGCATGGCAAAAAATGTTCGCTCCACGGTGCAGAACGCTGCTTGTCGGCGCGATAGTCTCGCTCGGTGCTCTGGGGTCGACGGGGTTGGCAGGCGCGGCTTGCCCCTCTCGCCCCCTTCCACCCTGTAACCGTGTGGCATTCACGGGCAGGGTTGGAGCGCACTCTTCCCGATGCGTACATCAGCCGCCGGTCTGCCCTGATCGAGCAGGCCATCGGGGACCACGGGGAGCCACTGGTACGACAGGCGCCGCTGGAACGAGAGGAGCCGCTGGAAGGGCCGGTGCGGCAGGACAGGCTGGGCTTGCAGGCGCGGGTGGCACCGGAGGGCTGACGGGCCCCTCCGGGCCTGCGGGGCTGAGCGGGCTTATGGGACTCAATGGTGCTACCGGCGCGACGGGATTCGAAGGACTTCCAGGACCCACGGGCGCGACGGGATCCATCGGCATCAATGGAGCACCGGGGGCCACCGGACCCACAGGCGCGACAGGGGCTACAGGCATCGGTGGACCCACGGGGTCCACCGGACCTGCCGGTGCCACGGGATCCGCGGGACCAATCGGGCTGCCGGGCCTCGCCGGATTTGAAGGACAAGCCGGACCCAAAGGCCAAACAGGTGCCGCGGGAAGCACGGGACCAGCTGGACCGAAAGGCGAACCAGGTGCAGCCGGGGCCACGGGGGCCGCAGGCGCAGCGGGGACCACGGGCGCCATCGGGGCGACGGGCGCGGCCGGACCGGAAGGCTCGTCCGGATCGGAGGCATACGCCGAGTTCTACGCCCTCATGCCGCCGGACAACTCGGCAACGGTCGCGATCGGAGCGCCGGTTGAATTCCCCCGCAACGGCCCCGCGATGGGTGCTATCACCAGACTCAGCCCGGTCGCATTCCTGCTGCCCAGCATCGGGACGTACAGCGTCAGTTTCTCGGTGTCCGTCACCGAGCCCGGGGAGCTGGTGATCGCTCTGGGTTCCGGGGGTGTCACCGCCGAACTTCCCTACACGGTATACGGGCGAGCGACCGGCACGAGTCAGATCTCCGGCGATGCGCTTGTCACGACCACTGTCGCAAACTCGACAATAGAGATTCGCAACCCGAAGGAAAACACGACGGCACTCACGATCACACCGCTCGCCGGAGGCACGCAACCCGCCGCCGCCTCCATCGTGATCCAACAGTTGGTATGAAACAAGCATGCGCCCTCGTCGCAGCGTGACTGCTCGGCATCCTGGATCAAGGCCCCCTCGGCGCGTACGGAGGCGAGAGCGTTCTCAGCCGCTTGGGCGCGTGTCGTCATGCTCTCGATGCTACCGCCGCGATCTGCCCCGAGCTTGGTAGCAATTTGAGCAAACCTGAGCTGATCTGAGAGCATCGCAGGCCAGTAAAACCGGGCTACCTGGCCTTACCTGGGCGCCAGAGGCGAGTTCGAGTGCCCAGTATCGCCAATCGACAAAGCCCCTAGCGCGGGGGTTTTTGTTGCTCGGAGAAATCGGGGAACAAGCGGGGAACTTTGTGGCGCAGCCAAACGCGCCCCTCGCGCGCGGTTGGCTCCCTGTCACCGTGATCGACAGCGTCTCACGAGGGTTCGGAGCGCAACAGCTCTCGCGCCGCGCTTGCGATGTGCTCGAAATCAATGCCAGCCCAAGCCAGAAGCTCCTCACCGGAGCCCGACCCAGGCATTTCGCGGACCGCCAGATGGGCGAGCGAGAGTTCCCTCGGTCCGCCCGCGAGCAGAGCGTCGACGACGGCCGAGCCTAGCCCGCCCTCGGGCCGGTGATCCTCGACGATCACAAGTCTGCCGGATGTCGCAGCCGCGGCGGCTTCGAGCGTGACCGTATCGATCGGCTTGACCGAATAGCAGTCGATCACGCGCACCTTGATCCCATCGTGCTCAAGCAGCTCCGAGGCGTGCAGAGCGCCGTGCAGCGTCACGCCAGCCCCGACCAGCGTCACCTCGTCGCTGTCGCTCGATCGCAGAAGCTTCGAGCCGCCGACCGGGAAGGCCTCGCCTGCGTCGTACAGCACCGGATATGCGCCTCGCGTGGTTCGCATGTAACTGATGCCGGGCGTCGAGGCCATCGCATGCACCAGCGCCGCGGCGCTCGTCCCGTCGCTCGGGTAGAGAACCGTGGTTCCGTGCATAGCGCGCATCATCGCCAGGTCCTCAAGCCCCATCTGCGAGGGTCCGTCGGCGCCGATCTCGACTCCGCAGTGAGAGCCGACAAGCGAGACCTCGACCGCGGATATCGCCGCCATGCGGATGAAGTCGTGCGCCCGCGTCAGGAATGCCGCGAACGTCGATGCGAACGGGTGGTACCCACGGGCTGCCAGGCCGGTGGCTGCAGCGACGAGCTGCTGCTCGGCTATGAACATCTCGAAGTACCGGTCTGGATATGCGCGGGCGAACTCCTGGGCGTAGGTGGAGTTGCCCACCTCGCCGTCGAGTGCCACGACGCGCGCGTCCGACGATCCCAGCGCGACGAGCGCGTCCCCGTAAGCCTTGCGCGTGGCGATGGCCTCGCCAATGACGTAGCGCGGCGCGGCCCAGGCCACAGTCTTTGCGGGCGCGCTGTCGCCGCGCTCGGCGTTCGCGTGTGGGCCGCGGAGCACGATGTCTCGCACGCCGCCGAGCTCGGCGATCGCGCGCTCCGCCATGTCGGGCGGAAACGGCTTACCGTGCCAACCGAGCTTATCTTCGACCTCCGAGAAGCCGCGGCCCTTGATCGTCCTCGCGAGAATCACCGTTGGCTTGCCTTCGCCGGCCGCGGCCGCCGCGAGGGCGTCGTCGATCGCAAACAGGTCGTGGCCGTCCACCTCGATGACCTGTGCACCGAAGGCCTCGGCGCGGGCGGCGTACGCCGCGAGCTTCCATTCGAGCTCCGTCGGGCCGCGTTGCCCCAGCCGGTTTACGTCGATCATCGCGACCAGGCTCGAGAGCGAGTAGTAGGACGCCTTGTCGAGCGCCTCCCAGATCGATCCCTCAGCGACCTCGCTGTCACCGCACAGCACCCACACGCGATAGGAGAGCCGCTCGAGGAACTTGCCCGCGAGTGCGATGCCGACGGCGTCGGGCAGTCCCTGCCCGAGCGATCCGGTAGCCACGTCGACCCAGGGCAGCACCGGCGTCGGGTGCCCCTCCAGCCGTTGGCCAAAGCGCCGGTACCCAGTCATCAGCTCGTCGTCCTCCACCACGCCCACCGCCTTGAACACCGAATAGAGCAGCGGGCTCGCGTGCCCCTTCGAGAAGATCAGGTGGTCGTTCCTCGACAAGTGCGGATCGTCCCAATCGAAGCGCAGGTGCCGGGCGACGAGCACTGCGAGGAGGTCAGCCGCCGACATGCTCGAGGTCGGATGGCCAGAGCCAGCACTCGTGCTTGCACGGATCGAGTCCACGCGCAGCTGCGCGGCCAGCTCCGCCACGACGTCGAGGTCGTGATCGGAGGCGGTCGCAGTCCTCATGGTTCTCCTCTGCACAGTCATGTTGGTCACCTGCCTCAGTGGTCGAACGGAAACGTACAGCGAGGTCTATCACCCGATTCCGGGGCCGGCAAGCGTCGTGCCGGCTGCGCCGCCGCCTCGCCGGCTCGGCCAGCACCAGCGGCGCGCCCAGAACCTCGACGTCGAGGAAAGCGATGTCGGACGGCAGCTCCATCCAAGCTGTCAACGTGGATGTACCCGCCATCGCTGGCCTGTCCTCTCGCATCGTGGCATGGGGACGTGAGCTCGACACCCGGCCTATCACGACAGCCTGAAAGCTGGCCGGCGGGAGTGAGGGCGCCAGTCCGACGGGTCGGCGTGCCGATAGTCCTCAGACTTGTCAGCATTCTGTTGTGGCCTACAGGCACAACACGCCCGAGCAAAATAGATGAAAGCTCATCTTTAGCGCATGTCTCATCATTTCGACACGGCCATCGCCAGGGAAGACCCGCGGCTCAACATCCTTGACTTCTATCTTTTCCGCGGCCAGGCGGGTACCACGGTCATGGCGATGACGGTAAACCCGAACGCAGGAACGAAGGCGCCGGATACGTTCCACGAGGAGGGCCTGTACGCGTTCCGTTTCGATGTGAACGATGACGCTCACGAGGACGTGACGTTCAAGATTCGCTTCGGTGAGGTTGGGCATGCCGAAGGCGAGGGACGCGAAGGCCGGCACGTACAAACTCTCGAGGTGCGCCGGGCCACCGGGGGCGATGCCGCAGAAGGCACGGAGGGCGAGGTCGTCGCTTCGGGCACTACCGGCCGGATCGTCTCGGGCGACGCGGGTGTGCGGATCTTCGCTGGCTTGGCCCCGGATCTGTTCGCTGTGAACAAAACAGGTGCGGTCGCGTTCCGCGCCGCACTTGCCGCCGGGAAATTCGCACCGGAAGTGTTTCACGACGGCGCGAGCTACTTCCAAAACCGCAACGTCACGGCCATCGTGATTGAGGTCCCCACGCAGTCGATCGGTGACCGGGCCGCGACCGTGCGCGCGTGGGTCACGGTGTCGCTGTGCGGACACGCGCCGGAGGTGCAAGTGTCTCGGTGGGGCCTGCCGCTGGTGACACACATCTTTATCACGGACGAGGCGGTGAAGGACGAATACAACCGGTCCCATCCCTCTGCGGACGTGCCGCGTTTCTCTCAGATCGTGGCGGACGCCCTCCCGCGCATCATCCAGTTGGCGAACTCGACCGACGACCCGGCGGCCTACACACAGCGCGTGGTGGAGCGCCTGTTCCCGAGCACCTTGCCCTATGTCCTCGATTCGGCGGCCTCGTTCGGTTTCGCAGGCTTCAACGGTCGCGCCATCACGGACAACGTGGAGAACGTGATGCTCTCGCTGCAGACCAACACTCCTATCGACCAGGGCGTGACTGTCGCTCGGACCAACATCCTCGATGAGTTCCCCTATTTCGGCGCACCGAACGCCGATCCCATCGTCGATTGATCCGCTGAGGAATCCGGCGACCCCTGCTGTGGTCACGCAGGACATCGTCCAGCTGCTCGTGTCCGAGTCTTCACGCCAAACACGCTCCGGGGGAGGACTCGCGGCCGTGATGCTCGGGCCGCGCCCCAGGCGCCAGAGCCCTCCTCGCGTGCCCGTTCAATGGGCTGTCAACCGCTTGTACATCTCAAAGGCGTTGCGCTCGACCTGATTGGACAGCAGCATTCCGTCGTCACGCACGGCCGAGATTGCGATGCCGGTCAACTCGATGGGGCTGTCGTCGGGCTTTGTGCCGAAGGCGCCGTTGTTTGTGCCAGTGACCCGAAACGTCGAGGCGACCCGGGACCCGTCACGGTTCTCGAAAGAGTCGACGATCTCGGAGTCGAAATGCCCGATGGCCGCGCTGAAGTCTTCGGCCCAGTTCTTGAATGCGTCTCGACCTTCGATCCTGCGGCCCCCGGAAATGATCACGAACTCCTCGACGACGAGGTCGTCGATGCCGTCGTAGTTCTGGGGCGACTGCCACACCTGCTCCCAGAAATTGTGAACCGCGTCGATGCCTGAGTGCTTCTCCATGATCGCTCCTCGCTTGTGGCCGGTGTCGCGGCAAAAGCCGTAAAGCATCGACGGTATCCCCACGTCGAAGGTCTCCTTCGCGTTCGTCGGGTGCTGTTCTAGTTGTGGTGGCTACGCGAGCGCGACGCAGTCGACCTCGATGTCGAATCGTCCGGTCCATTCGGGAACAACTACGAAGATGCGCGGTGGGAGCTGATCGGGGAAGTAGCGGCCGTAGACCTCGTTGGAGGCCCGGAACAGGTCGGCGCTTGAGCAGAAGACGTTGACCTTCAGGAGCTGATCCATCGAGCTGCCCGCGGTCTCCAGGCAGGTCTTCATCTGCTCCAGCACGAGTTCTGTCTGCCGCTCGATCGGACCATCGACGATCTCGCCAGTCTCAGGCTGAAACGGTGGCATCCCGGAGACGAACACGAGTCCCGCTCCGCGTGCGACCGCGGCGGTCGGCGCGTTCCAACGCTCCAGGTAGGTGGAGTACGGCTCGACGCGGATGATTTCGCGGCTCATCATCTCTCCTCGTCCGGGTCAGGCGATCTAGTGGATTGCGGGTTGTCCATCTCGATCCTCCAGTTCCGAGCCGGTGAGCCGAGTCGTGATCCCGTCTCACCGCGATCCCGATTGATTGCTGTATCGAGCACCGTCGCGCGTTTCGCCCGATTCCGCGCCCGTGTACGCCCTGGGTTAGGACCCTGGGTTTGGGTCGTCAAGGGTTTTGAGGCGGACGAGCGTTCGTCGCTGCTGGTCCGGACGAGCAGCGATCGTGGCGGTTCTTGGTCGTCTTGCGCCCGCTCGTGAGGCATTGCGGCCGTGTTGGACCCGCAGTCAGGTCAATGCTGTGGCTCACAAGCCTCATATCACGTCAGCTGAGGTCCGGGGGCGATTTCGAGCCCAGTATCGCCCATCGTCTTCCGCCCCGTGTCCACGGGGCGTTTTGCGTTTTGAGCGTCGATCGTGGGGCCAATATGGCTCCATTCGTCCGTCTCGATTGCAGGCTGGCTCGCGGCGGATGCTCTCGTCGAAGAAGGGCACCTCGAAGGCTCTCCTTCCCGTGGGCAAAGCCGCTTAGAATCTCCGCTAAACCCACCCCGGCTCAGGAGCATGCGTGTGCATGCTCTTTTGGGTTATTCTGGCGGCCTCAGCCGGCGCTGGGATCCCCTGGCGTCTTGAGGCAGAGTCCACTAGATCAAGAGCGGGGGCGCGCTGTGGCTATCGAGACGACGGTCGACGATCGGCTGTACTCAGGGCACCATCGTTGGGGTTGGCAGTACGTGCCGCCCCCTGAGATTCCGCCGAGCGACCTCTTCGACCAGCGCCCAGTCGCGGAAGACGTTTCCCCGCCCGACACGTCCAAGTACGTGCAGAAGAACGCGGCGGCCAGGAAGAAACTCTTGAAACGACTTCTGATCGTCATCGTGGTCGCGGTAGTCCTTGGGGCGGTGACTCATGGCGGGGGCGTCATTGTCGCCCTGCTCCTGGCGGCGTGCTGGTTCGGGCCGACGATCAACAGGAGCCGCAAGATCAAGAACCTGGAACGTCAGCATCAGGACGCGGTGGCCGCGGCGGAGACGCGTCATCGGCGAGCACTTGATGAATGGGAGAAGGCCAAGCAGGACGAGTTGCAGGCAAAAGCTCAGGCCGAGGATGCAGTCGCCGCCTGGTTTCCGATCGCCTCGCCGCCTGAGGTCGACAGGGTCGACGTGTTCGGTGGCGCCGCCCGTGGCTGGCCCCACCTGCTCGCGCATCTCGTCACCTACGTTGTGACGGGCGGCGTGCCCACGACGGTGCTCGACTTCAGCCAAAGGGACGTCGCAGCGCCGCTTATGGATCTGACGAAAGGTAGGGGCCCGGTTGACGGTGTGCAGATCCCGCGCGACGTCGATCGCTTCAACCTCTTGGCTGACCTCTCACCGGACGATGTGACCGAGGTGGTGACCGAATCGCTCCGGGCGCTGCGCCAGAGTCCCGACCCGATGCTCCTCGCGCAGGACCGCCGGGTCCTAAAGCAGCTCACAGGAGCCCTCGACGGCTCGATCTCGCCGCGGAAGCTGCTCGCAGGCGTGCGGGTGCTGGCCGGCTCCGCAACCCCCGAAAGCGATGCCCTCAGTCCCGGCGAGGTGACGACGCTCATCCGGGCCATCGATCAACTGGGCGCAAACACCGATCCAGTGCGCGGCCAGCTGTCCTTCCTCCAGGAGGCACTCGAGATGCTCGTCGGGGCGACCGAAGACGGGGAGTCCCCGCTGTCGATGTTCAGCGACGCAGGTCTCGTGGTGGTCGCCTCCGCCGACCCGGGACGTCTGCGCAAGGACTTCGTTGACCGGATCATCTTCCAGTCAGCGTTGCAGCGCCTGAAGGCCGGCAATTTCCCTCCAGGCGATCGCATCCTTGTGATCACCAGCGCGGATGCCGTCGGCACCGAGGGACTGGAGGAGCTCGACCGCGTGGCCGTGCAGCGCGGCGTCAAGCTCGTGCTGCTGTTCGAGCACCTCAGAGGCGAGAGCTTGAACATCATTGGCACCGGGCAGAGCGCGACGGTCCTGATGCGGCTGGGCAACGCGAACGAGGCGAACGCGGCCGCCGAGTACATCGGGCGCGGTCACAACTTCGTCCTTTCCAGCTTGAGCGTCCAGGTCGGTATCACCAATACCAACGGCGGCGGCACGACCACCGGCCGCACCGACACCAGCACGACGAGCGACTCCACGACGACTGGACGTACCACGACTCAAGGGAGCTCGTACTCGAACAGGGACCGCTTTGGTTCCGCTGCGCAAAGCTCGTCGAGCGCTGACACGTCCAGCAGGACCCAGTCCTACTCGAAGGCGATTGCCGACTCCAGCCAGGAGATGACTAACTGGTCTCGCGCCGAGTCCAAAAATGACACCGAGACCCAACAGCGCGTGTACGAGTACAGCGTGGAGCCAACGGTGATACAGACACTCCCGGATACGGCTTTCATCTTCGTGTCCGGTGCCGAGGCGGGAGCCTCTGGCCGCCCGCTGCTGGGCGGCGACTGCAACTCGGCGATCGCTCTGCAACGCGGCGTTTCCGACGTGCCGTACGAGCTTTACTCTTATCCCGCGCCAAGCATGAATCGCCAGATCGCGCCGCAGGGTCTCGCGGCCGATCAGGTTTGATGCGCGGGCGGGCAGGGCTACAGCTCGGCTAATGCTGTGAACGCGCTCGCGTCGGTCGCGCTGCACCAGATCGACATCGCTCCGAGGCCGCCCGAGATCGCCACGGCGACCGAGGATGACGCACGGCCCCCCTCGTTTCCGGCGCTCGTCTCTGCACACGGGGCGCTGGCCGGCGCATCGCAGGACTCGCTGCTGATGAGCCTATGGCTGCGCGAGCCGGGGGAGACTGCTTTCCGGTTCCTGTTGGGAGGCAGGCCTGAGCTGCCGTCGGTCCGACAGGCCTCGGCTGGTCCGACGGAGGCCATCCCTTACCCTCCAGGTTGCAGGGGGCACGAGGTGACGGACGACTGGCTCGGCGGTTTGAGAGAGATGTTTCCCTCGTGGTCGCTTTGTCTGGGTGAGCCGGATGTTCTGTGGTCGGCGTCAGCTGCCCGACAGGAGCGGCACCGGCTCTTCAGTCAGTACGTGACGCAACTGAGCGGACCGTTCGCCTGGCTCGTGCTGGCCTCCCCGGTCGACGCTGATGGGATCGAAATGGAGCTCCAAAAGCTCGAGAACGAGCTGGCACTGCTGAGATCCAAGACGACGCTCGAGAGTGACCGGCTGACTCTCGCTCGCAACGAGGCGCGTTTCGAGGAGCTCAGCCGTGGCAGGGCCCACGGGCTGTGGCAGGTTCGGATTCTAGTCGGCGCTGCCGAGGAGCGGGCCGCCAGAAGGGCAGCCCTGTTGCTCTGCAGCTCGAACGCGGGGATGGGCCTGCCGTACGTGCTTGTCCCCGGGACAGAGGTGGATGGTTTGGATCGGCAACTCGAGGAGGACACATCGAGGCGGGCCGCCACCTCTCCGTTCCTCGCGAGCACGGAGTACCTCTCCAACCTCGCGGGCCCTCCTTCGGTTGAGATGCCTGGAATCCGCCTTCAGTACACGAACCCGTTCGACGTAACGCCGGAGCCAACCGGGGGTGACACCATCCCACTCGGTGCCGTCCTCGATCAGTCGAGCGAGCCCGCCCAGACCGTCTCGGTGACGCAGTCCACACTCAACCGGCACACGTTCGTCACCGGTGCGACCGGGTCTGGGAAGTCACAGACGACGAGATGGCTCCTGGAGCAACTGGCGCGCGCCGAGAAACCGGTCCCGTGGCTTGTGCTCGAGCCGGCCAAGGCCGAGTACGCACGCATGGCGGGACGACTGAAGGACATGGTTCAGGTCACACGTATTCGCCCCGGTGCGCCAGATGTCCCGCCGGCCTGCCTCAACCCGCTGGAGCCCGCGCTAGGCTTCCCGCTCCAAAGCCACGTGGATCTCGTGCGCGCCCTTTTCATGGCCGCGTTCGAGGCCAGCGAGCCGTTCCCACAGGTCCTCTCGGTCGCCCTGACCCGTTGCTACGAGGAGGCGGGGTGGGATCTTGTGACCGGTGAGCCCCGCCCCGCGCAGAACCCGAGGCAGACCGCTGATGAGCAGCCGCGGGACGCGACTCCCTCCTATCCATCGCTGGGTGACCTACAGCGCTCGGCGAGGGCGGTGGTCGAAGGGATCGGCTACGGCCGTGAGGTGATGGCGAACGTCCGCGGCTTTGTGGATGTCCGCATCGGCAGCCTCTGCACCGGCACCCCCGGGCGCTTCTTCCAGGGTGGACACCCGCTCGACATAGAGCGCCTGCTGCTCCAAAACGTGGTCGTCGAGTTGGAGGGAGTGACCGACGATCAGGACAAGGCGTTCCTGATCGGGGCTTTCATCATCCGGATAGTCGAGCATCTCCGTGTGCGCTACGGCGACACCGGGACCGACGAGCTCAAGCATGTGCTCATTGTCGAGGAGGCCCACCGCCTACTGAAGAAGGTCGAGGGGGGACCCGCGGCCGCAGCAGTCGAGCTGTTCGCCTCAATGCTCGCTGAGATCAGGGCATACGGCGAGGGGATCATGGTCGTCGAGCAGATCCCGGCCAAGGTATCGGTGGACGTGATCAAGAACACGGCGTTGAAGATCATGCACCGGCTCCCCGCAAACGACGATCGCGACGCAGTCGGCGGGACGATGAACCTGACCGAGGAGCAGTCCCAGTTCGTTGTCTCCCTGCCTCCCGGTGTCGCCGCCGTCTCGGCCGACGGCATGGACCACCCAGTCCTCGCGGTGATAACGCCAGGCAACAGCCGTGAGTCGTCCGACGGTGTGAGCGACGCCGCTCCGCTCCTCGGTAGTCGCAGCCCGCTGTGCGATGCGGCGTGTCGCACAACGCCATGCACCCTGCGGCAGATCAGCGACGCTGCCCACGTCGCCGCGGAGCCCGGCACCCTGCTCTGGATAGAGGGGACCGTCATGTCCTACCTTTATGGGGTGCGGCCCCCGGCGGCTACACCTGCAACGTACAGACGCCTGGGTGAGCTCGACTACCGCCCGCGGCGATGCGCTCTATCGCACGCTGTCGACAGGGCAGTCGGGGCTCGGTCGGCCCATTTGCGCCGCTACTTCGCCGTCGCCGACTTCAAGCTGGCCGTGATGAAACAACTCGAGAGCCAGATCGCAGCCGGCGATCCCGTGCCCGTCGAGGAGCACACCAGATGGCAGGTGGGGCCGTACCGCTTTAGAGATGTGGAGACGGTGATCGAAAACCGCCGCAAGCAGAAACGTCCGGTGGAGCCTGTCAAACGCGCGGCGTGGCGGGCACGGGGACTGTCCGTGGCCGACGATGACACTCTCGACCAAATCGAGGCGCGCCTCCACGCCCAGACTCGCGGACGGGACGGCGGAGGCATCCTCGGCGACACGTCGCAAACGGGACTTCTGGAGGCTGTTGCCAACGCCACTGGCGGTCGCTCTGCGAGTTCAGTACGTCTAGCTTTTGCAACGGCACTACTACCGGGGCCCTCCGCACGGGCGCTGGCGCGCGATACCTGCCAGCGGCTGGGATTGGAGAAATCACAAGATGGCGATTGACTCGGACAAAGCAGAGATCGACACAGCCCCGCTCCCTGCGGCCCCGCCATCCGAGTACGGCAGCCTGAGGGAGGCTTTCAACGAGGCCGCTCAGCCCGAGCCGGACGACGACGAGACAGCGACGTCCGACTTCGTGGTGCCGCGAGCCGCCAACGACGACGTGGCGGGTGCGGAGTATGACCGCGGCGAGGGTACCCCCGTGATCGGGCGGCTTATCGACACACAGGTGGCGAGCGATTGGGAGGGGCACGCCGTGATCGACCTGCGGGCGAACCCCAACGCGAACGAGGTGTGGGCCGAGGCGCATGAGCGTGGCGAGCTACGCCCTGACGGGCGCCCCGTTACCGAGCCAGGCTGGTCGCCGGAGCTAAACAAGGGCTGGATCGACTCAATCATCGAGGACCGCGCGATCGTGTATCTCGGAAGCGAGCCCACGGGAGACAGCCTCCTCAGCAAGGATCACGAGCATGCGTCGGTCTTCGCCACCGAGATCAGCCAGCTACAGGACGCCGGCTACCAGCGGGCTGATAATTACCTCGTTCCGGGGGAGCTGGTGGAAGCTTTCGCCGGCAATCATGGGGACGCAACGGTGAGGAGTAGTCGTGGATGCTGATTACGGCAGCGGATTGAGTGACGCTTTCAATGAGGCTGCTCAGCCTGAGGTGGAGGGGAGTTTGAGTGAGGCTTTCAATGAGGCTGCTCAGCCTGAGGGGGAGGGAAGTTTGAGCGAGGCTTTCAACGAGGCTGCTCAGCCTGAGGTGGATGACGAGGGTGCTCTGGGGGGCGATGGAGGTGACGGCTCGCAGGGGACAACTGACGCTGGGGCGCTCATGACAGAGCTCGAGCCCGGGCTTGACGATGGCCAGCAGACATCGGCAGAGGGAAGTTTGAGCGAGGCTTTCAATGAGGCTGCTCAGCCTGAGGTGGAGGGGAGTTTGAGTGAGGCTTTCAATGAGGCTGCTCAGCCTGAGGTCGATGACGGGGGTGCTCAGAGGGGCGATGGAACCGAGGGCTCACAGGGAGCGACTGACGCTGGGGCGCTTACGACAGAGCTTGAGCCCGGGCTTGACGATGGCCAGCAGACATCGGCGGACACCGACGAGGAGGCCGAGGCGGCGGTCGACGCTGATGCTGACGCCGATGCGACCGCTCAGGAAAACGAGGCCAACGCTCTCGGCGCTGAGGCTGCAGGGCTACGCGCACAGTTCAACAGGGCTGCCGTCGCAGGTGACCAAGACGAGGCGGCGGACGTCGGCGCCGACGCCGAGGCCACGGAGGAGGACGCCGCCGTCCAGCGCTCTCAAGCTCAGCAGTTGCGCAACAAAGGGCCACGCATGTAGGTCACTCGGGCGTACGTCGCTAGAGCGCAGCGTCGCTCATCGGCCGAAGCTATCGGGCGGGCCTGAACCGGTGCTTGACGCCTTCGGGCCTTGGTCTGACTCGAGAGTGCGCGCTGGGCGCCGCAGCTGTCTGGTCACCGCTTTCGGCGTTGCTGGCGGCGAGAAGCGGTACGAGCTTGCTCGCGACAGGGGAGCCCCATCCACTGGCCGGGTCCCAGCCGGGTGCGGCGGAGTAGCCGGTGACCGGTGGGTAGCTGTTGTTGCCCTCGGTGATGTCGTGGAACGCTTCGCGATACCTGCTGCCCTTGCCGATTTCGTACAGGGCGGGGTTGATGTTCCCCAGCGCGTGTCCGGCGAGCTGGTCTGCGATCGCGACGAGGCCCGCCCACTGAGGCGCCGCGGCGCTGGTTCCCCCAGAGATCCAGTAGTTGCCGTACTTTTCTTCTTCTTCCTTGCTCTGGCCGCTGCTGCCCCAGACGAAGACCATGCCGCCATCGGCCGCGGCGTTGTCGGAAACGTCGGGGACGCCGCGCTGCGTTGTGATTGCGGGAACGCCTTCTTGGTATTTCGGTGTGGCATAGAGTGTGCTGAATCCTCCGCCGCCCACCAGATGTTCGGGCCAGACGCTGGAGGGGGTGGTTTCGTTCCAGACAGACTCGCTGATGTAGCGGCCCGAGCCGAAGTTCGCTGTTAGTGCGCTACCGCCCGCCGCCGTGACGTTGGGGTCGCTGGCTGGGATGTTCACTTCGGGATGCGACAGCGGCGCGCTGTATTCGCAGTTCGGAGCAGCGGCACCTTCGTCTCCCGACCCAGCGACAAACGTGATGCCGTCTTCCACGCCTTCCTTGAAAACGCTCTGTTCTTCTTCGACCAGGGACGCGGACTCGCATTCCTCAGTTTCGGTGTAGCTCATCGAGACGACATCGCCGAGATGGTGTGCGACGACGTAGCGCTCAGTGTTGATGATTTCTTCGTTTTCGCCCGAGCGGGCGAGCACCAGCACGATCTTCGCTCCCGGCGCGGTGGCGTGCGCCAGCTCAACATCCATCGAGACCTCGAACGAGCCCGTGACATCTTCCGGGTTGGATGCTTCGAACGGGGTAACCCCAAAGGGCGCGACCACTTCAAGGCTCGGCGGTGCTGGCACCTTGAATCTAGAGTCGAATGTCGCGAGGTCTTCGTCGATGGTCGGGTCTTCCGTCCAGTCGATGATGGCGATCGTGACGCCGCTACCGTTCTCGCCACGGCGGATCAGCGGCGAGAAGCCGTAGGCACGACTGATCTGGCGCGGCTTGTAACAGATGAATTCGGCGTCCGGATTGCGGCAGTACAAGTGGCGCGCGGACACTACGCGGGGGTCTAGCGCGCCATGCGAAACCACCTGGCTCTCAAACGAGCCTTCCGTTGAGAGCGGAGCGTGAGCATCGAATACTGCGCCGCTCGCAGTCGCCGACCCGATGGTGGACGCCAACGCACACGCGGCGAGCGCCAGCCACGTCTTCCGCCCCCCAGCCATCGCAACAAGTCGCCTCAACATGCCCCCGTCCCATGCTGCTCCGCTGCGAGCATACATCGTCCGCGACGCACCCGCAGCGCGCGCGGCGGACCGGAGGCGACGCCAGGCACCACCAGTGTCGGTGGCGATGTCGCCGCCCTGTGCGAGACCTGCGCCGACCTCATCCGTTTAGGGGGATGGTGCCGGCGTGACTCCATGCCACAGTGGATCGGTGCCCGACACAAGCCTGGCGAGGGCGATCCAGGACCCAGCAGCTCCCAGATGAGCGACAAGAACCGATACGGCGATCCCCGCAAGCAGGCGGGCGCGAGCGCGAAACGCGCGCGACGGAGGTCAAGGCGCGAACTCTCGATCGGCTTCATCGCCTTCGCGTGGATCGTCCTCTTCGTGATCTGGTTCGCCGTGGGAAGCCTGCTGGTCGCGGCGATCGTCTTCGCTGTCCTGCTGATGGCCGGGATCGCCGCGCTCGGCGCGACCTGAGCCCCCGTCCTGCGCCCCTGCTCCCGCGACGAGTTGAAAGGCGGCGACGTGGTGCTAGTTTCCGCCCAATGAGCTCAACCGATGACAACAACGAGATCGACGTACTGCTCACGGACATCCCGCAGAGCGCAAACGCGCTCGGCGAGCCCTCCGCGCCGGCGACCCTCGAGTACTTCGGTGACCTCGAGTGCCCGTTCTGCCAGCAGTTCTCGCTGGAGGTCCTGCCCTCGATCATCCGCCGGTGGGTGCCGACCGGCAAGTTGCGAATCTCCTACCGCGCCTTGCAGACGGCGACGCCCGAGCCGGACGTGTTCTTGGCGCAGCAGGTCGCCGCACTGGCGGCGGGCAAGCAGAACAAGGCGTGGTACTTCGTCGAGACCTTCTACGCCGAGCAGGGCGAGGAGGGCACGGGCTACGTCACCGACGCCTACCTGCAAGGGATCGCGAGCCAGGTCCCACAGCTCGACGTCGCGCGGTGGGCCACCGACCGCAACGACCCCGAGCTGGCAAAGGAGATCGCCGCCGACGCTGAGGCAGCAGAGAACGCCGGTCTCGGCGGAACTCCGTCATTCCTGCTCGGTGCGAGCGGCGGCGCGATGCGGGTCTTCTCTCCGTCCGACGCGACGTCGTTCGACACGGCGATCGAAGCGCTCGCCGCAGGCAGCTAGTTAGTTCTCGCCCCAGCGCCCGTCGCCGTGATCGCGCGGCGGGCCGTCGCCGTAGAACTGCCTGGCGAGGGCGAGGATCTCGCCCTCGGTGAGGTCCTCGCTGTCGGACTCGATCGAGCCGACGATCCGCTTCATCAGTTCATGGTCGTGCTCCGCCAGGTACTGCGTGAGCTGCAGCATGCCGTTGCTGTGACCGTGGCCGTTGCCGATGATCAGGATCTCGGCTGCGGGCCTGAGCGCCTCGGCGAGTTCCGCGTACCACGATTTCTCGATGCTGCCGTACCAGCCATCGGGGTTGTTGGCTTTGTGGTGCATCGTGCGCAGCTTGCCGGTGGGGTCCTCGGGCACGATCCTCCGTGGCGAGCCGTTCGCTTGGTCGGTCGGGTAGATGTCGGCGCCGTGGTAGCTGATGACGAGGATCGCGTGGCCGTTGGGCGCGCCCGCGTCCGCGTCCGGCTGCGCGCTTGGGCCCTGGTGCTCGCGCAGCCCGTCGGCGGTGATGCCGGCGGCGGCGAGCATGCGTCTGAGGTCGACGACCATCTGCTCGCCGATGTCCTTGCCGCTGGGGCGGTGGAGCGTCTCGGTCTCGCCACCGACGGCGACCTTGAACTTGCCGTTGTGCTCCTCGGTCACCTCGCCGATCGCCTCGAGCAGCGAGAGGACGTCTCGCCACTCGATGTTGTGGCTGACCGGGTGGGAGAGGATCGCCTCCGCGGTACGGCGATGGTGGTTGTCGAGGTGCGTGGTGGCGCTCATGAGGATTCGAGCAGCTGCTTCGCGTGCGCCAGCGCCTCGCGCAGGCTGTGCGCGTTGACAACCACCGCGCCGCCATCGCTCGCAGGCTGGATCCTGAGGACCAGCTCGCCGTCTTCGACCCGCGTGAACCCGAAGAGCCTGTCGCCGACCCAGAACTCCGCGGTGCCGTACTCGGCCTCTTCGGGGCTTACAACGCTGACGTTGAGTTCGTGCTGAGCGGCCATCTGTCCAGTCCGTCGGGTTGTGCTGAACAGCCTACTGCGGCCGGCCTCGTTTCGCTCGCCGGCTCAGCCGATGTCGAGCACCTTGGCCTTCGCGGCCGCGAACTCGTCATTCGTGGCCTCCTCTCTGGCCGGGCGCCACGCCCCAGGCGAGAGGCGTCCCACGGGACAGGACGCCTCTCTTACCTGGAGGGATCAAACACATCCTTGTACGCCAGAACGTAGCGAGTGCTCCGGTCGGACCCGCGCACGGCGCTCGGCAGCTCAGCCGCCTCGCCGAGCATCGCACTGCAAAGCGACGGGGGCGGCCCATGGGCCGCCCCCGTCCATCACGAGCTCACCGAGTCGCCGGCGAGCTGCGGATATGACGCTATTCCCTGTCGAGCGTGCCCTTCTTGATTTCCGCGACGAGCGAGCCTTCGAACGTGCCTTTGGTGAATTCCGTGCGCGGCAGCGCTTCACAGAATTCGCCTTCGAGTTCGTAGGGCACCCTGCTCAACGCGGTGCTGATGCCGAGTTTCTTCTCGAGCACGGGGCCCTTGCCCGTTTCAATCGTTTCTTCGAGGTTGGTGAATTTCGCCGCTTCGTATTCGGCTTCGGGGTGCTTCGCCGATGTCGATGGATATGTACCGGCGGGGATGTCGATCGTGCACTTGAAGGGTCCCTTGACGGCGATTTCGATTTCACCGGCGCCTTCGAGCTTGCCGTCGTTGACGGTGCCGCCGGCGCCCATTTCGACGATTCCGTTGGCGTGGTAGACGAACGTCACGGGCGACAGGAATTTTGCTTTGAATTCGTATTCCGCCCCGTCGAGTTCCGCTTCCGCTTCACATTCGGAGAACTTGACAACGGCGGTCAGCGTTTTCGACGGAAACGTCGGCGTCACCCCCGACGTCGTCGACTTCTCCTTTTCGCATTCGACTTCAAACGGCTTCAGGTCGAATTCCGCGCTTTCGCCGGCGAACCTCGGTTCGACGTTCGCGCTGCCCACGAACTGGTGCGTGTTGGGCGCTTCCGCGCTTCTCTTGGCCGCGACAGCGGGTGCCGCTGCAAGCGCCAGCGCCGCGAGCGTCAGCCCGGCGAGCGCCAGTGCCGACGTGATTGAGCGTCTCATGCCTCCGTTCCTCCTTGCGGTGGGTCTGATCGCGACGGTGCTGCCGCTGATCTCGCGACCTGCCCCCTCACGCTTGCACTGCCAGGTGGCGAGAATACCAGTGGCCCGAAGGCCGCGTGCCACCAGTGCGGCGGCGCAGCACCGCCGGCAGCGTCCGCGGAATCCGTCGCCGCGCGCTCGAACCTTCGTCCAGATCTCGGCGCCCGCCAGGCTGCAATCTTCGTCCAGAACGCATTCGCGGGCGGGGCAAGCGGGCAGAGGATGACGTAGCTGTGTATATGCGCATGCGCTTGCGTCACCTGCTCCTAGTCGCTGGTGTCGCCCCATTCATCGCCGCCTGGCTGTCCGCTCCCACGTTCGCCGCGACCGGCACGCTCGTCGCGAGCAACTGCGCGCCGGTCGCGGCCAGCAACTCCGGCACGATGGTCTGGTACAGCATGAACGCAGTAGGCGTCTGGGACGCCTACATCGGCACCGGAAACTGTCAGGGCCAGCCGCTGCTGCCGGCCTATGACGGCAATCGCGGCCCGGCCGGGATCACCGCCGACGGGCGCTACGTGCTGCTGACGACCGCGGTGGGCTTGGACAAGACGCTGCGCTTCTCCGCCCCTGGGCAGGGCTCGGGCAACGCCATCCAGCTGTATGACCGCCAGACCGGCAAACTGTCGACGCTGCTGCCCGGGGCGACTGCGTCTCAGCGCGGGGTCATCTGGCCGACGTTCAACTCCAACGCCACCAAGATCGTCTGGTCGCAGATGGTGGAAACGGCCGCCGAAGACCCGCCCGTCGGTCGCTGGGCGCTGCACGTCGCCGATGTGAACCTGGCCGCCGGCACGCTCAGCAACAACATCGAATGGCAGGACCCGAACGGCGAAGCCGACTTCTACGAGGCCTACGGCTGGATCCCGAACACCAATCTGCTGGTGTTCATGTCGGGGACGCGGGCGACGAGCAGCGGGCTTCGCGCCGCACAGCTGTTCACGCTCCCGGAAGAACTCAACCCCGCCACCGCGCCGACGCGGATCAGCCCTGAATTCGCGCCCGTCTGGCCGTGGCAGGAAGCGGTCGACGTCTTTCACGAGTTCGCCCACTTCGCCCCCGGCAACCCCTACACCATGTACACCTCGATCGGCGCCGACACCGTCGGCGGCGACGATCTCTTCTCCTATGACCTGCGTACCCAGGAAGCGAGCGGACTGCTCGGACAGCCGGCGCGAATCAGCTACTTCGGCGGCGACCTGAACGCCAACATGGGCAGCCAGGCGATCCCCGGCTGGCCGGCGCCCTCCTACACCGTCGTCACCACGATGGCGTGGGTCAACGGCGGCTGGGTACTGACCACCTGCCCAGACCTGCTGTGCTCATCGGTGAACGCGTGGCGCATCGAAGAATCGGGCGAACCCCCGAGCTCGAAAGGGAAAGGCTCCAAGAACCCCCACGGCTCCTCACCCGGCACCGGCGAACCGGTCACCGAACCAGGTGGCTCGACGGTCAGCGCCGAAGTCGAGCCGGGTGAGGCGGGGCTGCTCGCCGCCAAGCTGAAGGTCTCAAGCGGTCACGTGACGATCCAGCTGCGCTGCGCCGGCGGGGGCCTGTGCACAGGCACGCTCAGGCTAACCGTCAAGCACGCAGCCTCCGGCCATCACCACAAGCGTTCCACCACCGAGACGATCGGCCAGGCCGGTTTCACGATCCTGCCGGAAATGAGCGCCAGCGTGAGCCTGTCGTTGAACGCTGCCGGCAAGGCGCTGCTGGCCGCCGGCCACGGCAAGCTGAAAGCGCTGCTGGAGATCCTCGGCGCGGGATCGGTCGCGGGCGACGCTTCCAACGCCACGGCGCAGCGGCTCTCACGAGCGGTGCGCCTGAGTGCCGCCATGAAGCCGGCAAAGCGCTAGCCGAATCACGGCGGTGGGCGCCTGCGGCGGCCGCCTGCTCAGTGGTAGGATCGCCGTTGATGGGGAGGAAACGTCCGCCCGTCACCCGGCGGGGGGAAGGGAGAGAGGCAACGTGGAGCCTGTCGCCGTTCGGACCGTGAAAGCTCGTCAGCGCGCATTCCTGCGGATCGCGCTAGCAGCGCTCGCCGCACTCGCGACGATGGCGCTCGTGGCGGCGACGGCGCGCGCCGAAGAACAGTTCGGCGACCTCTCCGGCGGCGCCTTTCAGATCCTCGCGCCCGGCGAGGAAGGCAGCGTCTTCTCCAATCAGTTCTCGATCGATCAGGGCGTGCTCTACAACGCGCTGACGCCGCTACAGGGGAACGTCACCACCAGCGCCCTGGAAACGGACTTCGTTTCGGAGAAGTTCGGCGTGCAGGGGCCGGTGCTCCGCGAAGAAACGACACCGCGCGCGGGCCTGCAGATCATCCGCGACAGCCACGACATCCCCCACATCTACGGGAGCACTCGCGCGGCCGTCATGTACGGGTCCGGCTGGGTCGCCGCCAGAGACCGCGGGCTGCTGCTGCGGCTCGGTCTCGGCCCCGCCTTCGTCGCCGCGCTCGGCATCCCCGGCCTCAACCCCGAGGGGCTGCTGCTCGAAGCGCGAGGCTTCACCCCGAGCCCCGAAGCCGTCAGCTTCGTCGCCGCGCAGAAGAAAGTGCTCGAAGAAGAGGGGCCGAGCGGCTTTCAGGTGATCTCCGACCTCGAAAACTGGGTCGAAGGCGTCAACGGCTACGAGGCGACGCTGCCGGCACTGCTGCGTCTGCCGACGGTCAACCTCGCCGACGCGATCGCGGGCTTCTCGCTGATCGGGTCCATCTTCGGCAACGGCGGCGGCAACGAAGTGCTCGATTCGCAGTTCCTCGCGCGCCTCGAGCAGAAATACGGGGCGCTCGAAGGCCTCAAGGTGTTCCGGGATCTGAAGGAGGCGGAGGACCCCGAAGCGCCGACCACCGCCACCAAGGCCTTCCCCTACGACACCGTGCCGACGGGCCCGACGCCCGGCGCGGGGATCGTCGAACCGGGCTCTGTCAGCGCGCTCGCCGCCGGCGCCGCGGCCGCGGTCAAAGCCACGCGCCACAAGGCCTCCAACTTCCTGCTCGTCGGCGCCGGCGACACCGCGAGCGGCCACCCGCTGTCGGTCATGGGTCCGCAGCTGGGTTATGCCTATCCCGAGCTCGTCTTCCAGGCCGACCTCCACGGTCCCGGCATCGACGCCGAGGGCGCCGTCGCCCCGATCTCGCCGTACGTCTTCATCGGGCGCGGCAAGGGCTTCGCCTGGAGCCTCACGAGCGCCGGCAGCGAGAACACGCAGCAGTTCCTGGAGAAGCTGTGCAACCCCGAAGGTGGACCGGTCACGAGCGAATCGGACTACTACGAACACGACGGGCAGTGCCTGGCGTTTCACACGTTCGACGCCGGGCGCCTCGCGGCGGGCGAAGGCGAACCGGCGCACGAGGTGTACTTCAAAGAAAGCATCCACGGCCCCATCAGCGGCACGGCGATGGTCGCCGGCAAGCCCTACGCGATCGCCAACGACCGCAGCACGCGCGGCCGCGAGCCCGCGGGTGAGGTCGCGTTCAGCATGCTCGACTCAGATCAGGTGAACAACCCCCAGCAGTTCTTCGAAGCGGCGAACCACCTCGAGACGACCTTCAACATGGCCTACCTCGACAGCAAGCACATCGCCTTCTTCTCAACCGGACGGCTGCCGATCCTCGCGCCCGGCACCGACCCGAGCCTGCCGACGTTCGGCACCGGCCCCTACGACTGGAAAGGCTTCCTCTCGCTCGAACAGCACCCCCACGAAGTCGACCCCGCGGGCAACACGCTGCTGAACTGGAACAACAAACCCGCGCCCGAATGGGGTGCCGCCTCCGACAACTTCTCCTACGGCCCCGTCTACAGGGTGCAGATGTTCAAAGGCTTCAAAGCCGGCATGAGCGAGGCCGACGACGCCTCGATCATGAACCGCGCCGCGACGCAGGACTTCCGCGCCGTCACCGACTGGCCGCTGATCGCGCGCGTGCTCGCGGCGCAGCCCGCGTCGAGCAAACTGGCAGAAGAAGCCGTCAACGAGGTCACGAGCTGGTCGCAGGGAGGCGCCAGCCTGCTGGGGATCACCAGACCGTTCGCGCCGGCCGCTGCGGTGCTCGAGAAGGTCTTCACGCCGATCGCCGAAGACGTTCTCAGCCCTGTGCTCGAGTCCCTGCTGCCCGAATTCGAGTCGATCGACGCCCCCGACGACGCCCCCTCATCGACCGGATCGGCCTTCGACACGGGCTGGTATGGCTACATCTACAAGGACCTGCGCACGCTGCTCGGTGAAAAGGTGCTCCAGCCCTACAGCCGCGGCTACTGCGGCAGCGGCAGCCTCGACGCGTGCAGCTCCTCGCTGTGGCAGTCGATCCAGGCCGGCGTCGAAGCGCTCGCCGCCGAACAGGGCCCGAAGCCGGCGTTGTGGCGGGCACCCGAAGTGAGGATCAAGTTCCCGCCGGGCCTGTTGCCCTACACGATGCGCTGGACCAACCGCTCGACCTTCCAGCAGGTGATCGAATTCACGGGCTCCTCGGAACCGTGAGCCGCCACGCTTCGACCCTCGTGCACAGCAGATCAGGGCACGTCGCGGCGACCCACGCGCCGTTCACCCACGCCATCGTCGTCACGACTTTGTAGGAGGGCTTCGGCCAGCCCGGTACCGCCTGCGTTCCCAGGTTCGCGTTCAGGTTTCCGCCGAAGTAGCTGATTCGGGTCGGTTGCCCGAGCAGCCCGTCGGGCTGCTGGCGCTGCAGGTCATACGAGAACAGGTCATCGCCGCCGACCGTGTCGGCCCCCACCGACGTGTACAGCGTCTGCGGGTGGTTGGGGGCGAAGTGCGCGAACTCGTGAAAGACGTTGACCGCCGACTGCCCCGGCCACACCGGCGCGAACGGAGGACTGATCCGCGTCGGTGTGCTCTGCGGCTCGAGGCCTTCAGGCAGCGTGAACAGCTGCGCGGCGCGCAGGCCCGGAGCGCCCGAGCGCGTCCCGGACATGAAGATCAGCAGCTTCGTGTTCGGCACCCATCCGTAGGCCTCGTAGAAGCTGGGCCGCCCGCCCGGTTCCTGCCATTCGAGGTTGTCGCTGAGCGTCCCCGCCGCGAGGTTCACGTCGGCGACGTGCAGCGCCCATCGGCCGACCGGTGGGTCTTCGAGCGCGGTTTCCAGCAGCTGCGACCACACGATCTTGGTGGCGTTGGCGTTGAATGTCGGCCAGATCACGCCGCGCTGGGAGGCGCGCGCGCCGGCGAGCAGGGTCGAGAGCCTGTGGGTCCGGCGGTCATACAGCTGGATCGCGTTACCCGAGCCCTGCCCCGGCGCGGAGTCGCTGAGCGTCCGGTCCAAGCCGACGGCGCTCGTCAGCAGCACGTAGCGGCCGTTGGCGGTGATGCCGGCCGGGCCGCGGTTGCCGTCATACGGCGGCAGCAGCGGCTTGCCGTGGCAGCTGCCGTTTCCGATGTAGGCGTCCCACACCCCCGCGCTGTTGCGTCGGTACCAGACCATCGTGCCGGAGCTGCTGGCAGCGACCGGAGCGCAGTTGCCGGCGACGAGCGTGTCATGGGCGCCCGCAGCGGCGCTCGCGGCGAGCGTCTGCCCGCAGCCCGGCAATGCGAACGCCAACGCGAGGGCGGCGAGGAGAAGACAGAGAGAGCGCACTTGCATCCGCGAGCGCCATACATTACGGACGATGAGGAAATCGACTCCCACACCGCTCGCCGGTCGCACCGCCGTCATCAGCGGCGCCGGGTCCGGCATTGGACGCAGCCTCGCGCAACGGCTCTCGCTCCACGGCTGCCCGCTCGCGCTCGCCGACGCCGACGGCGCGACCCTGGCCGAGACGGCGGCGCTGCTCGACGGCCCGAAGCTCACGCGCGTGCTCGACGTGCGCGACCGCGACGGCCAGCTCGCGTTCGCCGCCGAGGTCCGCGACTGGTCTGGGGCGCCGATCGGCGCGGTCTTCAACAACGCCGGTGTCGGCTTCGCCGCGCCGTTCGCAGCCGGCTCGAGCGGGGAGGAGGAGCGTCTGATGTCGATCAACTTCGACGGCGTCGTCAACGGCGTGCGCGCCTTCCTGCCGATCCTCCTCGAGCAGTGCGACGGCGCGATCGTCAACACCTCGAGCATCTACGGCCTCGCCGGCCTGAGCAATCAGACCGCCTACTGCGCGTCGAAGTTCGCGGTGCGAGGGTTCACCGACGCGCTGCGCCAGGAGCTGGCCGGCACCGGCGTGCGCGCGATCACGGTCTACCCGGGTGGCGTCAAGACCAACATCGTCGCCAACGCGCACGTGCACGCCGACCTCGACGACGGCCGCAGCGCCGAGGAGCTCACCGCCGAATTCCACGCGCGTGCGCGCACGACGCCCGAGCAGGCCGCGGCGATCATCCATGCCGGCGTCGATCGCGGCAGGGCACGGATCCTGATCGGCCCCGACGCCCGCCTGTTCGACGTGCTCGAGCGGATCGCGCCGACCCAAACGATGACCGTGCTGGGGGCGCTCGAGCGTCTCGGCCACCGTCGCTCAGCTTGACAGGCCGCCTGGCCCGTGCTATCAACCTCCGTAAATAGCGGGGTTGCGCTCGCGCGTTGCTCCCAAACTCGAACAGCGCGACAATCAGGGGGGGCCTGGCTTGTCTAGTTTCATTCAGACGCCTGATGGCTACGCCCAAGTAACACGATTGGCGACGTAGGATCGGACACTACTGCTGTGATCACGGACGGCAAGGAAGCCACATTGAGCGAGATCGAGCGCGACGCGATCGCCCTGAGGAAACGGGGGCTTTCGCATGAGCGCGCGACTCGGACGCTTGGGCTCGGGCGCTCGCCTGTACGCATCGTGAAGGTTCCCGTGGTCGACGCCGCCGGGGCGCCGACGCGACGCTGCGACGTGCGTCTGGTGCGCTCGGTGCGCGACCCGTCGGCCGATCACGCCTGGGATGCCGAGGGCAGCGAGATCACCGCCGTCGTGATCCTGCGCGACGTCACCCCCTCACGCGTGGCGTCCTTCGTGCAGGCGGCGACCGACGGCGACGGGTCGATCTCGCCGGGGCTCCTCGATCAGCTGCTCCCCGAGGGCGAGCGCACGCGCCCGAACCGCGGCGAGCCGCAGCTCAGCGAGCGCGAACACCAGGTGCTGCGGATGCTCGCCGAGGGCGAGAGCACACGCGGCATCGCCGAGCGCTTGAACTACTCCGAGCGAACCGTCAAGAACATCGTGCGCGACCTGCTGGTCAAGCTCGACTGCAAGACCAGGGCCCACGCTGTCGCGCTGGCCGTGCGCCAAGGGGTGATCTGAATCGAATCGGCGCAGGACGCGTGAGCGGCAAGGTCGCCGTCATCGGCCTCGACTGCGCCGAGCCCAAGCTCGTATTCGATCGCTGGCGCGAGGAGCTCCCGAACCTCAGCCGGCTGATGAGCACCGGCACCTGGGGGCCGCTCGCGAGCGTCGACCCGCCGATCACCGTGCCGGCATGGAGCTGCATGATGACCGGGCGCGATCCCGGCGAGCTCGGCATCTACGGGTTTCGCAACCGCAGCGCCCACGACTACCGCTCGATGTCGGTGGCCGACTCGAGCTCCGTCGCGATCGATCGGGTCTGGGATCACCTCTCGTGCGCGGGCAAGCACGTGATCGTCCTCGGCGTGCCGCAGACCTCGCCGCCGGTGTCCGTCAACGGCGAGCTCGTGTCGTGCTTTCTGACCGCTGATACGCGCAAGGACCCCTACACCCATCCCCCCGAGCTGCGCAGCGAGATCGAGTCGCTGGTCGGCTCCTACCGCGTCGACGTGCGCAACTTCCGCAGCGACGACCGCGACCGGATCCTCGCCGAGATCTATGAGATGACCGAGCAGCGCTTCACGGTCGCCCGCCACCTGCTCGACACGCGGCCGTGGGACTTCTTCATGATGGTCGAGATCGGGCTCGACCGCATGCACCACGCCTTCTGGCGCTTCCTCGACACCGAGCATCCGCGCCACGAGCCCAACCACCGCTACGGCGAGGCGATACGCAGCTACTACATCTACCTCGACGAAGAGATCGGCGAGCTGCTCGAGCGCTTCGACGAGGACACCACCGTGCTCGTCGTCTCCGATCACGGCGCGCGGCCGATGCAGGGCGCAATCTGCGTCAACGAATGGCTCCTGCAGGAGGGCTACCTCGTGCTCGAGGAGTCGCCGCAGGGGCCGACGCCGTTCAGCGAGGCGAAGGTCGACTGGAGCAGGACCCGCGCGTGGGGGGAGGGTGGCTA